>Ga0187827_10001474_pt1 | contig 34555 bp, 20 predicted proteins | sample ETNtaG_39_FD_167969 | JGI IMG/M metagenome (GOLD analysis project Ga0187827, IMG submission 167969) | Marine microbial and viral communities from oxygen minimum zone, Eastern Pacific Ocean - ETNP2014_SV_150_PacBio MetaG (Illumina Assembly) | ecosystem: Environmental > Aquatic > Marine > Hypoxic...
TAAGCAGCGCGCACGTTGCCCAGGTCCAGGAGCACCATGCTGTGATCCTCAACGTCCACCTCCTGCCGAAAGCAGCACATGCTCTTCTTTTCGCGCGTGCTGAACTCGGTGCAGGTGTCCTTCTCGTCGCAGTCTTCGCAGACCAGGTCGTTCGGCTTGTCGCCGCCGAAGAAATCGAGTGAGCCCATTCCGGTTACTCGCTTCGTGTACCGTCCGGTGAGGAAGTGGATCATGTCGAAGTCGTGGCTGGCTTTCTGAAGCAGGAGCCCAGTCGAGCCCTTGCTGTTGGCGCGGTAGTCGTGGAAGTAGGCGAACCCGCCAAAACCAACGAAATGGCGAACCCACACGGCCTTCACCTCTCCGATCTGGCCCGAATCGATAACGTCCTTGAGCGCGATGAAGTTGTCCATATATCGCATGTTCATGCCGACCATGAATCGCGTGCCCGATTGTCGCCAGGCCTCGAGCATGCGGTCGCAATCTTCGGTGTGGATGGCCATGGGCTTCTCGCAGAACACGTGCTTGCCGGCTTCAAGCGCGGCGACCGCGTGCTCCGCGTGCAGGTTGTCGCGCGTGAATACGCCCACAGCGTCGACATCGTCCCGGGCCACGAGGTCGCGGTAGTCGTTGCACGTGAAGGTGTCTTTGTGCTTCTCCTGGAAGCGGCCGAGGAACTCGTCGTCGATATCGCATCCGGCCACGATCTGCGCGCGTGGGTCATCGTGCCAGTTGCTGGCCATCCGAGCTCTATGTTCGACTCCGATGAGTCCTATACGGAGGGGGATATCTGGCATAGTGAAGTTCCAGCGAAGGACGATTGGGGCAAATGACCGGGGCGTTGCCCCTAAGGATGGTCTGCCCGAAATACCAGCCCGTTGGGCTGGGCCAGGCAAACGGCCGGGGCTTTGCCCCTGAAAACTGTCATAGAGATCCGTAAGATTGCCCTCGTCTCGGCCTACCAGGAGCTACTGGCCGAAAAAGAGGGTGCCCAGGCTCGTGCTCCGGCCTGCCCAGCGCCAGGTACCGGTGACGGTCTCCTTGCCGTCAGCGTCGGCGTCGTGCCAGAGCACGTCGAAGCCCGCGGCCGAGCCGGGCCGAGCGTTCAGACCGTCGAGAGGAATTGCCATCTCGGTAGTCCAGACGGTGATGTTCTGGTCCTTGACGTGGTAGCTCTTCGTCTTCCGGCGCGTCGTTACTGAACGGATGCCGTCAGGACCTGCAAACTTGCCCTTTTGCCACTCGAACGCGTAGGTCTTGGTCCCTTCCACTTCACCTGCCGCGGGGTTCAGCTTTATCTCGAGGCGGTCACCGTCTGCGCCGGAGGCGACAAGGTCGTCGTCTTCACACCGAATGGCCAGGTAGAGGTTCTGGTCGTCCCAGGCGCTGTAGATGGCGGCTCGTGCATCCGTGCGCCAGCAGTATTTGAAGTGCTCTCCGTTCTTCTCGAACTGCACAATATGTCGACCGAAGCGTCCCCAACTGTAGGTGTAGTGCATCCACGCCGGATGGACCGCGTCCCATTCCGAGAGAACTCCGTCGAGTTTGGGCTGGAGCCGCGGCGCCACCGTCATCCAGCAGGTATCGTAGATGGGATGCTCCTTGCCGGTGGCGTCGGTCACCCAGGCCATGAAGGTTGCGTTCTCGATGGGGAAAGCTACTTCCGCGGTCGTCCGAATGCGGCCCCATGTGGTTGCCCCAGCGGCAATGTCACCGATGGTGCCATCCGATTCAGGCAGCATCCATCGGGTGCGGCTGACCATGCGATTTGGTGGGAAATTGGCATCAAGCTTCAGGCCCGTGAGGGCTTTCTGAGTGGTATTGGTTGCGCGCACGCCAAGGTCAACTCCTCCTTGGCCGTTCGGCACGAATGCCAGTTTCAGATCGAGGGGGCGAGGTGCGGCCGTGGCGTTGCGCAGCATATCGAGAAACGCTGCGTCCCCGAGATCTTGATTGAAGATGAAGGTCGGTTCCTCGTTCAGATCAAAGACCACGTTTCCACCTGTGGTCTTCGCATCCGGGCGCGGGTTGCCGTACATCCCCGCCACCTGGACCTTGCCGGCTGCGCCGGGGAGGGTGAAGTCCTTCCACTGGCGCGGTTCGGTCTTCCAGTGAATATCCAGGCCGTGGAAGTTGTTAGCCCAGGTGCAGGCGCCGAGCTGGCCGTTCTGGCGGAAGACGATGATCACCGTGCGCAGTTTATCAAGGTAGATGTCTTCGACCGGCTCGGCGTTCGCCAGCAGGAGAGGGATACAGCTATAGGTGAAGCCGTGCGAGAGCGGCGTGCCGTCGTAATCCATGAGCGGATAATCGGTGTTTATCAGAGAGCCGCGCATCCACATGCGCCCGGTGTAGTGGCCGATGACCCGCGCGTCCTGCACCAGGGTCAGAAAGACCATCTCCCGGGCAGTGCGGGCGGTCAAGTTATAGAGACTGCTGTAACCGGGAATAGAGTGCTGGAACTGCGGCATTCGAGAGGAGCCCACGCCGATACAGCTCCAGGGCAGGCCGTACCGCTTCTGCAGGTACTGGACCTTGCGGGCGTCCCAGTATTCGTAGTTGTAGCTGCTGGAACCGAAGCCGCCGAGTTGGACCTCGTCACCAAGTTCGGCCAGCATCTCTTCGGTGTAGTCACCCATACACGAATGGGTGACCTTCATCGGCTTGCCGGACGCGGCGAATCCCTCCACCGTGGCTTTGGTGATCCGGGCAAACTCCGCTGGGCTGTAGTACATCTCAGTCTCGTCGTCAATGGTCCACCACTGGACTTTGTCACCCAGATTGAGGGCCACCTCCTTGCAGTATTCCTTCCATTTTTTCAGGTCGGGGAAGCCGGGGATTACATGCTTTATCTGCCGGGTGATGGACCGCTTGTCGGCATAGGACTCGACCGAGCTCAGGTACGGGTCCTTGAGATGGGTTGGGAGATGGCCCGGCCAAAGGGCCGGCATGGTGCGCATCCCATACTTCCCGGCCATCGTGAGGGTATTGCGCGCTTCCTCCCACTTGAATTCGCCTGGCTTGGGACAGAGCCTCCCGGGCTTATCGATGTAGAGCTTGCAGTAGAGCTGCCACTTGTGACCCATACGCGCCATGAGCTCTTGCACGGCTTCTACATTGTCCATGTTCGACGCCACCGCGTGGCGCGGCATTTCCTTCGGAATGGGAGGCAACACCGAATAGACGAGCTCGCCTTCGGCGACGGGTTTCTGCGAGTCCAGTCCCCCGTGGGCACTGTAAACCGCGCTGAAGAGGCCGCGCAGTTGAGGCTCAATAATTACGGGCCGGGAGACGGTCTGGCCGGCGGGGACGGGGATGGTAACCGAAGCGTCGGCCACGAGTCGTTCCCGCACATCGACGATCCGATAGCGCAGCTTTGCCTCTGCGTTTTGCGCTCCCGAGTTGCTGGCCCACGCGGTGAGAGTGACGGGGCGGTCCGAGTACATGATGTGGCCCAGATAGGGCGTGGCCAGGCCGGCCTCAATGGTCGCCCGTGGCGCATAGGCCGTGGCCGCCGCGCCCTTCTCCAATTGCAGCGCATCCAGATCGCAGGCGCCGTACACACCGAGTATCACCGGGCCGGCCTCCAGCTCTCCCGTGGCACTCAGACGCTGCCACTTGGTCGAGAGCGCTGCCTTGGCGCTGATGACTGCTTTGCCGATCTTACGCTTGGCGCCGATCGGCAGGATCGAGACACCAAGTTTTCCGCCGGCCTTCTTACCCCGGGCATACGCAGAAAGCGTGTACCTGCCCTTCTCTACTACCATCACCACGCGGCTGAAGTGGGGCAGGTTCCCCGGGAAGCGCATGCAGTACGCGCCGTGGAATGGTGTCTCTCGGATGTGGTCCCGCTCAGAGAAGATATATGTGCCCCTGGCCGCTCCGCTGTTGGTTGCCCAGCCATCGCTGCCGCCACCTTCGAAGGACGAATTGGGCCAGAGGTTCTTCCGACCGTCGAAAGCCTGTAGAGCGACCGGCGTGAACTGTGGCTCGTTCTCTGCTGCGGGGGTGCCGTGAACGTCGACGTTCCGATAGACGGACTTGTCGTACTTGGCAATGACCTGGGCGGCTTCATCACGGCCCGATGTGATGACGTGGTATCCCTGGATGGATGGGCCGGTCTTCTCAGTGAGGTCCGAGGTCACGTAGATTTGGTCCACCGGAATCGTGCGCGTGCTCGGCTCATAGATATGGGCGTATCCCTTTCCTCCGAACTGGACGGCTTCCAGCTCGATCTTCGTTGCGGGTTGCTTCAGGGTGAGGTTGGTGCCTTTGAACCAGCGAAACTTGTTCTTTTTCAGTTTCTTGTCCCACTCGATCCGGCTTTCAGCGCCCCCCATCCGGACGGCCACAATATTGGATTTGTCTGCCCAGTAGAGGCCACAACTGGAGATAAAGACCTGGTATTCCCCTGCGGGGAGGGGTTTCGTCAGCGTCTTCGTAGCGACCCGGTTCTTGGCGCCTTCGTGGATCATGGCAAAGTAGCCCTTGCCCGGTGCGCCGTAGCTGCGACAGGTCCCCTCGAGCGCGTACCAACCGGGCTCGCGGTCTCGGAAGTAGGGATACCGTTTGAGGCCCTGGAATTCCTCGGCCTCGATAGTACGCCGCTCGGCCCCGTGGACCCCGGATGGAGCCAGAACGACGGCAAGTGCCACGAGCATGAGGGTCGCGAAGCTGCGTGCGGGGAGATATCGCGTCAATCGAAGAGATGGTCTGTCCATGTGTGGATTCCTTTTCTTGATTCTCAATTCTTGACTTGGGGCTAGGAATTCAGGTTCCGCTGAAGTGGGTTGTGCGCGTCTCGGTCCAGGCGGAAGAAACCCGTTATTGGGTACCCGGCAAAAATGCTTCGCAGTCTACCGGCCTGGAATTCATCCCGGTGGTTTCAGGCAAGGCAAAGTGATGATCACGGATTAGCATTATCAGATGCCGGGGCAGCCCACACGTATAGCTCATACAAACGGTCCGGTCAAAAATGTGGCCATGGCGGCGAGGCACTGCCCTACGGCCGGCAGATGCGACTCCGGGCAAGCGGTCTGAATTGTCATCTGAATGAGAAGCCAGAAGACGGAACCGATTTCATTTCATCCCTTGTGTAACCCTTAAGACCTCTTCGACAGTCGTGATGCCCTGGGCGGCCTTGCGGCACCCATCGTGGCGCATGGTCACCATTCCGGCCGCTATGGCGGCTTCCCTGAGCTCGTCGGGTTCGACATTCTTGCCGATGAGGTCTCGAACGTTTTGAGTGTCGGGCATGATTTCCACGATGGCTGTTCGTCCTCGGTACCCCGATCCTCGGCACTCGCTGCAGCCCCTGCCCTCCACAAAAGTCGCCGAGCGGAGGTCAGCTTCGTCCGATAGTCCGGTCAGGGCGCCGAGTGATTCGGTTTCACAGGGCCCGGCGCAGGACGGGCAGACTTTGCGGACCAGCCGTAGCGAAGCCGAGCCGCCCAGGGAATCAAGGACCAGCCAGGGCTCGACACCGATGTCAACCAGCCTTCTCGGAACTTCGGTGGCATTGCTTGTGTGAAGCGAAGTCAGGATCAGGTGGCCTGTAAGTGCTGCCTGAACGCAGATGATGGCCGTCTCACGATCTCGGATCTCGCCGATCAGGATGACATCAGGGTCCTGACGGAGTTGCGATCTGAACAGCCTCGGAAACGTTGCACCGATGTTGTCCTGCACTTCAGCCTGCAGGACGCCCGGGATGAGGTATTCGACGGGATTCTCAATGCTCAAAGCTTTTATGGAAGGTTTACATGTCTGTCGTAGAAGGCCGTACAGCAGCGTTGTTTTGCCGCTTCCGGTTGGGCCTGTGACGATATGAATGCCGTTGGGGCGGCCGGTCCATTCCTTGAGCGAGGCCAGGGCATCAGGCGATATACCGATCTTTTCTATATCCAGGACCACTGCTTGCCGGTCGAGAATGCGCATGACGACCGAATAATTGCGATTGTTTCGACCATCAACGAGGAAGCGCATAAAGCTGCAACGGAGGTCCAGCTCTTTTCCCTTCAGGTTCAGTTTGATTCGCCCGTCCTGCGGCCGCCGTTTCTCAGTTACATCGACATTCGCCATGATCATCAATCGGGAAACGACGGCATCGTAGGTGTCTTCGCCAAAGGATTCAGGGGTTTGCATGACGCCGTCGACCCGCAGGCGTACGTGCCCGCCGCCGGCGGTCGGCTCAATATGGATGTCGCTCGCCCTGGCTTCGACGGCATCCAGGATGATGCGGCTCACGAGCTCCAGGATGTCTTCGCCGGAGTTCCCGGAATCGGACGCGGCAGCTTCGGCCTGGCTGATATCCTGAGAGCCTGCAGCGTCCAGGGCTCCGCTTTCCAGCCCCTTGGCGATGCGCTCGGCAATCACATCCAGCACGCCTCCTGCTTCGCCGGCTCCGACAAGAGTGACGACACCCGCGGAGAACACGGCCGGCATGCTCTCCGTACCAGCGCTCAGAGTTTTGCCGGATCGGACCATTTCGTGAATCTTGTTGATGGCTTCCTTAAGTTCAGGCAGCGTCAGTTCAGAGCCGATGACTTTCAGGGCGCCAAGGAGAGGAACGCCTGAGGAAAGCAAGAGGCCGAGTTGTCGCCAGAAGCGGATGAGCTCGGATTTTCGGGATTCGTCGGGTTTCATGGTGGTTCTCCTTTGGGCGTTTCGAAACGGTGGCCACAAGCAGGATGCTTGTGGCTACGATGCGGCGAATTGGGCGGTGATCATCCGTCTTTCGTAATCTCGTTCCCGATCTTCGATCCATCTGAGCACACGGTCTCTTCGGTATCGAACTTCGCCTCCGATCTCGAAGGCGGGAAGATTCTCTGTTTCCAGCTTCTGGAGCGGCAGCCTCAGGAAGCGGGCCAATTGTTCTGGCGTCATGATGTCCGGCAGGTCGGTGGACTCCAGACCTTTTTCGTCGACCACCTCGTTCAGGATGCGAAGGCAGAGCGAGCGAGGCGTTTCCTCATCGTTTAGCTTTGCCAACAGGCTGTCTGTCTGTTTCAGGGCGGAGAGCAGGACGGTGCACGCTGGGCAACTTTCGAGATGTCCCTGCACTTGATGGGATATGTTCTCCTCAAGTTCCTTGGAGTCGAACTCGCTCAACAGGTTCTTGCACGTCTCACAGGTCATGACGGGTCTCCGTAGAGGTGCTGCATTGCTTCGGCCAGCCGAAGCCTGGCGCGGTGGAGATTTGTTTTAACCGTACCGAGAGGCACTTGAGTTATTGCGGCGATTTCTTCATAGCTCATCCGATGCGACGAGCGAAGGAGAAAGATCTCACGCCATGCATCAGGGAGCCTGGCAATGGCCTGGTCCAGGTGATCCAGAAGTTCGGCAGATGAAGCGATATGACTTGGGTCACCTTCGCCGGTACTTTCGATCTCATGCAAGGTCTGAAAACGAACAAGTGACGGCTTTCGCAGTTCATTAAGGCAGACGTTTCTGGCGATGGTATAGAGCCAGGTCCGGAATTTAGCGGTCGGCTCGTACCCGCCGGACGAAGAAACGACCTTCAGGAACGTGTCCTGGCAGGCATCTTCGGCAGCAGCCCGTTCACCCAGCATCCGCAGGGCGAAACGGTAGACCGGGCCGCGATGCTTTTCGAACAGCAGTTCGAAGGCCGACCGATTTCCGTACCGAAACATCAGCATCAGTTGCTCATCCGAGAGATCTTCATTCACAGACGACTCTCCGTAACAGGGCTGATGACTCTATAAACACATGAAGGACAAGAAAGTTTCACTCATTCGGACCGCACAATGACCAAGCAGGTCACCGCGCCCTCATAACTGGCAGGTCGGATCCTTTGTTTCCTGCATCGAGACGAAAACAGATCTTCAGTGAGCCGTTCTTCGTGGGATCGGTCTGGCGCTGAATGGTCCCGTATTTCCTGCCACAGGGGTTGTAAACGCTCACGGTATGACGCACAGCAGCACTCCATTGAACTGAGCTTTGCGAACACTTTCTTCGCTCTGCGGAGCCTACACCCCATTCGACCAGATTGTATTCACCCGGATGGATAGATTCTTTCAGATCCTTGATATCAGTCTTTTCACGCGAGATACCAGTCAGGTAAACGCCTGTTCTTCGATTTGCCCTTTACAACTCAGCCCCATTCGATAGAAGAAACGAAACTACCACCTGGACTGAGCGATTCTTGAAACCTGCGTTAGGCTCATTCCAATGGGGAATGAGGTCTCAAACTGAATTGCCTTCCTCAATCGTCCGCCATGTCTGATCAGATCTATCGCACGCTCATCGTTGAGGGCCGCCGGGAGAATGCCCGGGCAATCGCAGAGCGTCTGGAATTGTGCCCCGCTCTTGAATGCGAGATTACGATTGTTGAGACATTCGAGAAATGCCTCGATGAGCTGTCAAAAGAAGCTGCCGATCTCATCCTCCTGTCTCTTACACTGCCGGATGCAAAAGGGGTCAGGAAAACGCTTTTTGAGCTGCTGACGAAAGTTCCCCAGATTCCGGTTCTTGTCATCATGGATGAGGACGAGCCGGAACTGACCAGGCGGGTGCTCAGCGCGGGAGCACAGGATGTCGTTTTGCTGGAACACCTGGAGGCCACTTCATTCGAGCGGGCCGTCTTGCATGCCATGGCCCGGCAGGAAGGGCTTGCGGATCTTTCCAGGTTCGCGCGGGAGCTTCAGGCCAGCGAAGGCCGCGTTCGCAGCATCATCCGTAACTCAAGGGATGGGATCGTGGTCGTCGATAAGAGTGAAACGGTTCGTTATTGCAACGCTTCGGCCTGGTCTCTCTTCGGCAGGCAGAGGGAAGAGCTGATCGATCACCCTTTTCAGTTTGCTCTGGACACGGAAGGCACCCATCGGATTGAGATCGAGAGGGAAGAAGGTGAGACCGTGCAAGTGGAACTGAGCGTTTCTGAATTCGATTGGGAAGGCCAGCCGTCCTTCCTTGTACAGATGCGCGATATCACCGAAAGAGTGAATGCTGAAATTGCGCTGAAGGATTCCGAGGCCCTCTACCACTCGATGGTTGAGACCCTGCCGATGCAGGTGTTCCGAAAAAACTTGACCGGCCGGTTCACTTTTGCGAATGACAGGCTGTGCGAGTCTTTGGGATTTCCTCTCGAAGAGATTCTTGGCAAGACCGACCTGGATTTTTCGCCCCCGGACCTCGCCGAAAAATACATCGGTGACGACCTGCGAGTGATGCAGACTGGCAAACACTTCGAGGATATCGAGGAATGGGAACGCCCTGATGGCAGACGAATCGCTATCCAGGTTCTGAAAACTCCTATCTATGACTCGCAGAACCGAATCGTTGGCATTCAAGGCTTTTTTCTGGATGTCACTGAACGCCAGCGCGCGCAGGAAGCACTCAGAGAAACCGCGCAAAAACTGGCCGAATCGAACCAAATGTTGAAGGAGTTCGCGTATGTCATCTCCCACGATTTGCAGGAGCCGCTCCGTGCAGTCTCAAGCTACCTCGATCTGCTGAAGAACCGAATCGGCGACGACCTGGACGAAAAATCTCAGATGTACGTCGATATGGCGACGGATGGTGCCGTTCGAATGCGCGCTCTTATTCAGGACCTTCTGCGTCTTTCGCGGGTCGAGACGAAAGGCAAGCCACTCGAGCCAGCTGACACTTCAGAAATCTTGAGACGTGCGCTGGCCTCCCTTCGGGTCGCTATCGAGGAGAGCGGTGCCAAAGTCACCCATGACGAAATGCCCACCGTGGTGGCAGACACCACGCAACTCCAACAACTCCTTCAGAATCTCATCAGCAACGCCATCAAATACCGGGAGGAGCGGACGCCCGAGATTCATGTAGGCGTCAAGGCTGGTGCGGCCACATGGGAATTCTACGTGCGCGACAATGGCATCGGCATTGAAGAAAAGTTCAAGAGCCGCATCTTCGGCATTTTCGAACGCCTCCACACCCGCCAGGAGTATCCCGGCAACGGGATCGGCCTGGCCATCTGCAAAAAGATTGTGGAACGACACGGCGGCATCATCTGGTTAGATTCAATCGTCGGCGAAGGCTCAACGTTTCACTTCACGCTGCCAAAGCAGACGGTGTAGCGGATAGGAATCCTGAATCTTGCCTTCAGAACAGCCTCTTAAACTCAACCTCGGCGTCGTCTTGACCGCAGCCGGCGAAAGCAGTCGTCTGCGGCTCGGACAACGAAAGCCCTACCTTGACCTTGGGGGGCAGCCTGTGCTGTTGCGCACCCTCGATGCTTTTGCACGGCTCGACTTCGTCTGCGAGATAATCGTTGTCGTCAATGAGAAAGACCGAGATGAAGTTTTGCAGAAATGGGGTGAAGAACTCAAAGCGAAGAAGGTTTCACAAATCATTCCCGGTGGTGCCGAGCGACAGGATTCAGTCCGAATCGGCGTCGAGGCCCTTAACGAAACTTGCGATTGGGTCGCCATTCACGACGGCGTGCGCCCATTCGTTCGCGCAGAAGCGGTTGAAACAACTGTTCGCGCTGCCTTCTCTGTCGGAGCCGCCATTCTTGCGGCGCCTATGAAGGAAACAGTCAAAAGGTTAAGCGCTGACGCTGGCCATGAAAGGCCTGGACTCATAGACGCAACTATCCCGCGTTCGGGTCTCTGGTGCGCGCAGACCCCCCAGATCTTTCCACGTGTGCAGTATCTGGAAATCTCTCGCCGCGCCAGTGAAGAGGCTTGGCAGGTGACCGATGACGCACAGCTCTTCGAGATGGCTGGCCTGCCCGTCGCGCTTGTCGAAGGCGCCTATGACAACATCAAGATTACAACTGAGGCGGATTACCGGTTGGCGCAGTTGATGGCGGAGTGCTGGTTTCAGGAAAACGCCTCCTGAGGCCTGCAAGTAGATTTACTTGCAAGCAGAATTACTTGCAGAAGGAGTACGCCATGATCGTTCGAGCAGGCATTAAAGGGGGCATTCGAAACGGCCTTATTTACCCCTTTCGGTTTAGTGCTTTCACAACTCGACACTCTCGCTGGCGATCACCACTGCCACATCTCCTTCCTTGAACTCATAGTCCGTCGGGTTCACCTGGGAGGAGCCATCCGGCGACTGCACGGCCAGCAGGATGGCATTCTTCTCTTTCTTAATGTGAATGAAAAGATCGAGAAAGCTTTTGCCCGCCCAGTCATCTGGCAGGTCGAGAGTGTAAAACTGATTGCCCCGTTCGTGTGTCAGAAGTTCCGAGACCACGTGCACGAGGCCGCGGTTCAGAGCGGCCTGCGCGAGGAGAAAGGCGCTCTGCTCGTCCGCGATGACGTAATCGTTCACCTGCCCCATTTCAAGGTGCGAACCGAACTCTCGATTGATGAGCTCGGCGCATGTGTAGATCTCCGGGTTCAGTTTTTCCGCGGTCAGGGCGGCGAGAATGGTCCGGGCGTCCGCATCCTGTTCGCTTCGATTGTGGCTACGATCGCAGAGAATAATGCACGTGCTGGCTTTGCTGATGCCGGCCCTCTCAAGGACCGAGACTTTGGTGAAATCATCGTGCAGAAAAGTGACCTTGTTGGCGACCGACGGATCGGTCATCTGAAGCTCCCCCTCCTCCTCCAGAGTGATCACCACGATGTCCGAATTCCTGTGAGCACTCTGATATTCATTGATGATGATTTCGGCCTTACGACTCCAGCCGCAGATGATGATGTGGTTTTCGAGCTTGATCAGATTCACTGTGCGTCCTCCACCCTGGATACGTTCGATCATATATGCTGAAACCGTTCCGGTAAGCATTGCGAAAAAAGTCATCCCCAGGAACATCACAAAGATGGAAGCGAATTTGCCCCCATCGGTCTTTGGCATGTTCGGAATGGGTTCGCCCGCAAACAGAGAGTAGATACTAAACCAGAAGGTCTCGGTAAGAGAATCCAATTGCTCATTCGCTTCCCTTTCGAATGCGAGCATCGTCGCGCTGCCGAACAGAATCGCTATCAAGATGAGACCTAGCACGATGATGTACTCGAGCGCGCCCCTCCGCAGAACGTAAGGGAAGTAGCTCACGTATCGGGTGAAGATGCCCATCAGACGGAAGATCCTCAGCAACCGCAGCAGGCGCAGGGCCCGGAAGATTCGGAACATCCTGAGCAGCGGAAGCACCGAGAGGATATCGATCCAATAGGTCCGCAAATACTCTTTCTTCGATGGCGCGGCAATCCCGCGAAGGGAGAGCTCAATGGCAAAGATAATCGTCAGCAGGTGATTCAGATCTTCCACGAGCTTGTAGCTCTTCGCGGCCGGACTCATGGACATCTCCACGAACGTAAGCGACACAGATATCACGATCAGACCGCCAACCGTGAGCTCTACGGTCCCGCAGTTCATGGTCTCGTGGAGCCATGTTTTCCATCCCTTCGATTGTCCGGTATTCGTTCCGCTGTTCATGAGAATTCTGCGAATTCACTTTTGCGTTTCGGGAGAGACAATATAAAGGAATGCCCCTGTCAACCTGTCTCACTGAAAGATCCTGCCATGGCAACTGAAACAGTCCTGACGCCCAAAGACCACGAACACTTTCTCAAACGCGGTTATGTGGTCGTCCGCAATGCCGTCCCACCAGAAAAATATGAACCGGCTGTCGAGTGGCTTGAACGGGGCAACCAGGACGGTACTCCCGGTCTGCCCGGTTTCAAGAACGTCGGCGGAGAGATTGTCAACGCCTGCCAGACCGAACGGATGCACGACGCTATAGCAGAATTGTTCGGGCCGGAGTATCCACACCATCGCATCCGAAGCGGCAGTGAAATGCCTCGGGTCTACGACCCGGACGGAGAGAGGCGGGAATTCAGAGCACATGTGGACGACAGCTATCCGGGGATCATGCCGAATGGATGGGCTGTTGGTTCTTTTACTTTTCTGACTCGCGTTCGATCGGGCGGCGGCGCTTTCGTCTATTTTGAAGGCTCTGTTCTGCGATATCGAGAAGCGTTGGCCCGGCATTGCCAATGTGCCAAGGGCTTTGCCAGCCCAATTGAGTTCTCCGGCCCGGCCAAAGAGTTCCTCGCGGAGCCGGGGGACGTCCTGCTCTTCCAGCAGCTAATGGGGCACAGCGGTTCCACCAATGTTGCCGACCCAACGACAAGACAGGCGCTTCTGGCACGCTGGCATCCATATCGAAGGATTGTACCGGGCCTCAAGCCCTTTGAGGAAATGTCCACTATCGAAAAGGCATACAGCGCGCGTTACCTCGCAGACCGATTCGGTCTCGACCTCAGGATTCCGCAGCCAAGGAATGTCCCAGGCGCGGACGCAGCCATCCATTCTGGTTTCCCGCTCGGCGAGCAGGTCACCGCTTGCGCGATGCTTCACTTCAATTCTCAGATGAATGTTTTTTTCGTGGACGCCTCCGAGCCTGCAAGCATCCGTCACGTCCTATCAAAAGACTGCGTGACCTGGCAGGAGGCCGATCCTGTCAGCATCCAGGCGGGAACCGTTCACTCGTTGTATCTCCATCACTATGATTTGGAGGCGATTCTGGGCGTTTGCACGGATGCCGGGACCTATGTGTATCAGTCGGATGATTTCAGGAACTGGCAGCGGGTGACGTCATTCGAGACCGCTCTGTGTGCCACGCCTTTCTTTGTTTATGCGAAATACCCGAGCCAGGTGGCTGAAAGACAAGCCGTCTATCGAGTCTTGCCGGACAGCCCTTCTGAGATTCAATGCAACTGGGCCGATGAGTGGGCGGATGTCTCCAATGAATCGCCGAGCTCAGTTGCCGTGCGAGTACCGGAAAGTTGCACGATTCGAGATATTGGGCTTGCCGCCAAGTTCGCCGACTCCCAATGCGCCTTTGTTCTCGATATCCAAGGCGAGCAGAGCAACGGTGGTACGGAGCCGTGGTATCTAATGCCACGAGATATCGCGGTCGCCACGGAAGAGGCCGAGCCGCTGTCGTACGACTGTCCATCTCCGCCGAAATTCATTCGTGTAATGAATCGCAATAGGAATTACTGGCTCGTCACCTTCGTTCGACAGCAAGAAGGTCAGGACAGGCTATTCTGGGGCTACATCGATTGGGCCGAGCGACCAGAACTGAGAGAAATCCGCAACGCGGAACAACTGGAACTGGCCCTGTGCGTGGTGGGTTTTATTTGAAAGGTGTGGCGAAGGCCCGGCGCACACAATGTTTGATTCACTTAGATACCAACAGGGCTACTTCAATGTTCAGCATCCGCATTCTTCTTTTTTCTACATTCCTTCTTAACCCCGTCCGTGCCGAAGACCCCAACCTGCTCATCATCCAAACCGACGAGCACAATTTCCGCACTCTCGGCTGCTATCGAAAACACCTGCCGCCTGAACAGGCTCTGATGTGGGGAAAGGAAGTCGTGGAGACACCCAACATCGACTGGCTTGCGGACAACGGCGCCCTGTGCACCAGCTTCTATGCGACGACACCAGTCTGCTCTCCTTCGAGGGCCGCGCTGATGTCGGGACGCTATCCGCACAACACGCCGGTCAACACGAACAACATCGCCCTCGATGGTAATGTGATCACTTTCGCCGAAGTGTTGCGGCGGAATGGCTATGCCACTGGCTACGCGGGCAAGTGGCATCTGGATGGCAATGGCAAGCCGCAGTGGGCGCCCAAGCGGAAATTCGGATTCGAAGACAATCGTTACATGTTTAATCGCGGCCACTGGAAGCAGCTCGAAGACACACCCAACGGGCCGCGGGTGAAAGCGCGCACGGACAGAGGCCCGAACTATGGCGTGGATGGCGCCGACACAAAATCGTTCACCACGGATTTCCTCTGCGATAAGACGATCGAGTTTATTGAGACCCATAAAGACAGATCTTTCTGTTACATGGTCAGCCTGCCCGACCCTCACGGCCCGGACACCGTGCGTGCGCCGTACAGCACGATGTTTTCAAATCAGAAATACGACCAGCCGCGCACCTTCAATGTGAATCTCGAGGCATGGCCTTCCTGGGCCCAGCCGAATGGGAGATTCAATGGCATGGCCGCGTACTATGGGATGGTGAAGTGCATCGACGATAACGTGGGCAAGATACTCGGCTCGCTCCGCAAGAATGGCCTCATCAAGAAAACCTGGATCGTCTTCACCTCAGATCACGGTGACCTGCGTGGCGAACACCACCGGCAGAACAAAGGTGTCCCATTTGAAGGCTCAGCAAAGATAGCATTCCTCCTTTATGCCCCGGGAAAAGTGAGACCGGGAACCCTCGTCCACGAAGCGCTCTCATGCGTAGATTTCATGCCGACGATTCTGCCGATGATGGGATTTAAGCCGTCCGGCCAGGAAGAGGGACGGGATGCGTCTCTCATATTCACCGCCGCGCATCTCTCCATTGAATGGAACGACATCGCATTCCTTCGCGGCACCGGAGAAGAGAGGGGCTGGCTGGCCGCGGTGACCGATCGGTACAAGCTCGTCTACGCGACTCGTGACAATCCGTGGCTGTTCGATCTGAAGAGGGATCCGGATGAAATGAAGAACCAGTTTCTTAATCCGGACTATCGAGAAACGGTGAAGACGCTCTCGGCACAACTGAAAGAGTATGGGGAAAAATACAGAGACCCGCGTATTGCCAATGCCAAACTCAAGGCCGACCTTCAATGGGGTATCAATGGTGAAGGGGAGTTTGTTCCGGCCAAGGCACCTGAGGGCAAGAAACCCAGGGGCAAAGGGAAGAAACGCAAGAAGGCGAAATGATCCGAGTCCGAGATGGCGATAAGTGAAACGTTCGTGATCGATACCGAGCTGGTGGATGACTGTCGCGTTGAAGGCACGGATATGGACACCGTCCTTAATGATGTTGCATGAGTCATCGGTCTCACCGTATTCCATGCCGGCCCTGACACGGCCAAGCTCAGTAACATTGGGGTCTTGCATATCTGAGAGCTTTTGCTCCGGTGTGTAATTGGTCCGGGTTCCTAGCGTGTACCTCCCGTCTCGCATTCCTTGAATCAGATGGATGCTCTGGCAAGGATGGCGGATACTCGACCTCAGGAGTGCAAGGCAAAGTTATGGATGAGAAAGAAAACACTGATCAGAAAACCCAGGCCAAGAAAAGCCTGCTGAGCCGCATAGGCAATGTGGTGGCGATCCTGATCGGTGTGCTGATAGCTCTCATACTGGTGGTGAAGGCACTCATCAACGGGGGCGTATTCGATGAGCGAATCAAATCGTATGCTCTCGATCGATTTCGTATCCAGGTCGACTACGACCGCGTGAACTGGTCGATCCCGTTTTCATTCAAGGTCTTCAAACCGAGTGTCGTGGCTGCAGAGGCAGGAGGCAGCGCGGCGCCGATAGCGTGCGATCAGGTGAAGGTCCGCCTTGCCCGAAGTGGCGGAGAATGGTCGATCAGCGATCTCGAGGTCACCGGCTTGGAAATCTCACTCGAACTGAATGACGAGTGGCAAGTGCAGCGTTTGCCGGGCGATCTGCAGTTCGCCTTTCCGGATCTAATAAAAGAAGGACAAGACGATGAACAGACTGCCGAGCTGAAGGCACTGCCGGCCCTGGGAGTGATTGGCGCGCTTCACATGTTTCAGAAACTTGGTGTGACGGATTCCGAGATCACCATCGGCTTACCTGAGGCGAGAGAGATTACGGTCACCGATATTCAGGTCGAATCCAAGACCGAAGACGAGATCCTGGTTGGGACGATGACCGCGACTGTACGTGCGGCAAGATCGGACTTAATGACCCGGTTGGAGCTTCACGAAGATGACATCAGATTTGCCGTGGCCGAAGGAAAGAGCCTCAGGATGGACAGCCATCTTGCCATCGCCGATGGCAAGATGGCTGTCCGCGTAACTGCGAACGAATGCGTACTTTCGAAGTATCGCGAACTGGCTCAGTTCGCCGGCCTGGACATGCCACGGGCAGACGGTGCGCTCTATGGCACATGCGCCGGTGAACTGAATCTCTTCGATGTGTTTCTGAATCGCGGGACGGTGAAGATGAACCCAGCGATGAGCGTTGTTAAAGGTTCTTTGGTTATTCCAGATTCTGGAACGCTCAAGGCGGCCGCATTGAATCTCGAAGGGAACATTGAGTACAGCCTTCCGGATGGCCGGATTCAGTGGAGCGGCATCCGGCTCGACACCTCGGAGTTGGAAATCATTCATTCGGACAGGATCATTCATCTGAAAAAAACGGATACACAGTCCAAATCAGGCGAATACCGCGGCGGCTCATGGAAAGCCGAACTGCAGTCGCAGATCAAAATGGGTGAGCTCGATATTTCGGTTTCGTGCTTACCGGCCGCAGAAGGTGAAACGCTCAAGATTCACACCCTCAATGCTGCCTGCCCTGGTGTCGGAAAGGTCGAAGCCGAGCTGACGATCAGCGAATTCAAGAGGCTCACTCACGGTCAGATCTCACTGACCAATTTCTTTCCACATGATGCCATCGAACGAATCGCACAGTCCGTGCCCCTGCCGGCCGCCATGACAAAGCTGCCTGCATTTATTCCGGAGGGTGAACTCAGCATTCATGCGGACCTGAAGAACCTTCCAGTCACTTCAAATGACTGGTTGGCCGACCTGAGAAGCTTGTCGAGCAAAGCCGATATCAAGTCCAGTTTTCTGCACACGGAAGGTCGCTACGACGGCAGGGCGAAGCTGGATTTCAGCAACGAGGCATTGGAGATCGAAGCATTCGAAATCCAGACCCCGATCGGGAACCTGCAAATCCAGGGAAGCCTCAGCAGCACATTAAACGAAATCAAAGAAGGCACGATTCAGTTCGCGGATATCGCGCCCGGCGATTATGCCAAAGAGCTCTCTCTGCCCAAAGAGCTCGAAGAGATCCTTGTCGCATCGACCGGCTCCGGTCATCTGAAATTCGTCAACACCTCTTTGCCCCTGGATGTCCTGGTGGTGACCCCGGACCGCCCGTTTCCTTTTCGGAACCTGATCGAGCGCTGCGTCATCGAAGGCAGCCTCGAATTGACGGGCCCGGAATCTCTGAAGACTGAGATCGTCTTTGAAGGAAAGGAGGATGAGCTCGTTCTGAAAAAGTTCATGCTCGATTGGAGAGGATTGGGGCGGCTGGTACTCACCGGCAGTGTGAAGAGAGATCTAGAAACACTTACCAGCGGCTCGGCAAAGTTGTCCGGCGCTTCCGTACCAAGAATTCAGGAGCTTTTCGGCTCACTTGCTCCTGAGATGAGGATGCTCGAGCTGAAGGGCGGATTGGACATCGTCACTGAAGTTCATGACTTTCCGCTCATCATTAGAGGCAAAGCACAAAAGGCTGAGGCGACTTTTTCAGTGAGCTTCGACAAACCTGTTCTCTCACTCAACAAGCAGGATTTTTCGTTCTCTGCTTCAAGCAAACGCTGGCAGGCGAAAGGAAAGGCCCAGACAGTTCTTGGAAAGAGTGGATACCGTATCTCCGATCTGAGCACTCGACTGAGTTGTGAAAACACGAGCCTGGTCTCTGGCAAACGATCATTCAAGAGCACCAGGGGAACGACGGACATCTCCGCAACGGAAGCAGGCGAGGGCCGCTACTCCATAAACAGCACATGGTCTATCGATATCGATCAGGAGACACATACCGGCAGCATCAAGGTCCATGCGAGCCCTGACCGGATTATCGACATGGAGCAGGCCGTGTTGGAGTGGGACAAAGTCGTGAGGCTGGAAGCCAAAGCCAAAAGGATCGACCTCAAGCTGCTGACAGAATCGCTGCAAAATGCCGGAAGAGCATTTCAGAGCGCAGCGGCGGACCTGCGGGTCCTCGACATTGGGAAGCTGCAGTCCTATGTCAGTGAACATCTGCCACAGGATTTCAAAGCCTTTCAGACGAAAGGGGGTTTGGAGCTCTCGCTGCTCGCAGATAACGCCCCAGCCGATGGAGTTCCTAAACTCATGCTCACCGTCTCGACGGCCGGTGCAGCGGCCTCAGGCATCATCAAGCCTTTGCGGGAGGTGACCGGCGATTCGCCCGTTGCCTTCACGTTGAAAGGGGAAGCCGAGTTGTCCTGCATACCTGACTGGTCTGAACGCTCTTTCCGGGAAATCCAATATTCGTTAACAGGTCTTCATTTGGGAGCGGCGATCCCAATCGAAGAAGAAACGATTCACACTTCGATCAATTGCGAGCTGTCCAATAAGTCCATCCAAATCAGCGAGGCCAGTATTCGCTGGCCGAGCGGGGTGGCGGCTGTCCTCAAAGCAAGTGCCGCCCGTTTCGGCGAGTCACCGAAAAACGATCGGACGGGGCCGCCTGCCGCCTCCTTCACCTTGGGAAAGGACATCCCGCTGGCTGATTTCATCGGCTTCACGCAACTCAATCCCGTGACCTTTGAACTGCAGAACATCGATATTGCTGAGCTAACCAAGCTGACCAGGCCGTTCGTATCCGGGCTTCTGGATGAGTACACGCCCAGTGGAAAGTTGAAGCTCAGTTTCAAGACCGGACCGGGCATGTTGATCGGAAAGGAGCTCGCCGTCCTGCAACCGCCTGATGGCGTCACACTTCTGCTTGAAATGAGGGAGGCCGGATTACTGCCGATCGACGAAAACAGAGTTGAAGGAATCGAAAACCTCAACCTTGACCTGAAGGCCACACTTTCAAGATCAAAAGTGCGCGGCGAGACCGCGGTGGATCTTGATGCAGACATCAAGGCGGACAGTTTTTCAGCCTACAGGGACTTGTTCTTTCTTGATTTCACCAGCCGAAAGGTTGGGCTCGGTCTGAAGGGACACTTCTTCAGTCCTTCCCATTTTGAAATTGGGGAGGGTAAGTTGTCGCTGTCGGACGCGTTTCAGATCGGTGTATCAGAGCTCTCGGCGAGGAATGTTGGCAAGCTGTGGTCTCAGATATCAGGGCCGGTGCGCGATGGCGACCAGCGCGAACGAGCATCCTTCAAGACCAGGCTGTCCATTGATGTCTCCAACAACGATCAACTACTGACGGATCTGCGCGAATCGTTTGGCGAGTCGCTGCATCTCTTGAACCTGTTGGAGCTCACGGGGAATACGAGTATCGAGACAGAGATTCAGGCAGGCCACGGCGAAGTTCGAACTTGGGGGCGATTCGAGGTCAATGAAGCGGATGCATCCTACGGGCAGACGCATCTGGAAGGATTGAACGCAAGCATTCCTTTTGACTTGGGCTGGCCACGGGACCCGCCGAAGCCTTCAACGCCGCTGCCGTTCGGTAAGGTCTCGGTTGAAACACTGACGTCAGGCATCGTGTTTTTTGAAGACCTCGGGCTATCGCTCAAGCTCGAGGAAAACCGGCTATACACGGAGGAGGTGGACCAACTCTTCTATGGTGGCTCGTTGAAGATCAGTCCGATCATGACGAACAGTCTACTGTCCGATGACATCAAGGCTGAAGGCAACTTAAAGGTCGAGGGCATGCAGATACAGCGGCTGTTGCAGTCGCTGCTTTTGCAGGACTTAAAGGGTGTGGCCCATGTCGACCTCAAGAATATTCGACTCGGTGGCAAGGACCTGAGTCTTGAGGGGAATGCCAATCTCCATGTCTTCGACGGCAGTATCGAGGTAACCAATCTGGCGGTGAAGGATCTGTTCTCCAATCTTTCGCGACTGGAGCTCGACCTCGTCGCCAAAGACCTTTCGCTGGAAGAGGCGACGAATGTGATTCCGGCAGGCGAGATGACGGGCATCCTGGCAGGACACATCAAGGGACTGAAGCTCGATCTTTCAACGAGACAGCCGATTCAGTTCGATTCTTCTTTTCGTACAGTGAAGAGGCGCGGAGTGCCGCAGTACATCACGGCTGACGCGGTGAAGACACTGTCGGGGGCCGAAAAACTGGCGGCCGAGTTCTACAATATCGAGGGGAAGCACCGTTATAAGGCATTTGGCTTTGATGCTTCGCTGAAGAACGACCTGATTCACATCAAGGGGGTGGACCAGAAAGATGGGCGAGAAGAGATTCTGTCGCCTGCTCTGTTTTCACGGGTGAAGTACTCCGTTCGATTTCCGCAGGAGATCAGGTATCAGGATTTCGAGTCGGGAGTGATTCGGGCCTATGAGAGCGTCTTGGATGCGATTGCAGAAGATGGAAGCAAGCCGGATGTAGAGGTGAAATGATCTTCCATTACCTGTTCCCCATTGCGCATTGCGTCATACTGACCTCGCCTCTCTCCGCGGAACGCGCCTCTCCCATCTGGTCGCTCAGATTCTCGCCGGATGGCCAGACGCTGGCGGTGGGGATTCATCAACAGGTGCTGTTGATCGAAACGGAGAACTGGAAGGTTCGGGGCTCTTTGCCGGATTTCATGGACAGCGTGCGATGCCTTCGATACAGCAGGGATGGGAAGCTGCTGATGGTCGGGGGCGGCTATCCGAAAGAGATCGGCGAAGTGGTAATCTTTCAGACCAGCGATCTCGAATACATCGGGGGCAGTGAGCATCACGTGGATGTAGTCGAAGATCTTGTCCCGCATCCGGGCGGCAAGAAGTACGTCACGGTCAGCATGGATCATTCGGCGATCATCACAGACCAGGCGGAAGGCGAGATCCTGAAGATTCTGAAGCACAAAGATCGGGTTTACGCGGCCGCGGTGTCACCGGATGGAAAGTTTGTGATCACCGGTGGTGCGGACAACGTACTCCGAGTCTGGAACATGAAGGGCGAGCTAGTCACGAGTGTGCAACAACAGAGACTGGCGGTGAGAGGAATACGGTTTCTGTCGGGCGGCACTGAGTTTCTTGCTTCACAGGAGGATGGCCGATTGTCGAGATGGGCTCTCAGGCAGACAGGGAACGACAAGTGGGGCCTGAATCGGTTGAAATCCGAAAAGGCTCACGGTGAGTACGCGGTTCATTCGTTGGCCCTCTTACCGGCAACTAATCGCGCGCTGAGTGCCGGTGCAGACGGGCGATGTGTTTTATGGAACACGGATCGGCTGAAACAGATTCGAGAAATCCTCAGTGATGCGGATCAACTTTACGCAGTTGCTGCGAGCCCGGATGGCGCGCTTGCCGCAGCCGGCGGGCGATCTGGAAGGCTTCACGTCTTTTCATTGAAGGATGGCAGTCTGGTAAAGACACTTGTGCCGCCTGCGCCGAAGATGGAGGAGATGGAGGAGGAGTGAAAGGCAAAAAAGGCTTCCATCAAATTCAAGGAAACAACGAATGCGGCAGATCACTCTCCTCCAAATCTCCCGGAACTAATCAAAAGGAATGCCCAGCTTCTCGAACCGCTCCTGCAATTTCGCCTTCGCTTCTTTGAAGGGGCGCTTGAGGAATTCCTTGTGATCGTGTTCGCCGTGGTGGTGGGTGACGGTGCCGTGGTCGTAGTGGCGGGCCGTGTTATCGATATAGGTGAGGCCGCCTTCGATGAGGGTTTTCATGTATGTGGCGCTGTCGAGATCGAAGAGCTCATATTCGCCACCGACCGCGACGTAGATGGGGCTGGTATGGGCGTGGATGCCGCGGCGCCAGCCATCGTAGTGAGGGATGGTGGTGTAGCCCGGGCCTCCGCAGCGGGCAGCGAGCCAGGTGTTTTCTTCGACTTTGATTCGGGCTTTGAGCTGGATCTTTTTCGCGCCGTTTTCTCGATTGGCTGAAGCGACTACTTTGCCGTGCTGGACGATCTGCAGCGTGTGCATGGGGAAGATGGATTGCGCACGGGCTTCGACCTCGACCGTGCCTCCGTTGCCCGTGAGCTTGAGTGTGCTGCCGATTGGCTCGCCGTTGACGGTAAACCAGATCATCGGACCGCTGGTCTGGAAGGTGTTGCCACTGCGCAGGCCCTTGAGCCAGTTGTCGTAGGTGAATCCTTCGTCCTCAGGAATGTGGACGTAGGTGCGGCTGAGGCCGACCGGCACGTCACTGGTCATTTTGTCCGTGCCCCCGCAGATGGGCAGGCGGTAACCGTTGTTCAGGTATCTGTACCATTCGCCGTGGTTGTATTCCGAGTGGATGAGGAACTCGACCGCGTCCAGACGATGGGTGGCGACAAGTGTGGCCGGTTCGCAGTTGGGTGTGGGGATGTGCGGAAGGACGACCAGACCGCCCTGTTCGTGGCATTCGTCCGCCCAGTGCGAAAGTGTCGTTTCAAGGTTGCCGCCCATTTCAGCTTCGCTCGGGCCGTCAGAGCACCACGGCATGATCTGCTTCTTGATGCCGAGGAGGGTGAGGTGTCCGAGGATGTGCTGACGGTTTTCGGAGCATGCGTAAACGATGCTGCCGCCCTCCTGGGTGACGCTCGGACGGCCGGTGAATTCCTGAGTATCGGTGAAGAGGTGTCCCCATTGTGATTGGAGGAGGTTAACCACGTTGAGGTCCTCTGCCTGGCCCTCCCGGTGCGCACCAACGGTGCTAAGGAAGTGCACGTGGGTATCGCCACTGAAGTAACGGTCTTCGTTCATGTGGGCCACGCGCTTGACGCGGACTTCGAGCTCACGCTGGCCTGGCTTGATGCGGACCCGTTTACGGAGGGGTGTGTATTCGAAGCCGCGGGACACATCCACGTAGACATCGCCGCGGGGTAGCCAGCCCTGGCAGGTGCCGTCGATGTACGCATACGAAATCTGACCGAGCCGGACGTCGCCGCCGTTGTCGAGATGCCAGCTTCCCATGTCGGACATCACATGCGAGTGGTGCCCGTGCGGCTGAAACGGGATGCCTTCCGGCGAGCGGAAAGCCACTCGGCAATGGACCGGTTTGCCGGTGTCGTCATCGACCACTGTAGTGTGCACCCAGTTCTGGCCTCGGTGGACGACCTCGAGCTGGACACGGTCGCTCGCATTGACCTTTCCCTTTTTCTGCAGATCGCCCCAGTTGGCTTTGCCGAGAGATTTACCGGCACTTTTTACTTCGACGGTCGCGGTCGGCGTGGCTGCGATTTCGACGTAGCTCTTTCTATTTTCGTTTGCCTTTGGCTCACCCCAGCCGAGTTGGGCATCCTTGAGATGATCCTCCACACCGCCGCCGGGCAGCGGGTATGGGAATGTGCATACGCCGCGATCCACTTCCACCTCCAGGTCGAACGGTCGTGCCGCGTCGGTTTCTCTGGTGACGGTGATCTGAACTTCCTTTTTGCCTTCTCGATTAAAGGGATACTCGTCCACGTGCGAAAGAGTGACCGCGGCGATGAGGAAGCGCGGGCCCTCCGGAATGATCTCGACGGATTCTATGGCCGCGCCTGGATGAGGATTGTTCCAGCAGAAGAGGATGTAGTCTCTCGGCCATGCCTGATTGACTTCGGTCTGGCGGTTCCCTGCCGTGCCCCACGGGCCGGAGTGCCGATTGGGTTTGCTGTCCGCCTGGTCAGGGACCGAATTCACAGGGAGTTGCCCCCACGATGCCGGGATGAGGCTGATCTCGAATCGTTCGCGAACCGGGATGCTAATCTTTTTGCCATTAGCGAAATTGAAAACGTACCGCGCGCATGGGACGCCGATGGGCCCGTTGTTGAAGAGATCGGAATCGAGCAATCGATGCGCGAAGAGGATCTTCTTTGCTTTCTTCTTTATCGGAACAATTACCGATCCGTTTTTGCAGCCTTTGCCCTTTCCGAGCCCGATGAAGACCTTTTTGGATTTGCCGTCTTTGCCGCCGATCTGAAACGGCAAGCCGCGCAGTGACTGTTTGCCAGTGGCGGGATTTGCGCCTTTGCCAACAAGGGATGTGGATGCGTTACACAAACGGGCCAGGCTGATGGTTTCGTAATCCTTCATGATTCGTGATGAGAAATGAGTAATGAGTAATGGCAGGTTGGCAGTCTGTTTAGTACTTGGTGGATTCGGCGTCAAGGATAAAATGCTGGATGCTGGCCGCTGGCCGCTGGATGCTGGATGCTGAACTCGATGCTCGATGTGTGGTGCTGTCGCGTACGGTGCAACAACACAGCTCAAGCCAAACGGTCGGCCCTACACAATTCGCACGCACGGTATCCAGCATCCAGAATCCAGTATCACTCTCAACAACGACACATTTCCGTACCGGATGCTGGATGTGGAGATGAGAATACATCGGGCATTCCTTCACGGCAGTTCGTTCGCCACGCTAAGGTAAAAACTGTTCATCCGCTCACGAAATTGCACCGGGGTCTCGCGAGCCAGTGCCTGTTCCAGATCCCACCAGCCGATCTCGTTGAGGTGATCGGTTTCCTCTAGAGTGCCTTTGAAAAATTCCTCGCGCCACTTGGCGGATTCTACGGACACGAGCCCGTCGTTATCGCCTTCTGCATTCTGAATGATGTAAGCGGATGGCTTGAGTAGTGTGAGCACCTTCCAGAATGGTTGTCTTCCCGCGTAGGTGCGTACCTCCATCGTTTCAAAACAGGTCTCTTCGAATTCGCGAACTTCGGGGTCGTTGTTAAACGTGTCGCAGAAATCTGTGGTGAGGCAGTCGAAGCCTGTCAGGTCTACGCCGATTGTTTTTCCCCAAGGCTTGAGGAAGCCAAGGTTCTTGTTGCCCCAGTCCGCGAAGCTAGTGCCTGCGTGTGGGGTGCTGATGGTGGTGAGCGAGGCGACGTCGCTGTGAATGCGGCCGCTACTTCGATCTTCGAACAGCATATGCCGGCTGTCGAGGCCGCCCATGCTGTGGGCGATGATGTTCACCTTTTTGTGGCCTTTGTCGAGGATGGTCTTGATATTGATTCGCAAAGCCTCAGCGCGTTCTTTTACGCCGGCGGCCCAGGGCACGTTTGAATGGTAGACCGTGAATTCTTTCTCCATCAGGTGAGATCGGATGCCGCGGAAGTAGTGGTAATGATCCGACCGCGGCTTCTCGTGGTTATCGAGCTCTAGAGCGTTGTTCCATGGCTCGTCAAAGCGGGCGATTCCGTGTGCGAGGACGATGGGGTGGCTCATGCGAGGATTGTCTTCCTTGTGGAGATTGGACGTTTTCCTTTGTACAGGTGTTCTTCAGAGTCTTCGTACTCGTTTATCAATAAACCGACAACCAATCTCAGGGACAGGGATCTCGCAGGGATGCACCACGTTCTTTTTCTGACCGTCTGCTCTATCTGGGCCACGAGTTTCATCTTGATGAAGCGGGCCTCCGAGAGCTTCGGGGCGGTGACTATCGGTGCGTGGCGAGTCTTCGGCGGTGCTCTGTTCCTCGCAATTATCTGGGCGATCAAAGGGGAAGGCTGGTCGATAAAGCGTGAGCATTACAGGCATATCATCTTTGTCTCACTGATTATTTACCTCTGGCCATTTACCATTCAGCCTTACATGGTGGCCAGGCACGGCGGAGCTTTTATTGGAATGATGGTTTCCCTCGTTCCGCTGATGACGGTGATTCTGTCTATACCCATGTTGAAGACTTACCCGTCGGTGAGGCAGGCAGTGGGTGTGCTTGGCGGCCTGGTCTGCCTTCTGTTCCTGATGAAGGACGGCCTACAAAGGAGCATCCCCGCCTCGCACATGTTGATGATCGCGTCAGTACCAACCGTTTACGCGTTTGGGAACACATACGTCAAGCAGCATCTGTCGGAAGTCCCGCCGCTGCCTCTGGCTTGCGTCAACCTGAGTCTTGCGAGTCTGATTCTGCTGCCCATCTCTCAGTTCGCGTTATCTGGTCAGATCATAGAGGGAGGGGATATCGCAATGGCCACAAATTGCCTTGTGATTCTGGGTCTGTTCTGCACCGGTTTGGCAACCTTTATCGGATATACCCTCATTCAGAAGCGTGGGCCTCTGTTCGCCGGAATGGTGTCTTACGTTGTCCCGCTGGGCGCCATGATGTGGGGCTGGTGGGACAAAGAGCGGATCACGGCAACCCAGGTGATCTGCCTCTGTGGTGTTCTGCTGATGGTGGCGCTGGTGCAGACGGACCAGCGGAACAGGCGATGAGTCAGGCCCCAGGGCCTGGGAATGCGGGTCGGTGACCCGATGTTTGACACTCGAAGCTCGCATGGTCCTTCCTGAGACACTGGATGGCATGCGCTGTGCTCAACTGAAACACACGGACGTATTGATGCGAGCGTTCGTCCGTCATGAAGGGTCTCCTGAATTTGGCGGCCCTTTTTAGTTTCAGTAGTCCTCTTCCACCATTGTCCACCAATCCCAGAGATTCTGGATCGCCTGTTTCCGCCGCTTCAATGGCGAGTCCGGAGAATAGCCGAACAAGTTTCCATTCAGATACTCGTGGGTGCGATGGCTCAATAGCCGGGCCGCAGTGATCCGGCGTTCCAGTTGCTCGGCCTCGAGCTCCCGAATAAGTGAAGGAACGAGCACGAAGCCAGGGCTGGTCTCGAGCGCCTTCAGCGCAATGGCCCGTTCCTCTTGATCCGAGGAGGCGGCCAGATTGATGTTGCCCTGCACTTGTTTCTCGAGCTCGGTCGGGAACCATCCCAGGCGAAAGATCTCGTCCATCGTGATGGCTCCCAGGCTCAATCCATAGAGCAGGCAGATACCTGCAGCACAGGCTGCCACTGGCGAAGTCTTCTGTGCTTCAACTTTCTCTTCGATTGCTGTCAATCCTCTGCCTCCTTCGGACTTTCATCTGTCCTCTTTACGGGGAACTTGCCTGGTGCGAAATCACGGCGGATACGCCTGCCGACTCCGCCAAGTCGCCGGCCTACAACGGTGGGACTCGCGCCCGGCCAGGGCGTTAAAAGTTGCCGGTATGCCCCGATCACTTCACCTTCGAACGCGGCCGCTTCGCGCTCGTACATGTGATCCTTCATCATCCTGAGATGGTTCTCGAGCCGCCTGTAGATTTGTCTGACGGTATCGGGATTGTCAGACAACCTATCCACTAGTGTGGCGTGGTCCGCAAACCACGCGGAGTAGGCTCGAAGGTAGCCCGTGTGTTTGGCATCCCTTGACGGCGCGATGAGCTTGCGCGTCATCAAAGGATCGTCTGGTTTCTTCTTGGGGCGACGAAAGGAATACTGAATTCCACAGGCAGGAACAGACAAAAGTAGAGCCAGGAAGAGAACAAGAGCTTTGCCGGCGGTGATGGGTTTCAAATGAACAACCGGCATGAGTGCAGCTCATTTTTCCTTCTTCTTTTTCTTTTCCTGCGCCTTGGGCTCTTCATTGCCTCTTTCCCCTTCGCCATTTGGCTGGGCCTCACTTACCCGCTTGAGAATCTTCTCAGAGGGGGGCTTGGTTTCTTCATTCAGACTGAGTGGATTGGAGAAGGGATGTTTGGCGTCCACACCGACATAAATCAGGTTGGCCGGCACGCTTCGCACGTTTTCACCTATCGCTCGTTGAAACTTCAACACGAATCGGGATTTGGCGGTAAATTTCACCTCACCCCCTTTTCCTTTTGCTTTGGAGACGATTCTGAAACCATCACGAGTTTCCTCTAACGCGTTCTCGACTTTCATTCTTTCCTTGCGCTTCTTCTCTGCTCGCTCCTTCGCACGGCGTTCGGCTGCCCTTTTTCGCTCGCGTTCGCGTTGGCGATTCCCCTCCCCGCCCTCTTCGTTTCCACGTTCACGTTCGCGTTCGCGTTCGCGTTCACGTTCTGCCCGCTCTTTTTCTCGTTCTTCTTTCTCTCTTTCTTTTGCCCTTTCCTGCTCTTTCTTCCTTTTGTCCTCCAAGACCTTTTCCCTGGGCTTAGCGCCTTTCGCGGCAACTTTTCCTGTCACGAGTGCGTGGAAAGGCGTCGCACGATTGGTGCCCTGCCATTTGATGACCCAGGGGTACGGCGCTTTAACGGATTTGAAGATCTGCACGCCGAATCCGTCGCGAATCTTTTTGGGATTCGGACGTCCCCATACCAGCAGCCTGTTCTTGAGACCGGAGCCCTGGCCAACCGTACCGGGCTTCTTCGTGATCAGGATCTGATCCTGGCTGGCGGAAATGAACTTCTGACCTTTAGCAAAAAAGCTCAACTGCCGGGTCGAGCCGCCGACCTCGATATCCGAGCGAATGAGTTTGCCGGTCGATGCCTCCCAGAGCTTCAGGTTGCCTTCACTGCCGGATGTTACAATTCTGCGGCCGTCTATGGCATAAGTGGCCCGCGTGTCTTCACCGGATTCCGCGTCGAGTTCTCTGAGCGGCTTCCGATCTCTCAGATTCCACAAGACCACTTTCCCTTTGTTGTAGGACGCCAGCAGGATCTGGCTGTTCATGCTGTAACTGAGATCGACGACCGCGCCGTTCTGGCTGTCGATCTGGGCAAGCTTGCGTTTGGTTGTGGCATTAAAAATCCGAATCACGCCGTTGTCGTCACCGGTAGCGATCACGTTCTTGCCCGTCTGGTAGGTAAGCGCTCGAACAGGGCTTTCAGAAACGGGAAAGGCGAAGCGTTTTCTCAGGCCGAACGCATCCCAGATGATCAGTTGACCTTCCGCGTCCGCCGTGGCCACCTGGTTGCCCGCGGGGTTAAAGGAGAGAGCGGTCACTTCCGCTTTGTGCCCGCGCAGAGTAGCTGCAGTACGCCAGGTGTTTGGATACCAGATGATGACCGTGCCGTCCTTGCCTGCGGTGGCAGCGCGGCGTCCATTGGCAGCAAAGCCCGCGGCGGTCGCGCCGCCCGTGTGGCCTTGGAGCTGCTTTGTCATCTTGCCTGTATCGAGGCTCCATACCGAAAGACCGGCAGCAGCACTGCCTTCCTCGGACGTGGCTGCGGCGATGAGGGTTTTGCCCCTGGAATCAACGGCTACGGCATTGACCGTGCCTTCGGGTACGATGCTATGAATGACTTCGTCCGCATCGGCGACAAGAATGATTAAGGAGGCGAGCGAGAATAGTCTCAACGAACTCATGATGAAGTTCCTCGTTTCAGCAGTTTCCGAAAGGGGGACGCATATCTTAGCACCATCGAAAGGTTTTTGTCAGTTCTCTGGCGGTAGTTTTCATAACATTCGGTACGGCCCTTCGCGTTTCAAAGTACAGCGGCCAGCGCTAAAATCGTTATCCAGAAAATAAAGTCTGAATCCGCATGAACCAATTGGAATCAGGATGAGCAGTCAGGATATCAGCGAAGCCTTCGAAGAATGGGATTTCGAGCCCGGCTCAATCACCGTGCGCAAAATCATAGGCGAGGATGGCAAAGAAAAGGTTCAGATGCGCGTCGAGCTCGGCCTCATACAGATGGAAGTCACCGGCAGGCCGGATGGTAAACAGCCAAATGGAATGGAGTCATACCTGGAATACCAGGAGGCCATGCGTGACAAATATGTTGAAGAAAACGGCAACGACTATGGCTTTACGCTCAATGTGGAAGAATGTGCTCAACTGCGTGAAGAATCCCTTCATTACTACTATCGCTACCTGAGCCTCTTCCACCTGAATGAATTTGAACAGGTGGCCAATGATACCAGCCGCAATCTGCAGGTGAGCTTGATGCTGCGCCAACACGCGGAGGAGGACGAAGACCGATACTCAATCGAGCAGTATCGTCCCTACATTCTCATGATGAACACCCAGGCCCGGGCGCGCCTCGCCTCCACGGAGGGACCGTATGACGCGCTGGGCATCGTCAGGGAGGGCCGCCGAAAGATCCTCAAATTCATTGATGAGAATTACAGTCTGTTTGGAATCAGCGAAGACTGTCCGGAGATGGGCATCCTGGAGAGCCTCGAACAGGAAATCATGGGCGACTTACCTGACGATTCCATCGAAAGGCTCCGTGATGAGCTCAGCAAAGCCGTGGCCGCCCAGGAATTTGAAAAGGCCGCAAGCCTTCGCGACAGGATTCGAAGCATTGAAGAGGGTGGTTAATGGCTAATGGCTGTTTCCGGTTTCGAGTTTCATCTTCATCTTCATATATTGGCGGTCGGCTTTTACAGGGATTATTGGTGAACCATCAACTATCAACCATAAGGATACCCCATGTCACGACCACCACTCGCGCTTGAACTTTATTCCGTCCGCAACGAACTCAAAGAAGACACAGCCGGCACCCTCAAGGCCGTTGCCGAAATGGGCTACGAAGGCGTCGAGTTTGCCGGGCCTCCGAACAACTCAGCCGAAGAGTTGAAGGGCTATCTCGATGACCTCGGCCTTCCCTGCTGCGGCTGGCACACGCCGTTCGCACTTGTGCAGGACGACAAACTCGAATCGACTATTGAATTCAACAAGACGTTGAACAACGAATTCGTCATCATCCCCGGCCTGCCGGGCGACCAGACCCAGACCCGTGACGACTGGCTTAAGATGGCCGATTTTTTTGACGGCCTCGCAGACAAACTCGCCGACCACGGTCTGGCCACTGGCTACCACAATCATCACCGTGAGTTCACGCCATGGGATGAAAGCAGTGACGAGACTGCATGGGATACACTGTTCGGCAACACCAAAGACAGCGTGGTCATGCAGCTCGATACGGGCAATGCAATTTCCGGGGGAGGCGATGCCGTCGCTATCCTGAAAAAATACCCCGGCCGTTCACGGACGACCCACCTCAAGCCCTTCCATGCCACGGCAGCCAAGGAAGACCGGGGCGCCGGGTTCCGCCCAATCATCGGCGACGACACAACAGACTGGCCCGCGGTATTCGATGCCTGCGAAAACGGCGGCGGAACTGAATGGTACATCGTCGAATACGAGTCCGATGCCTTTCCACCTCTGGAGGCCGTTGCGCGCTGCCTTAAGGCTTTGAAGGCGATGGGCAAATAGATTTGCGTTCGTACCTGCAAGCTGCCGGATAGGACAGAGGCTCCGTCTTTCCCATCGTCTTAATCTTTGCGGCGGTTCTCGGCGAGACGATGAGAAAGAGTTTGCCGGCTGGCGAACACATTATCTCCGCAGCATTGGAATGGCGGAGTGATGGGAAAAGATGGAACGATGTGAAGTTTGAATGTTTCATATTGTTCCTCAACGCCGACCGTTGGCACATCTCATCAGAGAAAATGTATGCGAGTCATCACGCTCTCATTACTGGCTTCTGCAGCAACGTCCGGCGCGCTCTGCGCCCCTGCTCTGGAGTGGAAGGCCGTGCCGGGAGGTGGCGGGATGCGGACCCATGGAGGTTGGAACTACATCGTGTGCGAAATGAAATCGGGAGGCGAAGCGGTCGAGGGAGAGATCGTGGTCGTGTCAGAGGGGAACGTAAGGGCCGAGTTTGTCCTCCCGTTCAAGATACCGGCCAAAACGCAACGGAGATACATCCATTACTTTCAGACGGACCAGGATGACGTCGAGGTGTCCGTCAGGTCTGGTGGCAGGCGGATTGGTGATGTGCAGCCAATTTACCTGATAACGCTTTACACTTCGCAGGGGCTTGTCGAGGTCGGCACAGGAACGCGTATCGATATGGTGGTGGAGGAAGGATTCATCGGAAAGAAGGCATACGCGCGTTCGCAGTTTTCTGACCTGCCGAGCGATCCGGTGGGCTACGATAATGCTGATTGGCTCATCGTCAGTGATATGGATCGCGTTGGCGATCTTTCTTTCAGGCAGAGCCGGGCCTTACGCGTCTGGGTGGAAACCGGCGGCAATCTCATGGTGTTCCTAAAGCCGACCGAGCGCCCCGCCGGAGTCATTGCCGAGATGCTGGCCGAGACTGGCGTTGGCACCCAGGGCGTTGTGACTTTGAAAGAACTCAAAGCCCTCGAGAGGCTCTACTTCAAGTTGGAGAATGAAGTGACGGTGGCGGCCCTTCTTGCTCCGGCTGATTATGTAACCTGGCGCGAGAGTGGCGTCGTGGTGGCGGCCGTTGTCCCTGTGGGATGGGGCAAAATCGGGATCTGTGGTTTGCATCCAGGCCGGGTAAAACTGCCCGTGCAATCGAAGAAGTTCTGGGAGCTCATCGGGCTCGAACGAAAGGCGATGCCCACACTCACCAATGCCCTCGCAGGTACCAGTAATCTACCGGAGGAGGCAGGTGAACTGCTCATACCAGGAGAGGCCGCGCTGCCCATCAGTATGGGCCTGGTCGTGGTGTATCTGTTCGCCTACATTCTCGTGCTCGGGCCGGGACAGCGTTGGCTGTTGAAAAGAAGGATATCGGTGATGCTGAACCTGGTGATCTTTTTTCTCACACTTGCGGTCTTTACGGTGGCTGCCCAGAAACTGGCGAGCCACAAGAAAGGTTCGGAGCTCTGGGTGAAAGATCTGACCATCATGGATATGGCGCAAAGCGGGGTGATGAGAGCCAAGACATATGCAAGCTTTTTTGTGCCATCAAGCGGACCGATGAAACTCGGGCTCGGCAGTGACGTCCTGGCCTCTACATTCTTCGCCAACAAGATCGATATTCGCGTGGGCAGAAGCGGCCGGCTCTGGGAGACACGTATGAAGGCGAACCGAACCGAAGCAAAGATGAACTTCCGCCAGTGGGATACTCGCATCTTTACCGCGGCGCACTGGTATCACCCGCCCCGGCTCGACGGTGCCCGCCAGGTGCCGGAGGGACTGGACACGACGCTCCGCAAAGCGGCGCTGGTGACCTCGAAAGGCATCATTCAACTCGGCACCTTCGACCTGGAAGACACCCCTGAACTGACAGGCGAGGAGAAGAGACTCTCACCTGCCGAATTCGAATCCCTGATGCCAATCAGGATCAAGGGCAGCAGAGAAGTTCCCGCCGAGCAGTTGGAGGATGCTCTGCTGTTGCTCTCGGTCGGACGCTACAAAAAGGTGGAAGAGATGAATGTCATGCCCTGGGTCGGCAAGAATACTGCCATCGTCATTGGCATTACCGAATATGCACCGATGAGCCCCAAGCTGGATCTTGAGCTGAAGAATCGCACGAGCCTTTGTGTCGTGAGGAAATTAGTGCGAGGTTCCTTTTGACTGTGCGGCTGGCATATCCTCGCTTATTCAGTCGACCCTTGTCGCCTTGCCATTCACTTCCAGCACTTCGTAGAAAGCTCCCTTGCGCGGCACGTCCACGATCACTTTTTTGAAATGTGGGATCGTGACCTCCACTTCTGTTCGATCTTCCAGAGGCGAGTGCGCGTAGAGCAGCCATCGTCTTGTGCCCTCTTCACCAAGTGCCAGGGCCATGCTGAATACGGGCAGGTTCGTTTTCATCGACCACGGTCGTTCAGGGTCGAGGCTGGTGTCGAGGAGGTACCAGCGGTGGATGTCCTTCAGGTGATCGGGGATGTCTGTCTGATACGGATGGCGGTGCGCTTCATTCGGCACGGCTCTTCCATGTCGCCAGAATTCTTCGAGTTTTCTGTTCTCGTGAACTCGATCCACCGCGGCGATCATTCGATCAAAGTACGGCTGCCAGGGCGCCCTCGGAACGGTCGAGCCGCGGAACTCGCGAAAGACACGTGGCCGCAACAGCCAGAGCCCGAACTGCAGCCAGCCTTCGTGCCGGTCCGGGGTGTAGGTCTGGTCCTCTTTCATGTAGTGGCATGCTTTCGATTTCTTGAGGTGGCTGGCGTCATAGGGCTTGCTCGGATCCCAGCCGGAGTTGCCGTCCCATGTGGAGACCTCCCACCAGAAATCCGGGTTCTTCCGGTAAACGCGGTCGAGCATGAATACCCAGTTCATGGACTGTACCTGCGTTGAGAACACCCAGTGGTCGCGATTGTCATTCCAGTTGTGGGTGTAATACGAAGGGCTGCCGCCGTCCCAGAAAAGCGGCTCGGGATCGATCACATCCTTCGTGATCAGCGAATAGACCTTCCAGCCATCCCAGCGTCCGAAATGAGAAGGGCCAAACGAGCCGTAGCCAACAAAGCGCACGTTCTTCTTCCAGCTCTCTGTAACCAGCGTATCACGCATCGCCTGG
>Ga0187827_10001475_pt1 | contig 34541 bp, 32 predicted proteins | sample ETNtaG_39_FD_167969 | JGI IMG/M metagenome (GOLD analysis project Ga0187827, IMG submission 167969) | Marine microbial and viral communities from oxygen minimum zone, Eastern Pacific Ocean - ETNP2014_SV_150_PacBio MetaG (Illumina Assembly) | ecosystem: Environmental > Aquatic > Marine > Hypoxic...
GAACCTAGCCTACTTCTTCATCAGACGTGAGAATGGCCAGTTCAGTTCGATCATCACCTTACCACCTGGCTCCATCCCCGGCACCACGACCCTGATCAACAATGGCGCTGTAAGTGAAACCTCCGGGCTGGAACTGGAGACCCAGTATATTGTCAACGAGAATCTCAGCCTGATCTTTAATGCCGGGATAATCTCGGTAGACAACAAGTCTTTTACTATTGGCTGCGAATTTGTTGATGGTTGCGGTGTCAACCTGAGTGGTGATCCTGAACCCGATGGTACCCTCAGAATCCTTGGCGGCTCTTCTGACTCTCGGCAACCGGAATGGAACTCCTCCTTCCAGATCGCCTACAACAAGAGTGTTGGTCCCGGTACCTTCTTTGCCAATGTTGGCTATAAGAAGGTCGGTGAGTTTCTACTGGTCAACACTGGTGGTGGTCCAGACCAGGACCTGTTTGAGGGCGGCTATACGCAGTGGGATGCGCGTGTAGCCTACGAGTGGGAACTCAGTGGTGGTGATCGAGTAACCATCACTGCCTTTGGTAAGAACCTATCCGATGAGGAGTTCAAGGAACAGGCGCTATTCCTCGGTGGTCCGACCACAGGCTTCCAGGGCTGGGGCGCACCAAGAACCTATGCAGTTGAGTTAAGGTGGGATCACTAGCCAACTTGCAAAGATAGTAAGATCAAGAAAAGAGCCAGTTTAATTACCGGCTCTTTTTTTGTAGTAATAGAAGTATCCCGTTTCTGAGAAACTCACTACAAGTCCCTGCATCGTTGGCAGTTCCCGGAGAATCTTCATGAATATTCGTCACTATTGTCTGCCCCTCGTTTATGTACTCCTCACATCCTGCACCGCCAGGACCACGGCGTCATGTGCTCGCCATCAAGTGCCATGCTGATAATCGGTGTGGACCTGCACCGTAATGGTTACGGCACCATGGTGGAATTTTTGGCAAAAAATTGTGACACCTCAGACTTACAACTTTCAACCCATGACGTCGATTCCGTGTCAACTCTGACCAGACTTGCCTGCTCCTCTACATCGAATTCCTCAAACAAAGCCTGCTGCGCCTGATACTGCACATACCCTGCCTCCGATGCGTCCTGATCGCGAAGCTCCAGGCGTGTTCTGATCGTTTCCGGCGATGCTTCACAATGGACCAGGCACCAGGGAATATTCCTCGACATAGCGAGAGATTCAAACGCCCTTCGAGCACCTGCGGTGATTAGCGTCGCATCAACGACAACCCCACAACCAGCGTCGAAAATCATACTTGTCAGCTCAATCAGCCTTTGCACCGTATTCTGATTAGCTTCTTCCGTATAGATGTCTAGCCCCATATCCCTGCTTGATGCGAGAGAAGCCAGACCAAATAGTCTTTTTCTCTCCACGTCAGAGCGAATGCAAATTGCCGATGTTTCCACCGATAGCTGCTTCGCCACGGTTGTTTTTCCGCTCCCGGAAAACCCACTCATCAGAATCAGACACACTGGTTTAGCCCGGGTATATTGAATTGCCATGCTAAGATAGTCGTCACACTGGCGCCGCTGCTTATTCGACTGATTCATGTCCTGGGCTGACCGAATGCCAGTTACTTTAGCTCTCACCATGGCCCTGTACACCAGGTAATAGGGAAGTACGCTCAGCAACCCGTAATCCCCGGTATGCTCAAGATATTCATTCAACAGTTGTTGTGACAGATCGTGTTTTTTGTGAGTGTCGAGGTCCATCACGGTGAAGGCCAGATCACTTGCTGTATCAATCCACCGCAGGTCAGGATCAAATTCTATGCCGTCAAATGGTATGCAGTGACCATCGTGGTAAAATAGATTTGCAAGGTGCATATCACCGTGACATTCCCTGACAAATCCATCTGCATGTCTTTTCCTGAAAGTCTCCGCAAGCGATTGCTCACTGAAAGCAACCCACTCTCCAAGCTTGCGCAGCATCTTTTGTTCTTCTTTGCTAACAGCAATAGGCTCTATTTGCCTAAAATTTTCAGCTACTGGCTCTCTGATTCTTTTGACTGAACCCCGGGAGCCGTCAGCCTTGTCAACTGGAACAGCCTGATGAAATGCAGCAATATCACAGGCCAATGAAGAGATAATTCCAGCCTCAAGCTCTCCCTCATTAGAAAGGTTTTCAAGAATACTCGCTTCTGAAAAGCGCTTCATTCGAACCAGGTATTCAAAAGGTTTTGAATCATCACCAACCCTGGGGGCAGCTTCACTGCCAGAAATTGGCAAGACGTCGAGATATATGTCAGGTGCTGTCCTGCGATTTATCCTGACTTCCTCCTCACAAAAATGCTTGCGACGTTCAAGCGTCGAGAAATCAAGAAACCCCAAGCTGACATTCTTTTTTAGTTTGTAGGCAACATCACCCACAAGAATCAGCCATGAAATGTGGGTTTCGATCAACTTCGGATTATCGATTCCATGATTCAGACCCACGCCGGCCAATAGCGACCTGGCGAGCAACTCACTCATGAATCACTTGCCTGGATTTTCTGGATCCAACTAAACGTATTTGCACCTACACCTCTCTAACAACAGGGCTTGACTAGCCGAGTTATTGTAGCTTACTAAAAAAGTTCTCACGACGGGACGAAACCCAATTCCTTCTCACGAATTAGAAGGATTCACCAAAATGTTGGATAATGTTCATGGTCAGCATTCAACAGAAGACTGACGAATATTTTTACTGTATTTGTCAGACACCTCGATATAAAGAAAGTAAACTGACTCATAGGCACTTCGGAGAAACAAGGTGATTGGGAAATTTAAAAAAATACTGTTCTTTGCCGATGGAAAAAAGGGTCAGAAATCTGCGCTTACCCGGGCCGTGGCGTTAGCGGAGGACAACCAAGCTGAGCTTGTTGTAATTGATGGTAGCAGAGGTTTCAACGGATGATCCCAGGCTGACTTCCTCAATCACCAAACTACAGGATAGCCTAAAGAGAGACCGTGGGCTGGTCCTGGACAAGCTTATTAAAGATGTACCTAGAAGCAGTGAGCTTCAGCCCCCAACTAGAAAGCTAGTCCTCTCCGGCAAGGGCTATATCGAAGTGGTTAAAACGGTTATCGCCGAAGGGTTTGATCTGCTCGTAAAATCTGCCAATTCAAAATCAGCTCTCACGTCCGCATTGTTCGGCAGTAACGACATCCGACTTCTCCAGAATTGCCCCTGCCCCGTGCTAATCCTTAAACTGGATCGACGCAAGAGAATACGCAATATTCTTGCGGCCGTCGACCCCACGACGGGCAAGCCCGCAGCATCAGATTTGAATAGCATCATCATGGAAACAGCCGTCTCAATGGCAAGAATTGAGGAAGCAAAAATATCTATGCTTCATGTCTGGGACCTACCGATGCTGGAACACTTTGATTCACAGGAAAACAGGGATGAATTCAAAGTACTGACGAAAGGGGTATTGGAAGAAACCCAGCGGAAAATGAATCAGTTGGTGGGTGGGTATGCCCATGTACCAGTGAATGACCATCTGCTTAAGGGAAAACCACAGGAAGTCATACCTAAATTTGTACAGAAACAGGGTATCGACCTGATTGTGATGGGCACAGTGGTCAGATCCGGAGTACCTGGCTTTTTCTTTGGGAATACCGGCGAGAAAATTCTGTACCGGATTGACTGCTCTGTTCTCGCACTGAAACCCAACGGCTGGAAATCACCCATCAAGCTACAAAGAAAGGCAAAGAAAAAGTCGGTAGTACGCACAAACGGGTGAAAGCCATTTTTCATAACAGACAGGCCCGGGAAGGTTACCAACTAACTGCTACTTGCTGATGGCGCTAAATGGCCTTCAACATGTGCTGTTCGACAATTCGATCAATATTGTCCGGTGTCACCTCCAGCCTTTCATAAATCTTCTCAACACCACTGCGTTGAACGCCAGGCCGAAGATCTTGAAGCGACTGGAAAAAGCCGAGCCTGCGACCTAACTGATACAAACACTGCTCGTCCGCGGGCAATTGCATATAGTGTTCAAGGATCTCCAGCATTCGCGGCTTGTCACCCGGAAGCTTGCCATCGACTTCCTGTAGCAGGTTATAAAAGTGATCACTGGCAAGCCGTGAGGTAATTCCTGACAGGGCAGACACAAGCTCGTGGATTTCAGATATAACCTGCAGATCAGTGCACTTTTTGAATTCTCCAACCTGGTAGGCTTCATACAGCGGAATATCAGCGGGAATAGCCAGTGTTCGAAGGCGGATAAAATCCGCATCAATCTGATTCAGGGCATCTGCCGTTTGCCGGGCATGTTCGATTGACAGGTCGGAACCGCCGAGGCCGGGCATAATATACTCGGAGAGCTCAATACCCGCCTTTTTAACTGCCTTACCAGCACTGATGTGGTGTTCCCTGGTGACACCCTTGTCAATTTTGACCAGTACTTCATCACAACCTGACTCCATACCAATATGGATACGATTGAGTCCAGCATCTGCCAGTGCGGCAAGCTTTTCTTCCGCTATACGGTTGATGGTATGAGATCTCGCATAGGACGTTATCCGAGTAATCCAGGGGAATCGATAGTTCAGGTGCCTGAGAATTCGGATCAGGTCATCGGGCTTGATGATCAGGCTGTTGGCATCCTGCAGAAACACCGAACCCTCTCCCCTGGCCAGCCAATTGACCGCAATATTGAAAACCGGAATTTTGTCAGCAAAGTGTGTCGATGCAAGCGAATTGACGATTTCCTGTGTGAGGTGACCCTGTTCATGCAATTCATTGAGGACGACATTGGTCACCTCGAAAACTGACTCGATATCCTCAATAACATGATCTACTGGACGAAGGCTGAACTGTTCATTTTTATACACGGAACAGAAGGTGCAGCGATTCCAGGGACAGTTTCGAGAGACCCTGAGAAGGAGCGAGCTTGCCTCGCTGGGCGGTCGAATGGGACCCTGTTCAAATCCCTGGTAAATCTGAAGCTTCTTAATACCCATAAACTAAAGTAAACGGAAAAAACATGATGGAATCAACGAATTTGTCAATTTCCTGGCCAAACTGTCTGCCTGGGTTGATATCCTTCGCGTCGTAACGGAACTTCCACCAGCCCCTCTGTTGAAACCTGCTGTGATTGATATACCGCATTGTCGTCCCTAGCAAAGTATGCTTTATTTGCCGGACCCTGAAATGCGCACGCTAATGGAATATTTATGAAAGATTCGAAGGGCCAGGGGCTTGATCGACGTTCATTTCTGAAGCTCACGGGTGGGAGCGCTGCGCTTGGATTACTGCACCTAAAGGGCGCCTTCTCTCCGCTTTATGCAAGTGAAATAGCCTCAGCGGACCGGATCATTGATTACAGTTCAAAGGAGGACCTTTATCGATCCGAGTGGACCTGGGATTCAGTCACCTGGGGATCACATACTAACCAGTGTGCACCGGGCGGGTGCTCCTTCAGGGTTTACGCGAAAAATGGCGTCATCTGGAGAGAAGAGCAGAGTGGCCGCTCCTATGCGTCTAATCCGGACTACCCTGACTACAATCCCCAGGGATGTCAGAAAGGATGCGGCTTCCACAACACACTAACGACACCCGAAAGGGTCAAATACCCGTTGAAGCGAGTAGGTGGAAGAGGCCAAGGCAAATGGCAGCGGGTTTCCTGGGATGACGCCTTAACAGAAATTGCAGATGCCCTGCTGGATGCCCACAGGGATCATGGTACAGAGAGCTTCATCGTTGACGCACCACACATTCACTGTGGTGCCGTGGCACTTTCGGCCACATCACGTTTCATGGGTCATTTGAATGGCCTGACCCTGGATCTCAATGTTGAAATCGGCGATGACCTGAAGGGTATCACCCAGACCATGGGCCGCATGGGTCTGGGCTATACGGCAGACAATTTTTTCGATGCTGAGCTGATTATTCTTACCCATTCAAATGTTTCCTATACCTGGCCGCCAACCTACCATTTTGTTACAGAGGCAAGATACAACGGTAGCGAGGTATTGCAGATATCTCCTGATTTCAATCCATCCTGTTTGACCGCAGATATTCACATACCAGTTAAAGTCGCAACCGATGCTGCCCTCTGGTTAGCCGTATGCCAGGTAATGATCGAGGAAAACTGGGTTAAACAGGATTTCATCAGGGAACAGACAGACCTGGCTATTCTGGTGCGCAGGGATAACGGTCGTTACCTGCGAGCCATCGACATTACCGGTAAAAAAAGAGACAAGGACAAGTTGTATTTCTACGATACCCTTGAGAGAAAACTGGCAAAAGCCCCGAGGAAAAAACTTAGTTTCAAAGGTCAACAGGCGCTGGAAGGGACCTTCACCGTCCAGTTGTATGACGACAGTGAAATCGAAGTATCACCAGCTTTTTCTTTGTTAAGGGAAAAGCTAAACAAGGAAAGCACTCCGGAGATAGCCAGCAAAATCTGTGGCGTTCACGTTGATATGATCCGGCAGCTGGCGGAAAAGGTAGCGACTAAAAGAACCTGCACCTACATCGGTTTCACATCGGCTAAACACTATCACGGTGACCTGATGGAACGCAGCCTGTTACTGGCCATGGCGCTGTCGGGGAACTGGGGCAAACCTGGCACAGGCTTTAACTGCTTTTTGGTACCAGATATCGGCGTTGGCGGCGTCGGTGCAAGAGACAAGCCCATCGATCACTGGGCGAAGCCTCTACTGGGTCTGCCGAACAAGTTTGGTTTCATGTTCAAGAAAATGAAAAAGGACATGACCACCGAAGTCATGATGAGCGAGTTTATGGTCAAGGCCACTGCGAAACATGGCACGGTGGCGCCCGTGTTTTTTCTCTATAACCACGCGGGCTATGACAAATTGTGGGACAAGCCTGAATGGAACGATCCCACCCTGGACAGAACCTTTGGTGAATATCTAAAGGAAGCGATTGAAAAAGAATACTACAATGAGCAGCAGTATAAACCAGCACCGGACAAGCCACCAAAGGTGCTGATGTTGATCGCCAACAACCCCTTGCGCCGTAACCGCAGTGCTCGCACAACCTATGTCGAAGAACTCTTTCCGAAGCTTGATTTGATCTTTACCCTTGAGCCCAGGATGTCAGCCACCGCAGCCTTCTGCGACATAGTACTACCGGCTGCCTGGTACTACGAAAAAGATGACATGACCGTTACCTTCCACTTGAACCCTTACACCGCCCTGATCGAAAAAGCCGTTGAGCCGCCAGGAGAAGCTAAACCAGAATGGGAGATTTTCAACCTGCTCATGGCAAAGGTTACTGAGCGTGCCGAACAAAGAGGTATGACTTCGTTCCTGGACCGCGGTGGTAGAAAACGCTTATACAAAGATCTTCACCAGCGATTTACCATGAAAGGGCATCTGGCTACCCAGAAAGATGCACTGAAAGAAATGGTAAAGGTTGCGTCTGCCATAGGTACCTTTCCGAAGAATTTTGACTACGATCAGTTTCAGACACTGGGCCAGGTAAGAGCGCATGGCATAGGGCCAGAAGGCAATATTGCGACGGCGTCGAACTTTGATACCAGCAAGCCTTTCTATTCTCTGGCGAAACACCTCGATGAAAAAATCGCCTACCCCACCTACGCCAGACGCGCACAATTCTACATCGACCACGAGTGGTTTCTGGAGGTAGGCGAGGCTTTCCCCATACATAAGGATACGCCACCCGTGGGTGGGGATTATCCCTTCAAAATTGTCAGTGGTCATGTACGGGGCTCCATCCATTCAATGCATGCGGGAACGCCTGACTTTTTAAGACTGCACCGGGGTCAACCCATACTCTTCATCAACCCTGATATCGCGGCTGAGAAAGGTATAAAGGATGCAGATATGGTCAAAATATACAACGACCTGGATGAGGCGCAATTTATGGCCTGCACATCCTCCTCGGTGTCACCGGACCAACTAGTCATCTATATGTTTGAGGCCTGGCAATTCAAGGACTGGAAGTCCCACGACAATCTCTTAGTCGGCATGCCAAAATCTATCCAGTTGGCTGGAGACTATGGCCAACTCAATTATCGCTCTATGCAGGGTTCACCCTCTCCTGCAAATGACAGGGGTCTGCGCGTGAATATTGTCAGGGCAAATTCATAAATTGAGCACAATTGCATGAAAGTATCTACGAGTTCTAAACGAAATGAGTGAAACAAGCAGCAAGCAGAATTTGAAAACATCTGCACGCCAACTGGCCACGGTAATTGACCTCAATAAATGTATGGGTTGTCAGAGCTGCACCGTTGCCTGCAAGAATCTCTGGACCCAGCGTCCCGGCACAGAACATATGCGCTGGGCCAATGTGGGCACTTACCCGGGAAGGGGGTATCCCAGAGACTGGCAGTCCAAGGGTGGCGGGTACGATAAGGATGGAAATGCCAAAGCCGGGGAACTAATCAACCTAGTTGAGGCGGGTGATAATTTTCAGTTCAACCATGATGAGGTGTTTAACCAGCAGAAGGGGCAATCAGCCCACCTGCAACCGACCACGAGCAAGGGTGAGAAGCCACAATGGGGATACAACTGGGACGAGGACCAGACCTCCGGCGACTGGCCTAACGCCTTTTTCTTCTATCTGCCACGAAAATGTAATCATTGTTCTAACGCGCCCTGCATAGACGCCTGCTCACGCAATGCTATCGCAAAACGGGAAGATGGCGTTGTTTTGATCGACCAGGAGAAGTGTACGGGCCATCGTCACTGTGTCGAAGCCTGCCCCTATGGCATGGTGTACTACAACCTATCAACTGGACGAAGTGAAAAGTGCATAGAGTGTTTTCCCAGAGTCGAGCAGAGCATCGCACCAGCCTGCAATCGTCAGTGTGTTGGCAGAACACGCGCCTATGGCTACCTGGATGACAAGGATAGCCAGGTACACAAACTCGTGTACGATTGGCAGGTAGCACTGCCTCTTCATCCTGAATACGGCACTCAGCCCAATGTTTACTATGTACCCCCCATGTCGACGTTTGCTTATGATGATGAGGGGCGTCTCACGGACGAGATGAGGATTCCTATGGAGGTTCTTGAAGAATATTTCGGCTCTGCTGTAAATGGAGCACTGAAAACTCTTGTCACCGAACGACAAAAAAAGAAGGACGGTAAATCTTCAGAGTTGATGGACATACTAATCAGCCGCCGCTGGGAAGACCGGTTTGCCCAATTTACCAATGAACCTGTATAGCTCGCTTAAGGAAATTCAACTATGAGTAGGTTACAACAAGCCGGGGAGTTCAGTTGAAAGTAAAACGTCATTCCCTGGACGCAGCCCTTCTCCTGGATGGTCGCGCCAGTGCCTGGTCCGGTATTGAAGAAACGCTGCTGCCCCTTTCACCTTCACCAATAGCCCTGACGGAGTCCGTATCGCCCTATATGGCAAAGATCACCGGGCACGGGAAGGTGAAAAAAATCAGGGTGAGAATGGCTCACAATGGCAGTATCTTCAGCATGCGGTTGTCATGGGATGACCCGGACAAAGACAATGAAACCACTGATCTTGATGAATTTTCTGACGCCGTATCGGTCATGTTCCCTTTAGCAAAAGGCGCAACAGCGTTCACAATGGGAAGCGAAGAGAAGCCAGTGAACGCCTGGTTCTGGAAAGCCGGTGAGCCGGGTCCATTCGATGTCTTAGCCGAGGGTTACGCCACGAGTAACAGGAGACCTGCAGAGACCAGTGGATTACGGGCAAGTGATTACCACGAGGGTGGCACATGGGTTGTAGTGCTTCAACGCCCCATGGCTGGGGACGGACATGGGATTGTTCATATTGAGCCCGGTGTTGATACTGGGATTGCCTTCGCGGTATGGGAAGGCAGTAACAAGGAAAGATCCGCCCAGAAGGCAGTATCGGGTGAGTTCAAGAGACTCAAGGTTGATGCCTGAACAAAAATACAGCGGTGCGAGCCAGGTAGCAGCGAGGAGCCAGCTATACCAGTCCTTTGCCACCGCTTTCTCAACCCCCGGTGAAGAATTCCTTGACAGCCTGATGGCTGGCGAGTTTGTTGACCTTCTTGTCCAGTCGGGAGAACAACTACCCTACTCCAGCCCTTTCGCAAACCTTGACCCACTGACAGGAGAAATGAGCAGGCAGGAAATTAAGGTCTTCTACAGCTCTTTCTTTGAGTCAGGCATCCAGGCAGTATCCTTAAGGGAACTGGCCTACTCAAGCCTGACGGAAAAATCCTTGCTGGAGGAGTTGTTTCGATTTTATCAGCACTTCGGGCTGAATTTTTCCGACGGAGAACTGAGGGAACTACCAGACAACCTGGCAATAGAACTGGAGTTCATGCACTACCTGACCTTCCTCGAAACAGAAGCAAAGAGCGCCGGTAAGGAAAATGCCAATATCAAAGCGTTGCGATCTGCACAGCGTGACTTCATAAACCTTCACCCAGGGAAATGGGTACAGCCTTTTCTGGCGCGACTGCAATCGCTGCAGAATAATTCAGTTTACCTGGACCTGGCTGATCTACTTGTTCACTTCATAGACAGCGAACAGCGGTTCCTTTCTGATCCGGGGAATGAGCTTATTGCCACGGGCTAGCTTGCCTTACTTCTCCACACTGAGCATATATTTTGCAACCTCAAGCCTGACTTCTGCAGATATATAGTTCTGTGGTGGCATTTCAGGATAGTCAGGGCGCTTCTTAACTGGATTGGCTATGTATTCCGCAAGCGCTTCTGGTCTACCCTGATACAGCGCCTTAACCACAACCGTTGGCGGCCCAATCATCTTAACACTGTAAGCGTGACAACCGGCGCAAATGCCGAAGTAGGCCGCCTTTCCCTTTTCACCTGCAGCAATCTGGCGTACCGGTACTGGCTCAGCCAGAGTATAGGTCAGGGTATCCGCAGTCGAGGTCAGTTCACACTTGGAATAGTTATCCAACCCTACAGAGACATAGCGATCTTTTTCCAGGATACAGCCTCCCTTTCCCTGGCCAAGATTCGCAATATCTACACCCTTGATTCCCGGCATGGCAGCCTTGAGTGGTTCCATAACCTGGGGCAAAGCATTCGTTCCATTGTTCCACATCAGGTTGTTGAGAATTTGCACGCGGTCAGCATTGGGCTCCGAATCGGGGTCACTTCGAACCGCAGAGATAAATTCAAGCCCGGCAATTCCAATACCGATAAACTCGTTGTCAGTAATAATATTGTTTTCAACCACCACATCATCGGCCGCCATTATCGTGATGCCAGTTCCCTTCGACACGAACGAAACGATAGAACCCGGTATCGCAAAGTTGACATGGTTGTTATTGACGACGAAATTGTTGCGAATGATGATGTCGTAGGCAGTCTTGATTGGCAGACCGGGCGTTATAAAAGCCAGGATACCGCCGGTATTATCATGTACATAATTGCCATCAACAATTTGATGCCGACTGTTTTCGATTTCGATGCCCGCAACACTGTCAAAGACTTCATTGTGCAGGACATCAACATTGTCACACATGCCAACATAGATGGCAGCGTCCTCAATACCCGACAGGACGTTGTGTTCGATTAGTCCGTTCTTGCCGAATTCCGGGAAAATGCCGTAGATACCTGCATCGATGATCCAGTTGTTCCGGATGACGAAATTGTTTCCAGCCTGCCCCATAATGCCGTTGCCCTTGTAATTTACTATCTTCAGGTTTTCAACGGTAATGCCACTGCCAGAATAGAGGACGGCATCGTTGCGAATCTTTTCACCTTCCAGGGTTGGCCACTGACTGGCCCTGATCACACCACGCAACGTGATGTCGTCCTTGTCGATGTAAACAGTTTCCTTATAGATACCGGGTTCGACCAGAATCGTATCGCCCGCTTTCGCCCGGGTCACGGCATCCTGGATAGCCTGGCCAGGTTTCACGATAATATCTGCTGCTCTCGCGCCTGCATTGACCAGGAGTGCGCCCACCAGCAGAGAACTCAACATCAGCATCTCTTTACAAATTCTTTTCATCTTTCACCTGCTCCTTCTTTATTAGAACGCCTGTTGATGCCCTCGGGTAATCGGCCAATGGGATTTAGCCCTGATGGTACACGTTCGGGTATCGCCGGGGCCAGGGACTCATCCGTCAGAGTTTTCAGGAATATAACCAGCAGATCCAGTTCCCTGTCTGAGAGTTCTGGCTCCCAGATATGCCAGTGAATACTTAATGTCTCATTTTCCGGAACGGCATGACCCCGCCCTTTTGTATAAAACTCGACAGTGTCGCGAAGATTGGCAAAGCGGCCTGAATGCATGTAGGGCGCCGTCGCCTCAATATTGCGTAAGCCCGGTACCTTAAATCCACCTCTCTGGGTTGGGTCACCTGTAAGTTTTCCTTCTCCTGCATCGAAGGGCAGCCCCTCTGGCTCAGGAGTTCCAATGATAGCCATTTGCTGACTAGTAAACAGGGGCGGCGTATGACATTCGGCACAGCGGGCAACAAACGAGCGAAAAATATTAAGTCCATCAATCTCATCCTGCTTCAAGGCTTCATGATACCCATGGGCATACTGATCGTAGCGACTGTTTAGAGATATCAGCGAGGACTCAAATGCGGTGATGGCAATATATATCTGTACCGGCATAATGACTGTGTCGCCAAACGCCTCATTGAACAAACGCCGGTAATTCGCATTGGCATTGAGATCTGCTACCAGCTTTTCTTCTGTATTGCCCATTTCATTCTCAGCATAAAGAGGCCCCCTAACCTGCTCTTCAAGGGATGCTGCCCTGGCATCCCAGAACAAGTGCTCAAGAAACGCGACATTCCACAGGGAGGGAGATGATCTGCCCACCTTCTCACCGGTTATACCAATACTTCGACCCAGGCCATCGCTAAACCCCAATTCCGGATGATGGCAAGTAGCGCAGGACAGACTTCCATTCGCAGACATAATCGGATCGAAGAAGAGATAGCGGCCCAGGTCAATCTGCCGTGGTGTAAAACCATCGCGAACTGCTGGCAATCCCGTGCGAAGACCGCCTACTCCTGCATCCTGCAGTGATTCGTAGAGTTGATACAGGCTCCTCAAATGACATCGACCAGATACCTGCTCGAACCCGGGCGGACAGTCTGTGCTTAATTGGATGGCGGTGCTATCAACACGACTATCCGCTGTGAGCGCTGATGTTGGGAGCAGAAATGCTGCCGCCAGCCATTTTATTAGCCTCACCCTGTTGCTGGATCTACTGCTATTGGAAATCATTTTCAAATATCTGAGTAATCCCCATGCCTACCCTTGCCAGCAGCAAACCGCTCGGCACCAGCAAGGGTTTCTCCCGATTTAATAACTTCACGCCCCAGTGCAGTCTCGTTTGTGAGTGCACCTTGCAGGTTCATGCCCCATTGCTGGTATGACGATAGTCTATCGTTACGTAAACACATTTGCGGGAATTGACAAAGTTCCCTGGCGAGATCAAGCGACTTTTGCAGTGCATGCCCAGGTTCACAGAGCCTGTTGGCTAACCCCATGGCCAGCGCCTCATCACCACTTACACCTCTGCCAGTGAGAATCAGATCAAGTGCGTGGCTATGACCCAACAAGCGACTCAGCCGTATCGTGCCGCCGTCTACCAGTGGTACGCCCCAACGCCGACAGTAGACGCCGAATACAGCATTCGATGCGGCTACTCTCAAGTCACACCACGCCGCTAGTTCCAGACCACCAGCCACCGCAAATCCCTCCACCGCTGCTATGACGGGTTTGGACAGCAACATTCGGGTGGGGCCCATGGGACCATCTCCGTTCGGGTCGACCCTATTCCCATTGCCCGTAGAAACGGCCTTTAAATCTGCACCCGCACAAAAGGTATCATCCGCTCCCGTGAGGATCGCGACCTTGCACGATTCATCGAGGTCGAATTGTCGAAAAGCATTAGCTAACAGGGCTGCCGTTGGCCCATCCACTGCATTTCTCGCCCCTGGGCGGTTGATGGTAATGATGGTGATCTCACCATCTTGTTCAACCAGGAGATCGTGATTCTTCATAACAAAACGTACCCCTGTTCAAATGAAAAGCCTATTGTCACACAGGCCACGGGTTTCGTAAGCAAGAATATCTAACCAGGTTTTGTTACAGTTCAGACAGGCATCGCTGGCAAGGATTTTGCTGGTGACTATCAAGCAACGCACATTTTCACAGGATTATCTAAATGACCGACTACCCCAACCCGAATTTCTCCATCGATTTAACTGACCAGGTCGCTTTTGTAACAGGAACAACTTCCGGACTGGGCATACGGTTTGCGAAAGTGCTCGCCAAATGTGGCGCCAAGGTCATCCTTTCCGGCAGGCGGGTCGAAATACTTGAGTCCCTTGCCGAGGAGATTCGTGCCGACGGCGGGACCTGTGAGCCTATTCGTATCGACATGACTGACCGGGAAAGTATTCGTTCTGCCCACAAGCAGGCCGAGGACGTTTTTGGAACCGTTAACATATTGATAAACAACGCGGGTATCCCTGACGCGCAATGGGCAGTGAAGATGTCCGATGAGCTAATTGACAATGTTTTTGATACCAACCTTGTTGGACCCTGGGTGTTATCCCTTGAAGTCGCCAAGCGACTGATCGAACAAAAGCTGCCGGGTCGCATGATTAATATTTCCTCCGTTGGCGCGTATAACTACGGGCCACAAGCTGCTTCCTCTCTTTACTCCACTACAAAGCGGGGAATCGTCCGCATGACGGAAGCCTTTGCAGTTGAATGGGCCCGCTACAACATTAACGTCAATTGCATCGCTCCCGGCGCATTTAGATCCGAGATGATGGATGGCATGCTGGAACGGATCGGTGACATCAGCCAGGCATTTCCACGTAAGCGAATCTGTGATCCCGCGCAGATGGACAGTACCTTGTTGTTTCTGGTCTCCCCCTCTTCAGAGTGTGTGACGGGTACCGTCATCAAAGTTGATGACGGTCAGGGTCCGCGTTAACCAGAGCTCATCACAGGACACCAATTGCACCCTGCAATGAATAAGATAGGACGACTGGGTGTAATTGGCGATGTCCATGCCGAGGATGTTCGGCTCGAAATGTCTCTTGCCCACCTGGAGCAGGAAGGTGTAGATGCCATTATTTGCACCGGTGATATTGTTGACGGTGCCGGTTGCCCCGACCAGGTAGCCGGTCTACTGCAGGATTATGATGTTGCCACTGTCAGAGGCAATCACGACCGCTGGCTGATTGAGAACAGGGCACGGCATGTACCGGATGCCCACCAGCAAGCGGACCTATCAGATGAAGGCATGAGCTATCTCGCCAGCCTGCCGACTCAAATTGAGATCGAAACGACGCTTGGAAAATTACTGCTCTGTCATGGTATTGGCGACAACGATTTGCAGAAGATCTGGCCAGGAACGCCACGCCTGCCAATGGAGAAAAGCGAACAACTGGATGAAATCATCAGTGAAGGCAATTACCGTTTCCTGATCAACGGCCACATGCATTATCGCTCACTGATTCATTTCGAAACCCTGACATTGTTGAACGCGGGTACTCTGAAGGGATTGCATCGCCCCGGATTTTCACTTATTGACTTCGAGCAACGCGATATCACCGCATTCGAGTGCGATGCTAAAACCGTAACTTTTGCCAAGCACCTGCCTCTGGACCCGCCACAGGGTTCGAACCCCTGGTCTAACACCCAGGCGTTCACCGGTGGATGGCAACCACTGGTTTTGTATCCCGATTGAGATCCATCTGAAATGCTCTGACAGCACCAGCCTTGTCTCTTTCTGAGGCCATAGGCACAATATGACCTTTATGATGAACTGGGAATATTAAGATGGAAGAAGTGGTAATTGTCGATGCTGCACGGTCAGCCGTGGGAAAAAAGAATGGCGCACTTGGGCTGGTACATCCGACCGATGTACTCGGACAGATCCTCATGCAGCTATTGGAGCGCAACAAACTCGACTCAGCCCTTGTCGACCAGGTCATTGGCGGCTGCATAAACAAGCTGGGTGCCCAGGGAATGAATGTGACAAGGACGGCCTGGCTATCTCACGGCGGCGCGCAGTCAACACCCTGCATCACCATCGATTCCCAGTGTGGTTCATCCCAGGAAGCTGTGGCACTTGCCACCAGTACAATTCGTGCTGGCATGGCGGATGTCGTCGTGGCCTGTGGTGTAGAGAACATGACACGCCTGCCCATCGGCTCTGACTCCGTCGACCTGAAGAAGGAAATGGGCAAACCCGTCAGCCGTAGTTATTTTGCTCAGCATGAATTCACCAGTCAGTTTGAAGGCGCTGAACGTATGGCTGAGAAATATCAGGTCACAAGGGGCGATACGGATGCCTTTGGTCTGGAGTCGCAGGTTCGAGCAAGATGCGCAATTGATGAGGGTCGTTTTACTTCACAGATAATTCCCCTGGAAGTACCTGTATTTGATGACGCAGGAAAACGAACTGATGAGACAGTTAATTTTGACCAGGACGAGGTTCCCCGGGAGACCAGTTTAGAGGCGCTTGCCGGTCTTAAACCCGTGGCTCGTGAGGATGGCGTTCATACTGCCGGCACATCATCGCAAATTGCCGATGGAGGTGCCGCTGTACTGATCATGAGTGCATCTAAAGCTGAAGAGCTGGGACTAAAACCTTTGGTCAAAGTACTGGATGCCGCTCTGGTTGGCTGCGACCCTGTCGTCATGTTAGAAGGTCCCATTCCAGCAACAGAAAAAGTGTTAGATCACACGGGTCTCAAGATTGATGACATTGATGTATTCGAAGTGAATGAGGCCTTTGCCTCGGTAGTCCTTGGCTGGGCAAAAACAGTGGGCGCCGATATGAGTAAGGTAAATCCAAATGGCGGCGCCATAGCGCTCGGCCATCCGCTGGGCGCAACCGGATGTTTTCTTACCACCAAGGCAGTGCATGAACTGCAACGCACTAAAGGTAAATATGGACTGATAGCCATGTGTTGCGGCGGCGGCCTGGGAACCGGCACCTTGATTCAACGAGTCGAATAAAGCTACAGGATCTCGCGAAAACAGATCATCTGATCTGAAACCGAAAAGGAGGATTTGAAAATGAAAGTCAGCTTTCACCACGCAGGAATTGTTGTAACGGATCTTGATCAGGGTATTGAATTCTATAAGAAATTCCTGGGACTGGAAGATTCATTCCCTCTGGAGTGGAGTCTGGATAAACCCGGCGCCTCTGAAGCGGTCATCAATCTTAAAGACAGTGCGGCAACAGGTATGATGCTTTCGGGTGACGGTTTCAACATTGAACTATTCGAATACACTGCACCTGAACAGAAAGGCGATCCGGCCAGCGGCAGACCCTGCGACTTTGGTATCAGGCACATCGCTTTTGAATTCGATGATATCCATGAGGCAGCGAAGCGGCTGGTCGATGCCGGCGGCAGCATGCATCGTGAGCCAGTGGAATTGGGTACTCTTCTGGCCGTATATTGCCGCGATCCCTTCGGCAATATTATTGAGTTGATGCAACCGGTTGAAGAAACCGCATAACGGGCATAGTTCTAACTGATATCTGGAGTGTAGAAGCGCCAGCGTCTCAGTCAATATCTCCGTGGAAAGCATTCAGGGAGCGATCCCACGAAGCCATCATGGCCTGCGAAAAGCGATCAGCATCACCGCTCTCGAGCGCGGCGGGCATGCAGGCGCCGTGACGGGATATCTCGCTGAATACGCTCAGGATATGGTCAATGCTGCGCAGGTAACCATCTTGAGCCGTTTGCTTTCCCCGCTGACTCTCGACGATTGCGCCAGCAGCATCCACTCCAGTCTTGAGTGCCATCGCCAGACCTTCGCCCGAAATGGGCGCGTTGGCTCCGCCAGCATCGCCGATAAGCAGAATATTGTCCTTGGCTGGTTTGAATTCACCACTCCAGAGTGCGGGGGACGCAAGTTGTACCGCGCAACCGTCACGCCAGGCTGGTTCAAGATCCCGGTCAAGCCCGTGGTTCTGCACCAGATACATCCTGGCTTCCTCTATTGTTTCATCAAGTTTTCCGTCAGCAGCAACACCTTCAAGGTAGGTTTCATCACCCTTCTGGTGAACAAAGAATATGTCGGTCAGACCCGAGGGAAACATGTTAAAACGGTCTGCCGGCAGGTCGAGCTGGGTTTCGAAGCAGACTCGATATCCATGTCTCATGAGTGGCTTGAAATCCGGCCAGATCAGTTGCCGAACCACGGAATATGAACCATCCGCACCGATCACGAAATTGGAATCCAGCTCGATATCTGAACCTTCAAGCTTAACCTTTAGCTGGCAGCGCCCCCCTGCCTGTGAAAGGTCGACAAGCCTTGCCCGGTCCCAGAGCTCGGCCCCAGCCTCTACCGCACAGTCACACATCCAGGTATCCAGTGTGTGTCTCCAGGTAGTCGGCGTATTGATATTGAGAGTCCTGGTCTCTGCTCCTGGGATGTGCAGTGAGTATCCTGCCAGATAGATCGTCTTCTCTTCCACCCACTGCGGATAATCACCAAACTCGCGCTGTACTATCTGTTGGCCCCATTCAGCCATAACCATGCCGGTGCAACACTTGTCCCTTGGCATCTGCCGCTTCTCCAGCAGTAATGTAGCCATTCCGGCTTCTGCACACTTCTTCGCTGCTAGCGCTCCACCGGGACCACCACCAACGACAACCACATCCCATTCTGTACGCTTCGATTCATTCACTAAGCTATCTCCTTGTAACCCTGCAGAGAGGCAATAACCCTGCACATGCATAATTCACTCGGCAGCGACCAGACCCTGTCCCGACGCCAGCCACAAAATCATCATGAGTATAGGACAAACCAGTGCTCCATTCGACAGTGACGCGATGACGTACCGGTATCGTATGAGCCTACGGGACGACACAACCACCTTGCGCGCCATTCAAGACAGAATTATGATACACCTCGAAAGGTAAATACCTTTTGCTACATAACCCTGAACCAGGAGATTTATTAATGATCGAAATAGGAGCAACGGCACCCGATTTTGAACTCGATTCTCAATTGGCTGACAAAAGTTATTCTTTATCCCAATTTAAGGGTGAGAAGAACGTCATGTTAGTGTTCTACCCCCTTGACTGGACACCTAACTGAAGCACTGAAATGCCGGACCTTCAGGCGAACCTTGAAGGTTTTAAATCGGCAGATACCCAAGTTTTGGGTGTCAGTGTAGACAGCAAATTTTCTCACGATAATTGGGCCAGTTCTCTGGGTGGCATCTCTTTCCCCCTATTGGCAGATTTTCACCCTAAAGGTGGAGTCGCGGCGAAATTCGGCGTATACCATGACGACAAAGGTATAACGGACAGAGCCACAATTATTATCGATAAGGAGGGTACTGTGCAGTATGCGGAATCCGCCGGTATACCAGGATTGCGTAAAGCAGAGGACCTGCTCAACGAATGCAAAAAGGTAAATGGCTGATTTAGAACTGGAACTCTACTTTTACCCGGAATGCGGATTCTCAAAAAGTGTACTCAACACCATTCAGAATCTTTCTGTTGCGGACCGAATAACCATGAAGGATATTCGACTGAACTTAGAGTATGAAAAAGAGTTGATTGCGCTTTGCGGAGATCCAACCGTACCCACTTTAAAGGTGAACGGTGAGGTACTGCGCGAAGCAGAGGCAATCAAGCGTTTTCTGGTGGACCAGTTCCTGGATTGACTTTCTGGATAAACAAGGGGCTGGTCTCACCGGCCCCTGTTCTTACTCCCACCCTAAATACTAGTTGATATTGCCCAGAACCGGAAAGCACAAAGCCGGTCGCGTAATTAGAGACTAACCAGGCTTTTCAGAGTGCTGTTATACGTCTCGATAAGCTCATCAACAATATCAGCAACAGTGTCTACAGACTGTATCATTCCCGATACCTGGCCGATTTCCAGTTCGCCACCGGTCACATCACCATCAAACATCCCCTGTTTAGCCAGTCCTTTACCCAGGATTTCCCTGAGCTCCTCCACACTGGCTCCGTGCGCCTCAGCTTCATGAACAGTCTTGAAAAATTCATTCTTTAGCAGCCTCACGGGTTCAAGCTTTTTCATGGAAAGCATCGTATCGCTTGGGCCGGCATTAACTATCGCATGCTTAAAATTTTCATGGGCACTGGATTCAATGCTGGTGACAAAGCGGGTTCCAATTTGGGCACCGGATGCACCGAGTGCCAGCGCTGACATCATGCCACGGCCATCAGAAATTCCACCCGCTGCTATGACAGGAATACTAACAGCATCGACAACCTGTGGAATAAGACACATGGTAGTGATCTCGTCACGTCCGTTATGTCCACCGGCTTCAAATCCTTCGGCGACTATGCCATCAACACCAGCGAGTTCACATTTTTTTGCCAACTCCGGTGTCGATGTAACGTGAATTACCACGCATCCTTTATCCTGGAGGTAGGAAGTGTATTTTTTGGGGCTTCCTGCTGAGATAAAGAATATTGTCACACCCTCTTTCAGACAAACTTCAATCTGGGCTTCACAGTGTTTGTATAAAAGGGGAATGTTTACACCAACGGGCTTGTCTGTTTTTGTTTTTACCTTCTGGAGGTGTTGGCGAAGAATATCCGGCTGCATGGAGCCTGCCCCAATAAGACCCAGGATACCTGCATTCGAACTAGCTGCAGCCAGGTCTGCACCACCTACCCATACCATACCGGCCTGAATAATCGGGTATTTGATGCCAAAAAGATCCGTTATTTCCTTTGTCTTACTCAAGTTCATCCTCGTCTAGTTGTTTAAAATAATCGCCCTGGTATGCGCTTGCTGTAGATCGTTCTATTTATCCAGTAGTAGACTGTCAGAATCAGTACAAAACAGAGCTCGCCCTGAAGTCAAGATCAGGAATGGGCCTGGATTGAATCAACCCATTGCTTCAGTATAGTAATTAAAAAGAAGATCGCTAAGAAGAGACTACCAATGCGCATGATCATATCACTCTCCACAGTACTAGTGGCTACTTTGCTGGTATTTCAGACTGCCGATGCACGCACCGCAAAACCCATACTGCATGGGAAGCACTGGGTCGCGATCACAGGAAAGCCGCTCGCTGCAACTGCAGGAGCCAGGATATTTCATCAGGGTGGGAACGTGGTGGATTCTGCCTGTGCCATGTTAGCAGCAACCTCTACGATGTTTGATGTGCTCAGCTGGGGTGGAGAAACCCAGGCACTTATTTATAACCCGAACACCGGGAAGGTAGTCGGAATCAATGCGCTTGGTGTGGCGCCAACCGGCGCGACCCCTGAATTCTTTAAATCCCGTGACCTGCCATACCCACCACAATATGGCCCGCTTGCGGCCGTGACACCCGGTACGCCCGGGGGGCTCATGGTCATGCTGGCCGAGTTCGGCACCATGTCTCTGGCAGAGGTTCTAGCGCCTGCAATGGAACTCGCGGCCGGATATCCGATGGAGGCACAAACGGCGGATTCTATCGAGCGCCTAAAGGAAGAGATCAAAAAGTGGCCCTATTCAAAGCAGCTGTTCTTAACCCACTCGGGAGAAGAAAGAGAAGCTCCCGCTATGGGGGAGATTTTTCGACAACCAGACCTGCTTTCTACACTGAACAAACTCCTTGAAGCGGAAAAGCAATCTCTGGCAGAAGGTGCTGATCGCAAGCAGGCAATCTACGCTGCTTATGATCGTTTCTACAAGGGGGACATAGCCGCGGAGTTCGTCAGGTCTTCAACTGAAATGGGTGGCTTACACACCCTTGAAGATTTAGCGGCCTGGCAGGTGCTTATTGAAGAACCGGTGATGTCTACCTACAAGGATATCGAAGTCTACAAACTTACCAGCTGGGTACAGGGGCCGGTCATGCTGCAGGCACTTAATATGCTGGAGCAGCTCGACATGAAGGCTATGGGGTACAACAGTGCCCGCTATATACATACGCTCTACCAGGTTATGAACCTGTCATTTGCCGACCGTGATTTTTACTATGGCGATCCTTACTTCCCGCCGGAAGAACCGATAAAGGGTTTGTTATCAAAACAATACGCCAAATCTCGCCTGCGATTACTTAATCACGAGCGAAATGATCCGCTTGTAAAACCCGGGAATCCCTACCAATTTCAGAAGGGCAGGAATCCGTTTCTCGACCTGCTAAAGAACTGGACTAATGCTCCAGACGCACGAACAGGCATCATGCCACCCTGGCAGCAGGCCAGCATTGACCATGATGTATTTGAAAATGATTTTCTGGCTGGAACGACGTCTATTCAAACAGCAGACAAGGATGGTTGGGTAGTTTCTGTCACGCCTTCAGGCGGCTGGATTCCAGCCGTTATTGCCGGTCATACGGGGATAGGTATGAGTCAGCGAATGCAAAGTTTCGTCCTTGAGACTTCCCAGAACCCCTACAATGTAGTGGCACCGGGGAAGCGTCCAAGGGCGACCCTAACTCCCGGTATGGCACTGAAAGAAGGATTACCCTACCTGTCCTTCGCGGTACAGGGGGGCGATATTCAAGACCAGGTCCTGGTGCAGTTTTTCCTGAACATGGTGGAATTTGGCATGAATGTTCAGGAGGCTGTTGAAGCAGCCAATGTCATCAGCTATCAGATGCGTAATTCTTTCGGTGATCATCAGGCCCAGGTGGGCCGATTACTCATCAATGAGGCTATACCAGACTGGGTGCAAGAAGAACTCCTTGATATGGGGTACTCATTGGATGTGCGCCCACGTACATCCGGACCTATCAACGCTATCTTCTTTGACCGGATTAATGGTGCCTTTCAGGGAGGTGCCAGCAATTTCGGCGAGGACTACGGCATAGCCTGGTAAAAACTGGTTTTTGTACGAGCCATGTTCTGATCAAAGCGCGAAATCCGGACCTGTTTGTCGAATCAAGGCTAATACTTGTGTTCTTTTAGAAAGAGACTACGGAGACATTGGATATGGATCGAGATTACGACGTTATTGTAGTCGGTGGAGGTGGTGCCGGCATGTCAGCGGCGATTGAAGCCCATGATGCCGGCGCATCCGTCGCGCTGATCGAAACCGATTCGAGGCTCGGGGGCTCGACGGCCTTGTCAGGTGGCGTTTACTACGCATCAGGCACCAGCGTCCAGCGTGCAAAAGGTATCGAAGCGGATACGCCCGATGCCATGTTCGAATACTACATGACCCTCAATCAATATCGGGTAGAACCATCGCTGGCCCGCGTACTGTCCGACAAGGCTGCAGGAGGACTCGAATGGCTAATTGAGATGGGGGTCGAATTCACGGCTGAAAACCTATACTCCTCCGGTGTTGAGAGTGTTGCTAGGGGTCATGGTGCGACGGGTAACGGTGCCGCCATAGCTGCTGCGCTCGATCAGGAGGTCAGTAAACGAAATATTGATGTCGCCCTCAACGCAAGAGTCCAGCAGCTACAAATTAAACGAGACAACGGCGCTGTCACGGGGGTAATCCTGGATGATGCGAAAATTCAAGCTGGCGCGGTCGTGCTAACAACTGGAGGGTTTGGCGCCAACCCCAACTTTCTGCACCGCTACTACCCTGAGGCAACTGCCCACGGCGATTGGGTCTGGTATATAGGCAATCCAAATTGCCTCGGTGATGGTTTATCACTTGGTGAGCAGGCAGGTGCAGAAATTGTTGGTCACAACCGTGGTCTATTGCTGACGACGCCCAACTTCAAGAAAGAGCTGGAGGTCTACGTTCCTGGCTGGATTGTTTATGTTAACCGGGAAGGCAGGCGCTTTGTAAACGAGTTGGCTGAGTACGCGGTGATGTCAGGCGTTGTGAACGCTCAAACCGGTGGATCCTGCTTCGCCATCTTTGATGAGGTTACGCGGATGGAGGCAAAGCCCGACCCCCTCTACGCAGACCTATTCGCCTCCGGCATGGTCTCACCTAACTGGGTCAGTAACGTCCTTGAGGAACAAACCAGGGCCGGCAAAATTATCACTGCAGACAGCCTGCTTCAGCTGGCGGAAAAAGCTGGCATAAAACCCGGTGCACTGCAGTCCACAGTCGACAAATACAATGCAGATTGCGATTCGGGCAGTGACAGCATGTTCTTTAAGACCGCCAGTGAAATGAAACCTGTCCGTACGCCGCCCTTCTACGCAGTCGAGATTCGCCCGGCGATAGTGTGTCTCACATCGACCGGCGTGCGAATTGATAAGCGAGCCCAGGCAATTGACAGCAACGGTATGGCTATCGAAGGGCTGTTTGCGGCCGGTGAAACCACCGGCGGTGTCCTTGGAGAGCGCTATATAGGCGGCGGTAACTCCATAACCAATGCCATTGTGTTCGGCAGAATAGCGGGGGAAAGCGCCGCCATTCAAGCGCAGGAGCTCGATTCAAGTAATTCCTGATTTTACTATACCGTCCAGACGGTATAGTATTCTCAAGATGAATAAACGACCCGACAGTAAAGCGCGGCTGCTTGACGCGGCTTCAGCGATTGTGGCGAAGGTGGGTGCAGGCCACCTGACTATAGATGCGGTTGCTGCAGAAGCTGGTATGTCAAAGGGTGGAGTGCTGTACCACTTCCCAAGCAAGCACCTGCTGCTCGAAGGCATGCTGAATAGCCTGCTCACAGATTTTGAGGACCGCGTGACCCGTCACCGGGAACAGCAGGATGGCCCAGTAATCAAGGCATGGATTTTGGCCGAGCAGGATCAGACTTCGAATCAGCGTTCCATGGCATTGGCCCTGCTAGCCAATGCTGCTGAGAACCCGAACCTGCTTGATCCTGCCAGGAAGTTCGTGCAGAGAACCTTCTCCGATGTTCGCAGCGAAGCTGAGGACCAGGATCTGAGTACCATACTGTTGCTCGCAGCCGAGGGTCTTCGTTTCCTCGACATGCTGGACCTGCTGCCGCTAACTGATGACGAACGCGGGGACCTGCATGAGCGCATGCTGAACCTTGCAAAAACGGGTGCCTCATGAATCGCAGTACACTCATTCTGGTGGCATTGATGATACTCATGGGCTGTGAACCCCGGGAAGTGATGGAGCCTGCAGATCAGTCAGTCCGCCCCGCTCGCATCTTCATCGTCACCAAGAATCAGGCAACAATCAAACACCAGTTCGTGGGCCGCATTGAGGCTGCACAAACTGTAGACATGTCATTTGAAGTATCTGGCCCGCTTAAGGAGTTGCCCGTTCTTGAGGGGCAGACTATAGCAACTGGCGACCTGATCGCGGAGCTCAATCCAACGGACTATGTGCTGCGCATGCGCGAAGCCGAAGTACAATTGAAGCTTGCCAACCAGGACCTGACCCGCAAGCGAAAATTGCTGACCAGCCGTGGTATCTCACAATCTCTTGTCGATGATGCCCAGTCTGTCTATGAACTCAGAAGTGTAGCCCTGGCTCAGGCCAGGGAAGATTTCGCCGATACCAAACTATACGCTCCGTTCGACGCCTACGTTGCCAGACGCTTTACCGACAATCATGTCAATATCAGAAGTAGCGAGCCAATTGTTCGTCTGACGGACCTACACGAACTGTTCGTGGTAACAAGTATTCCTGAAAACCTGTTCGCTACCGTCACAGCTGAACGAGTATTGGGACTACAGGCCCGCTTCGCATTCTTGCCAAAAGAGCGGTTTAACCTGACCTTCCGTGAAAATACTGGTGAAGCCGAATCTGTAGCGCAAACCTACAGGGTGACCTTTGTGATGGATAGGCCCGAAGCCTGGAACATTCTGCCCGGTATGACCGCCACCGTACATGTTGAGTTAAAGGTACCAACGGATAACAAACAGCAAATCAAAATTCCGACATCAGCTCTGGTTACGGATGAAGACAGCCATTTCTATGTCTGGTTATACGACCCTGCATCTCAACTTGTTGAACGTCGCCCGGTTACAATTGGTCCAGCTGATGGTGAGGGTATAACCGTACTCACGGGTCTTGAAGACGGTGATCACATTGTCGCCAGCGGCGCATCGCACCTGCAAAGAGGCATGCGCGTGCGCATACTCGGCAAACCCAGCGTTAAACTCTAGCCGGGACAAGAGCACCCTGCCTATGCCGGACATCGCATCCATATCAATCAAGCACCCGCTGTATCCATGGCTGTTCGTTGTGGCTTGCCTGTTAGGGGGCATCTGGGGTATTGAAACTATCGGTCGATTGGAAGATCCGATCTTTCCCATCAAAACAGCTTTTGTCATTACTTCCTATCCAGGATCCTCTGCTTTGGAAGTAGAACAGGAGGTAACCGATCTGATCGAATCCTCAATGCAGGAACTCCCCTACATCGACCTGCTAGAATCGAAATCAGTTCCTGGTCGATCAGAGGTGATGGTCGAACTGTTCGAGACAATCAGCGGAGAAGAAGCCCAGCAGATCTGGGATGAATTAAGGCGCCGAGTTGGTGAAGCGGCCCAACGTTTACCACCTGGTGCCAGCACACCCTATGTCGAAGACGACTATGGCGACGTCTATGGATTTCTCTATGCGGTTGCCACTCCTGGTTATACAGTGACCGAGATCCATGATATATCCAGCCTCTTGTCAAAACAGCTTAGCCTGGTACCGGGTGTTGCCAAGGTTGCCACCTCCGGTGAGCCGCTGGAAGCCATACATGTGGAGCTCGACCACCAGCGTATGGCGCGACTGGGTCTTCCGCTCGAGGCCGTGTTCAATGCCATTGGTTCCGAGAATCGGGTCATCAAGGCAGGATCTGTGGCCTATGGGGATCGCCGACTGAGGGTCGCACCCGAGCTTGCATTCAACAGCGTAGAAGCGTTGCAGCGAATGCGTATAGGCCGCCCGGGATCCACCGAAATAGTGTACCTGTCCGATATCGCAGATGTTATGCGCGGTCCTGTAGAGGTACCGCCCAATATCGTCCGTCACAACGGCGAACAGGTGTTTACGATCGGAATATCTGCTACTGAAGGACTAAACGTTGTGGATGTGGGCGATGATGTGGATCAGCGTATCAAGGAACTGCTTGGTGAGTTACCCCTCGGTGTAGAGATCATTCCCACATATCGTCAACATCAGGTGGTCAGATCAGCCATCAACACCTTCTTTCGCAATCTTGTACTTTCTGTTGCAACCGTAATCGGCGCACTCTGCCTCTTTATGGGCTGGCGGGCCGGGACTGTGGTCGGCAGCGTGTTACTGCTCACTGTCCTAGGATCTATCGGTATTATGTCCCTGCTTGGCATTGAGCTGCATAGGATTTCTCTTGGCGCGCTTATGATCGCCATGGGCATGCTGGTGGACAACGCCATTGTGGTCACTGAAGGAATGGTTGTAGGTGTGCACCAGGGCCAGTCTCCAGCGTTAGCAGCTACCCACTCGGTTCGCAGAACGCAATTCCCACTACTCGGTGCTACCGTTATCGGCCTGCTTGCATTCGCTCCAATTAGCCTGTCAGATGACAAATCCGGCTATTTTCTCCGGGCCCTGTTTCAGGTGGTTGCTATATCGCTGCTGCTGAGCTGGGCACTGGCCATTTCAGTTGTGCCACTAATAGGCAGTTACCTGCTTAAAACCACGCCACAATCAACCGCAACCAAATTATATTCGGGGTGGGGATACGCACCCTATAGAGCCTTGGTCCGTTTTGGCCTGCGCCGCTGGTTTTTCAGCACCCTGGTAATCCTGGCAATAACAGGAACCTGTCTGTGGGGATTCGGTTTTGTGAAGCAGGGCTTTTTCCCAGGCACCAATGCCCCGCTGTTCTACGTTGATTTCTACCTGCCGCAGGGTACGGATATTCTTGCCACTTCAAAGAAGGTCAAGACTATCGAAGACCTTGTCAGGGAAGACCCGGAGGTCATTGATATCACGACATTCGTTGGCAGGGGAATGAGTCGTTTTATGGCTACCTTACGTCCGGAACAACCAAATCCAGCGATGGCCCAACTCATTATTAGGGTCAAAGATGCAACTCGAATCAGCGACAATATGGCAAGTTTGCGTTCGCGCATCAACGAGTTGGCGTTGGATGCAGAAATTCATATCTACCGAACAGAGTTCTCACCCAGTGGCAAATCGAAATTTGAGGTTCGTTTTTCAGGGCAGGATCCGGCAGTACTCAGGGAATTGTCAGACCAGGTTCTGCAGTTATATCTACAGCATGACCTCATCAATCGCAAAAACAATTGGCGGCAGCCTGAGTTAAAAATCACACCACGGTTCAACGAGGACAGGGCTCGCATGGCGGGTATCTCTCGTGTCGATGTCTACAATACGCTGGCATTTGCAACCCAGGGAGTACCCATCGGTCTTTTCCGCGATGCAGACCAGCTATTTCCCATCATAGCCCGAGCACCCGAACATGAGCGTGTTGATGTTCAAACGTTGCCGGACCGCCTGGTCTGGAGTCCGACAGAGGGCACACATATTCCCATGTCTCAAGTTGTATCATCCTTTGATGTCAGACCGGAGAATGGCATTATTTTGCGCCGCGACCGAATACGCACCATCACCGCCCAGGCCAACGAACCAATTGGGCACAACTTCCAAAAGATGTTCAAAAAAGTCCAGCCGGAGGTGGAAGCGATGACGCTGCCATTGGGTTATCACTACGAATGGGGGGGTGAGCACGAAGGCAGCAAAGATGCTGAGCGGCTGCTGCTGCTAAAAGTGCCAATAACTTTTAGCACCATGTTTCTAATCACCCTGCTCATGTTCGGTCGTTGGAGACAGACGATTGTCATCTGGCTAACGGTTCCCATGGTGGTCTGTGGCGTTGTTCTCAGCCTCCTGGCAACAGATATGGCCTTTACCTTTCCTTCTTTTCTCGGCCTGCTGAGTCTCACTGGAATGCTGATCAAAAACTGCATCGTGCTGGTAGATGAAATAGACAAGAAACTCGCCGAAGGCGCACGAAGTCTCGAGGTGATTGCCGAAGCCAGCGTCAGTCGACTGCGCCCCGTCATGCTGGCCGCTGGTACTACCATCGCCGGCATGTCGCCACTGCTGGCAGACCCTTTTTTCATGGAAATGGCCGTTTGCATCATGGGAGGACTGGCCTTTGCCACGATACTCACACTTATTGCTGTGCCGGTTTTCTATCGAATTGCACTTGGCTCCAGTGTGCAGGTATAACAGGCTGCTGCAAAAGTGCTTTCCTGCACTTCTTGAGTGTCGCGGGTCTTAATCCTGCTAGAACAGCGGATGCATGGGCTTATCAAACCATAATCGCTTGCGTTCCTGGCCATAGGTTCCCAGCAGCCTCCAGTTTCCATCCTCCAGGGTGAGCACATGGTCCTGCTTGTTCCAGTTATCGATGGTGATGACGCCCTTCTCCACATTCGGTGCCCCGAGCAGCAGTCCACTGCAGCGGAAAACGACAACATTTTTGTTATTGGTGACACTAATAAGTTTCATGTTGTGGTGAGTAGCCATGAATTCAAATGTTGAGAATATTCTGGTCCATATTTCTCTTGCTGACTCCTTGTCATGCGACCCATCAGTATAGTTATCAGAATAGAGGGTCATCAGGTCATCAATACTCTGGTTTTCGATCGCGACCTCTGCATCATGGAAAAATGACATGATTGCCGTGTAGGTCGAATCCCCCAAACGCTCCCTGGCCGTAGAGTCAACCTCCATTGCATACCTTTCAGATAATTGACGTTCTTTAGCTACCGCAATATTTTCACCCGCGTAAACCATGATCAACAACAAAACGACCCATGTACGGGGTAAACAAACCTGTCTTATCTGAAAATCCATTCTCACCTCATTGATTTTGTTAGCGTTCACTATTCTGGGAAAGAGTCCGGTGGCTCTATATGCTGCCATCCCTCGCCACCTAGTGCCTTCAGGAAGTTAACCAGGTCAACCTTATCCTGGCTGGTCAGGTTCAATTTTGCCAGCTCCTCGTCCGGCGTTAACTCAGTACTAGTATTGGTCTTATCCTCAAACATTGCCAGCATCATATCCAAAGATCGGGTTGGGCGCGCCATCTCCACATCCAGAAAGGGATTACGATTTCCACCCTTGTCATAAAACTCGATGGTTTCCTCAAGGGTCGCCAGGGAACCATCGTGCATGTATGGGCCGGTGAGATCTATCTCCCTCAAAGTAGGGGTCTTAAAGGCGCCAATGTCAGCGGCTTGACCTGTAACCAGATAGCGTCCGAGATCGACCGTGTTTCCATCCCAGTCGACCCCAACGTTATGGTATTTCTCGTCGGTAAAGTTTGGACCTGAATGACATTGGTTGCATCTTGCCTTATCCTCGAACAGCTTCAATCCGCGCTTCGCTGACTCAGAAATGGCATCCGTGTCACCAGCCTGGAACCGGTCATAGGGCGCATTGCCCGACAGGATAGTACGTTCGAAACTGGCCATTGCCCGGGCGATGTCTTCGATATTCACCTCCCGGTCGAAGACTTTCTTAAACAACACCCTGTAACCTCGAATACCAGCTACGACCTCTGTTACATATTCGAGACTCGGCATTCCCATTTCAATAGGATTCGTCATCGGACCAGTTGCCTGCGCCTCCAGGGATTCAGCACGCCCATCCCAGAATTGGGCATCAGAAAATGCCCTGTTTACTATCGTGGGGGCGCTCCTGTTTCCCGATTGCGACTTGATTCCCTTCGATACTTTCAAGCCATCAGTAAAGGCAAACCGCGGAGAGTGACAAAAGGCGCAGGAAACGGTCCCATCGAGGGAAAGCCTGGTGTCAAAAAATAACAAACGCCCTATCTCAACCTTGCTATCAGTCATGGGGTTGTCATTGGGCACAATGTACTCACTAACATCCAATCCCATGGGGAGAACCGGTTCATAGTCAAGATCTTCAGCCCAGATACTTGCCTGCAGGAAGACTATAAGAATACTGACCAAGTACTTTATAATGGTACTCGTGCAATCGTGGCAAATCCGACCCAGCGCCAGGTAAATCATAACGAATCACCTCCCAGATAGATTATGCTACAGGCTTTCTTCCAAACGGGCTATACCATTTTTGGTAGCTTAAGACCGAAGAATGGAACTGCTACCCATGGTAAAGCACAAAAACACGGTATAATTGACAAATGCATATAAAATCAACCACCAGGAATCCGGCGGTCCTGCTGCTACTCCTTGTGTCATCATTTAGCCCCGTAGCTGCCGGTGATCTTTCCATCGGCAGGATGCAGGTCTCTATCTGGTCTGAATATGATGATCCAGGTGTCCTGGCGATCTATGAGGGCAGGTTCGAAGATGCAACCAGGTTTCCAATCAAGACCAGCTTCCTGATACCCAAGGGATCGATCGTCAACGATGCCTGCAGCCTGTCCCATGAGGGCAAACACTTCTGTCAACTTTATACGGTCAAAGAATCATCAGAATTCGATGAAGTTCAGGTCTATCTCCCCTACCCGAACTTCTATCTCAGTTTCCACTTCACACCATTCGACGCCGCCATCGAAAAGCGGGCATTCAGCTACCGTATCAAATCGAATCACTCAATCGATAAGCTTGAAGTCGATATTCAGCAGCCATTGAGATCTACCGAGTTTCATCTCTCACCGGCTGGCGGCCAGGCGAAAATTATCAGTAACGCAAATCACTTTTACTATGCCTATGATGATATCGCCCCTGGACGCGAACACCTGTTCAACATTGAATACCTCAAACAGGACAGAAAACCATCCATCGATATCAAGTATTCAAGGATGACCGGTCCGAAGGTATTTAGTTCACCCTACGAGACGCAAAGGAATTTCAGAGTGTTCGTATACGTTATGTTCGGGAGCGGTGTTGCTGGTGTCGGATTACTATTGATATGGCTCTTCCGGGAAAGAATTTTCCCGCGGCAGGTTACTGCCCAACAAGAAATCCCGGGCGGCCGCACTAACGAGATCAGCAAGACATGAGCAGTCGTATTCGCGAATTACTGACTGCCCTCCTTTGCCTGCTCGCGGCTGGCAATGTTGAAGCACTGACCGTTGCCGAGGTAGCTGAAGATCTTGCATGCCCTTGCCAGTGCCCCCTGATCCTTCAGGATTGCAATATGTCCTGTGGTCTTACCTGGAAAAACGAGATTGGAGAACTCATCAATAAGGGTATGACCAAGCAGAAAATAATGGATTACTTTATCTCCACCCATGGGGATAGTGCCAGGCTGACGACCCGGCAGAAGCTTGAGGGAAAAATTTACCAGTACACGAGAAGTTTTGGCACCCTGGACTGGGTTATGTTGTGGTCGGGTATCAGTACCTGGATCGCCATTCTGTTCACTGGGATTTATCTCGGCGTAGGGCGTTTTCTCCCTGCCCTAAGGAACTTCTCCGGCGGAGAGGACGGTTGAGGCCACTTACGATCACTGTGTGCATATTTCTCTCCATTGTTGCTCTCGCAGCGACCGCTGGCGTGTTCGTTCTGGTCGAGCCAGGATCAAGGGGAAGGCTTCACTACATCTCCACAACAGGTAATCTCTTCCTGTACAGGCATGCACTGATTGACAATCTCACGGAGCATGAAGAGCAGATGCTCTATCAAGCAACCTGTACCCGAAAATGTCACAGTACCGATGTGATCGAAAGTACACCCCGAACAGCGGTCGAATGGGAGTGGATCGTGGCCAGAATGAATGTACCAGACCGTGCCGATATGAGCCCCCCGGAAGCCAGGAGTGTTACCCGGTACCTGCAGCGAAACTTTCTTAGCAACGTGCCAACGATCCTGCCGGAAGACACAATGGCTTTTATGAAAAAGCACCTGTGGAAATCCGACTTTGGAGAAGATGATATCTACCTGGATCTTATTTATATTCCCCTTGTGCACTCAGCGTTGATGCACTACCTGGTGGCAGGAAGAGCCAGCGATGTGGGTTCACCTACGGGACATGCCTTCGGGCCACGTTTTGTCCTCTATATCAATACCCACCAGGGAACCGTGCCTCTATGGAATCTAGCGGATATGGCCACTCTCAGAGATGGTAAAGGTATAGAGTTACAAGCAAGTGACTGGCAGGTCATTTATGACGATGGACAAGAACATCATCGACAGGGTCTACTCACTTTTCCACCAATAAATACAGATGACATTGCTGTCATCGAGGTTGAGATCAACCTGCCCGGTATGAGGAAGAAACATTTTCTATGGGATCTGCCAATCCCGGAATTCAATCCAGCAACCAAGGATCAAACAGATGTATAGCGCGAAACTCACTTTTTACATTTTTCCACTCTTGCTTCTGCTGCTAACAGCCAGCGGATGCAGTGAAGATGCATCGTCTGTTGCCGGTAATGAGCCGCTTGAAGCGGCTCCTGATTTTGACCTGCACCTATTGGAGGGTGGCAATTTCAAACTGAGCAATTACAAGGGTAAACCTGTCGTAGTCAACTTCTTCGCATCCTGGTGTGTACCTTGCGGCGCTGAGAGCCCGGTGTTGGACAAGGTCTATCAGGACTACCAGAGCAAAGGTGTCTCCTTTGTCGGCGTAGCGGTAAACGACACTGAATCCAAGGCACGGGAATTCATAGAGCGCTACGGACTCACCTTCCCTGCGGGACTGGATGATACGGGAGAGATCAAAGATGCCTTCGGTGTCTATGGCATGCCAACAAGTTATTTTATCAATAGAGAAGGCCTGATCAGTTACCTTCACCCAGGTGCGGTTACCGAGAGACTGATGCAGCATGAAATAGACAAGATGCTTGAATCCGGGGGCAGCACATAAATCCTATGAGGATTCAATCAATTACGATCCTCTTAATTTCACTCACTATTCTTGCAGGTTGTGAAGAAAGTATAGAAATGCAGGCAAGTATTGGCCAGCAGGCTCCTCCCTTCACTCTTCAACTCACCGATGGTCAGACTATGAAACTCGATGGCCAATCGGGAAATGCCAAAGCAATCACCTTCATGTCTTCCTGGTGCCCCTGCTCCAATGAATCGATTCCACTGCTTAAAAGAATGCACACGCAGTTTAAGGATCAGGATATTGACTTTCTGATGGTTGGAATTCAGGACCCCGAGAACAAATTCAGGCAGTTTGTTCTTGATTATGACCTGCCTTTTCCCGCTGGATATGACGAGGGCAACAAGATTGCTCGCAGCTATGGTATCAATTCACCACCAACCACCGTGTTAGTTGACAAGAGCGGCACACTGCGGCGAATTTACTATGGCAATATCAAGGATATGGAAAGCGACGTATTCACCTGGGTTGAGGAAATCCTATAGTGGAGTGGACGACTGCACTGTGGGGCGGGTTTTCTTCCTTTTTTTCCATTTGGCAGATCTGCATCCTCCAGATCAGCCCCTTCTTTATGGTCTATATTCTGGGACTCTACCTGACCACGGATGAGGATTCGAGAATAAATCCAGGGGTGCGATTACTGCTCCCTCCGGCACTCTATATGATCGGATTTAGCATTATCTACGCGCTGCTGAGTGCAAGGGGAATAAGCGCGGGTCGACTGCTCATGTCCAACATCAACAATCTAAGAATTGCTGCCGGTATCTTTATAGGCATAATCAGCCTTCACTTCGTTCTCGCAGCACGATTGCGGGACATGAATCACCTATTGTGGCCGATAGTGCTTGGACTTGGTCCGCTATTACTTGGTATCTCCTTCGCCCTGATCTACTCACCCTGTGTAACGCCAACCTACGCGAAGATTCTGCAAATGTCGGTGGCATCAGAAACAGCAGTGC
>Ga0187827_10001476_pt1 | contig 34526 bp, 24 predicted proteins | sample ETNtaG_39_FD_167969 | JGI IMG/M metagenome (GOLD analysis project Ga0187827, IMG submission 167969) | Marine microbial and viral communities from oxygen minimum zone, Eastern Pacific Ocean - ETNP2014_SV_150_PacBio MetaG (Illumina Assembly) | ecosystem: Environmental > Aquatic > Marine > Hypoxic...
TTCAAGACACTGAAGTGCGAAGAAGTATATCTCAACGAATACAAGGATATTGATGAGGCATGGAAATACATATCAAGATTCATAGAGGACGTGTACAATCTGAAAAGGCTGCATTCGTCCCTGAGATACAAATCTCCTATCGATTTTGAGAAGGAGATAACTTTAAATAGTGTTGCTTAACTCATTGTCCACCTACGGGGGGTCACTCCAGGTTGGAGTTTGAGCTTACTTTTTAGAGCGCGGATAAAACTTCTTAATGTATTCCTCGTCGATCTTCTTCAATTCATCCTTGGGAATACCGGTCAGAAGGTCCCAGCTCAATCCCAAGGTTTCCTCGATGGATCGATCATCATCCTTCCCCTGGGTTATGAACCGTTCCTCGAAAATTGCGGAAAAATCGAGATACTTCCGGTCCCGTTCGGTTAGTGCCTCCTCGCCCACCACAGCCACCAGTTCTCGAAGCTCGCACCCTTCGGCATAGGCAGCATACAACTGGTTTGACACCTGATCGTGGTCGCCCCTGGTCCGACCCTCGCCGATACCCTGTTTCATCAACCTAGATAAGCAAGGAAGAACGTTTACAGGGGGTATGATGGCTTTGCGGTACATATCTCTCGACAGCACTATCTGACCTTCGGTGATGTACCCCGTCAGATCGGGAATGGGATGGGTGATATCGTCGTCCGGCATTGTAAGTATAGGGATCATGGTAATGGAACCTTCCTTACCCTTTATCCTACCGGCCCTCTCGTAGTTACAGGCAAGATCGGTGTACATGTAACCAGGATATCCACGTCTGCCGGGAACCTCTTCCCTGGCGGCAGCGATCTCTCGAAGCGCTTCACAGTAATTCGTCATGTCGGTAAGTATAACAAGAATGTGCATATCCTTTTCAAAGGCCAGGTATTCTGCTGTTGTGAGAGCCATCCGGGGTATGATGATACGCTCGATGGCCGGGTCATCCGCAAGGTTCAGGAAGAGAACGCTTCTCTCTATCGCTCCGGTCCTCTCAAAATCCCTTACAAAGAAATTAGCCTCTTCAGCAGTGGTCCCCATGGCACAGAATATCACCGCGAACTCCTCTTCCTGTCCCTTCACCTTTGCCTGTCGTGCTATCTGTGCAGCGAGATCGTTGTGTGGCAAGCCGGATGCGGAAAAAATTGGTAATTTCTGTCCCCTTACAAGGGTGTTCAAACCGTCGATAGTGGAGATTCCGGTCTGGATGAAATCCTTGGGGTATTCCCTGGCCGACGGATTGATGGGGGCTCCGTTTATGTCAAGCATTATTTCCGGTATGATGTCGGGGCTGTCGTCGATGGGTCGCCCCGTCCCGTTGAAAACGCGTCCCAGCATTTCCGGGGAGCAGGGTATCTTCATGGTCTCGCCCAGGAACCTGACACTGGTAAGCTCGGTATCCAGTCCCTTTGTACCCTGGAACACCTGGATAACAGCCTTGTCCATGTGGGTCTCCAGCACCTGTCCAAGACGCATTTTACCCATGGGATCCCTGATCTTCACCACCTCTCCATATGCCACTTTCTCCACCTTCTCCACCACCAGCAACGGCCCTGAGATCTCCTTAACCGTGGAATATTCCTTGTCCTTTAATTTTTTAAAGGAACTCTTCGAGGTTTCAATCGTCTTTCCAGCCCCGGAAACCTCAATATCATCATCCTCAATCAGATCGAATACCATTTCCTCGCTCATTTGGACCCCTCCAGTAGTTTCGAGAAGGTCTTTTCAATCAATTTGGTAACCTGTTTGGAATCTCTGTCGAAGGTCTTGTTGTCGATATACTTCAATCTGGAGATTTTCTCTTTCATATCCCTCTGTGCCTTCAAAACGTCGATACGCACTCCTTTCTTCAGGGCATCGTTCAATCGATCGAAGTAATCCAGCATGATCTTCATCATCTGGTACTGCTTTGTGGTGGGACAATAGGTGTCAACCCGGTGATAGGCGTGCTGCTGGAGGAAATCCTCCCTGATTATCCTGGAAGCCTCGAGAACTATCTGTTCATGATGGGGTAACGCATCCGGGCCCACCAGTTGTATTATCTCCTGAAGTTCGTTCTCCTTCTGCAGCAGTTTCATAGCCTTTTCCCGCAGTTCCGGCCATTCCTCATTGACGTTCTTCTTCCACCAATCGCTGGCCTTTTCGAGATAAAGCGAATAACTCTTGAGCCAGTGGATCGCCGGGAAATGTTTTTTATCTGCAAGGTCAGAATCAAGGGCCCAGAATACCTTCACGATTCGTAGGGTATTCTGTGTCACAGGCTCGGAAAAATCACCACCCGGCGGCGAAACTGCCCCTATAATGGCGATTGAACCCGTTTTCTTTTCCGGCCCGATCACCTGGACGTATCCTGCTCTTTCATAAAAATCTGCCAGTTTGGAGGCTAGATAGGCTGGATACCCTTCCTCCCCGGGCATCTCTTCCAGCCTGCCCGAGATCTCTCTCAAAGCCTCGGCCCATCTCGAAGTGGAATCCGCCATCAATCCTACAGTGTAACCCATATCCCTGTAATACTCCGCGATGGTTATCCCTGTATAAACACTGGCCTCTCTTGCAGCCACAGGCATATTTGACGTGTTGGCGATGAGGATCGTCCGGTTCATCAAAGGTTGGCCGGTCCGTGGATCCTCCAGTTCGGGAAATTCCATCAGTACCTCGGTCATCTCATTTCCTCTCTCCCCACAACCGACATATACGATTATATCCGCATCGCACCATTTTGCAAGCTGGTGCTGGGTAACTGTCTTTCCGGTTCCAAAACCACCTGGTATCGCAGCAGTCCCCCCCTTTGTCAACGGGAAAAATGCATCAAGGATTCTCTGTCCTGTAAGAAGCGGGATCTCGGGATCGAACTTTTTGACGAAAGGACGGGCCATTCTTACAGGCCAATACTGAAGCATGGCGAGGTCCTTTTTATTTCCCTCCGCGTTCACGGTGGCCACGATCTCCTCGATGGTATAATCGCCTTCGCCAGCAAGGAATGTGAGTTTTCCACTGACATCCGGAGGGACCATAATCTTGTGTAATACCACGGGAGTTTCCTGCACCACACCGAGGACCTGGCCTTCGGACACTTCTTTCCCGGCCTTGACCTTGGGAACAAAGTGCCATTTTTTCTGGAAATCCAGTGAATCAACCCTTACACCGCGGGCCATATACATTCCGGTTTTTTTCATGATCTTTGCCAGCGGTCTCTGGATCCCGTCATAAATCATTCCGATGAGGCCCGGTGCCAGCGCAACGGATAAGGGTCGCTCGGTCTGTACAACCTTCTCTCCAGGTACAACCCCTGCGGTCTCCTCATACACCTGCATGGTAGCCTGGTCACCGAGAAGACCTATGATCTCACCTATCAGCCCCTCCTCACCCACCTGTACCACGTCATACATCTTAGCACCTTTCATCCCGTCTGCCTTTACTACTGGCCCAGCAATGAATATGATCTGCCCTTCTTTTGCATTAGTCATCGTACCACCTGATTTTTTGCCTGTTTATTCTGTGAAAACCGTTCAAGGTAATTTTGGGTTGGTATAATTCCTTTCTCGCTATAACAAATCCCTATAAAAAAGTGTTGCTATTTTCTTGCGATTTTAAATAACTATTCAACTCCCCGCCATCTTCGGGAATCCACTTTATTAAACCGATAGGTCCCAGTATTCTTAGTGATACAGGAAATCATCCGGGAATCAGTACATGGCGGAATCACATTTCCTGTAATAATCTCCAATAGGTTCTGAGGATTAAAAAAGGAGAAAATTGAGAAGAAAAATCCATGTTTTATGAGTAAAGGCAATAGACAGAAAACTTTAATTAGCTAATCATAATTAGCGCCAAAAGGCGTACGTTTAATATTCAAAACCACATGAAAATCATTGGGCAAAATATTATGGAAGTGGGGTCGAATGGACTGGTATAAGAAAGTGAGAAAGTGGTTCTCGGAAGGGAACGAAACATCAAATATGATTATCGATTCGAACTGGAATATAAGAGAACATCCTAGTCTCGAAAAAGGTCTACTGGTGGAGAACAAGGACGTTCCATTCCCCATTGGCGTAGCGATAAATGATGAAGTGATCCACGTTTCGATCTATACTACTATAGAGACATATAGCTGGGAAAAAGAACAGAAAGCAGACATATTCAGAGAACTGCTGATCCGCAACGATGAGAGCCGATTTATAAAGTTCGTCCTTGCAAACAGGAACGATGAGATAGTATTGCGGGTGGACCTTGATACACAATACCTGAACAAGAGCGAATTCAACACAGCCATGAGCAGTCTGATACACGGTGGTCGCTGGTGGTTATCCAAGTTTGGAATGTCCGAATACGGGATAGGGAATATGAGCGAGGAAGAGGCACTGGAAATATTGAAATTGGGCATCCAGATCGACCTCAACAGGGGACGGGAAAAAGCCGAAATAATTCAGGATCTAGTGTTGGCGGGTATGAATGAAAGTCTTGCTACAGAAGTGGTTTTCGAGGTTGCGGCAAATCCCATCACGTCAAATGGTACGAAGAAAAGCAAGGAAGAAGACAAGGATAAGACCGACGCATACATACACTGATTTTTCTATAGGTCCCAATATTTTTTCTGGGTATCCAATACGGACCTTATCGTAGCCATACCCAATCCCTTTTTATCCGATATGTCGGTATGCTTGAGAGAGATATCTCTTCCTTGTGTGGAGCCGTAGAAACCCGTTACTATCTCGCTCAACGGCGAAAGAGCGTAGCCTCCTTCCAGGAAAACCGCAAATCGCCCATGGCAAATTTCCCTCGCTAATCCATGGATCCCGTTTAACAAGTCCACGTAACCTTTGCTGGAAAGGTTCAATCCGGCTAACAAATCTTCGTAATGAGCATCGGTCCCCAGAGACACCATTATCATATCAGGATTGAATTGCTTAATAACAGGATGAATTACCTTTTCCATTGCCATCTCGTAACTGGCATCCCCGCAACCGTTGTCAAATGGAATGTTAACCGTAAATCCCTTACCCTTCCCGCTTCCTACCTCGGATATACTACCGGTTCCGGGGAAAATATATCTCTGGTGTGTAGAGATGTACAGAATGTCCTCATTGGCATAGAAGGAATCCTGAGTACCGTTCCCATGATGGACATCGGGATCGATGATTGCAATACGTTGTGCCTTATCAGCCATGGTCATTGCTGCAATGGCAATGTTGTTGAAATAGCAAAAACCCATTGATGAGCTTTCCACTGCATGATGTCCGGGGGGTCTCAGCAAAGCCAGCGAAGTTTCTTTCTTCTCGTATGCCATTTCCGCGGCTTTTATAGCCCCTCCAACCGCCTTCATAGCTATGCTATAGGTCTTTTTCCGGAGGTAAGTATCCGGGTCGATATACCCTTCAGGTGAATCCCTGATCCGGCGAATATATCGTTCCGAATGGTTAAGCATTACATCTTCCACTGTGGCGGGCTCCGGTTTTACTACATTGTTCCAGAGTGATTCGGCTCTCATCTTTTCCACTATTGCTTCCAGGCGTTCCGGACGCTCGGGATGCATGTAATTCTGCTGGTGTTCTAGGTATGATTCGTCAAAGATAAGTACCATTTCAATCACCTGAAATAACTTTACGAAGTATAATAACCCTCAGCAAATATAATTAATCTCCGTTCATTTCTCTGAATCCTTTATCGGAAGCTATCGGGGAAATCGAATTCAACAAATAATACATTAGTATAATATAACGACAATCTTTAATAATCGGTTGAAGGTTATAACAAATAACCCTAAGATACTGAGGTTATTGATGGACCCATTTAGCATAGTCATATATGTTTCCGTATTATTTTTTCTCATATATCTATCCGGGAGATTCTCGGGTGCGGAGACGGCTCTGACTTCCCTGAACGAGATAGACCTTCTCCAGATGAAACACAAAAGAACGAAAAATGTGATTTTCATAGAGAAATTGATGGACGATATGGACCGTACTATAATTACAATACTTATTGGAAACAATCTGGTCAACATCGTTGCATCTTCCCTGGCCACACTTCTTTTTTACAGTCTTTGGGGTAATATCGGCGTCTCCATCTCAGTGGGAGCATTGACATTTCTCTTGCTTGTTTTCGGAGAGATCACACCGAAAGCCTATGCGATAAAGAAGAACCGGAGGATAAGTTCCCGCAATGCAAAAGAGATTTATTATCTCTCGAGAGGTTTGGCTCCCCTGATATCGATGCTGAAGGTAATATCTCGGGGGCTAATGAGCCTAGGTAGAGGTTCCATTGCAAAGGAGGATTTTCACGTCCAGGAATTGAGTATAAAACATCTCGCCGACAAGGGGGCGGATGCCGGAGAGATAAAGGATATCGAAAAGGATATTATATACAGGGTATTCAAATTCGGTGATCTGAAGGTCAAGGATGCCATGATACCCGGAAACGATGTGAAATACCTGGACAAGAAATTATCCGCGATCGAAGCCAAGAAACAGATGCTATACAGGGGATACACCCGTTTGCCTGTAGTAAACAGCCAGAAAATGAAGATTGTAGGTGTGATAAATTCAAAGGATCTTCTCAACAGGATGGAAGAAAGTATCAAGAAATTCATGAGAAAGCCGTTTATTGTCTCCCCCGATGAGGACATAACATCGGTATTCAATACCATGAGAGCGAACCGGTTTCATATGGCCATCGTCGGTGATGATAATCACAAATTCCTGGGAATAATAACACTGGAGGACATCCTTGAGGAACTGGTGGGGGAGATATATGACGAATTCGACCAGGATGAAATGGAAGAAGTAACCTATCTGCTAACTGATGAACAAAAAGACAAGGAAAATGGTCCGATAAAAAAAGAGATTACAAAAGCACAAGTGAAAGAACGTGTAGAAAATAAGAGAGTCGAGGCAAATCCATCGGAAGAAATTGGCCTTGACGTCTCGACTGTAATAGAAGAAAATGTAGAGAAACAAGATATTGCGGAACTACGTCTTACCGGCGAGGCGGAACATTCCATGGAAACGGTGATAAAACGATTTATCGATGAGCTAGAAGTGGACGATGACACAGCAATGAGACTTTATCTGGGAGGATACTGGTCCATGGAAGAGCTGATGGATGCCATACCTGATGACCTCCGATTAGTTGAGGGCATCACCCCCACCATGGCTAGGACATTAGATTCGAAATTAAAACGTTATAAGTAAAAATCATGGATTAATAATGAAATCGGTGGGGGAAAACGTAAAAAAACAATGATGTAATAAAAAAATTCAAAAATATGAAAATAAATTCTGCCAACATCATTTCGCACGGAACTCTGCATCCATGTTTCTCTTTTTATAATATATAATCGTTAATTATATAATCGAAATGGCAATATTAGCTCTATCCCGAGAGACCCAATGGGGTCCAGGTGCTTCCTTAAGAACCAGTTGTTCTCGATTCAGCAGAATCGGTCCCTGTGATTCTGTAATATAATAGCAAAAGGGGTGTTATGGTGGCTAGAAAAAGCGAAATCCCGGAACAGAACATAAGAATATACAAGGATGCTCTTAAGGTAGCCTTTTCCGATGGCTCCCTGAGTGACGACGGAGAGCTCATGTTGAAGAGCCTCGCCAGCCGGTACGAAATAGATGATGAACTTCACGAAGAGCTTCAGTTGGAGGTGTTCATCTACCTTGCCGAACTCCACAAGAATGAAGGAGACTACGAAGAGGCATTGAAATGGTTCAAGGTGCTCACCGATATTGACGAAGACGACGAGTACGCCTGGAGGCAGATGGGTATAATCCATACTGAGGATAATGAATATCAACTTGCGGGCAGAACCTTGAAGAGAGCTCACCAGATATCGGAAAGGGCAAGAAAAGACCTCAAATATGCCGAAAAGGTGGAAAAGAAAGCGGAATACTACAAGAGGCTGACCGTGGAACGAGAGGAAACCGTCAAGAAAAGGGGAAAGAAGAAAAAGAAAGGGCGTGGAAAGAAAAAGAAACCAGTGGTGGAGATAATCGAAGAGATACCGGAGCTTATCGAGGACCCGGATATCGAGATGGAGGATTCCTTCGAGGTTATAGAAGATGAAACACCGCCACCCATGGAATTTGAGTTTTCAGAAGAAAGTGAAGTAGAGATGGAAGAAGTGGTGGGAGAACCCGATTGGGGCGACGACGAAGAAGAGGAAGATGTGGTAGAAGAAGTGGAGGAGGAAGAAGAAGAAGAGGTGGAGGAAGAAAGACCGAGAAGGCGCAGGGGGGAAAGACGTAGCAGGAGGGAACCGGAACCCCCAGAAGAAGACGACGAGGAGGAGGAAGAAGAAGAAAAACCGAGAAGACGCAGCGACGAGAGGAGGCGAAGGCGGGAGCCGGAACCCAAAGAGGACAGGAGAGAACGGCGGAAACCCAGGGAAAATAAAGAAAAAAAGGATAAACCCGATACAATGAAATGTCCGAAATGCCGCTCCACCGTCATAATCCCTTCAAAGAAAAGGCCCGTCGTCGTGAAATGCCCGGATTGCGGTGCTTCCGGCAAGCTTCTCAAATGAGAATAAATCGCCAGGATTAAGCATCAAAATGTATGCTCCAAACGAAGTTGTACTATTGGGGATAGTGGAACGGTATGGAATGGATCGATCTGTTAAGTTTGATATTATTCCTTATGGCCCTGCTTTTCGGATACCTTGCCAGGACCGCAAAGTATGTATGGCGAGATAAAAGGACAACCAGGTTATTTGCCGTTATTGCGATCACCTGCACCCTTTCGGTAATGATTTTATTCTTTGTAATATAACAGTAGCGCATTTATTAGATTTGACACGGGAAGTGTAATGAAATGGCAAGGACGGCCATCGTGGCTATAGGCGGAAATTCGTTGATAGCGGATCAAGAACACAAGTCGGTCGAAGAACAATTCAAGATCAGCAACATCACATGTAAGCATATCGTGGACATGATCGAGGATGGTTGGGATGTAGTTATAACTCACGGGAACGGCCCGCAGGTGGGATTTATTCTCTTGAGAAGCGAGATATCATCTGAACAGATACACTCGGTACCCCTGGATTCTGTGGGCGCCGATACACAGGGAGCCATCGGGTACATGCTGCAGCAGAACCTCTACAATGAATTCCTGAAAAGAAGGATCGACAAAAAATGCTGCACGGTTATTACCCAATGTGTCGTGGATGAGAAAGATCCCGGATTCCAAAATCCCACAAAACCCATCGGACCGGTTTACACGAAAGAAGACGCTATAAAAAAAAAGGAGAGCGAGAACTGGGACATCGTTGAGATACCGAACAAGGGATGGAGAAGGGTGGTCGCCTCGCCTCTTCCGCGGCGCATCATAGAAATGGAGAGCATACGTGAACTGATACATGGAGGTTTCATCGTCATTGCGGTAGGTGGTGGGGGCATTCCGGTGGTGGAAGACAATGAGGGAATTTTGCATGGTACCGCCGCGGTGATTGACAAGGACCTAGCTTCCAGCCTTCTCGCCGCAGATCTTTCGGTCGACCTGTTTTTGATATCCACGGATATCGACAGGGTTTACGTCAATTATGGACAAACAGACCAAATAGCCCTCGATAAAATCACCCTTGCTGATGCGGAAAAGTACCTAGAAGCGGGAGAGTTCGCACCTGGTAGCATGGGTCCAAAGGTCAAGGCGGCGATAAATTATCTTCGGAACGGCGGTACGAAGGTTATAATCACATCCGCGGGCAATATCGGAAAAGCCATCAGGGGAGAGGCAGGGACGCATATTTCCGTGTGAGAATGCGGAGTTTATGGTTTCAGTGCTTTTAGGTGGACATTAATCGGATAATGAGTGACATTCATCGTAGTGCTTTTAAGGTATTCGCCTCTAAAGATCGACAACAATTGTTCAATGCCTAAGCTAAGTATAGGTTTACTATAAATCACCCTTCACAACAAAAAAATCATTATATTCACTTCCCAAGAATTGAAAAATTCGACCTTCGCTCCATTTGTGCAGCCCGCGAATCCATTCTATCATTTATTGAAACTACTCACATTAGTTCAGGAATCCCAGGTGGTCGCCCATCAACCCAACATGAAGAATTACAACCATGAAAAGGAGTATTGTCAGGAATAGATGGACCAAGCGCCATTTTCTCTTGCCAAGCCACTTCTTGCCCTCAACATCGTAAAAGGAAAAAATGGTAAATCCCAACATTGTAACGATGGAGAGATATGCAAATAACATTCCCGGGGAACCCCATGGCCAGGATTTCTGAAGCGCTATGGCAGTGTGGTCAACTGCCAGAATGAGGGATATCAATGAGATGAAGCAGTGTACCGGCCCGATAAAACTCGGTTTGACCATTTCGGAAAAACGAAGGCGCGCCCACAGAACAATACCGCTCAGCACAGCAATCGAGTATGCGACTGCCGAAATGGTCCCGGTCGTATCAACAGGGCCCCACGGTTCGGTGTCCTTTAGCTCGTCCGGTGCCTGAGTAAGTTCCACTTCAACCGACCAATCGGAGCGGTAGACCTTTAGTATCTCCATTATCATTGAATCCGGGAGTTTTATCCGGGCAGTGACATGGAATCTCATTTCGTCCACCTGGGCTTCGTCCAGATTTAAAAGATAATCCAGTTTTATCGTTTCTTCGGGCGGGATCGCCGTCGAATGTGTTTGGGAATGGACAATATCACCGAATGTCGGGGATATGCTCAGTGTATATGAAACGGATCGCATCCCACTCTCATGGGTGACTATAATAGAGTATGCGCCGTATCCTCCTGATTCTATATCGGAGCTTGTTAGGCTGATAATTTCATCGTTCGATGTGCTTTCCGATGACCACTTGGCACTCCCATTGATGGAGCGGACGTGAAGATTGATGTCTGCCAAGCCCGGTAGAGAATCCCCTATCAGTTCGAACTCCACGGATTCGATCCCTTTGGGGATATCGAAAGAATAACTTATCTCACCCCCCGCACTCACCGAATCGTCATGGGTCACGGGGTCTCGCATCGGAGCCACGAGGTTGGGACCTCGAAACTCAGCGCTTACCGACTCTATGGTATACTTTTGATCATTTGATATGCTAACAGTATAGCTTTTCATCCCAGCGGTGATGGCGGGTGACACTTCAGTACGGAAGAACTTTATGGGTTCCTCCCCTGGGATCCCGGACCTTTTGTGCTGGACCTCAACGTTCATACCTATTATGAAAACGACTACCATTACCACGAACGCAACCAGAAAGCCCCATTTCCAAATCCGCCAAATCCTCCGTGAACCGGTTAGGATCCGCTCGTTATCCGCCGTCAATTAGTTCAGCTCCCAAAGATGGCTCCTCGACTATGCCTCTAACGAAATAGAGCATGCTATCCCCGTTTCCCGGTCCGACATAATACTGGTAGGCCAGGTTCAGGGCCATATCAGGCGTGATGACGATCTCGTAAAAATCATGGAGCGCGTGAAGATTGGCGCCTACATAAACGGGGGTTGGGTCCGCTATCGAGAAGTTCAATGATAGATTACCGCTTCCGGCGTTCAGTGCCAGCGCACCGTATATGTACCATTCGCTATCGTCGGAAACCGGCAGGTCCTTGGTGGCGTAAAAAGACACAGCAATGGAACCGTCCGGGCCTGCGTTGATTGTAGGGTAGTCCAGAAAACCCTTGAATGGCGTTATGTTCCACGTATCCCAAGTTCGGCCGTAATCGGTGCTCCTTCCAACGAAGACCCGGGTTCCCTCATCAACCCCGTCCGTGGCGTCGTTCCACAAGCACCAAACGTCACCATTGGCTCCAACCGTTATAATGGGGTACTGACGGCCCGGCCCATCCCGGTGTCCCACAACGACGGGGTTGTTGAAATCCCAGGTGGCGCCTTGATCGTCGCTGATGTATACCCGAATATCAGCATCCCCTCCGATTTTGCTCTCCGAGATTATGTATACGTGGTCTCCGTTCCTCTCTGCATCCAAATGACCCCAGCCGTTGCCGGGAACGGATTCTCCCGCCGTAAAGGTTCGTGCCCCGTTAGTTGAGCGGTAATACCAGTATCGACCGCCGTTCACCTCCACACCGTTGTTGCCTAGATAATGAACAATATTGTTCCCCTGCGCTGTAATCCAGGGGCGGTCATCCAGTCCCGTGGTCTTCTGGATGCGGACGGAATATTGATACTGTCCCTGGTCCGCCCAAACGTGGATATGATTGTCGAGAAGGTAGGTATCCACGTAATAAACGTTATCGTTGGCATCCACGGCAATATCCCCTTCATCGCCCAGATATGTCTGCCATATAGCTCCTCTGGGAAAGGGGTCTGTTGGAGGATACCAAGTTTTCCCGTTGTCTTTGCTCATGACGAACCATGACGCCAGGTAATCCCAGGTATCTCTCTCGTCGAGGTTCTTGTGGCCCGTGATGTACATGGCTCCTTTGGAATCCGATGAGATACTGGGCTCGTAACCTTCAATATTCAGGGCCACCACATCACCCCAAGTTACGTTCAATGGAGGGGGGCCGAGGTCCTCGTCCGACCACGGCCTCGAATCATAGCCGGTGGGGTTGAACATCTGGCCCATTATCAAGATTATTATGACTATAACACTGGTCCCAATAACTGAAAATATCAGGGCCCGTCGGTATTTACTCGGGAATGGCATCGACATAACAACTCATTGTAGATATTAAAGGATTTTCTATTTTTTTTGTTATCTACAAACGGTCTGAACATTTCACTGAATCCACCGAAACTGGGTTTAGCTTTCGCTAATCGATTCATATCCTACACCTCCGTTTTATGACTTTCACTAAGGGAAAGAATTCAACAGGCTTAATTTTTCGGCGCTACAATTCGTCCAGGGCCCAAAGGATACTGCATTCGGGCTGGTACCATGGTTATACTGTGGGAGGTTGCCCTGTCACAGTAACGGCAAGAGAGCGGTAAAGGTTAAATAATGGAGATTATATAGTAAAGTGATAATCCAATAACGGAGGAACCAGATGAAAAGAACAAAGTTTCTTGTAGTAATTACCTTGGTTGGCTTCTTCTTGTTCAATATCTGCAATGGACCCATTCTCGTTTGGAATTATGACACTGTTTCTGAGGGAGATGTTGTCAGCATTAGTTCGATAGAAGACGAAAATCCTTCTTCTAGTGCCACAAGGGGAAACAACTGGCATACTCAAATTGTTGACTCAAAAGGAATAGTAGGGAATTATAATTCCATAGCTTTGGACACCAATAACAATCCGCACATCAGCTATTATGATTTTTCCAATGTTTACTTGAAATATTCTTATTACGATGGACTACTGTGGCATGATCTGATTGCAGATGGGCAATTTGGGAGTGGTTTTTATACATCGCTTGCTTTGGACTCAAATAACCATCCTCATATCAGTTATTTCATTAGTGGCAGTAATGATCTGAAATATACATACTTTGACGGAGTTCAATGGCATTATGAGATTGTAGATTCTCAAGGAGATGTTGGTATGTGGACATCTCTCGCTTTGGACTCCAATAACCTCCCTCACATCAGTTACTTTGACTCTTACAATGGAGATTTGAAATATGCCTATAGTGATGGTGTTCAATGGTATATTGAAACTGTGGATTGGCAAGGTGACGTAGGTAAATATTCCTCACTTGCTTTGGATTCCAATGACCTACCACATATCAGTTATTATGATGTAACAAATAATGATCTGAAATATGCATTTAGTGACGGAGTCCATTGGATTAATGAAACAGTTGATTCGGGGGGTTCCGTAGGCACATATTGCTCCATTGCCTTGGATATAAATAACCATCCTCACATCTCTTATTACTATAATTCGCAGCAAAATCTAAAACATGCATACTTTAATGGGAATTTCTGGGATATTTGGACAGTGGATTTTCTTGGAGATGTTGGTAGGTCCACTTCTATTTTCCTGGACATTAATAACAATCCGCATATCAGTCATTATGAGGCCATCGGTGGAAAGGGGAATGTAAAATATTCTTATTTTAATGGAGTTCAATGGCAAAGCGAGATAGTAGCCCCCTCCGGTAATTCCAGCTCCACCTCTATTGTATTGGATACCAATGACAAACCACATATCAGTTATTATGTTGGTACCACTGCTTATCTGAAATACGCGATAATCGACAACGAGCCACCGATTCTAGTCGAAGATGAAACACCTAACAATGGCACTACGGATGATCCGTTCATATTCGAAATTACGGCTTCAGACAATAACATGGTCGACAGCGTTAATGTCAGTTGGAATCATGGAAAGTTTAGTAAAAACATCGGATTTGACAACAACGGTGATGGCACCTGGAGCTGTACGATAGCATTGGATGACAGTATAGGCGATCTGACTTATAATATCCAGGTAAATGATAGTGCGGGCAATACCTACGTCAATAGTTTGAATATAGTGACTGTTTACGACAATGATAATCCTATGCTGGAGAGCGACGACAGTTTGGACAAAGCAACAACCGGCGATTTTTTCGAGTTCAAAATCACTGCTTATGATAACATCCAAGTTGCCTCGGTTTACATAAACTGGAGCCATGGAGATTTGGAAAACAATATTTCACTCAAAGAGTCGGGTAACTTTTGGGTTGGCACCATAATTCTCAATCAGAATTCGTTGGATTTGTTTTATACAATCCATATCAAGGATAGCTCCAACCTTTATTATAGAAGTTCCGAAAAGAATGTCAAAGTCAGGGATAATGATGGTCCCGAATTCGGAACTTACTGGCACAGTGAATTGAAACCGGGATATCCTGCGTATTTCTCAATAAACATAACAGATAACATCGCTGTGGAGAAAGTAAATTTTGTTATATATACTAAAAATGGAGAGGATTCTAACTTACCAGTAACCAACAACACCGGTACTTCATGGTCTATTATCATCATTCCGTCAACTGATGCAAGAGACATTGAATACTATTTCTATGCCTTAGATATTTTTAACAATTGGAATCAGACCAACAAACTCATTTCAAACGTTCGTGATATTGAGCCGCCCAAAGCACATGCGGGTGATGATGGAGTTATAGACCAGTACGAAAGTTTCACGTTCAACGGTTCCCTTTCTATTGACAATGTTGGAATAGAAAATTACACATGGACTTTCGTCTATAACGATACTGAGCTGGAGATATACGGTAAAGAGGTGTCCTTCACTTTCGATATGCAAGGAACATATGATGTCACATTGAAAGTTTCCGATGCAGCAGGAAGCTGGAACACAGATAATCTGCAGGTCACTGTAAATTTTATTCGGCCGCTTATAGCCAATGCAGGTGAGAATAAAAGTGCGGAAATAGGTACCAAAATTATCCTAAATGCTTCTCTTTCTTCGGATAAAGCCCGTATAACTGACTATAGATGGACACTTACATACGAAAATAAAACTCGAATCCTTACAAGGATGGTTGACAATTTCACTTTCAATAATATAGGTAACTATTCGATTGAATTGACGGTTATAGATATAGATGGAAATACGGCAACAGACTCTATTGTAGTCCTTATAATAGATTTGACATTACCGACTCCCTTTGGCTCAGCCAATAGATATGAGACATATGAAGGAGGAAAGGTCCATTTTGATGCCACACAAAGTACTGATAACGATGTCATAGTAAACTGGACATGGAAAATCAAATCCACTTATGGAACCTTTGAACTGTATGGTGAAGAAGTAAGTCATATTTTCGACAAAACAGGCGTTTATAATGTGGCCCTTGTCGTGCGCGATGCAGAAGGGAACGAGGGATATGATGAGAATACCTCGTTTAATATTGTCGTAGATGATAATCCCTTTTCAGACGATGAGGATTCAGGTAAGGAAATGGGTATTTCCACATGGACAATGATCCTCATCGTCATCTTTATTGCTCTCGTGTTTGGTTTTATTAACATTTTGATAATGAAAAAACGGAAACGAAATATTCCAACTAATACGGAAGGGCTTGACGAGGAGGAAATAATCTCCAAATCGGAAGAGGATGTCGATGAGAGAGGAAGGGTAAAGCCGTCTATGGATCTTAGTGTGAAGCTTGAAGAAGAAACCGATTCTGATCGGGGCGATTGATTATGGGTTCTACCGGAAGAAAACATTAATTAAGGTCGGCGCTCACCGACCTGGAAGGCAAGCCTTCCTTAAGATTCCTAAATACTTTTATTATCGTTTTTGTATCGGGGCGGCGTTTGCCTGGGGGTCGCCGCCCCTCTTTATTTTAACAGTCATACCGGATTTCCATAGTCACCCATTTATCAATATCCAACGATAAAATGTTAATATCATTCTTCCGATTAGGAGAACTGGTCGCAATTCGGTGAAAGTGATGTCAAAACTGAAAAGGCTGACAGCAAAGGAAAAATACCACCTCAAGCTGTTTCTCGAAGAGATCAAGAAGTTCAAGGGTCGGGGAACCCAGCTGATCTCATTGTATATCCCACCCACCAAGAGAATCGACGACGTGAGTTCTTATCTTCGAAACGAGTTCTCGGAATCATCCAATATCAAATCGAAATCCACGAAAAAGAATGTGACGGGCGCCATCGAATCCATCTTGAGCAGGCTCAAGATGTGGAAGGAGGTTCCGGAGAACGGCCTGGTTTTCTTCGTGGGTCATCACGACGTGGGAGCAAACCAGACCCACATGACCCATCACTACATTGAGCCCCCGCTTCCCATCACCACATTTCTTTACCGCTGCGACAGCGACTTCTACCTTGATCAACTGGAGGACATGCTGGCAAGCGAGGACCTTTACGGCCTTATAGTTATTGACCGCAGCGAGGCCACTATCGGTCTCATAAGCGGAAAACAGATCGAATGCATACACAACCTTCCCTCGAGAGTGCCCAGCAAACACGGGAAGGGCGGGCAGTCCGCCCAGAGATTCGAGCGGTTGATCGAGATCGCTGCTCACGACTTTTTCAAGAAGGTGGGCGAACGTGTCGACCAGGCTTTCGGGGAACTGGATGGTCTGAAGGGCATTCTGGTGGGCGGTCCGGGCTCAACGAAGAATTATTTTATCAGCAAGGATTTCATACACCACGAATTACGAAAAAAAGTTATCGACACCTTTGATACTGGTTATACCAACGATTTCGGTTTAAAGGAACTGGCCGGGAATGCCGCCAAGACCATAGAGAAGATCGAACTATTCAGAGAAAAACGACTAATGGAGAATTTTTTCAAGGAGATACGAAAGGATCACGGCGGATTATCCACTTACGGTATCGATTCCGTGAGAAACGCAATACTCGTTGGCGCGCTCAATACCCTTCTGATAAGCGAGGGGATACGAAAGGACATAGTGAACTGTACATGCGAGACGGATGGGACCACTATCGATATGATTATCGATAAAGACATTGAACTGGAAAAGAAATGTCCGGAATGCGGCGACAATATGATCATCTCCGAAAAGAGGGACCTTGTTGAGGATATGAATGCAATGGCAGAGAGTATGGGAACCGAGGTGGAGATGATATCCTCTGCCAGCGAAGAGGGGGACATGCTCATGAGGGCATTTGGTGGAGTGGCCGGGATACTACGTTACAGGGTCAATACCTAATGCATATCTCGATTCATCATGTGATTTTAATTGTTTTTTTCCGGGATGATGGAAATGGAACAGGAGAAAAACGACAACAGAGCTAAGGCGGGGAAGGGGAGATATGTCAGAAGATCAGTTGCTGAAACGATAATTGATTTCCCCGTTCATACAGGGTATGCACTGGGAACCATGAAGGAAAGATCGAAGGATGTGGTTATAAAAACCGCTGAAATAGGGAAGGATGTCGTCGTTAAGACAGCTGAGATAGGGAAGGACGCCGTTGTTAAGACAGCTGAGATAGGGAAGGACGCCGTCGTTAAAACCGCCGAGATCGGGAAGGATGCTGTTTTAATATCAGCTCAGATAGGTAAAGAAGTTGTTAAAAAAACTGCCGTCACCGGGAAAAAGATCATAATCGAACCCCCAAAAGCTGTGGAGAAAGTGGTTGACCGCAAGATTGTTGCCGACAGGGCGGGGAACCGATGGGAATATCTTCAGGTACTTCTAAACTTTTTCGGACCTTTTTTATCGGCATTCGCAGTATTCATGATATATTACGCCAGTCTGCCAAAATCCATGGCAGGGCGTCTCCTTGCGTCCAGCGGCCTGTATATGATCCCATTTGTAACCGGCGACAAGACCGTGCTAATTAGCACCGCGCCTTCCTTCCACGGCTACGGGCAGTACCTGATAGCCGTAAACCTTGCCATAATGGATTGCCTACTTTCATGGTTGATCGTGTATAACATCGACCTGATGAAGAGATGGAAGAAACCAGGCCGATTGATCAATGCAATAGAGGGGAAGTCCCGCTTCATGCTGGAAAAATATCCCCGGCTTAGAAATATTGCCGCAGTTTTCATAATTTTCCTTGTCATGATACCCTTTCAGGGCAGCGGGGGCCTGACAGCTTCCATCGTGGGGAGGCTCATGGGTTTGAGACCATGGAAAGTATTATTGTCAGTGGCGGTGGGTGCCTTTACCGGTTGTCTCGCCATCGCTATTATGGTGGGTACAATAAAAAAATACGTCAGCACGCCGGTTCAGTTCATAATTTTTGTCGTGTTCGTAGGGCTGATTACGCTTTTTTTTGTAATATCCTATAAGAGAAACAAAAAGGTGGTTGTTGGAACTGAAAGAGTAGATAATTAAGATGATACAAATAATTGATATTCACTTTTCCACTAGCCTCGCCATCTCGTCCTCCATTCGCCCAACAGCCATTTTCAACGCATTTCTGTAATTACCCCTACCGTTAAAACTGGCTGCGCCCCCGTGCCCACCGCCCTCACCCGGCAGTATTTCCGATAGGGAGCTAAAGAAGCGACCCAGGTCCAATCCCGAGTTCACAAGTTTCTCCTTAGCCCTTCCGGTTAACCTGAATTCTCCCTTTTCACCGGAAGCAACGATGGCAACATCCGCACCTGCGAAAAGGAACGCCCGGCAGCAACTGCCCTCGAAACAGGAAATATGGCTTTCGGCGATAACGAAATCCGCCACCCGGTGGTATCTCATCCTCTGTGATGCCTTCAATCGTGCAATGTTCTTTCCCGGATTCTCTGTGCTTTCGAGAGCGTCCATGACCTCCTCGAGGTTAGTCCCCAGGAGTTCCATAATTTTCCCCGTGTTCTCCATGGTCCTGGCGTTTGCATAACGGAAATGACCCGAATCGGTAAGTATCCCAAGAAGAACGGCTTTCAACAATAACGGATCCATGGCCTTCCCGGTATGTTCCATGATCTCAAAGGCGATCTCGGCAGTGGAGCTCCGGTCCGGGAACGAAAATAAATGAGGTGTTTGGATCCCGGCGCTTGAGCTGTGGTGGTCAATAATAACCGGATCTTCGATGAATTCTGCCAAGGGACCGATCCTTTTGGGTGTTGAAAAGTCAAGTAGAAATACCCGACCTGCTTCCGCGAGAGATTCACAAGTGAGGAGCTCCGGCTCGTATTTCAAATACCGGCACACCATCTTTCCGGTTGAGGACATTGAATCCGGTATAAAACAGCGACCACCGAAAAAGTTTGAAAAAACAAACCCGCTGGCAATTGCATCCCCGTCTGCCAGTGGATGCAGAATGAATATCTTGCGATCCGCTGCGAGGTGGGTAAGTATCCCATCAAATTTCACTATATTCTCCGTAGAAAACATATCAATTCTCTTTTTTTAAGGCGAGTTCCAGGTCCGCCTGCATTTTCGTCAGGTGTTCCTTCAGCTCAGTCTCCTGTGATTGAAGCGCTTTGAGGCGGATTTCCATAGTCTCCTTTTTCTCATTGAGTTCCTCTTTCAGTTTCGTCTTGTCATCCACTTCTATCAAGAGAGAACCAACTTCCTTGTACACCTTAGCATCCGATTTCAAAGTCTCCATCTCTTCAATGGCTCTCGTGGTCTCCCTGAACACCTGTTTGAACTGCATTAGATGGGTGGCAATAGACTGGTATTGCGCTCTCAAATGTTCGAACTCGGCAAGTTGTTTTTCGGTTTCCGGGTGTATATCCAAAATATTATCCCCCTTTGTTGCAAAGCATAGAGTTGGAAAATCGGGTCCTTACGTTGTTGGTCACAGAGTTTCTATAAGGGCATTAAGCGAAGAGATCCAGTTCATATAAGAATTGACACATGCTCTCAGAGAGGAGCTGTCTTCGGCTGTGATCTCCAAGAGAAGCCTGGCCCCTTCCCGGACAAGAGATACTTCCGTTTTGGGAACCTGATTCTCCCCCTCCACAAGAAGAGCCCGGCAAATCACATCTCCCTTCTTCGCACTCATCGGGAACGATAGCAGGCACCTCGCTTCCATGTTGCTCTCGTTCATGTAATTAAATTGCTATAACCTTTTTGATGGTGGTGCGTATCCTTCTCTTATAGAGTACTTTACCACCACACCGGGTGCACTGAACCTTGAGAATGTTGTCATCGTCTCTGATTATCTCCCCGCAATATCCGCATTTAAAGTCCATAAGAGTTCACCGGTCCATTTGTTCGTTTACCTTTTTGAATATCAATAATCTATTCTTCATCGCATCGGACAGGGGCTGATATGCTCCCCCGGCGAATTTGTGTTTGCAATGCCTGCACTGCCAGATACCGCTAGAGATCCTCTTAACGGAAGAATAGGTGCATTTCGGACATTGGTACTTTTTCTTAGAGGACTCTGCCGCCTTCTTGTATTTCTTTCGGACGCTGGTGCCGTATCGTGCCCCGAATGTGGCGACTATGCCTGCTTTCTTAGTCCTTCTTGCCATTATCAATCCCTTCTGAGAGGCGGTGAATTGCAGTAATGATATTTCAACATTTTCCAAATAATGAATCAATGTGAAAAGTATGAACTTAACATAAGTTTTAATAATTGCCCACAATTAACAGAAACCAATGCCAAACTTCCATTATTGTTCATTTATTATCGTTAATATAAAAGAGTAAAAATAATATCATTACCATTACCTTAATGTAAATTGAGAAGATTCCCTAATACTTTGGAAGTGTAATAGATGAATAAGATATTTAGCTCTGCAATAATTATTCTAATGATAGGTGTACTTTTCACCCAATTTGTCTCAAATATTGGATGGATGAATGAGACCGAAGACAATATGATATTTGAAGGAAACGATTCTATCTTAAAACCTGTCAGAGCCGTGGAGGATGCGGCCAATGATGTTAGTTTCGAAAGGGGAATATCCGGCGATAATAAATATACACGCGGTTCCAGAGATTCCGATATTATCAAAGTTATGTTCGATGATGCACACTTGCCGGCTTTCAGTGTTGATCCGGCGAATGAGGCTGATGATGTCCACGGCTGGGGTCAGGTGGGTGAGGGGGGCCACAGTAGTTTTGCAGACGTTTTACGAGACCCAAAAGGCATGGAAGCGTCCCATCCCGGCCATACATTCGAAACCGAAAATACCTATGAAGTCGTACTGCTAAACGAGGGTGAGCTGTTCACAAAAGAGGCACTTGAGGATATCGATGTTCTAGTAGTCCCCATGACCTTCAACGGTAATTACAGAAATTCGGAGATAGATGTGATCGAAGATTTCGTGAAGAACGGCGGCGGATTGCTGCTGATAGGGGATCATTCAAATTTCCCCGCACAGGTAAATGATATTGCCATGCGTTTTTTTGTAAGATGGGGTTCGGATGTGGTTACCGATGTAAACGACTATACAGGCCCGTATAACTACTGGTTGATATACGAAGATAACAATGTTCCCGGTGATGACAACATGCCCACAAATGACATTCCCGGTTACGAGAACGATCCTGACCAGATATACATAATCACCGAAAACGCACCTACTGTCCAGTACTACTGTTCCAATGCATACACTCTCGAGAATCCCACGGAGTCCAGAAAAATTATCGTCACGGATACGGATGGCTCCAGTAACTTCAATGGGGAACCAGCATGCTTGGCCATCCCCAACGGTAACTGTACAGGAGCGGGGCGAGCCGTTTTCGTACCGGATTGCAACGTTTTCGGGGACACATACGATTGCGACGAGGACGGCAAGGTGGATTTCTGGGACGAACACAATGCCGAATTCGGATTGGGCATCATCGATTGGCTGGCACCCCGGGCCTATGAAGTGGCCCTTATCTCCGGGGAAAAAGACCCCTATACGGGTCTCCCGAAACCTCTTGTTTACATTTATGAACCCGGCGAAACCCATACATTCGACATAGAGGTCTGGAATCTTGGACTCAGAGCGGATACCATCAAACTTGAAATTCCGAATGTCCCGGGTAACTGGACCGCTTCACTGGACATAGAAGAAACGTCCGAACTGGACACGAGAGAATCAGAGCACGTCACCCTCACCGTTACCGCGCCGCTGACTAACGTAACAGACGGTGATTATGCAATTATCAATGTGACAGCAACTTCAACCGGTGATCCGGAGAATGCCACTGACACCATCTGGACAACTAACGTCATAATCGTAGACCTGGGTTACAATGTGAACTGGGCGGTCAAGACCGATGTGAACGAACAGAAAAAGATAATCGTGGACCCGGGAAAAACCACGGTGGCCACCCTCGGCGTCAACAACATCGGCAATATCAATGATACGTACAAAATAGACCTCCAGGGAGTTCCAAGCGATTGGGAAGTTAACGTAGACACTGAACATAATCCTGGCTGGGTCTTCGATGGAACGTCCGTATCTATAAAAAATATCGAGCTGTCATCATATCATTTCGAAGAAAACACTACCGGTGTAACCGTATTCATCACACCACCCATAGATGCGAAAGAAGGTGAAACGGCGATAATTACAGCGGTGGGTGAGTCAGCTCTCTCCAAGCTCAGCGGTCAGGACGCCAAGGGTAAACATGATGATGAGCTCATCTTCGAGGTCAGTGCGTTCCGGGCAGTTGAGATCGAATGTGACGAAGCCATAAAATACGTGGACCCTGGAAAATCAGTAACCTTTTTGATAACTGTGAAGAACAATGGTAACAGCCGTGAGAGTATTGAAATCCAACTGGGTCCCATGATATCGGGATGGACCGGCATTACCGACATGCCTACCATCATTCTACAGGCCAGACAGCGTAAGACGGTTTCTGTTACTATTACAGCGCCCGAAGGTGCTCTCGAGGGTTCCCGCTGCGTCCTGGAGGTAAAAGTGAATATGCCATCCGTGGACAAGGTGGTTGACTCGGTGTTCCTAACTACCATAGTTAACCGTTTCTGCATAATAAGTGCCTCGTTGGAGGATATTGATTATTATAACCTGAACCCCGGAGATAAAATATCCCTGAATCTCTCTGTGAGCAATCTTGGCAATGGCATGACGGGGGCAAATTTTTTCATGTCCCAGCTTGCAATGGGATGGGATTTTGAGTTCTTCTTCGAGGGATTGCCGGTGGACTATATCACACTCGAACCTTTCCAGACACTCTACCTTCGCCTGGATATAACTGTCTCCCTTAACGCTCTTGCAGACGCTATTCCTGAGACTGCCGGCTTCGATCCTTACACGGTGATGATCAACATCAGCGGGGAGGAGAATTTTGAATTTCTGTTCCTTTCAATACAGGTAAGCAGAAAATCTTCCATTGACATTTTCACATCAGATGATATGGAAATTACCGAACCGGGTGCTTTCACAATGTTCCGCGTATGCGTCCGGAACGATGGAAATGCCTGGGACGAGGTACAGCTCAATATCGAGGACATCCCTCTGGACCTTTACCCGGTAACGGAATTGAGGAAGCCGTGGACCGTATTCTTCTCGGGTGTATCCCTCGATGAACAGATGGCAGGGATCAAGACAGTGGAATATGTAGATTTCACCAGGACCGTGGACGTAACAGACCTAGATCGCACTACAGCCTATGAGCCAAGTAATATTAGAGAAGATCTCCTCGTTATGAATGAAATCACACTCAGAATTCCCCGTAAAGGAGCGGCCTGGGTGACGATCACAGCGGAGGTGCCGCGCTATGCCTCGGCCAGAGATGCCAGCTTCAACATTACCTCTATTTGCATCGGCTCTCCCGGCCTAGAGCTCCCGGAGATAAGGTCTACGGTCAGCGTTAGGAATGCGGACCTTACATTCGTGGGTGGCATCGAGCTCCCTGAAACCATTGAAAGTGGCCAGCTAGTATCGGTCATGGTCCATGTGAAGAACACAGGGGATATACGCGCCGAGGACGTGCAGGTCCGCCTCTACGTGGACGGGCTGGCCGTTGCAACAATGCCAATACGGACGATTCTTGCGGGAAATACTCAGATGGTGGCCTTCACGTGGAAGGTGCCGGATATTTCGGAATGCAAGCTCAAGGTTATTGTTGACCCGGATAACCTGATAGTTGAAAAGGACAAACAGGACAATACCATCGATAAACCGGTGTTAATCGAGGGTTCTTCAGGGGTAATGAGTGGTATCGCCAACTGGGTTATGGCCGTGGTCGGCATCATTGTTCTTGGGTTTGTGTTGACCCTTGCTTTCCTGTGGGCCGTAAGAAAATAAGATTCTCACACGTAACCAACCAATATCATCTGCTGGGGTGCACATCTCGCTGAAATTTGATGGAAAACCACTTTTTTTAGAAAAAAAAGCGGTCCAAAAAAATCGACTGGATGGTCTGTATTTCCTAAATGATAAAAAATTCCAATTCAATACAAAGCATTATATAGAGACTATTCAGATATTAAAAGCGGTAATTATATGGCAATAGGTTACGTACTGATAAGCACTGCACCAGCAAAGGAACACGAAGTGTTCAACAAACTCAATGAACTTCCGGATATCATCGAGCTGCACCCCCTTTTCGGAGAGTACGATCTAATAGCAAAACTCGAGACAGAGGATTTCAACGAACTGGGAAAAATCGTGGTGGACGGTATTAGATCCATCGAGGGCGTAATTGATACAAAAACACTTACCGGGATCAAGTTCTAGAGTGACAATGCCAAGATACCCAAATGTGGCTTGCCACATCCCAACCACGGTAAGGTTATATTTCCAGTAAGGGAAAAACAAAGTTAATATATAGTATCACTCATTTCCAGGTATATAGAGACGTGGAGGCATCTCATGGGATCCCTTTTTCCGATATTCATAATAAGCTTGACACTCTGGTTTGGCGTGACCTCACTGGTCACTGGTATTTTTGCCGCATATTTCGGTGCTGGCAAGAGCAGATCGATAGGTACAATACTCATGCTAATAGGACTTTTTTGTGTTGCCTTCGTTGTAGCTACCCAGTTTCTCGAATTCGGCGTCCTTACAGAAGTGTGGATATGGGAGCATCTACTTGGTATCCTGGGAGCTGCAGTAGGCGGTATTGTCGGATTGCTGTTGTTCCTTTTCTGTATAATGAAGGCTTAAGTATCCACGTTCCTTAACATAGATGGGCCTTAAACGGCCTAGATAGTTTTTTCGTGATCCCATGCGCGTGTCCGACGTTGGAGAGAAGAGACTCGTTGAGATCGCTCGTAATATTTTTTCAGATAATTTACAAGCCAATGGTATAATCGTTGGAATCGGGGACGACACTGCTGCATTGACATCGGGGAGTGGTTTGATCCTGGTCACCAGCGATCTCACCTGCTCGACCACTCATTTCCCAGTAGGGGCACCACCGTCTTTGTGCGGATGGTATGCGGCAGCGGTTAACCTCTCGGACCTAGCCGCAAAAGGAGGAAAGCCTGCGGGGATCGTATTGGCGGTGGCGATTCCGGGTTCATTTCCACTCTCATGGTTTGAATCTTTGCTATCGGGTTTCCACGAATGCGCGAAAAGATACAAGATGCCGGTCATAGGTGGAGATACGAAATTCGCCCCATCGCTTATTATGGCCCCCACTGCCATCGGCAGATGCGAGTCGGACCGATTCATATCCCGAAATGGATGCCGCAGGGGAGATATCGTTTGCATCACTGGCACCCTTGGACGCGGGTTTGCAGCTTTGAGAATGATCAAAGGATTTAATCGACGGAGGGCCATTGAAAAAGGGCAGCATGGTGCTTACTGGTATGTAAAGAAGAACGAAGACGCCTATGATTATTACGAAAAGATGCTTAAGATATTCCCTCACGTGGAGGCCGGTCTATCTCTTTCGGAATCGAATTTTGTTAGTTCGGGAATGGATAACTCCGACGGCCTGGCAATGTCCCTTCACGAGTTGGCCCGGCAGAACGACGTAGGATTTCTCGTGGACCGAAACCGGCTTCCCATGGACCGGGACCTGGAAATATCGGGATTGAACGAAGACGAATCCGTTGAGGCGGCTCTATACAGGGGCGGCGATTTCGGTTTATTATTTACAGTGGCTGAAGATAACCTTAAAAAGGTCGAAAGAATATTCGAAGATAACGAGTTACTACCAGCCATTTCACCAATAGGAAAGGTGACTGACAAGGATATTTTATTGAGAAACGGTGACGACATTTCGTTGATAGAGGACAAGGGCTGGGAGCATCTGATTGGGCTGGAATAGACAAAATTACCGGTTCAGTCCCGAGAGAAGTTCGTAGTGCTGCTCAATGGATATTCCCATTTTGTTGCGTTGCTTGGCCAGCATTTGTTCCTCGTTGGCATCGATGATCCCATCTTGTAAAACCATGATGAGAAGATTTCTATACGCTCCAAGGTTAGTCTCAGCACCGCTTCCTCCGGGGGCGCCTACAGTTGAACGGGTCAGAACCGAATCGGAGATATTTATGTTTCCGGGAACGTTCCCTGCCATCCCACTAAAATCCAGGTTGGAACGTTGTATAATTGAGTCCTTTATCTCCACATTGACCTGGGTCACCGGCTGAAGCTGGCGCCACCTTTTAGAAAGCTTTGCAGTCACTCTTTGAGATATATCTGCCAGAACTGTGGTCAGATGTTCTTTCTTACTGCAGGCTGCAAATATCTCAAGAACACGGGAGCTGTTAATGACCGAAGCACGAATGATAATTTTATCACGGCCGTCACCCGATACGGCATAGAACCATGATGATGCCATATCATGACTATTTGTGTCCCGAACCTTGGAAAAATTGGTTTCATGCATTCCTTCCTTCGCCAGGCTGAGAACATCTTTAAGCGGCACCTTGGGATCGATCCCGTATACTCTGGAATCCTGAAACTTGGCCTGTGAAATTATTATATCCTTCAGTGTGGCAATATTGATGTTTCGGTCGCCAATTATCTCAGGGGGTCTTATCTCAATATTCCTTCTGCCGAGCGGCGAGGTTCTGTACTTTCCCGAAGAGTCCACGTATATCAGGGAAATGTCCAGATATGTGGAGGTGGAAACAAGAGGGTCAAAGAACAATTTTACCTTTTTACCAACACCCTTGGCTATGACACCCATGGATACTGATGTTTCTGATGTCGGGTATGTTGGATATGTATGGGACAGGTGAAGAACATTGGAGTCGAGGGACACCTTAAGTTCAGCGGACGTCACATCAAAAAGCAGATTGTTTACTAGGGTGAGTTCTTCCACGACATATCCTCCTTCATACACCGTGCTGCTACTCAAAGTTACGTCCATGGACATTACACTGCCTGCCTCAATGCTACCGCCTGAGAAGGAAACCGAATCGATACCCTCGCTCATCTTCAAGTCGGCCACATTGATGTTTTCCCTTACCCTCACCTGAAAGGTGGTGATCTTTTTCATTGCCTGGGTAAAGTTTCTGCTTTTGGCCACTGTACTCAGCCGTTCAAGTTCCCTTGATATTTCCATTAAGTCCCTTCGGGCTTCGAATATATTATCACTCCGGAGCAATTTCAACGCAGCATTGAAATTCTTTTCAGCAGATTGATATCCGTCCTGAACTATTTTTTCATCCATGGCCATCTCGGCAGATACAGCGTTATCCCTTATGGTACGGAGCATCCCTTCAATACTGTTCTTCAGGGCTTCATCTTTCTCTATTCTCGCCAGTTGCAGTGCCTGTTCGAAGTACTGCTGGGCTATTCGGTACTGGTCAAGGGCTTGAGGATACATCTTCCTTTTGAACAGGTCATTGCCTTTCGCGGCAGAGCTCTTTCCCGTATCAAACGCTTTTTCGGACATGACCTCCCGATTTTGGCGTCCTTTGTCCCGCACCCCTACCCTCCCCTTCTTTTTCACCGCGACCCTCTGAATGATACGGGCAATTATTGCCACGAAGAAAATGCAACCAACGATGAACACGCCAATGTACTCCTGGAACCAATCAGAGGTAGTGGATTCATAGGAGAATTTAGGTAATGGATCATCCTGCTCCCATGATATTGTATCCCCCCCTTTCTTGGCCTTAAACTCGATTCCCGTGGGAAGCTTTTTCACATCCAGAGTAAAATGGGCCTTACCATCCAGATCGGTGATGTTCTCGTAACGCTTCCCCTTGTATTCAAAACTCACCATCGCACCCTTTACAGCTGTACCAGAGTAATCCCATTCATCTGTGAGGCGATTTATCGGCCCTATGCTTACCGAGTAACTGGCGAAATTCGGGATGTTATAATCGCCCTGTTCCCAGCCGATCCACTCTTCCCCGTAGGTAACATTGATAAGGGTTCCGGACGGAAGTTCGTCCATTGTGAAAGGCCCAAATTTGGCATATCCGTCTTCGTCGGTAATATTTTCGTAATCATCACCTTCAAACGAAAAGCCTATCTTCGCTCCCTGGACCGGTTTCCCCGAATAACCGGATGAATCCGTTTTCAACACAATGGGACCCAGCCCGATCATGTACCGATGAAATTCTGCTTCATCTTCCCCGTCTTCCCAGGTCTGGGTTTCACCGTCCCATGTTGCATTTATTATAGTACCGGAGGGGAGCAAATCCACACGTTCCCCATCAATAACTAGTCGGAAATGTGCATTACCTTCTTCATCAGTTGTATTCTCGTATGTTATACCCTTGTATGCGAAACTCACCAGGACTCCTTGAAGTGGAAGGCCCCAGTATTCGGTCTTCTCGGTATGGAGCTTTATTGGCCCGATCTGCACGAGATCGCTGGAAAATTCGGGAGGATAATTATTGGAGATCCAAGTGACCCACTCATCTCCTACAGTGGCGTTTATTTCGACATAGGAGAGTTTACCGACCGGGAGGATGAAGCTGGCCCATCCGTTCTCGTCCGTTAGATTCTCGTACTCCACTTCTCCATAGGTGAATTTCACTGAAACTCCTTCTATGGGTTCGCTTCTGTAATTACCCGCTTCTCGCTCTATCGGCCCTATGTTGACAGTATAACTGATCTTGGCTTTCTCCGACGTCCAAATGCTCAGCTTTGGAGAATATGTTCCGGAGCTGGCGGAATAGATGACCTTCAATTCATCGACATTATCGGTGGGTGGATAGAAGCGAAAATATCTTCCCTTGATCTTCTCGACTACTTTATCACCATCCTCATCGATGGTCTCGGCGCTAATATAATACGACACACCGGCCTCTATATCATACATGGTGGCAAACTTGTCCGAATCGCTCCCTTCGCTGTAGATGACGAAACGGCCATTTGACGAATAGGAGGGATATGAGTCATCCTTGCTCTGCCATGTGACCAGCCGCTCCCAGTTCCCGCCGTCGCTATCCATTAGATGTATGTCTTCGTCCCCGGCGCTTTCTTCGGCCACGAATACAATTTGGCCCACATCAGGGGAGAAAGCCGGAGAATATTCGTCCCAGTTTTGATCTGTCAACTGATCGGCATTGTCGCCGTCGGTCTCGCATTTCCAGATATCCATGGGTATGCTGGTGAAATAATTGTAGTCCCCCCAGTTCTTGTCTGTATCATTATCCATGTTGGATGAAAAGGACACCCAATTTCCATTGGCAGAAATAGTGGCATCCATAAGCGTGAATCCATCGCCCACGTCCTGTATTATATTGCTGTGATCGCTCCCGTCGAAATCCATAATGAAAATATCTTTTTCTCCGGTGAAAACAATCTTCATTCCATCGTCATCAGAGGTGGGTTTGATCTCGTCAATGTCGTTATCGGTGAGCTGGAGGTGATCGCTTCCGTCCAGGGCCATCCTCCATATATCGAAATGATCCCCCCCATCCTCTTTCGAGGAGTACAGTATGACATTCTTTTTCAACACAACGAAGGGATATTTGTGGTCGTACTTGAGGGCGCCAAGCTCCTCCTCTTCCCACACGTACCCTCCTTCGATCGACGGAAAAAATACTAAAATAAGGGAAAACGAAAGGATGAAAATCATTATAAATCCCGAATGATTCGGTCTATCGAAAAGCATTTTTTCATCTTCCCTATTACGTTACATCAATATGTTTTGGCATAGGTGACCAGCATTTTGGTGGGCGAGCCGCACTGACCGCATTTTCCGTCATATGTCCCCGTGGTCGTATCGATCCCGAGCATGCTCATATCGAGAGTGGTTTCCATCTCCGTTGAACAGTCCTCGTTACCGCACCACCCGACGTTTATTAGACCGCGGCCGACATTGTATGCTTCGTCGGCAAAGGTCACGTTATGGGTGTTGGATTTCATCAGGTCCTTGGCCCTTTCATACAACTGCTTTTTCACTTCATCCAGTTCTTGCACCACGCCATCTACAAGGTCTTCGAATTTTACCGTTCGTTTTGCCCGGTCGGTACGCCTAACAACCACTGCATGGCCCGAATCCACGTCCCGGGGGCCCACCTCGATACGGAGGGGAACACCTTTCAGTTCCCAGTGATAGAATTTATTTCCCGGCCGGATATCCCTGGCATCCATTTCCACCCTGAAACCTGCTTTGATCAACTCGTTCCGTATCCACTCCGCCTTTTCTAAAATGTCATCCTTTCGCTTCTTCATCAGGATCGGCACTATAACCACCTGGAAGGGGGCGACATCGGGTGGGATAATAAGACCCCTGTTGTCACCGTGTATCCCCACGATCGCACCCACCAATCTCTCGCTCATCCCGTAGGTCGTCTGATAAACGTTTTTATGGTCGCCTTCCGGTGTCTCGTATTTGATATCATAGGGTACTGAAAAATTCGTCCTGTACTGGTGAATGGAACCCAGCTGAAGTGTCTTCGAATCCGGCATGAAGCAGTCGATACCGATGGTGTAATCCGCGCCTGCGAATTTGTCCCACTCCGGCCGTTTCCGTTTCAGGTACGGAATGCATAACTTATTGGACAGACGGTCCATTATCTCCAGGTCCTCCTTTATCTGACGCTCGGCATCCTCGAAATCCGCATGGCAGGTATGTGCCTCGAAGAAATGTATTTCCCTTACTCTAATGAAAGCCCGCGTCTGTTTCGTTTCATACCGGAAAGTATTCACTATCTGGTATGTCTTTAGCGGCAGGTCGGTATGGGACCGGACCCACAACGAGAACATGGGATACATAGCGGTCTCGGAAGTGGGTCGAAGCACCATGGGCACATCCAGTTCATTGAGGCCCCCCCGAGTTACCCAGTAAACCTGTGAATCGAATCCTTTGATATGATCCGCTTCTTTTTGGAACTCGCTATTAGGTATTAGCAAGGGAAAATTCACTTCACCGTGTCCGGTGCCATCCAGCTCGTCGCGTATGTGGGAATCGATCAGGCGCATTATCTTCCACCCGTAGGGCGTCCACACATTCATTCCCTTAATCGGATATCTTTTATCGCAAAGTCCTGCAAATTTGATCACGTCGTTATACCATTCGCTGAAATTCTTTTTATTTAATTCGATCTCCATTCGGTCAGAGATATCCCCCTTTTCATCCATTTGATCACCTGTCCCGGAAGTACTTTATAGAGTAGTTTCAGCGGATAATATCGCCAAATTATAAATAAAGATTCCCAAAATCCCAGTGTTATAGTATAAGAAAAGTGCCGTTGGCGTGACTTGAACACGCGGCCTTCGGATCTTCAGTCCGACGCTCTCCCAACTGAGCTACAACGGCATCGATTAAGTTAATGGCGTATTATTTTTCTATATTAATAGATTTACCCGAATTTCTCATTATTATTGCTATTGGCTTACATTTATAGATGTCTTGGTCAGAATTTAAGTCGCCCTTAAAACGAATGAATCGGTGGGTGCTTCCTGGGGTTGTATCAGACCGTACTACTGTTCGAGCAGAGGAGTCAAAATAAGGGTAGCATGGTCAATGAAAAGGGGATGAAGATGCATATACATTATGTTAAGGGTATAATAAGATGTCTTTTCGGTCAGTTTGATGGCGAAATAAGATGTCTTTTCAGTCAATATAACTGTAAAATAAGATATGATTTCAGTCATTTAATTACTGAAATAAGCTGGTTTTCTCGTCAATTTTATATATGATCAAGGCAATATTCCGAGAATATGGATTTTAACATAGAATCTCTGGCAATTCAAAACCCCTGGTGGAAATCACCCAAAAGCATAGAAAAGGATGTGGTAATAGGTGAATTGAGGAAGAAACACTACATATGGCATCCAAAACTGTTATCGGAACTTCATCTGGATCAGGATGTCATATACACCGTAAGGGGGCCCCGACAGGTTGGAAAGACCACGCTGATAAAGACCATCATTCGGAACCTGCTTAAAGAAATATCTCCGGAGAATATATTTTTCTGGTCTGCCGAAAGGAATACGGGAGAGGAACTCAACAGGGTCCTGAGTACATACTTTTCCTGGAAAAGGAAAAACGGGCGCCGGTACATCTTTATCGATGAGATATGCGCCGTGGACAACTGGACACGGGAACTTCTGCATTTCGCGAACAGGGGTGATCTGAAAGGATGCACTGTTATAGTCAGCGGATCTCACGCTCTTGATATGAAAAAGATGACCGAAATGCTGCCGGGGCGCAGAGGCGGCGGGGATAACGAGTCTCTCGACAAGGTACTGCTTCCGATGAACTTCCGGGATTACGTTGGAATGCTGGATAACAGCGTGAAAGGATTCCTTGAGGAACATGGCATCCCTGATATGAAGAACAATATTCTCGAAGAATTGATGAGCGGTAGAATACCTGAAGAGATAATAACGGCGTCTATCGTAAAGGGGGAACTGGACAGGCATTTCGAAGATTATCTCCTGACCGGCGGGATCCCGGCAGTGGTGGATGCCTATCACACAAGGAATAAGATTCCGACCAGGTATTACTCTCTCTATCTCAATGCAACGATAGGGGATGTAAAGAGAAGCAGGCTCCGTGAAACTTATTTCAAACAGGTAGCGTCGAGGGTGTTGAAAAGCATATCGGATCCCATAAGTTGGGAGTCTGTGACCCGTACCACCGATATAAAACATCACGAAACGGTCGCCCAGTACATGGAGACACTGGAAGCGCTTTATATCGCAAACGTCACGTTGAAGGTTAATGCTGACGGCAGACCCTCTATTCGAAGCAATAAGAAAGTATACTTCCAGGATCCTTTCATAACCCACTCCCTTCAATGGTGGATGAAGCCCGCTGAAAATCCACTTGTGCTGTCCAGAGAATGGGTACTGGATCCAGTCCGTCGAGGCCATCTCGTGGAGGGTGTGGTGAACGACCATCTGATAAGATATTCGTACGACACCTATCCGTCTGATCTTTTCGACGCAAAGGATTTCGTTTTTTACTACAGAACGAAATCGGGCAAGGAGATCGATTTCATACTTAACCGCAATACGGGTCTCTATCCCATCGAGGTAAAATACAGGCGAAAGGCCAATGGCTACGACCTGATACCCCTTCGTTCTTTCGGAAGAGGCCTGGTGCTCACGAGGAACACATTGGACGTGAGAAAAGGATTCGTTCACATTCCCGTATCCATGTTCCTGATGCTCATATAGATGTTTGGCATTATACCTGAAAATAAACGATAAATATTTTATAACTCGAAGTGTATCTGATCCAAAGGTAAAGGTATGTTCAGGTTAAAAGGAATTTTTGTTCTCGTCTGCATCATAATGCTGTTAGTCATGTTCTATGTTAGATGCATCGATAATAAAAGCGAGGTAAAACCGCAGGAAAAACCTAGAGAAAGGCCAGTGTGGAAAAATGAATATGGACCTGTTACCTTTTGTGAAGTTCTAAAGGATTACAACCATTCAACTTTGAAATTTAACTCGTATATATACGGTGATACGGTTATTGTCAAAGATAGGATAAGCAGGGCCGAAATCCAGGAAAATCATTCGATATTTTACAATTTGAAGGATTACTCGTATTCGGTTTACATTTGGCTGGATAGTATGAATGAGCTAAATGAATACAATGAAAAACCAACTCTATCAGTGGTTGGCGATTACAGCAAAACTACAATGAAATCTAATTTTCAGGCGGGAGACAACATCACGATCCATTTTACCGTAGGGGGCAATAAATTGGATTCGACAAATTATGATCCAGGAAAAAGTGACGAAGGTTCTAGAGAAACTTCTTCAGGTATAAAGATTTTTAATGTAAATTGTACTATTAATAATAACAGAAACGAAGTTGAAGAATTCAAAATAAAGGCCGGTGTGCTTTCCAGTTCCCCGCCTTATGATTTATATCAAGAAGTTATGATCAGGGTT
>Ga0187827_10001478_pt1 | contig 34498 bp, 30 predicted proteins | sample ETNtaG_39_FD_167969 | JGI IMG/M metagenome (GOLD analysis project Ga0187827, IMG submission 167969) | Marine microbial and viral communities from oxygen minimum zone, Eastern Pacific Ocean - ETNP2014_SV_150_PacBio MetaG (Illumina Assembly) | ecosystem: Environmental > Aquatic > Marine > Hypoxic...
TAATCATTTCATCAAGTGCCGGAATACAAATAGTAGCTATTAACTCCTCAGCAAATTTTTCTCTAGTTTTTGACAAAAGAGTTAACACATTTGGCAAATGATCTGATAATTCTACCCCACAATCATTTTGTGCCTCTCTTTGCTCCTGTTTCATCTGAACTAAGAAATCTCCTCTTTTATAATCTTCTCCAAAGAGAACATACCCGATATCTAAAAAACAAACTGCTTGTATATCAAATGTTTTTATATAATACTCTTGCTTTTGATGAAGAGTTAAAGGTGAAAAATTCTCAATAAAAGATTTTACAACTTCTGCCTGCTCAGGGTATTTCCCTGACAAAACACTAATTGTTTCTAAAGCATCATCCAGCAACTTTTCTGTAGGATACCTAAAAAGGTTGGCAATAATTGTATAGTGTTTAAAATCTGTCATCTTACAAACCTCTTGCTGGAGTTTCTTTAAATCCAAATCCTGTATTTCCTTTTACATCAGCAGTAGATTCTAACATTTCCATAGACTCTTCTCTGTGTGCTGCTGGGATTACAAATCTTTGATCAAATAGAGGTAAGGATGTTAATCGGAATATTGCATCCGCTTCATCTCTTGTCATTCCTGTATCTTTCAACGCCTGATTAAGTTCTTTCACATCTAAATCACCAACAGTTACATCTCTTCTGTGTAGTCTTACGGTCATCAGTTTTCTGAATACTTCCTTAATTTTCTCTCCATTTCCTGCAGAAAATAAAGAAGCTAAATACTGAATTGGCATTCTTGAGGCATCAATCTTTGCCCATAAAGAATCAGTTGTAGCATTATATGTTCCATTCTCTACTGTTGCCATAGCTGGTAATAGTGGCGGAACATAAAATAAGTTTGGAATTGTTCTAAATTCCGGATGTAACGGTAGTGCAACTCCCCACTCTTTAACAAATTTATAGGTTGGAGATTTTTGCGCTGCATCAATCGTGGAATCAGCAATACCATTTTTTCTTGCTGCCGCAATTACTGCAGAATCATTAGGATCTAGATACATCTCTAGTTGTCTATCTATTAATTCGCTCTCATCACAAGATGCAACAGCTTCAATCCTTTCTGCATCATAAAGCATAACTCCTAGATATCTAATTCTTCCAACACAAGAATGCATGCAAGCTGGAGCTTGTCCGGATTCTAGCCTTGGATAACACAAGATGCATTTCTCTGATTTGCCAGTGTGCCAGTTATAATAACTCTTTTTATAAGGACAAGCTGTTACACACATTCTCCAAGCTCTACATCTCTCTTGATTAATAAGAACAATACCATCTTCTCCTCTTTTATAAAGTGCTCCTGAAGGACAAGAAGCAACACAAGCTGGATTTAAACAGTGATTACAAATCCTTGGCAAATAAGCAAAAGTCATTCTTTCTAATTGAAACATAGTTTCTTGTTCAACTGGACTTAAATTCTTAAAATTAACGTCCTGTCTAGCGTAATCTGGAGTTCCTCCTAAGTCATCATCCCAATTAGGTCCGGCTTGTACATCCATATATTCACCCGTAACTAATGATTTTGGTCGAGCTGTTGGTTGATCATCTCCCTCTGGAGCTTCAAAAAGATGCTCATACTCATATGTCCATGGCTCATAATAATCATCCAGGACTGGCATACTAGGGTTGTGAAAAATATTTTTCAAGCCTTTCATTTTACCTGCTCCCTTCAATGAAACAGTATCCCCATTTTTCTCCCATCCTCCTTTATAAATATCCTGATCTTCCCATTTTGTAGGGTAACCTGTTCCAGGTTTGGTTTCTACATTGTTCCACCACATGTATTCAGCTCCTTTTCTATCAGTCCAAATATTTTTACATGCAATAGAGCAGGTATGGCAACCTATACATTTATCCATGTGAAAAACCATTGTCATTTGTGATCTAATATCCATAATATTTATGTTTTTCTAATTTTTAATTATTAAAATACTACTTTATTCATTTTTGTAACCAAAACATGAGTGTCACGATTAGGCCCCACAGGACCCCAATAATTGAAGTGAAAAGTAAACTGTCCGTAACCTCCAACTAATAAGCTTGGCTTAAGATGAACTCTTGTGAAACTATTATGTCCTCCAGCTCTTCTATTATTTCTTATTTGAGATTTCGGAACCGTATAAGTCCTTTCAGGTGAATGATAAATAATACAAACACCACTTGGTATACGAGCACTTACACAAGCTCTTGTACAATAAACTCCATTATCATTATACACTTCTACCCAATCATTATCTTTAATTCCCATAGCTTCTGCATCTTCTTCACTTACCCAGCATGGCTCTATTCCTCTTGAAAGAGTAAGCATTCTCAAAGTATCTCCATAAGTTGAATGAATATGCCATTTACCATGAGGGGTCAAAACATTTAACATCTTAGCTTTTCCAACAGCAACCGACTTTCTAATATCTCCATATACTTCAGGTTTTGGAGATGGTTTGTAAGTTGGTAAATGCTCCCCAAACTTAATATACCCTTCATGATCTAAATAGAAATGCTGACGACCAGTAAGAGTTCTCCATGGCACCATCCTTTCTACATTATAAGTATACGCTGAATATGCTCTTCCTCCATTCATTAATCCTGACCAAAGTGGAGAATTGTTATATCTTCTGGGCTGTGTCTGCAAATCCTTATAGTTAAGTTTTACATCTTTCGATCCTTCATTAATATCTCTCAATTTTTGACCTGTTCTTTTTTCAGCTCCTTCATATGCCCTATCGCTTAATATACCATTAGTAAGTGTAGATAAATGTAAAATCGCATTAACAGCTTCCTCATCTTCTTTTATTGATGGGTATATTTTTCCTCCCCACGTTTGAAGGTGATCTTTATTTTCTAACATTCCATCATAGAAATCTGCACATTGATAAGAATTCCCATGAGCTCCTAATCCGTTTTTAGCAACATTAGGACCTAAAGAAATAAATTTGTTGTAAATCTGAGTATAATCTCTCTCGACAACTACAAGTTTGTGCATTGTTTTTCCTGGGATTAAATCACATTCTCCTTTACTCCAATCTTGAATTTTAGTTTGGGAAATTTCATCTTTACTATCATGTGATAAAGGAACATTTACAATATCCTTAACAGGAGTTGAAAAATGTTTTTTTGCTAATTCTGAAGTTTCTTTTGCAATGGCCTGGAAAATTTTCCAGTCAGTTTTTGCTTCCCAAACAGGAGCAATTGCTGCTGAAAGAGGATGAATGAAAGAGTGCATATCAGTTGAATTGATATCTGCTTTTTCATACCATGAAGCAGCAGGTAATACTATATCAGAATATAGTGCAGATGTGTCCATTCTGAAATTTAAATCAATGACCAAATCCATTTTACCTTGAGCTCCTTTTTCTTCCCAAGTCATGTCCTTAACAATATCTTTCGCTACTTCATCAGCAATATCATTATGATGAGTTCCTAAATAGTGCTTTAAGAAATATTCATGCCCTTTCGCAGAAGACATAAGGGCGTTACCTCTCCAAATATACCATACCCTTGGGAAATTAATTTCCTTATCAGGTTCTGCAACTGAATGTGTAAGCTTATTTTCTTTTAACTGATTTACTACATAATTCTTAATTCCTTCATCATCAGTCGCTCCACTCTTCTCTGCATCTTTTACAATATCTAAATTACTTTTATCGTACTGAGGATAAAATGGCATCCAACCATTTCTTACAGATTTAACAACTAAATCTGCTGAGTGCTGACAAGATAATTCATTTTCAGGAACGGAATTATAATCCGCTTGATTTCCGTCATATCTCCACTGATCAGAATTAATATAATGCCATATTGGAGCTTGTTGTAACCTTACAGCTGGTTGCCAATCTTTACCTGACATAACTGCTCCCCAAGAATCCATAGGAGCTAATTTTTCTTGACCTACGTAGTGGTTCATACCTCCACCATTAACACCAACACAACCAGTAACCATAAGTGCCATAGTTCCAGCTCTGTACATTAAATTACCATGATACCAGTGGTTAATGCCAGCACCAACAATAATCATACACTTACCATTTGTAGCTTCTGCAGTAACACCCCATTCTCTTGCTAATTGAAGCAGAGTTTCTTTACCAATACCAGTAAATATTTCTTGCCAAGCTGGAGTGTATGCAGATTCTTTATCGTCATAAGAAGTTGGGTAATCTCCACCTAAACCTCTATCAACACCATATTGTGCCATCATAAGGTCATAAACAGTAGTAACCATTACATCCCCATCAGAAGTCTTAACATTCTTAACAGGAACTCCTCTTATTGATTTTTTATCCAAACCATACTCAACAAATTCTACTTGCTGAACATTATCTTTGTTTTCTATTAATGATAATAACGGATCATAATCTGCTCCTGCTTCACTATCAATATGTTGCATATTCCAATTCCCATCTTTCGAATCCCATCTGTGACCAGATGAACCGCCAGGACAAGCAAAATCTCCAGAAGCAGAATCAATATTCAAGAATTTCCAATCTCCATTTTCAATATCTTTATATTTGTCTACTCTATTAGCTCTTAACATTTGCCCAGGAACTAATTTATCTCCATCTTTTACTAACTCAACTAAATAAGGAGAATCTGTGTACTTTTTACAATAATCAATAAAATATGGAGTTTGCTTATCAACATGAAATTCTTTTAACAGAACATGTGTAAATGATTGCCAAAAAGCACCATCTTGTCCAGCATGAACAGGTAACCATTTGTCAGCATATTTTGCAACCATATTAAAATCAGGAGCCATAACAACAGTTTTTGTTCCATTATGCCTTGCTTCTGAGAAAAAATGAACATCAGGAGTTCTCGTCATTCCAAGGTTGGCTCCCATTGCTACAATAAATTTAGAATTATACCAATCAGCACTCTCGCAGACATCAGTTTGCTCCCCCCAAATTTCTGGAAATGAGCATGGCAGATCACAATACCAATCATAAAAAGAAAGATTAATACCCCCCATTAATTGTAAAAATCTTGAACCAGAAGCGTATGATATCATAGACATTGCTGGAATTGGTGAAAATCCTATAATTCTATCTGGGCCATACTCCTGTACTGTATGGATATTGGAAGCTGCAATAAGCTCTAAGATTTCTTCCCAACTAACTCTTCTAAAACCACCTTTACCCCTAGCAATTTGATACCTTCTTCTTAGTTTTGTATCATTCTGAATGCTTTTCCAAGCAGTAAGTGCATCTCCTGTTTTCTCTTTTTCCCTTCGGAATATATCGATAAGAGCCCCTCTAACAATTGGGTATTTTACTCTAATTGGGCTATACAAATACCATGAGAAAGATATCCCTCTTTGGCATCCTCTTGGCTCATAAGGAGGAAGGGAGTCTTCTAACAAAGGATAATCTAAGGCCTGTACCTCCCAAACTACAATCCCATCTTTTACATGTATATTCCAAGAGCAACCACCAGTACAATTTACACCATGTGTACTTCTTACTACTTTATCGTATTGCCATCTGTTTCTATAGAAATCTTCCCATTTACGGGTTTCTGGCGAAATTAAATCTTCTATCCAACTCATCTTTTTATTATTTTTAGATTGATTTTATTTGTCTGTTATATATGTCGTCTTTTACTCCTCTTTTCTTTTTATCAAACCAGAGAAAGAAAATAAGGGTAAGTATTGTAATAAGTCCTGCGATTCCAAAATACAAGAACAAAGTTTTTTTCTCACCATGATGTTGATAAATGAGATTTTCATCTGTGTGTTTTAAGAAAGCTTGTAATTGTGTTACTTCTTGCTCTGTTAAAGGCTTTTTCTCATAAGATGATTTCATAGCTGGGAACGGAAGGAGTGTAAGTACTCCCTTAATGCCTGCCATACCTCCCGAACGAGAATAAACTTGAGTGAGATCGGCTGCCAAAAGCCCACCCTGCATCATTTGCTCATAATCTACATTATGACAAGTAATACAAGAAGCTCCTCCATTTTCAAATCTTGTAGTTCCTTCAAATAAAAGTTCTCCAGCCTTTACGTCATCCATAGCAACAATAACCTCTTCTATTTCTACGACTTCTTCAGCCGCATCTCCTACAGAAGGAGATTTAGATACAATATAATCTAATATTGCTTTTACTTCAATATCAGTCACATTTTGTGGAAGCATCAGTGTTACCCCAAAGTCAGCAGGATTTTTCACATAACGGATAATTTCTTCCTCAGGTCGTCTATCTAACACCCCCGCTAAATCGGGGCCAACTAATTTTCCACCACCAACTGTATGGCAAGCGTTACATCCTTTTGAATTAAATAAATTTTCGCCATCTTGCGCATGTATAGCTGATATTGTAACTGTAGTCGCAAAAGCTAACATTATTAGTTTTTTGATTTTCATTATTTAGGATATTTATATTAATTAGCTTAAATCTGTGGCAAATTTATATACGGACTCATCTCTAAAATATGACATATGTCAAGCTATTCATTTTTTTTTAATTTATATCAACTCTATATTAGTACCTCCATGACAGTTATCATGTTTAACTTGAATTCCAAACATTATTTTCGTAAAAATTTTTACGTATGAAAACAGAAGCTAAACTAATAACAGAAGGATGTAAATTCTGGTTTAATGATCATGAGCATATTCGCTCACCATTCCCAAAAAACATACAAAAAGAATTAAAAGAAAAAGCTAGTGACTTATTTATGGACTATGCCAATGACTTGACTGAAAAGGATAAAAAAGAAGTTTCTGAAGAAGAGTTGTTAAGTGTATTCGAAATGTTTCTTTTTAGTAGCTCAGTGGAATTAATAGGAATAGAAAATAAAGATAAAATCCTGTCCGTTCACTACCCTTTTTTACCAAGAACAGGCGATAAAGTAAATGATAAAGATAATGGTGAGAGTACAATTACATCAAGGGAAGTTTATGAAAAAGAAATCAATGAACAAAAAGAGAAGAAATTGTATATGAAAGTAAGCCTAGAGTCCTTAAAAGGTAGAAAATGGGAAACAGAATTTGAAGTTCCTGCCTAGTAAATTACCTTTCTAATTTCCACTGAATAAGCCCTCCTAATAAGCTATAAACTTTGTTGTATCCTTTTCGTTTTAGGATAGACACAACTGTTTTACTTTTATTACCCGATTCACAGTAAAACACAGTAGGAGTAGATTTATCTATTTTCTCTAAAGAAGATAACATATCTCCCATAGGAATAAAATAAGTATCATTTAGTTTATAATCATCTCTTTCATATTCCTCTCGAATATCTATTAAGTTAAATTTAATCCCATTAGTTAACCATTCTTTTAACTGAGAAGGTAATATCTCATCTTGTAAAGGAAGGTCACACTTTAAATTATAATCAGAAAGCTCCTTAACTAATATTTCAGATTTTGAAAAACTAATAATATTTTGTTGATTAGACAACAAATCATAAGTAAGAATTTTCCCACTTAACACATCTCCTATTTCTAGGATTATCTTAATCACCTCAGTTGCTTGCAAAGTACCAATTAAAGAAGGTAATACCCCTAACACTCCAACCTGAGAACAATTTGGAACTTCATCTTGCTTAGGCATATCAGGATATAAGCACCTATAGGTAGGTCCATCATTATAATTAAAAACAGAAAGTTGACCATTAAATTTATGAAGCGCACCATAAACAAAGGGTTTACCTAAAAGAACACATGCATCATTTATTAAATATCTTGATGGGAAATTATCAGTACAATCAACAACAATATCATAATCCTCAATTATTACTAGAGCATTTTCTGTTGTTAAATTAAAAGGTAAGTTATTTAACTCAATTAAAGGATTTGATTTTTTAAGTTGTTTTATTGCAGTGTTTGTTTTTAATTTACCAATATCAGAAGTTGTAAAAAGTACTTGCCTTTGTAAATTACCTAAACTAATTGTATCCGCATCCATTATACCAATAGTCCCCACACCAGAAGAAGTAAGGTATTGCAATACGGGACAACCTAACCCTCCAACTCCAACCACTAATACTTTGGAGTTTTTTAATTTTTCTTGTCCCTCTATTCCTATTACTGATAGTTTTACATGCCTATCATAGCGTAAAAGCTCATCCTTTGAAATCATACAGTAAAAATATAACTATAGCAATTAACGAATCCTAACATCTATCATGTTTTAGATAATTATTTAAGTTTTTTTGTGCTTATAAAAATAAATTATGCCAAAAACTATTATTTCAAATCGGTATTAAAAAACACCCCCTTATTTTCTTTTCTTTCTAGTGATTGCTTAATAATAACATTACATACCATAATCATATTAATTAACTGATAAAGCGCAACAGAAACCTTAAACTTTTGTTGAATTTCAAGTATATCTTCTTCCATCTTTGTCATAAATAAATTAGCTTGATTTAATAATTTATTATTAGTAAAAATGCCAATATTTTTACTCATCATTTTCTGTATCTCTACTGTCTTTTCTTTTATTTTTTCAAGCGAATAGAAATGATCTTTATTTTCATTTTTATCTAGCACATTATCATAAATTTCTATATCTTTTTTTATATCTATTATTGCATCTATAGCACACTGATGTGAGAAAACTAAAGATTCTAATAAAGAATTGGAAGCAAGTCTGTTTGCTCCATTAAGGCCTGTATTTGCGCACTCACCACATACATAAAGATTGTTAATATTTGTTTTTCCATTTATATCAGTATTAATACCACCACATAAAAAATGTGCTGCGGGCATAACAGGGATTGAATCTGTACTTAAATCTAATCCTAAATTTTCACATTGTTTCTTTATATTCGGAAAGTGTTTTACAAACTCATAATCTGAAATTGTACTGCAATCTAAAAACACATAATTTACAATTGTTTTTCTTATTTCGGTTTCAATTGATCTAGCAACAATGTCTCTTGTCGCTATTTCCTCATCTTTATGGTAGTTTTTCATAAACCTTATTCCATTTATCTTCCTCAGAACAGCTCCCTTTCCCCTAACCGCCTCTGAAATAAGAAAGGAAGGAGATTGATATGGATTATATAATGCTGTAGGATGAAATTGAATAAACTCCATATCACTAATGTTTGCCCCAGCTCTTTTTGCCATAGCAATACCATCTGCTGTAGAAACTAAAGGATTAGTAGTAAACTGAAAGACTTGTCCTACCCCACCTGTTGCAAGTAAGGTTTTTTTAGCAAATATATTTTTGATTTCACAAGTATTGACTTCTTGAGCACAAACTCCAAAACAAGAACCATTTTCAACTATTAGGTCAAGAGCAAAAAGGTGATTTATTATCTGTATATTTTTATATGTCTTTATTCTTTTCAATAAAGATTCAACTATTTCTAATCCAGTACAATCTTGTTTATGAATTATTCTTTTTTGAGAGTGTCCTCCCTCCATTGCTAAATTAAATTTCTGTTTATTATCTTGATCAAAATTAGCTCCATAATTTATAAGTTCTTTAATCCTAATAGGAGCTTGTTCTACCACAAAGTTTACAATTTCTGGATTACACAAACCATCTCCAGCTAAAATTGTATCTTCAACATGATTTTTAAATGAATCATTATCAAAATCAGAAACTACTGCAATACCACCTTGTGCATGCTTAGTACTTCCTTCTGTTTCTGATGACTTTGTTATTATAGTAATGGAGGATTCTGGCTGCTTTTCTGCAACTTTTAAAGCAAAACTTAATCCTGCTATCCCTGAACCTATAACTAAAAAATCTGTTTTCATATCTCCATCATTTTCTGTACCGATTGATAAGCTCGTAATCTTAGCTTTTCATCTATTAAAATTTCTGGAGATTCTTCTTTCATACACTTATATAGCTTTTCAAGTGTATTTATTTGCATATAAGGGCATTGATTACAAGCACTACAAGTACTTACTACAGGGGCAGGAAGAAACTGTTTTTCAGGACTATTTTTTTTCATTTGATGTAACAAACATGCCTCAGTAGCTACTATATAAGTTGTAGCAGAATCTGTTTTTGTAAATTCCAACATTGCAGTTGTAGAACCAATAAAATCAGCATAATCCAATACATAGGAAGTACACTCTGGATGAGCAACTAATTTAGAGTTTGGGTACTTTCTCTTAAGGGATAAAATCTCTTTTTCCGAGAATTCTTGATGAACAATACAAACTCCATCCCACAAGACCAATTCTCTCCTACTTTTTCTTGCTAAATAAGCTCCTAAATTCTTATCCGGACCAAATATTATTTTTTGTTCCTTAGGTAATGAATTTATTACCCTCAATGCATTTGAAGAAGTACAAATAATATCACTTAACGCTTTTACTTCTGTAGAGCAATTTATATACGAGATTACTATATGGTCTGGATGTAGTTTTATAAACTGTTCAAAATCCTTTGGAGGACAGGAATCTGCAAGAGAACAACCTGCATCCATATCAGGTAAAATAACTTTTTTATTAGGATTAATAATTTTTGCAGTTTCTGCCATAAAATGCACTCCTGCAAAAACAATAATATCTGCATCAGTTTTTTTTGCTTTATGAGACAACCCTAAACTATCTCCAACAAAATCTGCAACATCTTGTATTGCAGGATTTTGATAATAATGTGCAAGAATAATTGCGTTCTTCTTTTTCTTTAAAGAAAAAATATTCTCTATAAGTTTTGTGTTTTCCATTGAATTCTATTCCAATAACAAAGTAAAGTCTCCATTTAAAAACTTAGGGTGACATATGTCATGAAAATATGATGAATACTAACTATATTTATGTGCTAGTTTGTAAAGTTTTACATGATTAAGAATTTCAACTTCTCGTTTATTTAGTGAAATAACCCCTTCTTTTTTTAATTGCGACAACATTCTGATTAGTGTTTCAGGAGCGCATCCAATTAAATCAGCTAAATCCTTTCTAGAAATTGTAAAAGACATTAACTCTTTACCTTCTTTTTCTTCAATAATATCTCTTTTAGACAAAAGAGCGTTTGCTAGTCTTTCTTTCACCGTTCTCTGGGCTATATTCATTGACTGAGATTCAGCTTTTCGTAGATCTTTTGAAAGCACTTTCATTATTTTTAAAGCAAATTCATTTTCTTGTTTAATTAATTCAAAAAAGGTGTTTTTGGGTATAAAACAAGTTCTTGAATCTTCTAATGCTTCAGCTGAAGCAGAATATATCTCATCTGAAATTAATGAACGATAACCAATAATATCACCTACTTTTGCAACTCTAACTATTTGATCTTTTCCATCATCACCTAATTTATATATTTTAATTCTTCCTTTAGAAACACAATGAATTCCAAAAGGTTTAAACCCTTCAGAAAACACAATCTCACCCTTCTTATACAGATTTCCTCCTTTTTGACTAGAAACCTCCTCTAATATTTCACGTTTTAAACTACAAAATATTGATTCCCCTAAAGAGGGGCAGTCTTTACAGCCAACGATATTTATTTTTTTCGACATTATATAAATTAATGGCAAAACTAATAAAATCAGAATCAATAAGATTTATTATTTTCTGAATATATTTTTAATGGGTATTTATTTTAGATAATAGTGAATATTGGAGCTCTATATCTATGTTTGTCGCAAACGATATAAGGGGTTAAAAAACCTAACGGTTAAGATTGTGTTTTATGTCTCTTTTTAATATTGTCAGGTTTGTTGCCAATTCATTACTGTTTACACCATATTACTTCCAACATTCTTTCCTCCATCCACATAGATTACTTGTCCTGTAATAAATTCTGTTTGAGGATTAGATAAAAAAGAAACTGTCTGAGCAATATTTTCTGGTGATCCCATAGTTTTTGTTGGTTGTAAATTTATCAAGTTTTCAATAACATGTTCCGGGAGTTTCTGAGTTAGAGGAGTGTCAATTAATCCTGGAGCAATTGCATTCACAAGCACATTATATTTCCCTAATTCTAGAGCTAAAACTCTCGTTAACGATACTACTCCTGCTTTTGATGCTGCATAGTTAGATTGTCCTCTATTTCCTAGCCATGCTCTTGATGTAATATTAACAATCCTTCCACTATTTTGTTCTTTCATTATTATCCCAGCTTGCTTACTCATCAACCAACATCCTTTTAAATTTATTTCTACTACTTTATCAAAATCTTCTGTTGGCATATTCCAAATCATATTATCCTTTATGATGCCCGCATTATTTACCAAAACATCTAATGTTCCATAATTTGATTTTATAAATTCAAAGAAATCAGAAACTGAATTCTCATTACTAATATCACAATTATAATATTTAGATTTATCAAAATTTTCAGATTCTAACTTTAATCCATTTTCTTTATCTATATCAACTAGAATTGTAAAATATCCTTCTGATATTAATCTTCTTGAAATAGCTTTCCCTATTCCTTTTGATGCACCTGTTACTACCGCTATTTTGTTGTCCATTATTTTGTATTCTTTAGTTCAATAATTTTTGAAGCAATACTAATTGCTATTTCTTCTGGTCCTTCAGCTTTTATGTCTATTCCCATTGGCATATCAGCTTTTTCTATTTCTTCTTTTGTACAAATTCCACCATCCAAAAACATCTTTTTTGTTAAGGAAATTTTTCTTTTACTTCCTATCATTCCTAAATACGCAAAATCTTTTTTTATGCAATAAGACAAAATATCTCTATCATGAGAATGTTCAAAATTCATAATACTAATATATGTGTTTTGATCAAATGGTAAAGTTGGAAGAATCTCTTTGTATGATAAGTTTAACTTATTGATTTTCTTATTAATCATCTTGTCAAGATATTCTTTCCTTTCATCAATAACAAATACATCAAAATCTAAATCTATCATTATATTAGCAAGAGATTTTCCTGTATGTCCTGCCCCGAAAATGTATATTTTATTTGTTTTCATAATGGGTTCAATAAATATTTTCACAATACCTCCGCAACACATATTGTGATGATTTAATAAGTCGTGAGTAAATAAATTTGCTTGATTTTTTCTTATTTGGCTTAACGAATTCTCTATTGTTTTCTTTTCTAAACTTCCTCCTCCAATTGTTCCATATATTTCCCTATTTTCAAAAACTAACATCTTAGCCCCTATTCTTCTAGGAGCTGACCCTTTCACTTCTACAATTGTACAAAGAGCAGAAGATAATTTGGATGAATGTGCTATTTCAATTAACTTTTTCAATACAATATTTTTTATAGTCTTCTGGGGTGTTAATGTTTATAAGAACAGATTCGTCATTTACTTCTATCTGTTGTTTTTCAAATTCAGATAAAATATCTCGTAAAGTTAAATTATAATCTTTTTTATTTAGTATTCTTTGTTTTACTTTTTCTGAGATTAAAATAGGATGTCCTTTCTGTTTTTTAAATATTGGCTGTATGATATCTTTATTTTTCTTGCAATTTATAAATTGATTTAATAATGTAGTTGTAATAAATGGATTGTCAATATTTTGAATAAAATACCAATCACTATTAACCTCTTTTAACCCTAACTGTATTGAGAAAACTCTTCCTTTACCTTGATAATTATTTATAACCGTTCTTCTAGAAAGATGTAATTTATTATTTATCACACTTATTTGTTGTGAGATACTTACAGCATTGTATGTTTCTAAAATTTGTTGGTAAAAGCTTTTGTTCTTAATACTCAGATTTGCTTTGTCTTTTCCCATTCTTGATGATTTTCCGGACGAAAGCAGTACTAATGAGAAGGTTTCTATCATAATTTGTAAAATAATGTATAAAAACCATATTCCTATATGACATATATCATAATCTGTTTTTTAATTCTATTATAAGTTTACACATCACAATTTAAGAGATATATAAATGAATAAAATCGAAAATTTACTCGAGAAATGTAAAGAATATGCTTTTGATTTAGATTTTAATAGAGCAAAACAATGGAAGTCAGAAGATGACAGCAGAGTGTTAGTTGGTTATATGCCAATCTATTTTCCAAGAGAGATATTGCATGCAGTAGGAGCAATGGGAGTTGGAGTCTTTGGAGGAGGAGATAGAAAACAAATAATTAAAGGGGATGCTTATTATCAATCCTATATCTGCCATATTCCAAGATCTATTATTGAATTAGCACTCGATAAACATATGGATCATTTAGATGGATTTATATTTCCGTCAATTTGTGATGTAATAAGAAATCTTTCAGGAATCTTTAAGCAACTAAAAATAGGGAGATTTGTAAAATACATGGATTTTCCACAAAATTTCTTACCAGAAGTTGGGGGCAAGTTTTATCAAGATGAGATGAAGCATGTGTTGAAATACATCAAAGAATTAAATGGTGTAGAATTAACAACAGAGAATCTGAATCATTCTATTGAGTTGTATAACAAGAATAGAAGATTAATTGAGCATATATATAATGTTCGTCAGGAGTTTCCTTGGCGACTGTCAATTGAAGATGTTTATCATGTGGTAAGAGCAGGAACAGTAATTCCTGTGGAAGAACATAATGAAATTTTGGAGGAACTTTGTGCTATTATTGATGAAGATATTGGGACTCCTATGGATAAAATTAAAGTAGTTGTTTCTGGAGCTTTCTGTGAACAACCATCAATAGGACTTATTAAAGCAATTGAGGAAGCAGGTTGTTATGTTGTTGATGATGATTATGTGCTAGGATCAAGAATGATTTTAACTGATATTGATTCTAAATCAGATAATCCTTTAGAAGCAATTTCTAACGCATATATTTACCATAGTCAATATTCTTCTTCTATTTATGACGTACACAATCCAAAAGAATATCGATTAGCAAAAATTGCAAAACAAAGAAGTGCTGATGGGGTAATATTCGCTTCTGCATCTTTTTGCGATCCATCTTTGTTAGACGCTCCAATCTTTCAGAATGCATTTGACAAATTAGGAATAAGATATATTGCTTTTCAATATTCAGAGAACATCAATCAATATAAAGTAATTAAAGAACAAGTAGGTACTTTTTCAGATTCGATTAAACTTTGGGAAGATTAAAAATTTATTAGTTAGATATTAGATTAAAGAAATAAATAATATGTCAAAAGAAGCACAAAAAGAAAGAAGCATGGTACTCCAAAAGGAGATGATAGCCGGACTTTTTAACGATTTAGCAAATGCAAAGGAATTAGGTAAAAAGGTGTGTTATACTTTTATACCAGGCAACCTTTCTGAACTAATCAGAACCTTTGATATGCTACCTGTATATCCTGAGATAAATGCACTACAATCTGCAATGAGAAAAAAATCAGCATCATATATTAAGGAAGCGGAAAGAAATGCACATTCAGAAGATGTATGTACTTATGTAAAGTGTGATGTAGGCATGATGATGAAAGGAAATATTGGCCCTACAGGTCAGAAAATACCAGAACCAGATGTTTTACTTTTATCTTATACGGGTTGTTTTACCTTTTTAAAATGGTTTGAAACTCTGAAAAGAGAATACCCTAATGCAAAAGTAATTATGGTTCACACTCCATATCAGGAAAATGCAGAAATGACACCTGAAATGACAGAGTATATGGTAAAACAATTTACTGAGGAAGTTATCCCTCAGTTTGAGAAAGTTACAGGTATTAAGTATGATGAGGGGAAACTTAAAAAACACTTAGAATTAGCAAAAGAAGCGGAAGATTGGATTACTAAAATATTTGACACAACTAAACATAAACCATCTCCAATTGACGCATATTTTGCAGGCGTTTACTACATAGGACCAATTAATATTGGATTCAGAGGAACTGAAAAAGCAGTAGAGTATTATAGAGAATTGTACTCTGAAATTCAGGAGAGAATTCGTTTAGGTTTAGGTCCTATTACACCTGAAGGAGAGATGAAAGAAGAAAAATACAGATTAGTAGTTGAGGGTCCTCCAAACTGGACTTCCTTCAGAGAGTTCTGGAGAATCTTTTATGATATTGGAGCCGTAATTGTTGCATCTTCCTATACAAAAGTAGGTGGCGTATATGATATGGGATGGAGGCACGATCCTAGCCGACCTCTTGAATCATTAGCAGAATATTGTATGAATTGTTATACAAATTTAAACATCCCTCAAAGGATAGATTTATTATCTAAATGTATTGAGAATTATGATGCGGATGGATATATTACCAATTCTATAAAAAGTTGTAATTCTTTTTCAGCAGGGCAATTAGGAATGATGAGAGAGATTGAAGATAGATTAGAAATCCCAGTTGGATTTATCGAATCAGATTTAGTAGATCCAAGATACTTCTCTTATTCAAACATAAAAAACAGATTAGAATCATTTTTCCAGATGTTAGAGCAAAGAAAATCAATGGAAACAATAAACGAAAAGTAAAATAATTACAGAATGAAGAAATATTATTTAGGTATTGATTTAGGTTCAACCACTTCAAAAGCAGTTATCATTAACGAAAAAGATGAGATAATTGGAAGAGGAATTACAAATACTAGAGCAAACTATAAAGTAGCAGCTGATATTGCAAGAGAGGAGGCTACATATGATGCAAGATTTACACTTCTTACACAAAGATTACAGACTGAAATTGACTCAAAACCTGAGTTTAAAAAGTATATGAAAGATATCCGTTCTGTATTTCAATATCGTCAGTTTAAAAGAAGAATGGATAGTTTAAGAAAGACTCTTTTACAAACTGTTGATAATTTTACTTATGACAATAAAGAAGATGTAAAAAACGAACTGATTAAAATTTTAGATTTAATTGAACCTCAAATAAGAAATGAATTTGTTAATGAAGATTTAGGCTCTAAAAATCAATTTTTCAGAGATATTGTAAGTGAAAGGTATAATCAAGAAGTTGAAAAAGCAGATAAATTAGTTTTTGAACCTTTAATGTTAGCATTCGATAAAAGTATTACTCCAGTTGAAAATGAAATGGTAAAATACAATTTCAAGGAACTGGTAGATGAATCAATGAATGTATTAGATAAAAAGTACAAAGGATTGGTTGATGAGCCAGAACATGATGATAAAGAAGATTGGTATTATGCAGAACTGAATGCAGTAAAAAGCAATTATAAAAATGTTGAAAGCACTTTAAGAGAACATATTGATGAGATTGCAGATGAGGATATTCATATTGCAAATATGGTTGGTACTGGTTATGGTAGAGCATTACTTCCTTTCCCAGAAGACTGTATTAAATCAGAAATTTTATGTCATGCATTTGGGGCTCATGCTGTATTTCCGAACACACGAACAGTTTTAGATATTGGAGGTCAGGATACTAAGGCAATTCAGGTTGATACTCATGGATTGGTTACTTCTTTTCATATGAACGATAGATGTGCAGCCGGTTGTGGTAGATATCTTGGATATATTGCAGATGAGTTTGGGATTTCTTTAAATGAATTAGGACCAGAAGCATTAGAGGCAGATAAAGAAGCCACAATTTGTTCTACTTGTACTGTTTTTGCAGGTACTGAGGTAAAAGAACTTTTACATAATGGAGAAAAAAGACCAAATATATTAGCAGGATTACATAAAGCAATTGTACAAAGAGCAATGTCTTTAATTGCTCGTTCGGGAGGTGTTCGTGATGAATTTACTTTCACGGGAGGAGTTGCAAGAAATCAGGCAGTATTAAAATATGTAAAACAAATGGTAACGGATTCTTATGGTGAACTTACAATGAATATCCACACAGATTCCATTTTTATGGGAGCGTTAGGAGGAGCAATGTTTGCTAGAAGAAATATTGCAGTTGATTTACCATCAAAAAAGAAAAAGAAATAATATGAGCAATACAATTTATACAATGGGTGTTGATGTTGGTGGAAGTTACATCAAAAGTGTTTTGATTTCTTATAATCAAGAAACTGGAGACCATAAAGTTTTAGATAAACAAACTGAGAAAATTAGAAAGAGAAACCCTAAAGTTGTTGCAACTGAAACTGTAGCAACATTATTAGGAAGAAACAATCTGGATTATGATAATGATATTGCCTATTTAGCTTCTACTGGTGAAGGTGAAATGGTAGAAAGAAAAACAGGACATTTTTATAGTATGACTTCTCATTCCAGAGGTGGAAAACATTTCTTTCCAAAGGCAAAAACAGTAGTCGATATGGGTGGGCTTTATGTTCGTGCTATTAAAATTGATGAAAAAGGAAAAGTAATTGACTATAAAATGACAGGACAATGTGCATCTGGTTCGGGTCAGTTTATCGAAAACATTTCAAGGTATCTTGGTTTGGCAATTGAGGAAGTTGGAGAGATGTCATTAAAAGCAGATAACCCAGAAGTTCCATCAGGAATTTGTGCCGTACTTGCAGAAACTGATGTAATTAACTTAGTTTCAAAAGGACTGTCAACTCCAAATATTGTAAAAGGAATTAACCTTTCTATTGCACAAAGAGTAGTTAAATTATTAGGTGCTCTGAAAGCAGAGTCACCAATAGCACTTGTTGGAGGTATGGGTATGAATGAAGGAATGGTACAAGCAGTTGAAGAACTTGCAGAGGGAAAGAAAAATAGAGATTTTGTGTTCTTAAGCAGTAATGAAGCAATTTATTCTGGTGCAATTGGAGCAGCACTTTGGGGAGGTTTTAGGTATTATAAACTGAAGGAAAAAGGAGTAAGTTTATAAAATATGAAAACACTTCATTCAGAAATATCCTTAGGAGAGATTGTAATAAACATCCCGACTTTACTAATTGAAAATAGTGAAAAGTTTTCGAATAAAGTTGTTTTTCAAGAGAAGGTAAATGGAGTTTTTGAAGGGATAATCTGGAGTGATTTCTTTTCCAACATTAAAAATATTGCAGCAAATCTTACTGATTTAGGTTTTTCTGAGGGTGAAAAAATGGTAATTTATTCTCCAAACAGATTAGAGATGTTGGAGTTGGAATTAGCAATTATGTCAATAGGTGGAATTGCGGTTCCGATATTTGCATATTTCCGTGAGGATACTGCAAAATTACTAATGGAGCATTCTGATTCTACTTACTTAGCAGTTGAAAGACAATTACAATTGGATAGAACAGATGTTTCAATTCCGTTTAAAAAAATCATTCATTTTGAGGAAGTAAAGAGTGAGAAGTTTGACAATTTAATGCCATTCAAATCTTTATTAAACAAAAACGAAAAAGAATTAATTTTAGATATTTCTCCTGATACAGTTTGTTTAAATATGTACACTTCTGGTACAATGGGAACTCCAAAATGTGTGCAATTAACTCATAAAAATATTTTATCTCAACAAGCAGCAATAAAAGAGATTTTAAAAGTAAATGAGGAAGATAGGTTTCTTTCGTATTTACCTTGGCATCATAGTTTTGGAGGGATTTTTGAACTTTTTACAGCCATTTATAATGGTGCAACTTATTCGGTTGAATCTTCCTTTGGAAAAGACACAAAAGAAATAATGGAAAATTGGAAAGAGATAAAACCAACCGTGTTTTTCTCTGTTCCTAAAGTATATCAGAATTTGGTTGAACTGTGTAATCAGGATGAAAATACAAAACAACTCTTTTTTGATTCTGGACTGAAGTTTATTTTTACAGCAGCAGCAGCACTTCCAATTAATTTGTCTACTCTTTTTCAGGAGAAAGGAATTGCAGTTATTGAAGGTTGGGGATTGACTGAAACATCTCCTTGTTGTACACTCACAAATCCTGATTTGGAAAGAGTTACAGGTGTTGTTGGGCTACCAATTCCTGGTGTAAGTGTGCGGATTGCGGAGGATGATGAGATTCATGTAAAAGGTCCGAATGTAATGACTGAGTACTATAAAAATGATGAAGCAAATAAAGATATTTTTACTAATGACGGATGGTACAGAACAGGTGATGTTGGTGCTTTAACATCTACAGGTTTAAAATTAATTAGTAGAAAAGATAGAATTTTCAAACTATCTAATGGAGAAAAAGTTATTCCTACTGATTTGGAGAAAATCATTGAAAAAAAATGTCATTATGTGCAATATGTAATCGTTTCAGGAAGCGGTTATGATTATCCAGTCGCGCTTATATTTCCTAATCATAATATATTGAAAAATCCTAATTATCAGAAGTCTCCTGAAGATGGTTGTTTTTGTCCTAGAGATTTAAATGAGTTCGGAAGATGTTTGCAAGGTTGTTTAAAACAATCAAATGATGAATTGAAACAAAAATTTGCAAAAATAAAGAAAGCAGTTATTTTGGATTCATGCCTATCTTTAGATGATAATACACTTACACCATCAATGAAAATGGCGCCAAAGAGAGTATTGGATAAATATAAAGACCATTATGAAAACTTGTATGGAGAAGAGTTACCACATGGAGATAATTTATATGTAATTGATTTAGCAGAATAAAATGTCAGACTACAAAATCCATACAACCAAAGATTTAAAACAACTAATGAATGGATATTTCTCTGATTTATCTAATTCAAAAAAAGTTGCATGGTGCACATCTGTTGGTCCTGCCGAACTTCTAAGGAGTTTTGGTTTTGAAGTGTATTTCCCTGAAAATCATGGTGCACTTTTAGGAGCAAGCCGAACTGCAATGGATTTTATTCCAGAATCGGTAAAATTGGGTTATGCAGGAGATATCTGTTCTTATTTAACTGCAGATATCGGATCGTACTTACAGAATAAAACTCCTCTTACAAAACAATATGGTATGGATGGAGTTCCTAAACCTGATTTGATAGTTTATAACACAAATCAATGTAGAGAAGTTCAGGATTGGTTTATGTGGTTTGCAAAGGAATTTAACTGTCCTATTTTCGGAATAAAACCTCCAAGGTATTTAGATGAGGTGAGTAAAGAAGATATTGAAGATGTTTCTGCACAATTCAAAGAAATGATTCCACTTTGCGAGAGCGCATCAGAGAATAAATTTGACATTGACAGATTCAGACATACATTAAATTTAAGTAAAGAAGCAACCGATTTATGGAAGGATTGTTTGAATACTGGAAAAAACTCTCTATCTCCAATTAGTTTTTTTGATGGTACAATTCATATGGGACCAATTGTTGTTTTAAGGGGTACTGAAAAAGCAAAAGAATATTATCAGAAACTTTATCAGGAACTTCAAAATAATGTAGATAATGGCAATGGTTTTTTACAAAAACCTGATAGCAGAGTGTATTGGGAGGGTATGCCAATTTGGGGAAAATTGAGGTATTTTTCTAATCTATTCTCAGAAAACAACTCTGCAGTAGTGGCTTCTACATATTGTAATTCTTGGATTTTTGATTCTTTTGATAGTAAAGATCCCTTTGCATCATCAGCACTTGCTTATACAGAGATTTTTATTAATAGAAGTGAAGAAGCTAAATTTAAAATTCTAAAAAAACATATTCAAGAATTTAATATTAATGGAATGATTTTCCATGACGCAAAAACTTGTTTTAATAACTCAAATGCACGCTTTGGGATGCCTCAAAGATTAAAAGAAGAAACAGGAATAGAGACTCTTGTAATTGAAGGAGATTTATGTGATTTGCGATTTTTCTCTGAAGGGCAAACAACAACAAAAGTTGAAACTTTTATTGAACAAATGAGCTGATGCAGAAAATAAAAAAAATAGCAATTATTGGATTAGGACCTGTTGGTATGGTTTTAGCTGTGCATTTAAAAAATGCAGGACATAATATTGCTTTATTTGTAAGGAGTGAAGAAAAAAAAGAAGTGATTGAAGATAACGGAATCACATTGACTGGATTTATTGAGAATAAAGCTGACTTTAAATTTGTGTATGATGATATTTCTGAAGTTGGAAATTTTAATCCTGAAGTTATTATTTCAGCAGTAAAATCACATCAAATTGCTCTGTTATTAGAGATGGTAAAACCCTATATTTCAGAAGATACTTTAATGCTTTGCGCTCAGAATGGTATTGATACTGAATTTGAGTATTCTTCAGTTTTTGATAATTCCAAATTGTTAAGAATGGTTATTAATTTTGCAGGAAAATTAAAAAACCCTTCAGAAACTGAAGTTATGTTCATTAATGCTCCTAATTATATTGCTTCTTTAGAGAAAGAGAATGATGCCTTATCAGAAGTTATTGCAAATTCACTTTCAAATAATAAGTTAGATACTATTTCGTGCTCTTATCAGGGTTTAAAGAAAAGCATTTGGGAGAAAACAATCCTTAATTCTTCTTTGAGTGCACTTTGCGCACTTTCAAAACTTACAATGTTAGAGGCAATGTCAGATCCTGATTTGGTTTTAGTAATTAGGCAAACAATTGAAGAATCTATAGAAGTGGCACAAAAAGAAGGAATTAATATTTCTGATGACTTCCTTGACCATAGTATTATTTACTTAACAAAAGCAGGAAATCATTTTCCATCATTAGCATTAGATTTTATAAATAATAAATCAACAGAAATAGATTTGTTTAATGGTAAAATTGTTGATTATAGTAAAATCCATAACCTTAGAACTCCCATCAACTCAGCATTTTCTTCTATGATGAGAGCAATGACTGCAAAAGCAAAAAGGGAACAATTAAATCAATCATTATGATAACAAATAACTCATATTTTTTAGGTGTAGATATTGGCTCTTCTTTTACAAAGCTTATTGTAATTGATAATAATGAGAAAGTTGTTTTCTCAGAAGTTGCAAAAACTTTAAATAGAGATAAAACTATTTTAAAAAACATTCTAAATGATATTGATGAGAAATTCAATGTTGAAAATGTTTGTGCTACTGGTTACGGAAGAAAACATTTTGATAGAGCAAATATCACTAAAACCGAGATATATTGTTCTTCAATTGGGGTTAATGCACTTTTCCCTAAAGAAAAAACAATAATTGACATCGGTGGTGAGGATATAAAAGTAATTAAAAGTAGTAAAGATGGGAAAGTGGAGGACTTTTATATGAACACGAAATGTGCAGCAGGAACAGGTACTTTTATTATTGAAATTGCCGAAAGAGCAGAGTTAAACTTATATAAAATGAGTGAGTTAGCATCTCAATCTGAAATGAATAAGGAGTTAAATAGTTTCTGTACAGTTTTTGCAAAAACTGAGATTATGAAATGGATATTTGATAAAATGCCTGAAAAAGATTTAGCAAGAGGGATTTATATTTCAATAGTCAACAGAATTGCAAAACTTAGAATGGATAAATCTGTTCCAATTTTCTTAATCGGTGGTGTTGCTGAATTTCATCCATTTTTAAGAAATATTATGGAAGAAATGTTCCAAAAAGAAATAATTGTCCCAGAAGACCCTCAAATGATAAACGCATTTGGTGCGGCAATAGAAGCAAAAAATAAAAACAAATAAAATTTAAAATGAAAGCATATCACGATAAAGGAAAAGGTGTAGGAATTACATATGATGATTTGTATTTAGTTGGAGGCGCACGAACAGCATTCGGAAGATTAAGTGGAAGTTTAGGAGGCGTTTCTCCTACTGATTTAGGAATTTTTGCATCAAAAGGTGCATTGGAAAAATCAGGAGTTGATGCAAATGATATTGATCAAGTTATTATGGCAAATATCGGTCAGAGTTCAGCAGATTCTTACTTTTTACCAAGACATATTGCGTTATACTCTGGAGTTCCTGAGGGAGTACCTGCACTTATGGTGCAAAGGATTTGTGGTTCTGGTTTTGAGACTATTATCACAGGTGCTGAGCAAATCGCACTAGGAAAAGCAAAAGCAACTTTATGTGGAGGAACTGAAAATATGACACTTTCACCAACCGTAAGTTTTGGAAATAGAAATGGTTACGCTTTGGGAAGAATTGAATTTTTGGATATGTTGTGGGAAGCACTTAATGACACTGCAGCGGTCCCAATGGGAGTAACAGCCGAGAATATTGCTAAAAAGCACGGCATTACAAAACAAGAAGTAAATGAATTTGCAAAACAATCGATTGACAGATATATTAAAGCAAAAGAGGGTGGGGTTTTTGATGATGAGATAGTTCCTTTAAACTCAACAGTTTTTGAGGCAGAAGGATTAAAACCAAGAAAAGTAAGATTGCCTAGGAAAGTAGTTGATTTTATTACTGATGAAAATGTTCGTCCTGCAGATTTAGAAAAGATGGCAAAACTACCAACAGTATTTGCTAAAGATGGAGTTCAGACTGCAGCAAATTCATCAGGAATTGTAGATGGAGCAGCAGCAGTTGTAGTTGCAAATAAGGAGTTTTGTGAAGAAAAAAATATTAAACCATTAAGTAGAATTGTCGCATCTGCAACTTGTGGTATTGATCCAAGATATATGGGATTAGGACCTGTGCCAGCAATAAAAATAGGATTAGAAATGGCAAATTTATCAATGGAGGATATAGGTCTGGTTGAGATAAATGAGGCATTTGGTGCTCAATATTTAGGTTGCGAAAAAGAGTTAGGATTTGATAGGAGTATTGCAAATGTAAATGGAGGAGCAATCGCACTGGGTCACCCCCTTGCAGCAACAGGAACAAGAATTTCTTTAACTATTTCTAGAGAAATGAAAAGAAGAGGAGTTAGATATGGTGTAGCATCCGCATGTATTGGTGGAGGGCAAGGAACAGTAATATTATTTGAAAATACAGATATTTAAAACTATGGAAGAAAAAATGATACAGTGGAAGATGGTTGAGAAAGATGCTGACTTTGAGTTAGCAGAATCATCCATTCCAAAAGTAAAAGATGGTGAAGCATTAATTAAAATTGCTGGATGTGGAGTTTGTCACACTGATATTAGTTTTTGGCATTATGGAGTAAAAACTAATCAAGAATTACCTCTAACTTTAGGTCATGAAATTAGTGGAACTGTTATTGATGGTTCTCAAGAATGGATGGGAAAGAATGTAATTATTCCAGCAGTATTACCTTGTGGTGATTGTGAACTTTGCAAAAACGGAAGAAGTAATATTTGCCAAAAACAACTTATGCCAGGTAACGATTTTGAAGGTGGTTTTGCATCTCATATTGTTGTTCCTTATAAATATCTATGTCCTGTTCCTGATAAGATTTTAGAGAAATATACACTTCCTCAGCTTTCTGTAATTGCAGATGCAATTTCAACTCCATATCAGGTTATTGATAAATCAGAATTAAAAGAAGGTGATTTAGCTATTGTAATTGGTGTCGGTGGTGTAGGAATATATGGAGCTCAGATTGCAAAAATTAAAAGAGCAAAAGTTTTAGCATTAGATATTGATGATAATAAACTTGAAATTGCAAAAGAAAATGGAATTGATGCAACTCTTAATACTAAAGGTTTAGACTTTAGAGAAATAAAATCAAAAGTTAGAGAGATTGCAAAGGATTTAGGAGTTTCTAGATATGGTTGGAAAATATTTGAAATGTCAGGGGCAACTCCAGGTCAGGAATTAGCTTTTGGGCTAATTACTTTTACATCTACACTTTCAATTGTTGGTTTTACAATGGATAAATTAAATGTACGATTGAGTAACTTAATGGCTTTTGATGCAAAAATAATCGGAACTTGGGGATGTAAACCAGAACTTTATCCTGAGGTAGTTGAATTAGTTGCACAAGATAAATTAAGAGTAGATCAGTTTGTAGAAACTTTTCCATTATCAGAAATAAATGAAGTTTTTAAAAATACTTTAAATCATAAATATAACAAAAGGTCTGTTTTAGTACCGTAAATTATTAACTATAAAAATTAAAAATCATGTTAAACAATCATAACTTAGTAGAGCATAACTACACAGAAATCTTATTTGAAAGAAAACCTGCAAAGGACTTTGACGGAAACAAAATTGAAGGACTTTACAATGCATGGATTTCATTAAATAATCCATTACAATATAACTCTTACACTACTGATGCTGTAAAGGAAATTGTATTAGCTTTCAGAGAAGCATCAAACGACAGATCAGTAGTTGCTATTGTTTTTACAGCAGTTGGAGATAAAGCGTTTTGTACGGGAGGAAATACCAAAGAGTATGCAGAGTATTATGCAGGTAACCCTCAAGAATACAAACAATATATGAGGCTATTTAATGATATGGTTTCAGCAATTTTAATGAGCGATAAGCCTGTAATAAATAGAATAAATGGAATGAGAATTGGTGGAGGTCAAGAAATAGGAATGGCTTGTGATTTTTCTATTGCTCAGGATATGGCTCGTTTTGGACAAGCAGGACCAAAACATGGTTCTGCACCTGATGGTGGATCTACAGATTTTCTACACCTTTTTGTTGGTGTGGAGTTAGCAATGTTCTCTTGTACTGTATGCGACCCTTGGAGTGCACATGAAGCTCATAGACACGGATTGCTTACTGATATTGTTCCCGCTCTTAAAGTAGATGGGAAATTTGTAAATAATCCTCTAGTTAGAACGGATAGATGGGTGAGTAAAAAAACAGGTGAAATTATTTATGGTATGCCAAAAAAAGGAGATTCACTTTCTGAAGCTAAACGGATAGTTAAATCTGGAGAGATGGACTTATCTTTATTAGATGCTGCAGTAGAAAAGATGTGTACTAAATTAATGATGACATTTCCAAATTGTTTGAGTAAAACAATTAACTCAATTAGAAAGAAAAAATTAGAACATTGGGATCAAAATAAGGAAAGTAACAGAGATTGGTTAGCATTAAATATGATGACTGAGGCAAAAGCTGGATTTAAGGCCTTTAATGATGGTCCTAAAAATGATAGAGAAGTTGAATTTGTAAAATTAAGACAAATGCTTGCAAAAGGAACGGAGTGGAATGATGATATGCATAAAGCAATTTCTCCACAATATAAAAAATAAAAATGAGTAAAATAAAAATTGAATACCTGTTTGACAACTCTGTTGCCAGAATTATTTTAGATGATGGAAAAGGAAATGTTCTAGACTCTATAATGATGAAGGATTTACATCAGTTATTAGATAAATTTGCTGAAAACAAGGATTTAAAACTTATCTCTTTTGAAGGAGCAGGAAAACATTTTTCGTTTGGAGCTAGTGTTGAAGAACACACAAAAGAGAATGCGTCTGAGATGTTAAATTCATTTCATGGAATATTTTATAAGATTATGAATTTATCCATCCCTACTGTTGCAAAAATTTCAGGACAATGTTTAGGTGGAGGATTAGAGTTAGCACTTATTTGCAATACTATGTTTGCTGACAAAACTTCTTTTATGGGACAACCTGAAGTTGTTTTAGGAGTTTTTCCTCCTCCAGCATCTTTATTACTCCCTCTTAAAATTGGAAATGCAAGAGCTGAAGAATTACTTATTACAGGAGAATCTGTATCAGCTATAAAAGCAAAAGAAATGGGGATTGTCGCAGAAGTTTTTGAAGATAAAGAAACAATGGATGAAGAGCTTAATCTTTGGATTAAGAAATATATCTTACCAAAAAGTGCTTCTTCTTTAAGGTATGCAACAAAAACATCTCGAACATTTTTTAATCATATAATGAATAAGTTTCTCCCAAAATTAGAGGATTTGTATGTAAATGATTTAATGGAAACTCATGATGCAAATGAAGGAATCAATTCCTTTTTAGAAAAAAGAAACCCGAATTGGAAAAATAATTAAATATAACGATGAAAATTAATAAAGTTGGAGTTGTAGGATCAGGAATAACGGAATGGGGTCAGCATTAGCACAAAAATTCTCACAAGAAGGATCTGAAGTTATACTGCTGAATTAAGAACTGTTTTCAATACAGAAGATGCATTATTAGGATTGACATCAATTGGTAAAAGAGTAAAATATCAAGGAAAGTAAGATGACACAAATTGAGTTATGGGTAAACGGTAGAAAACATCAACTTTTAGTTGATGAGCATGACACTCTTGCATATATTTTGCGAAATAAAATTGAGCTCACAGGAACAAAAGTTGGGTGCGAACAAGGGAGTTGTGGAGCTTGTACAGTTCATGTAAATGGTGTAGCTGTCCAGTCATGTATTACTCCTGTTTTAAAGTGTGTTGGAAAAAGAATTTCAACCATAGAGGATGTTGCAAACCAAGGAGAATTACATCCTTTGCAACAAAAATTTGTAGAAAAAGGCGCTATTCAATGTGGATTTTGTACTCCTGGTATGATTATGTCAACTATGGATTTTCTGAAAGAAAACCCAAAACCATCAAGAGAAGAAATTGAAGAAGGACTTTCAGGAAATTTATGTAGATGTACTGGTTATAAAAAGATAATTTATGCAATTAAGGAATATGCAGATGAAAAATCGGTAGATACTTCTGATAAATTTAAAATGATAGGGGAAGGCAGACCTTATATTGAGGCGACAAAAAAAGTAAAAGGTGAAGCTGATTATACTGATGATATTCCTGAGAAAAACGCATTACATTGTAAGTTTTTAAGAAGTCCTTTTGCACACGCTAAAATAAAATCTATTGACTTTAAAAAGGCATTAGAAATTGAAGGTGTTGTAGATGTTGTTATTGGAAAAGAGCTTCCAAACAAATTTGGAGTTTTACCAATATCTGAAGATGAAACTGCACTTGCTGTTGATAAAACCAGATATATTGGCGAAATTGTAGTGGCGATAGTTGCCGAATCAGAAAGAATTGCAGAAAATGCAATAGACTTTATAAAAGTAGAATACGAACCATTAAAGGAGTATCTGGAAATGATGGATTCAACTTTGGATGTTGGCAAAAACGAGCAAATACATTCTCATTCAAGGTTTAACAATAACATTCATAAAAAAGCAGAATTACGATTTGGTGACCAAGAATCTGGTTTTGAAAATTCTCATCTTAAAGTTGAAAGACAGTTTGAGTTTGAAGGAATTAATCATGGTTTTACCGAGCCTCATGCAGCAATTGCAAAGTGGGATGAGAACGGATTAACTATAAAAACTGCAACTCAAGTTCCTCATTATTTACATAAGTCTTTAGCAAAGGTTTTAGAAGTTCCTATGAGTAGAATTAGGGTAATTAAACCTTATTTGGGAGGTGGTTTCGGAGGAAAATCTGATCCTTTTCCTCATGAGATAATAATATCACATTTAGCAAAGAAGTTAGGTAGAACAATTCGTGTTAAGTTAAATAGAGAAGAAGTTTTCCTAACAAATCATGGTCGTCATCCTACAAAGTTAGGCGTAAAAATGGGATTAAATAAATATAATAAAATCTCTGTTTTAGATGCAGATATTGTAATTGATGGTGGAGCTTATGGAAGCTTTGGTGTGGTTACATCTTATTATAATGGGGTTTTACTTCAAGCTCCTTATGAAATTGATAATTTTGGTTTCAGAACCAGAAGAGTTTATACAAATAAGCCACAAAGTGGTGCAATGAGAGGTCATGGTGCTGTAAATTCTCGTTTTGCTGTAGAAACATTATTGGATGAGTTGGCACATAAAGCAAATATTGATCCTTGCAAACTAAGATTAGATAATCTAATTTCCGAAAATTCAATTACTATCGGGCAATATAGAATTACTTCTAATGGAAGTAGAAAATGCCTTGAAACAATCATGAATCAGTCTGATTGGGACAAAAGGTATGGTAAGTTAGAAAAGGGAAAAGGATTAGGTGTTGCGGGAGGTTTTTATATTAGTGGCTCTGCACTTCCAATTCATTGGAATGAATATCCTCAATCGGTTGTTCATTTAAAAGTAGATATGGATGGCAGGGTTTTAATTACCTCTGGAGCAAGTGATATTGGACAAGGAAGTGATACTATGTTAGCAATAATTGTTGCTGAAGTTTTAGGACTTAGTATGGATAACATTTTTGTAGTGGCAGCTGACACATTACTTACACCAATAGATCTTGGCTCTTACTCAAGTAGAGTTACATTTATGGCAGGAAATGCCGCAAAAATGGCTGCCGAAAACATGAAAAATAAATTATTAAACACCATTAGTAAAGCTCATGATATTCCGAAATCTGAGATTAACCTATCAAAAGAAAGAGTGTTTTCAAATGATAAAACTATTGATTTAAACTGGAAAGAGGCAATAGTATTTCTGACAGATAAGGTAGGTGCAATTAGCTCTTCAGGATATTATAATTCTCCTAAATTGGGTGGTGATTTTAAAGGTGCTGGAGCAGGACTTAGTCCCTCCTATTCATTTGGGTCAGTAGTAGCAGAAATTGATGTAAATACGAACACAGGAGAAGTGAAATTAATAAATATTTGGGGAGCTCATGATGCTGGAAAAGCAATCAATCCTCTTGCAGTTGAAGGACAACTAGAAGGTAGTTGGCATATGGGATTAGGGCAAGCAATGAGTGAACAAATGAAATATTATAATGGAATGTTGCTCAATGCAAATTTTTTAGATTATAAGATTCCTACATCTGTTGATACTCCTCCTATTCATACAAATATAATTGAGAGTATTGACCCTGAAGGGCCGTTTGGAGCAAAAGAATGTGGAGAAGGTGCAATTCACCCTGTTTTACCAGCAATTGCAAATGCAATTTATGATGCAGTTGGAATCAGAATTACATCTCTCCCTATAAGATCTGAAGATATTCTGAGAAAAATCAAAGAAAAAGAAAATGGCGAATAAATATCTAAAAGCAAAAAACTGTGAAGAGGCAATTCATTTTAGTCAGTTGCATTCTGATTTTTCCTATATTTCTGGAGGTACTGATTTAATGGTAAATAAATATCAGAAAAATAACACTTCAAAAACCCTAATTGATTTATCGGATATTTCAGAGATGAAAAAGCTTCAACTTAATGAAGATATTGTAATAATTGGTAGCGCAATCACTCTTTCAGAATTAGAGAAAAATAATGAATTAATTTCTTTGTTTCCTTCACTTAATAAAGCGATTAAAAGCATTGCCTCTCCTCTAATTAGAAACTCAGCAACAATTGGAGGAAACCTATTATGTGATAACAGATGTATGTATTACAACCAATCCGAATGGTGGAGAGAAGCGATTGGAAATTGCTTAAAATGTGATGGGGATATCTGTATCGCATCAGGAGGAAAAAGAAATTGTTTTGCAAAAATGGTTTCTGATATTGCTCCAGTTTTAATTAGTTTAAAATCTTCAATTTGTATCGCTAAAGAAGATAAAGATATAATTATTCCATTAGAAGAAATTTATAGTGGTGATGGAATTAATCCACATACTTTTTCAAAAGAATCTATAGTTAAAGAGATAATTATTCCTAAAGGCAATCCAAAAACATCATTTGAAAAATTAAGAGAAAGAAAAACACTGGAGTTTACATCTTTAAGTTGTTCAATATCAGTAACAGGAAATAATATCAGAGTTGTATTAGGTGGAGTAGATTCTAAACCTGTCGTTTTGGATTTTGAAAAATCAGTTCCTGTTGAGGATATAATTATAAAATCCACTAAAAAATGTAGAATTATAAAAAATGATTTATATTCAAGAGAATACCGAAAACAAATGATTGGAGTTTTTATCAGGAATGGTTTGAAAAATATAATATAATGGAATATACTAAGGTGTTATATGATGAGCATAAGATAATTTTATCAGCAGTTGAGATGGTAGAGAAATCAGAACACTTACTAAATAAAAACCCTAAAAAATGGAAAGATTTTTGCGAGAAAATAATTTACTTTTTCAGAAATTATGCTAACAAATACCATCATCATAAAGAGGAACAAGTATTATTTCCGAAAATATCTGAGGAAAATGAGGTAATGAGAATGAATATAATTGCTGAGATGTTAGAGAATCATGATGATTTCAGAGATTACTTATCTGAAATTGAGGAAAGTTTAGACACTGATTTAAAAGATTCTTTTTCAAAACTTAGTGATTATTGTGAGGATTTAAGAGACCATATTGCAGCTGAAAATGAAGAGTTGTTTATTAGTGTTGAAACTCTACTATCGGAATATGATTTAGAAACTATGATGTTTCAATTCCAAGATATTGACAGGAATTTAGGAGAGGATAATAAAAAAGTATTGGAAGATAATTTGGAGAAAATTAAGAGTTTAATATCTTAATTATATCTTCAACAAAAGTTCGAAATAAGGACCGATAGGCCACTTTCATTTAATCCTGGGGGAAGGTTTAATTCAATGGTATTGGTAGAATCGTTTACACAATTGATAGCAGTAGCATTTACTATCTGATTAAGTTGTCCACCTACATTTATTAGAGCAGTTGCTACAGAATCGCAATGAATATTCTGATCTAATTCAATTAATAATACATTAGTACTACATGATGGTGGATTTGGCAAACTTATTATTGGATTTATAGGTGGAGAAATAATTGCTTCCCAGTATAGATCAAAACCTTCTAAAGCTACATTGTTATCACTGATAAAATTAATAGTAACACACCCATTAGAGCTAACTGGGAAAGGTAAATTAGTACCTGAAAATGGCTCTCCAATTAGTGGTGAATTTGTGTCAGGGCCATCAAATAATTCGTATCTCATCAAAATTTGGCTCAGTTTCGATAAAGGTGAAAATTATATCGATAGTAACTGCCCCTGGCGGACAGATAATAAAAGTATAATTCTCATTATGAGAATAATATGTACCAATAATAGGGTTTGATTCACTATCAGTTAAAGTTCCGTAACAATCATATACAGTAAGATTCTGCATAGAATATTGCGCCTTACTAATAATTGAAAATAATGATAGAATAAATGTAAAAAGAATTATTTTCTTGAGCATATTAGATTATTAGATACAATTAGATATATTATTCTACGACTGTAATTTCCTCTGAAGTTACAGTATTACTCCAATTTTCTGCTCTATCCCTGATTTTTACAGTGTATCTTAATTTTTCACTACTCCCAACACCAATTAGAAATGTTGTATTAAGATAAATATTGAATGTCCCTTTAATATAGATCTCTTCACCATCAGGTGCAAGTGGAGGAATATGATAAAAATCAGGTGTATCTAATCTACTATCTTGTACACTAAGTGATAATACATCAGGATCATGAAAACCTAAATCTCCATTTCCATCTTCATAGGCTATTTCGAGTAAAACATTCTCAGTAAATTCCTGCACTTCTGTTGGCGTTATCCTTTTAATTGAAATATATGGTACATCCATATCTTCCCTTAAATCTTCTTTTCTACATCCAAAAAATAATAGAGGTATCGCAAACAATATTAGAAGTTTTATTTTGATTTTATAAGAATTCAAATGCAAATTTTTTAATTGTTGGGAAATCTGATCCATCTGAAGGAATCTCGGTTAAAGAATTGTTTGAATCTTGAATATAAATCCTACTATATAAAACATTATCAGTTGTATAAGAACTAACATCTATTGTAATATAATGATAAAACTCTACACTAGCATTTCCGAATCCTAATTCAGTAATTGAACTACTTGTATAGACTAGATCATTTTCTGAAGAATTATCAAAATTATATGCTGATGTTGAAAATTTTACTTTGTTATACGTTATATCTTGAACTGGAGTAACATCATCATCATAACTATACCAGATTGTCAAATTCTGAGTACCTTCAGGGACCTGTAATAGTACATTATTTCTTATTAATGGCGTGCTTCCTCCATCAGCATAAGCAACTAATCCTTTTATTTCTGGTTCCAAATTACCTAAACTAGGAGTATTTCCAAACATATCTTTTGCTCCTTCATCAATCCATCTTCTAATATCTGCTAAGAATTGCTGTTTGTTCTGATTCCAAAATAGCTTTTCATCCGGATCTCCTCCTAAGGGCATAATATTTTTCTGCCCTTGCTCTCCAAATTCAACCGTTAACCTATGATATAGCATAGATTTTAAAGTGTCTCCTGGCAAAACTCTATAGGTAAAGTGATCAGTAGGATAGTGTGGATTATTCTTAATTATAGGATGATAAACTAAAGTATTGTAGGTACTCTCAATAGTTCTAAAATCAGGTTCTAACGCGCCATCATGACATCCAGAATTTGCACAAAGAGGAAAAAATATTCTCTCATGCAGACCTATGATGGAATGATTAGCAACCGTAGAAGAAGATGTGCCTGAATTAACAGGATAGATTAAATCTTCATAAGGATTTTCCACTTCTTTTTTACATGAAAATATGCCAAAAGATAGAATCAAGCATAAACATAGTATTTTCTTCATAGTTTATAAATTATCAAACATTGACATAGTATTAGCTGCCAAATAATGAGTCGGAATCTGATTCTTAATTCCAAAAATATCAGCAATTGTAAGTACACCATCAGTTGCATTACCTATTGGATTATTCTCATTTCCTACTGCAATATTAGATGGAACACCAGGGCCAACCATCATACCAAATACTCTTCTTGTATTTGCATCAGAATGATCAAAAGCATAAAAATCATTAAAATCATATATAGCATTAGGTTCCAGATTTCTACCACATTCTGGTATTGCAATCATCACTGTATTTCCTGCCATACTAGGAATAGATTGGATTCTATCCCATAAATGTGCTAAAGAATGATCTGCTCTATGTAAGGCTCTTAAATAACTAGTAAAATTACTATGACAAACATCTACTCCTGTACTCATATTAACAACTGTAAGTTTAGGCTTAAACCATTTCATTACCTCTAGAGCATAACCTACAGTTGTCGCATCCCCACCATCACTAACTGGAGGCATTTCATTTGTCCCATTCTCATAGATATATTTTAAGAAATCTTTAATTTCTTTT
>Ga0187827_10001480_pt1 | contig 34467 bp, 32 predicted proteins | sample ETNtaG_39_FD_167969 | JGI IMG/M metagenome (GOLD analysis project Ga0187827, IMG submission 167969) | Marine microbial and viral communities from oxygen minimum zone, Eastern Pacific Ocean - ETNP2014_SV_150_PacBio MetaG (Illumina Assembly) | ecosystem: Environmental > Aquatic > Marine > Hypoxic...
GTGGGCTGTGCGGGGCGCCGTACCTGCTACGACTGGCGCTGCCCCGTCGGGAATCACCACTCGACTAGCCGGGCTGCGCCAGCTTTTCGTTTTCGAGAGTCGCTGGCCGCCGCTAATCCTGCTGGGGGTGCTGCTGGTGGCGATGCCGCGCGGCGCGGTAGTGCTGACGTCGCTGCGCTACTTCGAGGTGCGCGGCGCTGACGTTGACTTCTCGGCACTGCTCGAGGCATGGGCGGTGCTGATGGTTTTGATTCTCTTCACAATTATCGGCCGAGTGTGTGACCGTCTGGGAGCTGAACGGGTGTTGCTCTGGTCGGCGCTTGCCTACGGTGGCTTGTGGTCGCTATTCGCGTTTGGCCTGCCACTGACAGTCGCCATCATCATCTTCGTAATTCCAGTCTACCCGATGCTGCTGGTCTCAGACGATGCACTGCTGGCACGCTTCACCACCGCTCGTGAGCGCAACCGCGGCCTTGGGATGGCAGGTGCGACAGCGCAGGTTGGACAGGCGCTTGGCATCGCGCTCGGCTACCTGATGATGGGCTTTTTCCTCGACAGCGGGATGGCCAACCTGGACGCCTACCACTGGACTTACCGCGTCAACATCCTGTTCTGGGTAGCCGCCATCGGCTGTACCTGGTGGCTCTCCCAGAAGCTGCATGGTGAGTCGGGGCCGTAAAGTTGTTTGAACTGCCCGTTAAGCAGCATTAAATACTGGTCATTTCGGGGGGGCGCATGTCGCAATACCTGGTCTGGTTCCTGCTCTGGCTCTGCATCTGCCTGATGCCTGTCAGTTACGACCGGGCCAAGTTCGGCGTCACGAAAATCAGGTCTGACTCTTCCGACCTTCCCGAATTCTTCCGAAACGCCCGCTTCGTCAGCGTCAGCGGTTTCATCCTTTTTCCGCTCGCCAGCGGCGTATTCTGGGCGGTGGCACTGGTAGTCTGGGCGGTATTCCAGGATTTTACCTTTGCAAACTGGACTGGCTCCATACTAGGATTCCTTTCACTCTCAATCGTTTTCCTGATGGTGGGAACCGTAAATCGCTACATCATGGTCGGGCATGTCCGTGGCAGGAACCCGGACCCGGTCGGCGATGTTAATGTCGACGGATCGTGGGACGGCTACGATGATTTCATCGGCGCGCATTGGAATAGCGTCGACGTCATGCAGCACCTCCAGTATGCCGGGCTCCGCCCATTCGTCGTAATCGGCATCATCATCCTGTTGCTAGCGGCAAACATCACTCCGCAGATGGGCAATCTGGAGTTCAACCCAATGTTCAGTGATTTGAACGAGAGTGTTGACAACACCGCCGCACCTGCCAATTACCTGACTGACCCCAATGAGGTGCGCGTCATTTCCTGGTACCTCGCCACACAATATCTGGTGCGTTCGTACGGTGATTCAGCCTCCTCGCTGACCACGGAGGAGTGGGAAATGATGGAATACACCAACCCCACACTGGTCAACGGCGAATTCGTCTGGGTCAACGCACCCAAGTTCGAGGCTTGGAAATGGACCGGGGGCAGGCAGGTACCGTTCTACGTGACGGTCGCCAATGACCCTGCCAATATGTCGAGCGAAGGCTTCGATCCGGTCCGGAGTTCGGATGAGGGTTTCGCGGTCCACGCCTCGCAGATTAGCTGGGCAAACCGGATTGACCAACTCCTGTTCGATGATTACGCACTGGAACTTGTCAAGGTGCAGGTGCGCTTTGACATCGATGACGAAGAGAACCCATTCTGGGTTGTCTACCTCGGCCAGCGCGGTATCGTCAGAGATGTCGTGACGCTGGAGAAAATCCTGATAGTCAACGCTCGTGACATTGACGACCATGCAGTCTACGATGTTGAGGACCCGGAAATCCCGACCTGGCTGGAGGTAGTCTACCCCGACTACTACGTCGAGGACTGGGCCAGTCTATGGGGCGAATGGCGGGAGGGCATAATCTACCACATGTTCACGAAGACGCACCTCTCCTACCCGTCCGACACGGCACGTTTCATTGTGCTCAACGGGCAGACCTACTGGTACATCCCAATGACCCAGCTCAGCTCCGACGTGCTGGCGGGCTACATTCTGGTCGACACTCGCAGCGGGAAAGCGGTGTACCACAACCGCGAGGCGAAGTCGCTCGCTAACCTTTACACTGCCGAGGAACAGGTCTATGCATACCTCGCCAGCGGCGCCGAGGGTTTCAGCCAGCTGCGGATTGACGAGGGCTACCTCTACCCGATTATGACAGATTCCGGCGCCGTGCGGGACGCCTACATCTTTCCGCTCTACAGTGGTTTCTCAATCCAGAAATTCGCGCTGGTTGATGCGGAGGAATATACGCAGACGCCCGTCCTCGAAACCAGCCTCGAGTCTGCACTCACGAAATACCAGTCTCGCGCCTGGGGCGAGGCGCAGGCGAACCTCAGCTACGACTGGGTCGAGTGGCGGCTCGAGAACGGCTACTGCGAGGAAGAGGAGTGTGTCGTGACCGCCGATTCCGCAACTTACGTCATCACTGAGGACGACCTTGCGGGTGGCGCCATCAACGACGGTGCCAACGAGTGGCGCGAACTGAAACTGGCGGTTAGCGATTTCGAGCGAACCGGCAACGCCACTATTTTCGTAACAGTCAATTCAGGTCTGGTGAACGATGTGGATTACGAAGGCTCCGACCTAGTGGAAAGGGAACAGTAGTTCCGTCATCCAGTCCACCCAGTGCTCCAAAAACCATTTACTCCCGCGGCCGTTCCGTCGCTATGGCGTTCCTATTGTTCAGCTGCAGCTTGCGCGATGGTTCTCGCTCGCAAGTGATGGTACAAGCACTACGGACCGAGCTTGAGGGAGCTGGCCACAAAGTGGAATACCTCGACCTGCGCGAGGCGGGGCTGCCTCTCTGCGACGGTGATGACTGCTACGACCATCCGGCGACGAAGGCACTACGCGCGTCGGTCGCGGCAGCTGATGGAATAATATTCGCGGTCCCGGTCTACAATTTCTACGCCAGTGCAGCCGCCAAGAACATAGTCGAACTGACTGGCTCCACGTTCGAGGGCAAGGTGGTCGGCTTCATCTGTGCCGCTGGCGGACGCAACAGCTACATGTCGGTGATGAGCCTCGCCAACTCGCTGATGCTCGACTTCCGCAGCCACATCCTGCCACGCTATGTCTACGCCAGCAAGGAGTCGTTCAGCGACGGCAAGCTGGCGGACCCGGAAATCTCCGGACGCATTAGCGAAATGGCGCACGAAATCGTGCGTGTCAGCCAGGCACTCGCTGAAAATTAACCCTGGACGTTTACAAAAATTAGCCACAGTATTAAATTAAACAAACCCATCATTCGGCTCATATGACGGATGGAGGAGAGAAGACCGAATCATCCAGCCCCCAGTTCCCGCCTCCGGAATTTGATTTGCCACTGCCTCCACCTTCGCCTAGTTTTGAAGATGAAAAAACGAATGAGAATATGGAGAATGACTTAAGCTTCTCTGAATATTGGAAATCACGCAGCTCTGGCACTAAATGGGCCTTGATAATTGCAACTATTCTGACCGTCGCCTCATTTTACAATGCCCCTGATGTAACTCTGGAATTACGAGGTATGGCTGAGGTGGTCTTTGTCGTTAGTTTTTTGATTACAAGATTAATATTTTTTGTTATAGAACTCTTTATTTCGCACCGCTAGTGGATTCATTTAAGCCATCGTAGTCTCCGCCCTACGGTCTAGCTAGCGACGCTCCAAGTCCTCTGTGAGGCGTTCGTAGCGCTCCTCGGAGATGTAGCCGTTCTGGTACAGTTTTTCCAGTTTTTCCTGCTCTTTTTGATCCGAGTCCCGAGTCGTGTCTTCCTGCTCGGCGTCCGGCGAATCCAGTCCCACCATTCTGGGAACAATCTCCGAGATTAATGCCTGTGTTTCGCTGAGGTCAAGTTTCCCTTCGCCACCTGAATCGTATTTCGCGAACAGCGCATCCGCGTCAACGTCATCTGGCCATCCCCCATCCGTTTTGGCCTGTTCGGCCATGATATCATATTCCTCTTTCGATAGCTCCCCGTCACCATCACTGTCCCTTTCTGCCATGACCGCTTTTGCCATCATATATGTCAAGAATCTGAGAACGCTGGTAGGATCATAAATAGCGTAGAGTACTAGTAAAATACCAAATGACTGGGGAATTAGAAGAAAGAAGGGGCCTTCACTAGTAATCCAGAACACGTATATCCCAAGTAACAGAATACAAAGAACAAAGAACAGTTCCCTGCGCGTGGGGTCTCTCAAGTTCCAACAACCAGGTCGAAGACCGCAATGATGGCAGCGGCGACCGCAATCGCACGTAGCGTCAGCAGTCGCGCCTGTAGCTTCGCCTGCGCCGCTGTCTGCGGGTTGTTGATGGGACAGACGGTACCGCCGACCTCTTTCGTTGAAAAGGTGGCGTGGAAGACGCACGTGCGATCCCACGCCTCGAAGATGCAGAGCCATCCACCCGCAAGCGGCAGGAACAGTCCCCAGCTCCATGCCTCCGGCGCACCGGACAGGACCATCAATACCGCTCCAACAGCTGAGAATGCCACCAGCCCCCATCCGAACCGCTCGCGTCTCCGTACGCCCGCGTCATCGATATTGGAGCACGGCGTCCCCTCAGCACGTGCGTAGCGTACCACTAACCCAAGCAGGATGAGTCCACCGCCGACGATAGTGTGCTGGTCGATAACAGCGCCCCACGCCAGCAGTACCCAGATGGGATTCAGCACCGGCTCGATGAGCGAAATCAGCGACGCCTCCTGCGCCTTGATGTGGCGCACGCCGTTGGCGAACAGTCCATAGGCGAGCGCCATTTGCACCGTTCCGAGCGCCCCGACCCAGACCCACTCCTCGCCCTCCAGCTGCCTTTCCTGTGTTAGTACGAACGGCAGCAGCACGATTCCGCTGCAGGCGAAGCAGAGGAACACGAGCCAGCCAGGATCCTCCTCTCGCAGATAGCGCAGACAGATGATTACGCCGGCATAGGTCACGCCCGCCCCGACTGCCAGTATTGCACCGTTCGCTTGCGAGTTACCGATGACGGCAGATCCAATCACGGCGACGCCCGCCATCCCACACGCTATGCCTGCGATGTTTGCCCGTTCAAGCCGTTCATTGAGCCAGAACGCGGAGCCGAGCAGTACCCAGAAGGGTGCCAGATATTGGAGGAAGATGACGTTGCCTGCATCGGTCGACGAGGTCATTGCCTGCACGTAGAGTAAATTCATCGCAGCGAAGAATCCGACCAGCGGCAGCAGCCCCGGCCGCCAGCGTACCTGCTTCCAGTCTACGAAGAGCGCCATCCCGCCCGCGGCGAATAATGATCGCCAACACGCCACCAGCAGTCCACGCGCATCCGGGTCAATGGCTTGGATGGCTGGTGCTTTGAGGAAGAAGCCTGAGAGGCTCCAGCTGATTGCCGCAGCCGCGACCAGCAGACGCCCCCGTGTCAGCAGCACGCGCCGGCAGGCAGGGGGGTGTTAAAGCGCCGCTCGCAGAGCATCGATATCTGCCCCGTTGAGGCCTACTTGTCGTATGCCGTCACGACGCCACACAGTCTTGCCGTCGCGGAACAGCACCATCGTCGGCACAACATTGAGGTCGAAATCGTCCCAGAGCGCGCTTCCCTCATCGGTTACGTCTCCCATCGCCTTCTCCACTGAAAGCTCAGTTTTCTTGAATTCGGCCATGAAATCGCGGCAGTAGGGGCACCATTTGGCAGAGAAAGTGACTGCCAGCGTGCCGTCACGAGAGAGCGTCGTGCCTTCGAAATCAGCAGCTGTAAGCCGTTCCATGCGCAGGTAGTGTCGCGCCTGATTTGAGGGCGCGCCTTCGGCGACACGCTTTAGCCACCGCGCTGGGTCGGCCGCCATGCCTTCCACGCTGAGGATCGCCGTTACCGGCGCAGCTGGCCAGATTGGGTACAGCCTGCTGCCACGGATTGCTTCCGGCGAGATGTTTGGCCCGGACCAGAAAATCCGGTTGCAACTACTCGAGATTCCGCCGGCGCTGGACGCGCTGCGAGGCGTAGCAATGGAATTGCAGGACTGCGCCTTCCCGCTGCTGGAGGAGGTCATAATCACCACCGACCCTGACGCGGCATTCGCTAATGCGAACTGGTGCCTGCTGGTTGGCAGCAAGCCGCGCGGCCCTGGTATGGAGCGGTCCGACTTGCTGCAGGAAAATGGCCGTATCTTTGTTGGTCAGGGCGCAAGTATCGACGCACATGCGGCTGACGACTGCCGCATTGCCGTCGTCGGGAATCCGTGCAACACTAATTGCATGATTGCTGCCGCGCAGGGCTCGCGACTTGGCCCGGAGCGCTACACAGCCATGATGCGATTAGACCAGAACCGCGCTACGGCGCTGCTGGCGCAGAAGGCAGACGTTGCCGTGGGCGAGGTGAGTGATGTCGTGGTCTACGGCAACCACAGCTCTACTATGTATCCAGACGCTGCCAACGCACGCATCGCTGGCCAACCGGCGCCCGGGGCGATTGCCGATGGTGACTGGCTACGCGGCGAGTTTCTCGAGACTGTAGGATATCGTGGCGCCGCGATTATCGCCGCGCGCGGTCTTTCAAGCGCCGCCTCGGCAGCCAATGCACTGGTCGATCACGTCCGAGCGCTCAACACACCAAGCGATACGGTTCATGGTCTAGCAGTATGTTCGAGTGGCGAGTACGGAATACCGCAGGGCGTATGGGCTGGAATGCCGGTGCGCACCACTGCACCTGGTAAGTTCACAGTTGTAAGCGATATCAAGCATGATGGTTTCGCTCGCAACGCGCTGGAGAAGACGGGTGCCGAGCTGGCGCACGAGCGCGAGCTAGTGTCTGATTTCCTTTAAATATCGGTCTTCGGAAAAGCAGAGTCTAGTTTTGCATAGTCGCCATACTGCGCAAAGTTGGCGCTGAAGAGCTGAGCCAGCTCGGCCGCTTTCGCGTCGTAGGCGTTCCCATCAGCCCAGGTGGCGCGCGGGTTGAGCAGCTGCGAGTTGACGCCTGGAACTGCTTGCGGTACCAGTACCCGGAAGACCGGATGTGGTGTGAACTCTGCGTCGCCGAGTTCGCCCTCCATAATGGCCGCTAGCATGCGCCGCGTGTCTGTCAGCGCCATGCGGTGACCGCTGCCGTAGGGTCCGCCAGTCCAGCCGGTGTTCACCAGCCAAGCTTCGGCGGAGTGCCGTTCCAGCTTCTCGCCGAGCAGTTTTGCGTAGGCTGTGGGGTGCTGCGGCATGAATGGCGCGCCGAAACAGGTTGAGAAGGTAGCGCTCGGCTCAGTGACACCGCGCTCGGTACCGGCGACTTTGGCAGTGTAGCCGCTCAGGAAATGGTACATTGCCATTTCGGGCGTCAGCTTCGCTACTGGCGGCAGGACTCCAAACGCATCACAGGTCAGGAAAATTACGTTGCGTGGATGCCCCCCCATCCCAGATGGCTCGGAGTTGGCGATGTGGTCAAGTGGGTAGGAGACACGCGTGTTCTCAGTAATCGAACCGTCGGCGAAATCAACACTACCGTCGTCACGCACGACGACATTCTCCAGTAGCGCCCCGGGTCGGATAGCGTCGTAGATTTCTGGCTCACGGTCGCGCTCGAGTCCAATGGTCTTGGCGTAGCAACCGCCTTCGAAGTTGAAGATGCCGTTGTCGGACCAGCCATGCTCGTCGTCGCCAATGAGTCTCCGTCCAGGGTCTGTCGAGAGCGTTGTCTTTCCTGTGCCGCTTAGCCCAAAGAAGAGCGCTGTGTCGTTGTTGTTGCCGACGTTTGCAGAGCAGTGCATTGGCAGTACCCCATCGAGCGGTAGCAGGTAGTTCAGGACGGTGAAGATGCCTTTCTTGATCTCACCACCATATTCTGTGCCGCCAATCACAATTAGCCTTTTTTCCAGGTTGACAGCGATGAAAATCTTTGAGTTCAGCCCCAGTTCTTTCCAGTCTTCGGCGCGGGCGGAAATCGCGTTCAGGACCGTGAACTGTGGCGTAAAGTCGTGCAGCTCTTCGCGCGATGGACGGATGAACATATTGTGGGCGAAGTGAGCCTGCCAAGCACGCAGCGTCACTACGCGCAGTGGCAGCCGATAGCGCTCGTCGGCGCCAGCGTAGCCGTCGAAGACGAATAATTCATTATCTATCATCACCTCGCGGACGAGTGCGTGCAGGCGGTCAAATGCTCCGGCCTCAAGCGGCTGGTTAACCGCTCCCCAGTCGATGTGTGCCTGTGACGGTGGCTGCCGCACGAAAAAGCGATCCTGCGGAGAGCGTCCGGTGTAAATCCCGGTTTTCACGGCGACGGTGCCGGACCCAGTAGCAACACCTTCGCCGCGGTGCAGCTCCAAATCACGGTAATCCTGCTGCGAGAGGTTGCGATGTACGAGCCTCGGCGAGAGCCCCAGCTCTCCCGCAAAATCCATGCGGCGGCACCAGAGCGTGCATTAAATAGTTGGGTGTTCCGTCGGGCGGGCGTTTATCAGCGGGCCGGTGGTCTAGGGGTTATGACGTCGCCCTTACAAGGCGAAGATCGGCGGTTCAAATCCGCCCCGGCCCACCACTCCCGCCGCCGCCGTAAGGCGATGGGGCAGCACTTTCTGGTCGACGAGAATATCGCCGATCGCATCGTCGCTGCTGCCGAAATCACCTCAGGCGAGCGCATCCTAGAAGTCGGTCCCGGCCGCGGCGTCCTCACCGAGCGGCTGATGCCGCTCGGCAAGCTGGTCGCTGTTGAGAAGGACCGCTGGCTGGCAGCAGTGCTGCGGCAGCGGTTCGACGGCGAGTTGGTGCTGGTCGAAGGCGACGCTCTCGAAGTCGAGCTGCCTCCGGTGGACGTTATCGTTGCCAACCTGCCCTACGCCATTTCGTCGCCGCTGTTGTTCCGCCTCTTCGACGTTGAGTGGGAGCGGGCGGTGTTGATGTTCCAGGAAGAGTTCGCCCGCCGGCTTGTTGCCTCACCCGGGAGCAAGGCGTATGGTCGCCTGTCGGTGATGGCTCAGCACCACGTTGCCTGCCGTAAGCTGTTTCGCGTCTCGCGTACCTCGTTCCTGCCACAGCCACGGGTGCATTCGCTGGTGGTGCGACTCGAGCGACGCGCGCCGGACTACGAAGTTCGTGATTTCACCATCTTCGAGCGAGTTGTCGCAACGCTCTTCCAGCACCGGCGCAAGACCGTCCGCAACGCGCTGCGGCTCGAGTTCCCCGACGCGGCGATTGAGCAGCTGCCGCATCTGCAGGAACGCGGCGAGGTGCTGACGCCGGCGCAGATGGCTGGGCTGGCGGATTTGCTATCAGGCTGACATCGCTAGAAAAACTTCTTCATCATTAACAGGTCACGGAAGCTTGCCTTGACCTTCAGCTCACCCTTGGCATATGCCTTGACGGGCGATAGCTCCCGCTTTAGCAACAACAGTATTGTCTCGTTGGTGGCCTTGATGACCACGTCGGCGTCGGTTGAGTCCCCCTCGCCGAATTGAGTCAAGCTGTTGTCCTCCAGCCTTGCGATAAGCGTCGGACCATCTATGACAACGATAGCGACAGTGCGATCCTTGCCTTCGACCATCTTCGCGAATCCCTCATCATCAACCAAGCGCGTGTTGAACACGGCCGCCTTGGCTTGCAGCTTTTCCAGCAGTTCACCCATTATTTTCTCCGAAGTCGTCCAACGTCACTTTTTGCTCGAGCCGCTTGAGCGTCTTCCAGCTCTTGCGAGTTCCAGGGGGCCACTTCCCTCGCTCACGCCGGTATTGCTTCAAAAACGTGATGGTCCGTTCATCAGAGGGGTAGCCACTGCCGCAATCGCCCAGCTCATCTTTCAGTCGTTCCATCGCCGCTTCCCGTGCCTCCTTGGCCAGGATTGACGCTGCCGCGACGACTGGGATATTCTGGTCGGCTTTCGTCTGCGCGATGATTTGACAATCCAGTCCTGGTGGCAGGTGGGTGGAAACCCTGTGCCCTACTTTCTCCCCGTCCAGCTCTGGTGAATCTATGAACGCCACTGTCGGCGCCAGCTGTGTAATCAGCCGTGCGAAGGCTCGTTCTTCGAGCCGGTTAAGCCCCCTTTCAGCGACCCAGCGGTCAATCGTCACCGGCTCAATTAGTTCCACGGCACATTCACAGATCTGCCGGATGGCAGTGGACAGTTCGCGCCGCCGCCGTGGCGATAGCTGTTTGGAATCGCGCACACCGAGCTTCCGCAGCGCCTTATCCTCCTCGATCGCGACAATCGCAACTGCCATTGGCCCCAGCACTGGCCCGCGCCCCGCCTCGTCTATCCCCGCAATCAGTCCCGGCGTTGCCTTGCCCGCATCGTCGCTCATGCCTCAATCTCCAGTGTCGCAAAGCCGCGCGCCATGAAGTAAGCGCCCTGCACCGTGGGCAGCTCGGCGACCTCGTCCGGCTTCAGGCTGGCTACGTCGCCCATCGCGACCGGGTGTCCAGCGACGCAGCGTACCTTCACCGGTGCGTCACCCAGGGCAGTTGCCTGCCGGTAGGGGTCGAAGTCGTGCAGTTCCTCGAGCGTCACGCTGCGCGCCAGCAGTCCCGTGCCGCCGTGGAGCGTCCCCGGCAACCGAATGAGCCGGTGCAGGTCGCCCGTCACCGGCTCGTCGGCGTGCACGGCGCACGCGCTTAGCGCCGCGTCGCGCAGCGCGATCTGCATGTGGCGCGGTAGCGCGTCGAAAACTTCCTGCGGCGTGCCGTCGAGTTTCACGTTTTTCGCCGCTCCTGTTTTTATTCGTTGCAGCGACTCCAGCCGCGTCAGCCTTTCGTCCGCCGGCAGTGCTTGCGCTTCCTCCAGCCACGCGCTCGTGAAGCGCGCGACGCGCCCCTGCCACCCCGGCGCATCGGTCGCGGGCAGCCGCAGCTCGCCCGTCGAGTAGCGCTTGTTACCATATTTTCGTGTGTGCCCTGCGTCGACCAGCAACCGTTCTCTGTCGGCATCGAGCCCGGTCAGGTAGTCGGCCAGTTCGCGCCGCGCCCCTGACGGCAGCTCGAGCACTGCTGGCGTACGCACGTGCACGTGGTAGCCGCGGCCGCCGCTGAAGACCAGTTGCAGGTCTCCCACGTCGAGCCCCAGGTCACCGAGCAGGAAGTCCTCAACCAGCCGCACCGCCTGTTTGCGGATGATTTCCATCAGTGCGCCGAACGTGGTTTCGCCTCGCTTGAGCAGCTCCATCTCCGGCAGGTGGTCGGCGTCAAGGTCGAAAATAAGGTCGGCTGCTTGCCATTGCTTTTCATTCATCTTGCCGGCTGACGGGTGTGCATAATACGCCACGGAATGGTAGACGTGCATTGGCGCCTCACGTGCTAGTTTCGCTTGCAGTCCCCCCTCGCTGCGGAACGCCAGGTGGCGTTGCATTAGCTTGCCGCCCCAGCCGAACATTCCCCACTCGCGCGTGGTGAACCGCGGCGGCAATTCTGGTTCGGCTCGTGCGTAGAATTTGCGGAAGCGCTCCTGCAACCATTCACGCGTGTAGCGTAACGGCAGGCTTGCCTTGTGTTTCGCGATATCCTCTTTCAGACTCATGCCAGCGCCGCATCCCACTTCTTTCGTGCGCCACGCACGGTTAGCAATCCCACGCGTAGTCGCTGCCCGAGCGTGAACTCCCATGGTGGTCTGGGCAGTCCGTCGGAGAACGCGGCGAGCAGTTCGTGCTGCGCGTCCGCTTCGCCCGTGAGCTGGAGCCAGGTAACGCTGCCGCTACTTCCAGGAGTTTCGGCCCAGAGCTCCAATGTAAGTTCACCGTGCGGTATTTTGTAGCGGAACAGGTGAGCCGCACGCTGGAACGGGATGACCAGCGCCACCTGCGTGAAGGTCCGAACGTCGTCGCTGCGCGTGTATTCCCACTCTAGTTTCTCTAGCGTCGTGCGCAGTGCTGTGGCTGCCGAGCGTGGTTCGAAGCAGACCGGCAGCTTCACCACAGCAATTCGCCGCCAATGGCGGGATAACCCAGCTCGCAGCCTTCCAGCACGCGCGGGTGGATTTCGCCAAACACTAGCACGTTGCCCAGTGACGCGCAGCGGCCAGCGATGAACATGTTGTCCTCGACTGGCTGTGCATCGCCTTCCACGCCGAGTCGCTGTGCTACCGCTCGCGCAGTGGCACGTGCTTTGGAAAAGGGCGCGCGGCTGTTCAGCTCGACCCAGCCCAGCGCTAGTCTGTTGGCGTGGTCGCGCACGACCCAGCCCACCTCGAAAATGCGCTGCGGCAGCTCGTGGTGCCGGTTGGTGCGCAGCAGCTCCAGCAGGCCGGGCAGCAGCGCTGGTCGCAGCAGGTGGTATTCATCGCCGACTGGATTGGCGACGTGCGCCTCGCCTGCCGGCTCGCGCTGCGGCAGTTCGTGCTGGGCGCGCGCAGAACTCAATGTGAGCGAAACCACTTCCTGGAATCCAAGCCCGAGTAGTGCTTCGCGGCACTCCCTTTCGCGCGGTCGCGAAGTGGTCTCCATGCCGAAGGTGGCAAGCCGCGGTAGGTATTCGGGCAGTTTTTCGTATTCAAGCCCAATAGCGAGCTCCTCAAGCAGGTCCACTGGGTGCAACAGGTCTGCTCGCCAGGCAGGCACCTGCACCACCCATTCGTCATCGCGCAGCTCTGGTTCGAGTCCGCAGCGACGGAACGCGCGGTGCACCTGCTCGGCGCCCGGATCCCATCCGAGCAGTTGTGTTAGGTAGCTATGGCCGGCGCGGTGCTTTCGCGGCGTCATGTCAGGGACGATATACTTCTCACTCGGGTAGCGGATTTCCAGCGCCTCGGCGCTACCGCCGCGCTCGACGAGCGCGGCAGTGACGATATTGAGACAGGTCTCTACAGCCTGCCGGTCTAGCCCCTGTACGTCAATCAGCACGTCAGTTGTATCCTCTGAAAGCGCGGTCAGCTGACCGTTGATAATTGGCGGCATCGAAAGCACCTGCTCCTGCGAATCGACAATCAGCGGGTAGCGCTTTTCGCCCTCTAGAATGTGTGCATACTCTATGCCCTTAGGATGTTCCTGCAGTATTTCCTCAGGCGTCATCGGCTCGTCATAACCTAGCGGGATGAAGGCGGGCTCATGCAGCGAGCAGCCGTAGAAGCGAAACGGTGGTTCAAGTGGCTTCAAGTCGTGTATACCAATGGACGCCTTGCGCCTCCTCCTCCCTGTCGTGACATGCAACTTTTCTTGCAGTTCCATCAGTGACCGAAGCGCGACGTTGTCGAGTGCGACGCCACGTACGATACCGCCTAGAAACCAAGGGCGTATCTCGGTGATGCTTGGCTCGACTGAGAGCCATGTTTTGGGCTTGGCGACTGGACAGTGCACCAGCCCCGGCGACTGCTCCATGAAGGCTCGCAGCGCGCGCGCGATGCCTTCGGTCGAGAGTAGATCAGGTCGATCGGGGAAGAATTCAATGGCTGCTTCGTCGTTGCCAATCTCGTCCAAATCGGCACCCAGCAGTGGAATGGCTTCACACAATTCGGTGGACGAGAGTGGCTGCGTCAGCAGCCGGTTCAGGTCCGTCAGGTCAATAGTGATGACCGGCATCGGGGGAACCACTCCTACGGGGCTTTAAGCGCTACTTGTTGCGGCGGCGTTCGCGCTTGCGGCGGCGCATCTTCTTCTTGCGCCACTTCCAGCGTTGCTGGCCCTTCTTTTTCCAGACGCGGGAGCTCCGTTTCATGCTTAGGCGGGGCCGCACCCAGCCTCCCTATTAAAAGTCAGACCTTCACCAGCCAACCGGGTCGTGGTTCGCAGAGCGTGCCGTTGGCAAGCAGTGCCGCCAGCAGTTCACGCGCCTTCTCCTCCGGGATGCGTATGTCGCGCGCCTGTGCCAGTAGTACCAGTTCTTCGATTTCCCCGTCAGGAAGTGCGTCGAGCAGCCGTGACCGCATGTCGCCGTGCGAAGTTGCCTCGGGTGCAAAAATCTCATCTGCCTTCAGCGTCGGCGCCGCAAGTTCGTTCTTCACTCGCGCAATCGCGCTCGCTAGTTCCGTCTGCGCATTGTGCCGCTCCCAGATACGCACTTTGTCGAGCGCCATACGGTACCGGCAGCGCTGGCAACCAACTGTGAGGGAGGTCAACTTAACGCTCCTCACTGCGTGGCACTTGGGGCAGGCAACGACACCGAACACGCGCGGGAATGCACAGCCCGCATAATGTTTTCACCCTCACCGTCTCCGTGCTGCTATGGACTCGGCGGTGCTGGCTCAGATTGGTGTGGTGTGCGTGTTAGGGGCGATGTCGCCCGGCCCTAGCCTCGCTGTTGTTTTGCGTAACACCGTCGCTGGCGGTCGGCTGCGCGGGGTGATGACCGGGCTCGGCCACGGTATCGGCTTCTTCTTCTACGCATTGCTCGCCGTCTCGGGATTGGCAGTAGTAATGGCGACTGGAGATACAGTGTTCTGGGCGCTGCAATGGGGCGGCGCAGTGGTGCTTGTCTGGCTCGGCTGGCAGTTCCTGCTATCTGAGGGAGGGGAAGTTGCAGATCATGACAGTGGTGGTCGTGAAGGTTTCGTCGCCGGATTTTTGGTCGCGTTCCTCAATCCCAAGATTCTTGCGTTCTTTGTTGCTGTTTTCTCGCAGTTTATCGAGCCCGGCCTTGCACTGAACGATCGGCTGGTAATCGCGCTGCTTGCTGGTGTTATCGATGCTAGCTGGTACATGCTTGTCGCGACTGTAATTGCCGGCACGCCGCTGCTCGATATCTTGCGGCGCCATGCATGGGCAATCGACCGCGCCGTCGGTAGCTTGCTGCTACTGCTTGCTGTGGCTTTGCTGCTACGCGCCTTCTAACGGCAAAGTGTTTTGCACCCGCCGCGCGGTCGGCGGCCGGATGGAATACCCAGAGTTCCCCGACCACTCGCGTTTCACCCCTGTTGCGAGCGTCCTCACCGGTGCCGGCAAAGGCGAGGTTACTGTGCGCGGCTGGGTCTATCGTACTCGCTCTTCGGGCAAGCTGGCGTTCGTCGTCATTCGCGATGCAACAGGCATTCTGCAGTGCACTATATCGCAGGCGAAAGTTCCTGAGGGAGATTTTATCGCGGCGTGCAAAGCACTGCGCGAGTCATCAGTTATTGTCACTGGCACACCTGCTGCCGATGACCGCGCCCCGAGCGGCTTCGAACTGCGCGCCACGCGCTTCGAGGTACTGCATTACGCAGAGACGTTCCCGATTACCAAAGATCTGGGTGATGAGCATCTGCTTGACAACCGCCACCTGTGGCTGCGCAGCCGACCGATGGTCGATGCATTGAAAGTACGCGCAACAGCTTTCGGTGCGTTCCGTGCTTTCTGGGATTCGCAGGGCTACACCGAGGTGCAGTCACCTTCGTTCGTTTCTGGTGCCTGCGAAGGTGGGTCTGCCCTCTTCGATGCCTTCTACTCTGATGAGTCTGCCAAAGATGGCAAGGCGTTCTACGCCCACCTGTCGCAGTCATGGCAGCTCTACGCCGAGGCGACTATGTTCGGCCTCGAGCGCATATATACGCTGGCACCCTCATTCCGCGCCGAGAAATCGCGTACTCGTCGCCACTTGACCGAATTCTGGCACGCTGAAGTTGAGGCGGCTTGGGTCCACAACGAGCAGATGATGACTCAGGAAGAGGCGATGCTCGCAGCAATCATCGCGGCAGTCTTGGCGAACAACCGCCCTGAACTGGAGCGTCTCGGCCGTGACCCCGTTATTCTGGAGACAGTAAAGCCGCCCTTCGAACGCATGAAGTATGCCGAAGTGCTGGAGCAACTAAATGGAATGGGTTTTGATTTGGCGTGGGGTGATGATTTCGGCTACCGCGAGGAGAAGGCCCTGACACAGGAACGCAGTCAACCACTCTACATCACCCACTTCCCCCGCGAAAAGGGATTTTACCACCGCCCCGACCCTGCAGAGCCGAAGTCACTTGTGTGCCATGACTTGCTCGCACCGGAAGGCTATGGTGAGATTATAGGTGGTGGTGAGCGCGTTTGGTCACCGGAGGAATTAACAGAGCGTATCACCGAGGAAGGCATGGATCCGGAATCGTATGGTTGGTACCTTGATTTGAGGAAGTTTGGCAGTGTTCCTCACTCCGGCTTTGGGCTGGGACTTGACCGCCTGGTCGCGTGGCTTTGCGGTGCCGAACACATTCGGGACGTAATCGCCTTCCCGCGCACCATGCGGCGCACTACCCCGTAGGGTCCCTCTCGTTTTCTTCAGCCACCGCGCTTTAGTAGTGTACGTGCGACATTGCCTTCTTTGTCGACATAGTAGAGCCACCCGGACTCACGTGTGACGCCTGCCGTGGCGATTTTCTCGCCGCCGCCACCCTTCTCTGTACCGCGCGCCATGCGGGTGCGCCAGACGTCACCATCCTTGCCCAGATAGTAGAGATAGCCTGACTCTTTTTTGACCGAGGTCTCAGCGACTACGCCACTTTCACCTTTCGGCTTTGGTGCCGGCCGCCGGAACTTCTTCCGCAATCCACGTGCCCTGCGGCGCGGCTTCCAGTTCTCGACTAGTGCCACCCCCTCAGGCCCGTGTCGCATCAGCGATTCGGCGGCACGGTCACGCACATGTGGAATTGGGTCGTACAGCGCCTTGCTCAGCGCTGTCGTGCTGTCATCGCTGGAAAACATTCTAAGTCCTTTGGCTGCTTGCCAGCGCACGTAGCGGTCGGGGCTTGTGAGCCCTATCACGAGGTAGGTTTTGCTCTCTCCGCAGTTGTTGCGGCCGATAGCGTCCATCGCTATCCGCTGTAAGAAAACGTTTCTCGTGTTTAGCCCATCGTTGACCAGCACTTCTAGTGCCTGCTCACCCATACTGCCAAACAGTTCCAGCGCCGCCTGCCGCACGAAGTGGTCTCCGCTGCCCAGCTGTGCCACCAACGCGGCGGCAATCTGCTTCTCACGGAACGGAATCTGTGCCCCGAGCTGTTCCAGCGCATCACGGCGTGCCTGTGCATCTTCGCGGCCAAGATGCGTAATCAGTTCTTCAACGTCACTATTGAACACTTAAATCACCTGTCTGAGCCACCCGTCAGACCATATAAAAACGTCGCGCATACCGCCCCGTGCGTATAATTGCTCACCGTGGCCGTTCGGAAGCGGGCCATCCCGACAACACCTTGGCAGCGTTCATGGCTGCACTCGATGAGGGTGCCGACATGGTCGAGTGCGACGTTCGACGCCTCGCTGACGGCGAACTCGCCTGCTTCCACGACGCCACCATCGCGGGGCATCCCCTGTCATCCCTATCGCACTCTGAGCTGGAGTCACTGGCAGGCTTTGCAGTGCCGCGGCTGGAGGAGCTTGCACAACTCTGCCGCGAGTACGACGCAGGTCTTGATCTCGAGTTGAAGGAGCGAGGCTGCGCGGGCGACGCGCTCAGTGCAGTCAATGGCCTTGCGGAGTTATGGGTCAAGTCGTTCCACGATGACATAGTGCGTGAAGTTCTCGCCGCGCAGCCCGACGCCTACGCAGGACTGCTACTGGGTGTTCCACACGGTGGCCTCCGCCTCCGCTTCAGCGAATTTTTCCCCGTTAGGCGCCTTCGCAGTTGTGGTGCTCGCTTTGTCGCGCCTAACTGGCGGCTGCTACGCCTCGGTTTCCTACACCGCATGCAGAAGAATGGATTTCCGGTGCTTGTCTGGACAGTTAACGATTCTCGACAGGCACAGCAGTTGGCAACTGCTGGCGTCGTTGGCATTGCCACTGACCGACCGAGAGAGCTGCGTTCTGCGCTCGAACCGCGTGCTTAAAACGACCTGTAGGTGCACGCGGACGTGGACCTTAGGGCATTTGCAGAACTCGCTCAACGGGAGCAGCTCTGCCTCAGTTGCACTGGCCGGCTCGCGGCCAGACTGGGCTTTGGCCTCACCAATCACGAGCGCGGGCAGGCGCTGCTCGCGACGCGGGCGATGCTGGCGGAAGCGGAGGGTAAAGTGGGTGAGGCCTCCTACTTCCATGACGGCACGCCAGCCCCCGCTCCGAACGAGTGCGGCCTCTGCGAAGGATTGTGTGGTGAGGTGGCTCAGCTAGCGCAAATGGTGCTCGAAGCCCTTGATGGTATCGAGCTAGCAACTTTCCAAGTCGGCACAGTGGTCAACGAAGAAACCCTAGCGCGCGAAAAGGAGCTGCAAATGATTTCAGGGGGCCACGGTGAGCCACTCAAGTCTCAGCTCAATCGCGAAATTGGCTCACGCGTCGCCGACTTGAGCGGGCTGACACCGAAGCGTGACATTCCGGATGCGGTTATCGTGGTCGACACACGCTATGATACTGTCGATTTACAGCTGCGCTCACTTTTCATCGAAGGTCGCTACACTAAGACTGACCGCACTATTCCGCAGACACGTTGGCCCTGCCGCGAGTGCCACGGTCGCGGCTGTGAGCGGTGCAACAGTAGCGGTCAGATGTATCCCGAGTCGGTCCAGTCACTGGTCGCCGGACCTCTGCTCGAGACTGCTGGTGCGAGTGAGGACAAATTCCACGGTATGGGGCGTGAGGATATCGACGCCGCGATGCTGGGCAGGGGTCGCCCGTTCGTGCTAGAACTGAGGCAGCCTAAGGTGCGCAGCCTAGACCTGGCGGCGCTCGAAAAGGTAATCAACGCTGCCGCCGCCGGGCGTATCACCGCAAATGGGCTCATGTGGGTCGAGCGACCACGCGTAGCAGAACTCAAGGAGACTGTATGTGACAAAACCTATCGTATCGACATCAACTTCGACCAGCCAGTCGAAATCGAAAGGCTTAAGAAAGGCGTACAGCGGTTGACGGGTAAGGTCGTCGAACAGCGCACTCCCACCCGGGTGTCCCATCGACGAGCGGATTTGGTGCGGTCGCGACGTGTGGAGAGCATGAAACTGCTTTCTGCCGGCGCTACGAGCGCCGAACTGGAAATCCGCGCGCAGCATGGGACCTACATCCGGGAACTGGTGAGTGGTGACGGTGGGCGCACATCGCCCAGCCTTGCCACGCTGATTGGCACCGAATGTCAGGTGGAGGTGTTGGACGTCCTGCATATCCACTTGGAGGATTCGAAGACATGAAGCGGTCAAGAGGTCTGCGCAGCGGTTCGCGCTACAAGCTCTCGCGCAGAGCGCGCGAGCGCGGGCTCTCACCAATTACGCGTACGCTTGAGCAGTTTGGTGTGGGCGAGCGGGTCAATATCGTGATTGACCCTTCGGTTCAGCGAGGGCACCCTCATCACCGTTTCCACGGACTGACTGGGAATGTTACTGGAATGCAGGGCAAGGCTTACGTCGTGCTCGCTAACGAGGGTAATGCCGTGAAGCAGCTGATTATACGCCCCGAGCATCTTAGGCGGGCGAGGTAGTCATGGACGAACCACAGCCAGTACCGCTAGGTGTAGTGAAGGGATTGCTCGAGGCGGAGCTAGGCAACCGCGAAAACAAGCATCGCTGTCGCGACTGCGGCCACTTCCAGTCTTTACCTGATGAGTCGGAAGAAGCGGAAGTCGAGGAACTGGAGACCCCAGAGGAGACGCCCGTGACAGATGGAGAGGAGCAGAGTGGGCCGGAGGAAGCAGAGGCACCGGAGCCTCCTAGGGGGCCGCCATGCAACAGCTGCGGTTCACACAATCTGGACTTGATTGAGCAGATACAGTACGAGCATCGACTGGCACTGGATCATGTACGCCACTTGACGCGCGTGACCAGCGCGCAGGCCGAGGGCATCATGCAGGCCGTTGGCGGGCTGGAACACGTAGATGCCTTTTACGCTGCTAAGATTGCCGACATCCTGCCGACACATCCGAATGACGTACGCGCCATCTTCGCGCGTGAACGTTTTTCGCTCGGGCAGGAAGAAATCAGCGCGATTATCGCCGCCGTCCAGGAGAACACAGAGGCATAACGATGGAGGAGTACGCCTGCGTGTTGGATGTCCTGCCGGAGGGCCGCTCCGATGGGAAGCGCCGCTTCCGACGCGAGGCGGTAATCTATGGGCTTGGTGTGGAAGAGTTCAAGATTTTCGAAATGGCTCCGATTCCGGGCGCCCCAATCAATATTGGTGATCGGGTCTTTATCGGTAAGGATGCTGGCGAACGGACACAGATTGAGCGAGTACGCGCTCGTGTAAACTATACTGACCTGACTCACACGGCCCAGACTGAGTTGGGTTTCCTGTTGGAGGAGCTGATTGGCGAGCAGGAGGAGAAATTCATCCAGTTCTACAACTACGCCGGCCCTATTTCGCGCCGCTACCACTCGCTCGAACTACTGCCCGGACTAGGCAAAAAGACCATGGAAGCAATTGTCGCGCATCGCCCCTTTACCAGCTTCAGCGATATGGAGGCGAAAGTCTCTAATTTCCGACAGCCCGGCAAATACATAGCCTCTCGCATTGAGCATGAAATCCGAGAGCAGGACCAGAAGTACCGACTCTTCGTGCGCTAGCTTCGCTGCTAGAGTGCCCAGGTATACTGAATTGCACCGGCGACAAGCAGCCGCACGTCAGCGTCACCATTCAAGGATATCTGTAGTGTCCAATTACCACTGGTTCCAGTCACAGTACCTAGTTCCTGAAAGCTGTTGCCTGGAGTAAACACCTCCGTCAGCTGCTCGCCATCGTGGTCGCGCAGTACCAGTTCGCCATTTCCGGACCCCTCGATATCAGCCTCAATCCAGTAAACTATGTAGCTCCACGGCCCGTAACGCGTGTGCCCGTCGTTGGCGAAGGCGGTATCGTAGAACTCAAAATCTGGACCAGCGAACTCATCTTCGTACAGGTCGCCGCCGCGACAGAACCACGCTTCACCAGTGTAGCCGCTAGCAGCTTCGACCAGTGTCATACGCAAAGGCTCACTACCACTTGCGTCACTCCGTACGAAACTGGTAAGCCAGCCTATGGAATTGTCATAGATGTAGTCCAGTCGCTCGCCTGACGTAGCTTCTGCAGTCACCGTGGCTTTTCCTTCAGTAATTGCTTCCACAGTTGCATCGAAATGTTCGACACCAAAGAGCGAGAAATTCCAGTTAGCACCCAATTCGAGTGGAAAATGTAACAGCAATTGCGGTACATTTTTTTCGTAAAGTGCCATGTCTGCGATGCGGATTCGGCCAAGCGATGGGTTGTGGTTCAGGACTGCGTGTCGTTGTGCATCTATCAACTGGCTGGAGCCGAGATGGTAGTCTGTCTCGTCAATCGCACCGACGACCATTGTCGTTACTACTTCCGCTTCAGGAATCACAACTGCGTAGGTCCAGGACTGCCCCACTTCCCATGTCGGTGCTGCAATGGCAGTATCACTACTGGCCCCCCCGCCAGGTGACGTGTCAAGGCAGCCCGGCGCCAGCAAGAGCAGCACTATGACTGTCGCAGTGGACCTCATCCCGGGCTGAGCGCTGGGTGATATTAGGACTCTTCGCTGCCCGGCAGCCCAAGGCATTTGCGTGCTTCGGCAACCAGGTAGTTCGAACCAGTGACCAGTGCAGGACGCTCGCCCGCCCGCTCCAGTGCTGTGGCAATCGAATCGCACGCGCGACCGTTGCGCTCCAATTTCCCGACGATCGTGATGACTTCGGCGGCACTATACGCACGCGGTGAGTCTGGCGTGCACGCTAGCAGCTCCGCACTAGGCGGCAGCAGCGCCAGCATCTCCGGGAGCGGTTTGTCGCGCAGGCAGCCGAACAGCACTACTTCCGGTTCCTGGATGCGACCCAGAAGCCATTCCAGTGCGTGTGGATTGTGCGCGCAGTCGAGCAGAATGTTTCCCGCCTGCTCACGTCGCCCCGGTGGCCGCATCTCACATACACTAGCCACGACACCAAGCTGCTCGAGCGCAAGTGTCGCCCACTCAAGCGCGGAACCGCCGCTGGTGAGGTTGGTATGCTGCGGAATATAGCGCTGGAATTCTACCTCCCAGCCGGTGATGACCCGTGTTTGCGGCCGTACGATAGCCGCCTTGGTGCGTGCAATTGCCCTGAGATCGGAGCCGAGCCAATCGGTGTGCTCAAGCGCCAATGTTGTCAGTACAGCCACTTCGGCGTCGACGATGTTCATTGCATCTAGCTCACCCCCGAGGCCAACTTCCAGCACGGCGACATCGACTCGGCAGCGGGCAAACCAGAGTAGTGTCATCGCAGTCAACACCTCGAAATAGCTAGGATGCTCCGCCATTTCGCGGCATGTTTGTTGCACTTCGCCGGCCAGCGTTGCAAAATCGACCTGCCCGACTAGCCCTCCGTCGAGGCGCAGTCGCTCGCGCACGCTATGCAGGTGCGGGGATGTCGCACAGCCGACCCGGATTCCAGCTCGGCACAGCGCATCCTCCAGCAGCCAGCAGCAACTCCCCTTACCGTTGGTACCTCCAACGACTATCGCGCGTATCTGCTGCTGTGGATCACCCAACTCGGCCATAAGCTGCGTAATCCGCTCGAGTCCCGGCTTCACTCGCGTTTCATCTAGGCGGGCAAGCCATTTCAGTGCGGAGGGATAATCTGAAATTTCCCGACCATCCATATTTAAACAATTACTCGATTGACTCCCATTCCACAGTGTCTGGTAGCATGAGTCCCTGATCGAGCAGGACTTCCCGGAAAGATTCAGGCCGCAGTGAGGCGATTTCGGCACCCTTGGTCAATGTAGTATCTCCGCTGCGATAGAGCTCGACTGCCGCTGCAGTCCTAAGATGTGACTTCTCTTCCAGCAGGAAGCGCAGTGCTTCCTTAACTACGTCAGAACGACTGCTGAAGTGGCCTGAAGAGACAAGTGCGCCAATCTGCGAAACCAGTAGTGGAGGGAGCGAATAGGAACTGCTCATAAAATAATAATTAGCAATAGTTATTTATAATTATTCACGAAACTTTATATGCCTGCCAGTCATCTAAACCGTGGTGTATTTCATGCACAACTACAGACTGAACAGGCCCCTGCTGGCCGCGCTGCTCTTAGCAGCGGGCTTGGCAATGCTTGCCTTCTTGGCCGCTCCGGCGCAAGCTGGTGACTCCTTCACCGTTGACGTCAGCCCGGTCAGCCAGAACGGCGAACCAAAGGATACGGTTACCTACACCATTACGGTCGAGAATACGGGTGACAACGACGACGACTATAACCTGACCATTACTAGCAGTAATCGCTCAGGCTGGCAGGAGTACATCATCCCTAGCCAGCTCGCGGTTAAGGATGGGCAGTCAGAGACTGCTACGCTGTACGTCAAGATTGGCGACCGTTCTGACGCACCCGCAGACTACACCGAGTACGTTTCCTTTAGAGTTGAATCGGTTACTCAGGATGCCGGAACCAAGAACAGGCAGGTCACTGCTACCGTTGATCAGGTGTACGGCACCACAATGGAAATCAATGGTACTGCCACCCAGAATACGGACCCTGACCAAACGGTCACATTCAGCGTCGGGATTGTCAACGGAGAGGGCAATGGCGATGACACCGTTTCCTATAGCCACTCTGGCAATGGAATCGACGACTGGTCGCTGGTTTATGACGCATCTTCCAGGCTGGACCCAGATGAAACAGATGAAGTCAGCGTGAGTGTTACGCCTGACATAAACGCACTGGCGGGGCTGAAGAGCATTAATTTCATCGGCACTTCCGAGGACGGTGAGACTAAATCATCGGTTACGATAAATGTGCGCGTCAACAAGCTGCCTGACCTGAACGTGGTTACAGTAGGCCCGAGCGGCCAGGACGTCGAGGCAGGAGAGCGAGTCTACTACTCCTTTTCGGTTACTAACAAGGGCAACGCAGTCGATTCCTTCGACCTTGAAGTCGTAAACGATACCTGGTACAACGACGGTTGGGAAGCTTCGCTCGACACCGAGGAAATCAGTAACTTGGATGTGGATGAGTCCATCAACCTGACTAATGTACTGGTAATCAAGGCGCCCGCTAACGCGGCTGCCGATGACGAGGCGACTATCAAGGTTAAGGTGATATCGCAGGCCAATACTTCAGTTTACAAGACCTTCACCTCCCGCTCGACGGTGGAGCAGGACTTCGAGCCCAAGATTCGTATCGGGGGCAGCGACACCCAGAGCGCCAAGCCTGACGATGAGGTGGTCTATACCCTGAATTTGACTAACGAGGGGAACGGCGATGATGACATCACACTTAGCTTGCGTGGCGGTAACGCCACTTGGGGCACGCTTGGCGAATCATCGTTTACCCTCGCAGCCGGAGCGACTGAATCAGTTGAGTTGCGCGTATCTGCTCCTAAGGGAACCCTAGCGCAGAACGGCTATGTCATAACTGTCCGCGCCACATCCGAGGATGGCATTACGATGTACGACCGTAATGTTTTCCTAAATGTGCAGCAGATCTTTGATATTTCTGTATCGATATCTGGACAGACCAAGAAATCGGGTGACCCGGGAGATGTGCTGGACTACAGCATTCTGATTAAGAACAAGGGCAATGGTGATGATACCATCAATCTGGCTCTAGAAGGCGACAACGCAGACTGGGGCTCCATCATTGAGGATGTTGACCTCGAGGCTGATGAATCTATAACTGTTAACCTAACCGTCAACATCGATGAGGACGCCACCTTCGGCGATTACACTATTCCCATTAATGGCTCTTCTGACGAGTCATCTTCTACATATGATTCCAGCACTGTTACGGTATCTGTAAGCAAACAGTACAAAGTTGATCTGATTGTTTCTTCTAGGACTGGTGATCCCGGTTCTGAGTTGGTATATGCTATCAGGGTACAAAACCAGGGTACTGGCATAGATTCATTCGCACTTTCTATTGATAATTATCCGGAAGGTTGGATTGTACAGCTTGAGTCAGAACTGGTGGAGGATGTTCCAGCCGGAGATGAAAGTTCAGTCAATCTTACTGTAACAATCCCTTCCGGAGAACAGAACAGGGCGTTTGAAACCAATATTACAGCATCCTCAAAAGAGGCTGCTAACGAGAATCCTCCAAAGTGGGTCAACACGACAGTTGTGGTTACAACTATTGTAAATCAAGAGTTCTGGATTGACCTTTCCGTTGAATCAAGCACTATAAACGCGATTATAGGCATTCCAGTCACGACTACGATTAACATAGAGAATTTAGGAACTGGTGATGACATTGTAGCAATGTCTGTCGAGGCTCCCGCCAATTGGACCGCACTAGAATTTAACACATCTTTCCTTAACGTGGAGGAGGGTTCATCTGGCTTGGTCGGTTTGTCTATTACAGTGCCTGATGGAACAAATAAAGGAGATTACTCAATTGACATTTCTGGAGTGTCAAACTGTGCTACTTGTGCTAATGGAACGAAATCTCAGGATTCATTAACTTTAACGATCAAAGTTGAACTTTCGAGAGGAGTTGAAATTAATGCTGACGTGAACACTATCGAGAAGGTTCCTGGTTCCTCGGCCGTATTCAGTGTAGATGTCAAGAATACTGGCGATGGTAGTGATACTATCCTTCTGTCAATCTTGGACGATGATTTGAATTGGGCTACCGTTGTTCCTGCTTCTATTGAGCTTGATAAAGACCAGACTGCATCTGTCATGGTCACAATTGCTCTGCCTGAGTATGATTTAGATAATTTGACGACCCAGGAGCGTAGTGCCCTTGAAGGCACCCAATACGAGATTCGAGTAAAGGCCAAGTCTGCGGGTGATTTAGCAGTTAGCGCAGAAGTTGATTTGACCACAAATATAGGCCAAATTTACGGGGCTAAACTCGAAACTGTTGGTGCTTCTTTCATTGAGAGCTATCCCTCCACTGAAGCCAGTGAGAATGACAGAAGGGTGAAATTTACGCTGAAGCTGACTAATACTGGAAATAGAATGGACAACATAAATGTAGAGACTATCGCTACTTCATACCCTGATGAGTGGACAGTTTCCATTTACACTTTCCCCAGTTGCTCTACGTCTTTTTCAGGCTCAATAGCTGCTGGGCAGCAAAAGTCCCTGTACCTTTGTGTTACTCCAGACCAGGACGCGGAAACAGGCAATTTCACAATCATAACTGAAGCGTCTGCTGGAGCAGGTTCTCAACCTGCAGTCACGGCTGAAACAACGATGGATGTGCGGGAGCCATCTCGCAGCTTGACCCTTCAGGCGGCAGATAACGAAATAACGCTTGCACCAGAGGTAGGGGACGACCAGAAAAACACCGCCCGCTTCAAGATTACTGTCACAAATGATGGCAGCCACGACGACACCTTCCTCCCTGAGCTGGATGAGGTGCTGGCGAACGGCTGGACCTACGGATTTTACACCAAAAATACGGGGTCAACTGGTGACAAGTGGGGTACCAACGGAGAGATGATAGAAGATGGTCAGCCAGACGATCTCTGGTTCATTGTCGAGGTCGATCCGGACGATGTGGACGAGGGCAACTATAGCATGTCTGTGACGGTCAAGAATAAGGACGAGGATGCGTCAGAGTCGATTTCTTTGCAAGTGAATGTTGAGGCACCCAGCCGCGGACTGACCGTGGCAATTATCGACTCTGTCAAGGAAATATCGCCAGCTTACAAGGGCAGCGACAACGACAACTATGTCAAGTTCAAGGTAAAGCTGACCAACAGTGGCACCCATCCGGACACCTTCCTGCCCGAGCTGGAATCGACTCTCGACAACAACGACTGGGAGGTTAATTTCTTCCAGGACAGCTCTTTGAATCAGGTGTGGTCCAGTACAACGGGAGTCGAAATCGACTCTGGCGAGCTGGACGACCTGTGGGTCGAAGTCATCGTCGATGACGAGGCGGACGAGGGCAATTACTCAATTACCATCTCGGTGCGTAACCTAGAGGACGACCCCAACGCACGGCAGGAAACTGAGCTTACAGTAATGATAGAGCAGTCCGACCTGACACTGGAAGCGAGCGATATCACGCTAGAGGCGAATGGCGAGTTGGTCAATGGTTCAACTATCAAGGATGGAGATACCGTGACCGTCAAGGTCAAGATTTCCAACGAGGGCGAAGCTGACGTGGACGACGCGCTGGTCGAAATCTACTATTACGCCAAGGAGGCCGACAAGACCCAGGACGAGTCGGAGTGGCTCAGCCTGCTCTACAGCAAGCGCAACAACTTCCGGGGAGGCCAGTTCAAGGAAATATACTCCAACGTGGACTGGCTGATTACCGAGGGTGAGTGGTACGTTGAGGTGCGCGTCGACTATGATGAGGATGACCTTGATAATGGCGAAATCTTGGAGAACAACGAGAACAACAATGACGCTCGCTTCGGTGAGCTGCTGCGAGTCAAGCCTGATCTTGCTATCACTCTGATGCGGGTTGACAATCGCTTTGCCGGAGACCCGACCCTCTCATCCACCAAAACTCCTAACGTAGATGAGCAGGTGACTTTCATGGCCACTGTTGTGAACCAGGGGGCGGCCGACATCGACCGCGCACGGCTCTACCTAACCGCCGACAGCAGCGACGAGACTGGTACTATCCTGAAGGAGCGCAATGTCAAGGACTACTACGAGTTCAAGATTAACGCCGGTGAGACCACAACAGTTCGCTTCCGCTGGTACGCTGAAATGGGGGAGTGGAGCAATTTCCGTGCCGAGGTCAACCCTAGTTGCAGTGAATACAGTATCATCGACTGCAACGCGGGTGATGGCGGCTATCAGGATACCGACCGTATGTATGATGAGCTGAACCGCTACAGTGACAACATCTTTCCCGCCGGTGGCGCCATCTTCGACCAGGACGGCAATGACGTCAAGTTCCTCATTCTACCCGACTTCAAGATTGATAAGTTTACCATGGACCCACGCGAGCCAGAGGTGGGCGACACTGTCGAAATGACCGTGACAGTCTCCAATACCGGTAACTCCGACTGGAAGATTACCGACGGCATCCTGTCAATCGAGTTTGATGATGGTGCCGGCAATGTAATCCTGGAACAGGTCACCAGCGATATCAACAAGGGCGATGACACTGAGGTCAAGTTCAGCTGGGTGTTCCCCGACGAGGATAAAGACCAGTTGACTCTAAAGTTCGAGCTAGACGCTGGCAGCGGCAACTTCGAGATTGATCAGCTGGACAGCAGCAACGACGAACACGAGCTTGATGTTGATGTTATCCAACCTGCAGTAGTGGGTGAGATTGCTGCCTTGGATGTTTTCGGCCGTGAACTGGTGCGCGGTTCCGGTTTCAAGGTCTATCACTTTGTGGCACTGATGTCCATGGCCTTGTTCATGGTTGTGGGGACAGTAGTTGTCTCGCGCCGTATGAGGCGAGCGTCAATTGATGATGACGACGAGGAAGAGGAGGCGCCCGAGGCGGTTGCCGAATTACCCCCTGCCAAGATTGCACTCTCGATTCAGTCAGCGGTCGACGGCAATACTCAAGAAGCTAAAGTGAAGGTACCCTCCAACATGCAGGTCGAGCGTCTGGTCCAGAACTGCGTTCAGAAGTTCCCATTGCCGCACGCCAACTTTGCGGCACATGTGAACGGTGCGGCGGTCGATTCCGGCCTCTCGCTCGCTGAGGCGGGTTTGGTCGACGGCGCCGAAATCCATCTGGTCGCAATCGAAGAGTGATTGACGCGCTGGTAGTCGGCGCCGGGCCCTCCGGCTGTCGCGCTGCGTGGAAACTGGCCGAGGCCGGCTATAGCGTAGCGATTGCTGAGGAGCACGAACGAGTAGGAGACCCGTGCCAGTGTGCAGGGCTGGTGACACCGCGTACCCTCGACTATCTGGGATATCGCCTGCCGGTGCTGCAGGAGATGCGTGGCGCACGGCTATGGGGGCCTTACGACAGCTACCTCGAGTTCGAAGCCCTAGAAACCAAGGCGCTGGTAATCGACCGCCCTGCACTGGACCGCTCTATTGCAGCACGCGCTGAAAAAGCGGGAGCCGAAATCTGGACTGGTACGCGCTATACCCGTGGCTGGCGTGATAACGGCGGCATGGTGGCCGAGCTGCGGGATAAATCCGGTATGCAACAGGTACAGACGCGACTTCTCATTGGCGCCGACGGTCCCGCCTCGCGAGTGGCGCGCGATGCCGGCCTCCACAACCGGCGTGAGGTGATGGCCGCTTTTGGAGGCGATGTCAGTGGCTACGCAACCCGTGACGGCTACGTTGACCTGTTCGTTGGCTCCGAGCTGGCACCGCGCTTCTTCGGCTGGGCCATCCCGACAGGTTCTGATACTGGTCGCTTAGGTGTCGCGACCACGCTACCGCATCGGCCGCGCAAGTTCTTCCGCAGCTACTTCCATGAAGGGGCGCCGTCTAAAGTGCTCAATGGCGCCAAGCTAACCGCGCGCATCAGCGGACTAATCCCCTTCGGGCTGCGTGAACCGGCGTTCACGGATCATGTGCTGCTCATTGGCGACGCCGCTGGCCTCGCGAAACCAACTTCGGGCGGTGGAATATACACTGGATTGGTAAGCGCCGATGCGGCAGCCGAGACTGCTATCGCAGCGTTCGAGGCAGGTGACCTTTCAGTTGCTTACCTAGCGGAGTACCAGCAGAAACTGCGCAACCGCATTGCTGGTGAGCTACAGCTGGGTGCACGGCTGCGCCGTGCATTTCTCGCGCTGGACGATGCGCAGCTGGCAGAGATTATCCGCATGCTGGGTGACCCAGCAGTTCTGGAGGCTATCCAGCGGGTGGGAGATTTGGACTACACATCACGGGCGGCGTTCGCGGTGCTTAAGGCGCAGCCGAAGCTGGTTAAGTTTGCCCCGCTGCTGCTGAAGCCATTTGTTTAGTTTAGGGTAGGTGCCTTCCTCCTCGAGGTAGAACACTACGGCGAGCCCGGCAAACATCATCGTCAGTCCAATCAGGACGTAGAGAGGCCATTTCGGTATTGGTTCCTTGACGCCGAAGCTGGAATCGGGAATCACGCCGTCAACACCCAGCGCGGTCAGGTTGATGTTGCCGGGCGCTCCATCGGGAACGTCGGTCGTTGCCGTTTCCCATTCTGCCATTGACCAGTGCCCTCGGCTCAGCATACTACGTGCGGTACCGTTGTGGTCGAATTCAAGCATGAAACGGACGAAGTATGTTCCTTCGGCGGTGCCAGCGTCGCAGCGGCTGCCGAGCAGTGTGCAGCGCAGCCAGGAGCGCTCTTCTGTGGACTGGATCTCGGTCGAGAACCGTACAGCTTCTCCGGCCGCTAGCGTTCCTGGACTGAATGTAGCTCGCTGCCCAGTTGGAGCGTCACACTCCACCTCGTTGTTGGATAGTCGCATCCAGCAGCCTTCGGTGATTCGCGGTCGTGCATCTGCCGCAACAGCGTCGATAACTTCTGACCCTTCGATATCAGCTCGCATGTAGAGGTCCATGCTGACAATGACGTTCTCGAGTGGCTCTGCATAGCGATTCGTCACTTCGAGTGTGAACTGACCGCTTTCGCCCGGTGTCATTTGCGGCGTCGTGAAGTTGTGGAAGTCAGGAATGTAGCCCGGGTGACTGACGTAGGGGTCCCAGTCGGCTTCGCTCGGTGGTACTAGCAGCAGTGCCAGTGTCAGTAGCGCGACCACCGGTCTGAAGACCATTTGCGTTGCTACTCTCCGTCGCATGGCCGCCCCACGGGAGCGGGGTTTTAACACTCTGTCGAGAGACTTATATCCCACTGCCACTCGCACCGTGATGCAATTGTATGCAAGAGCATTGCGCTTCGCCGTCGTGACGCTAATCCTGGCCAGCACGCTGCTGCTCGCTGACAATGTAGCGGCGGATCACGACTTCGACCATATAACCGTCGCTGCGGATCAGGACTTCGACGATCTAACCGTCGCTGCGGGCCAGACATTGACGCTCACCGACGGCAATTTTACAGTTGAGGACAATATTGAGGTGTCCGGTACTTTGGTTCTAGAAAACTGCAGCTTTGACATGAGTAACGAGTTCAGCGCTGTCGAGAGCGAAATCCGGATTCAGCCAGGAGGCTCGCTGACGGTCCGCGATTGCAGTCTGACCTCGACCGCAAACCTGACACCCGTGCGGGCACTGTACGACCAGTATATCGAGGTGGACCCTGACAACACCACGTACTACGAAACTAGCATTGAAACAGCGTTCGCCAAGCTCAACACCACCGCTGCCTTCCGGGTCGTGCTTGACGACGGCGAGCTGCTGCTGAACCGGGTCAACATGACCAGTGGTCGCCTCTGGTTGGTGGGCGGAAACGCCACCCTGTTCGACACGCGTCTAGACGGTGAGATGTCATTCCCGGAGAACAGCACAGGATTATTCATTGAGGATACCAGTTTCTTGGCCAACAACCTGACGCTGGCCAACTATGACAATTGTTTGCGCGCAGTCGGTCTCGCACCGATTCTGTCGAATGTGAACTACGCTAATTGCACTACCCAGTACGTCCAGGAATGGTGGCTGAATGTGACAGTCGAAGATACAGCCGGTGAGCGGCTTGGCGGGTTGCATGTGGCGCAGCGCGATGATGCGGGAATAGCTCTGACCGTCGCTCAGGAACAGCCCGACGGCAGCTATGTCGACTGGTACGAAGAGTACCGACTGCTAGGAAACGGCAATCGCGCCGAATCGCAAGTAAGTATTACTGTAATGAAAATTTACGAGTTTTACTCACTAGAAGGCTTGTGGGAGGGCGACTTGGACGGCAATACGCAGGTTGCCATCACGGTTGAGACCAACCGCTCGCTACTCAGTTTCAGCGATATGCGACTTGAGGTAGATGGCCAATCGGTCGAACCGAGCCAGCCGGTATCCAAGTGGAGCACGCTAATCCTCAATGCCACTCTGGTGAATCCGACTGACTGCCGCATGTCCGTAGTTGTCCAGCTTGCGGTGAACGATGTCACTGGCTATTCATCTATATTAGTCGAGCTCGCGCCGCGCAGCGTGGCTAGCCTGGAGCTGGACTGGAATATTTCACTCGCAGGCGACCTTTCTCTGAGCCTGGTTGCTGACAACTCTATTCTGTCCGATGGCGAGCTACGTATCAGCCGCTATCTGCAAGTCACCTCTGACACACGGGAAGAGGAAGAGGAGCAAGAGCAGCCTTGGCTGGCACTGCTGCTGTTGCTGGCGTTGGCGGGCGGCGCAGCGTGGGCGCTCTGGAGCGAGGATGAGCCCGAAGCTGGCGAGGCGGTTGCCGCGGAGGAAGAGACGAACGGCGATAGCAACGCACCCAGCGATGATGGGCATGACGAGCCCGTGGACGGAGGCGGCGGTGAGGAAGTTGACGAGCCGGACAACGACGAAGACGGCAACGCCGAATCCAAACCGCTCGACGACGATTGAGCAGCGCCGTTTTGGGCATCGAGTCCACCGCACACACTGCCGGCGTCGGCATAGTATCGCCTGAGGGAGAAATCCTGGCCGATTGCAAGGCCGTATTCACGCCGCCCGAGGGGAGTGGTATCCACCCCCGTGAGGCGGCGCAGCACCACGTGGCGGCGTTGCCGGGACTGGTGAGCGATGCCCTGGCCGATGCGCAGCTAGCGCCGGACGAACTGGCACTAGTAGCGTACGCGCGTGGTCCCGGGCTTGGCCCCTGTCTCCGCACCGGCGCGACTGCGGCGCGGGCATTCGCACACGCTCACGAGCTGCCGCTACTGGGGGTAAACCACTGCGTTGCGCACCTGGAAATTGGTTTGCTTGAGGGTGCAACGGACCCGATCCTGCTCTACCTGAGCGGCGGCAACACGCAAGTTATTGGCTACGCGCACAGCCGCTACCGTGTCTTCGGCGAGACACTCGATATCGGTATCGGTAACATGCTTGACAAGTTCGGCCGCGAGGCAGGACTCGAGTTCCCCGGCGGACCTAAACTCGAGGCTCTCGCTGCAGGACCGGAACTGGAACTATTACCCTACTCGGTGAAAGGCATGGACATGGCGTTTTCGGGGCTACTGACGGCGGCGCTGCGCAAGTTTGCCGACGGGATGGAGCTGCCCCGACTTGCCTACGCTATTCAGGAGACTGCGTTCGCAATGGCGTGTGAAGTCGCCGAGCGCGCACTAGCGCATACTGGCAAGACTGAGCTGGTTCTGGGTGGCGGCGTCGCCTGCAACGCACGGTTGCGTGAGATGGCCAGGACAATGGCACGTGAGCGCGACGTTGCCTGCTTCGCCCCCTCGAAGGCACTTTGCGTTGATAATGGGGTGATGATTGCGTGGTTAGGTTACGTAATGCAGGCGGGCGGATACGAAACGCAACCGCAGGACGACCGGGTCGATCAGCGCTTCCGCACCGACATGGCAGAGGTGACATGGCGCTGAACTACCGCGGCGCCGAGGCGGTTGTCACTGCCTGCGAATGGCACGGTCAGCCTGCCATCGAGAAGCGCCGTAACCCCCGCAGCTACCGTCACCCCGATTTGGAGGTGCGGTTAGTAGCGGAAAGACTGCGCGCCGAGGCCAGGCTACTCGAACGCGCCAGCGAAGCGGGGTTGCCGGTACCATTGCTCTACGCGGTCGATCCCACCGCCGCGACGCTGGTGATGACGCAGCTCCCGGGCGACCTCCTTGAGCATGCACTGCGCGCTCCCAACGGTGCAGTGTGGCTCCCGCTACTAGGCGAGCTGCTGGCACGCATCCACGCCGTTGGCATCATCCATGGCGACCCAACTACCAGCAATTTCATTGCCAGAGGTACGTCTGACGGAGATGCCCTCGGTCACCTAAGTGTCATTGACTTTGGCCTCGGCGCCGCAAGCGATGACGATGAACAGCGCGCGACAGATTTGCGGGTTCTCCTTGAATCTCTCGAGGCGCACCACTCCGAACTAAATGCGCGGGAGCCGCTACTCGCTGCTTACAGGGAGTGGAACTGCTCTGCTGGCGCGTTAGAGCGTTTGGCGGCATTGGAGCAGCGCGGGCGCTACAACTTGGTACGCGGGTAATCCACTTCTCTAGTTTTCCGCTAAAAGGTGGGACACAATTTTCATCCCTAATACATTTAACCATTAACTTTATATATAATCAGTTATACGTAACACATCCGTGCTGGGTTACTTGAAACTACTCGTAGTTGCGCTACCATGGGAGATTTTTGTGTTACCAATTCTGCTCGGCCACTGATTTTTTTATAGAACAGAGGGCCCCCTTCCAACGTCAGAATGGGCTCCCATTACTTTCTAACGAACTGTTAAGAAAGGTGGCGGTCTCGCCGTTATACGTGGTCGAGCACCTGACTGGTAGGCGCTTGCTGGAACTGCAGCATGAGTGTTGTGGTGGGAGTCGAAGCGCTTGAGCCACACTGCCATGCTGCGCGCGCTGCTGCTGGCCCTGGTGTTGCTGGCACTTCTGCCGGCGACGACGGCGGAAAAGGAGCCTGAATGGGAGACTCCCACCGCTGGCACCGTCACCGGCGTGGCTGCGAGCGCTGACGGGGAACTGCTGGCGGCAAGTTACGGTAGCCGCGTTGGACTCTGGAACACCAGTGGCCCTGCCCCCATGGAGATGTGGACCCGGGGACCAGGGGTGACTTCAGTTGTAATGTCGGCCGACGGCCGGCAGCTGGTCGCATCGGAGGAGTCTAACTACCGACTGACTCTGTGGGAGGACCGTGTTGAGGACTGGACCTACTCCGGTGTGTTGTCGTTTAACAGCGTTGCCATCTC
>Ga0187827_10001483_pt1 | contig 34402 bp, 28 predicted proteins | sample ETNtaG_39_FD_167969 | JGI IMG/M metagenome (GOLD analysis project Ga0187827, IMG submission 167969) | Marine microbial and viral communities from oxygen minimum zone, Eastern Pacific Ocean - ETNP2014_SV_150_PacBio MetaG (Illumina Assembly) | ecosystem: Environmental > Aquatic > Marine > Hypoxic...
ATTGTCGGGGAGACGGGAGGTATGGCTGCGCACTTCTCGTGCCTGTCGCGGGAGTATGGTATGCCGGCCATATCGATGGCGAACGCCATGAAACTCATCGAAGACGGATCAATGATCACGGTGAACGGCAGCACCGGCGAAGTTCGTCTGGCTTCTGACGAGGCGGCGTGAATCTGGTAGATTGGTTTCAACATTACATCATCGGGAGACGATCATGACCGAACTTAATCTAACGGCAGAGGAAAGGGACGCGTTCCACCAGGACATTACACTGAACAGGGCTCTCGACTACTTCTTTGTTTTCGACAATGTGCCGCTGCAATTCATCTACAGGGACAAACTGAATGCAGGGGAGCTGACGGACCTCGAGCAGCGCAACAAGGTAATAACGGAAACGCTCTGGCTGGAGACCTACCATCAATACCTGGTGTGTAATGTACCTTTTATGTTCACCTATCGCGGTGGCGTGCTGCAGATGCCGCTGCAGATCCATGTGACGGGTGCCGGAAGGTTCACTCCACCCGCCAAGGAGGAACGACCGTTTCTGGCAACTGCTGAAGAGGTGCGAGCCAGTTTCGACACCTGGATGGCGGACAAGGGCTGGCAGCTTGCGGATGAATTGCGCGGGAAACCAGCGGTGGCCTCGTGGCAGACCCTTGTGCGTGTGCCGGACCGGACCTCTCGCATCGTTTCGATCATGCCGGTGGGAAACCAGGTCATCATGGAACTCATCAAGACCTGGACGGTAGAGGGCAAGCTGACCGAGACGGCCTGGGTGGTGGTGCTGATGTACGACGTGGACGGTAGCATCATACAGGATCGCAGCTACATCGACATGGCCAACTGGCCTTCCGGACCCCGTTTTCAGGCGGCGAGGGCACGATCGCCCCAGCCGGACGTACCGACCCCGGGCATCATGGACGGGTTCTATGACTACCAGAGGTCCCACGCGACTGCGGTCGAGCAGACCGATCTTGAAACGCGCAACCTGGCAATCGTCGAAGGGGCTTGGGTCGATGCACTGCACAATGGCCCGACTATGGAGGTCTTTCACGCGGACCGGTTCAGGTTGCAGCTGCCGCAGCAGGCCTGTTCCTGCGATCTCGCGACGGCCATGGACCTCGACGCCATGGCCAAGGAAGCGGCCCCGGACAGAACCGTTCGTCTGGGAATGACCTACGCCAAAGGAAACCAGGTAGTTGCCGAAGGCGTTTTCGCCTGGACAAAGGACGGTGTCGCGAACGAATCGGCCTTTATCTCGTTTCTCCTGCTGGATGAGGATGGCCTGATCATTCGTGAACGCATCTACCCGACCATGGATAACTTGCCGGGGGGCGACAAACTGGCGGCACGGCTCGGTCTCGGGGAGGTCTGAAAATGTCAACAGTATCGAATGGTGGCAACGGCGGCGTGCTCATCGCCCTGGGTGAGGATGCATCGACCGAGCTTGCGATCGTCGGGGGTAAGGGGGCGAGTCTTGGCCGGTTGGTCAAGGCGGGTTTCCCCGTTCCGCCCGGCTTTGTCATCAGGACCGATGCCTACGCGGAGTGCATTCGTGCCAATGAACTCGAAGCTGAGATCGGGCGGATTCTGGCGGAGCTGGATTTCGGCAATCTCGATGACCTGGAAGAGAAGTCCGCACGGATTCGCGAGGCGATCCTCGCTTGCCGGCTTCCCGACGATCTCGCTGGAGTGATCGTGAGCGCCTACGAGGCGCTCGGGGATCAGCCTTATGTCGCTGTTCGTTCGTCGGGCACGGCGGAAGATCTCGAGGGAGCGTCGTTCGCCGGGCAGTACGACACCTATCTTGATATCAGAGGCGGGGATGCGCTGCTCGATGCGGTGTTGCGTTGCTGGGCGTCCATGTGGACTGCGCGCGTGACCGCCTATCGTCAGGACAAGGGCTTCGACCAGGCGGAGGCCGGGATCGCCGTGGTGGTTCAGGCGATGGTCGAACCCGATGTGGCCGGGGTGATGTTTATCGGTAATCCGATGAACGCGCGGGCGGATGAAACGCTGATCAATGCGAGTTGGGGACTCGGTGAAGCGGTGGTATCGGGTGCTGTCACGCCCGACGAGTACATCGTGGGGCGCGACCTCGAGGTCAAGCGCCGAACGCTTGGCGGCAAGGAGCTGCGGGTGGTGCGGAACCAGGAAACCGGCAATGGCACGGTCAAGGAAGCGGTCCCTGTCGGGCTGCGGGGCGAGCATACGCTGTCGGATGCGCAACTTGGTGAGTTGACGGATCTGGGTCGAAGGGTTGCCGATTATTATGAGGGACTGCCCCAGGACACGGAGTGGGCGCTGGCCGCTGGGACCTTTTACCTGCTGCAATCGCGCCCGGTAACGGGAGTCGACTTCACCTGGGAGGAGGACCTTGACCTCTGGCCGGAACTCCCGGAAGACGAAGGCACCATCTGGACCCGGTCCTGGGCGGACGAGGTGTGGACCGGGGCGATAACACCCCTCATGTGGTCGGTTCGCGGCCACTGGATGAAAGTCGCCTGCGTCACCAACTACCCGATTTTTGAGATGGAAGATCTTGCTGAGTTGCGTGCCTACACCTATTGGCACGGCGCCGCCTATTACAACACTCGATCCGATGCGCTGATCGGCAAATACATGCTGCCCCCGGCCCTGCGGGAACCACTGCTCACGCGCTTGCACCCGTCACAGATGGAGGAGGCGATGAGTGCACCGTTCGATCTTGAACGCTGTATCGCCATGATACTGCGCATCGAGGAAACAGAGCCGAGGTTGGGTATTGTCGGTGACCTGATCAGGGCAGTGACGCAACGGGGCGATGGGCCGTCGGTAAAGGCCGGTTTCGAAGCCCGGCGCGCTCGGGTTCGGGCGACGGTATTCCCCGACGAGGAGGAACTGCGGGGCATAACGGACGATGATCTCGCGGAGCGCATCAGGGTCGCCAACCTGCCATTTGGCGCTCTCGGGGGATGGAGCAGGATATTCATCTACACGCCTACCATCCGTTCGCTCCTGGAGGGGGTGTTGAAGTATTGGTACGACGGCGACAACGAAAATGCCTACACGGAATTAATCAGCGGCCTTCCCGATCGCACGCAGCAGTCCAAGGACGATTTCGATTTCTGGAAGCTCGCGGAAATGATCCGGCAGTCCGAGACGCTGAGCGCCCTGATCGAAGAATTCAAAGACGCGGCGTTCTTCGAGGAACTGAAGAATCACGAGGAAGGTCGCGCCTTCCTCGAACGCTACGACGATTTCCTGGAAATGAACTTCTATCGGGGTCACGCGGACCGGGACATGTATTATCCGCGGCGAGTCGAGGACCCGAGCATCGATTACGATGCCTTGCGGCAGCTGGCTGGCACTGAGGGCCTGGTCTCCCCGATTGAACGGGAAGAAAAGCTCAATGAGCGACGGCTGGCCGCGACTGCCGAGGTCGTCGCGAATATCGAGAAGCAGCCCATGGGCGCATTGAAGTTGAAGATCTTCAACTTCCTGCTCGAGCGATGCTTAAAATCCTTTGCGGGGCGCGATAACTCCCGCCCCATGTCCGATGTGGTGACCTGGAACAAGAAGGTATTGATCAAGGAACTCGGGCAGCGAACCATCGACCGTGGTCTGCTCGAGGGTGAGCGTGACTACTGGTTTCTCTCCCTTCAGGAGATTTACGATTTGTTGGGCGGGAAGCACTCGCAGGCCCTCGCCCGGGCCAAGGTTGCCGGCCGCATGAAAGGTTTCGACCGCTTTCTATCCCACGAGGAGGACCCGCCGATGTTTCTCCAGGACGGTGTGCCGATGCTCGATGGCGCTTCCGAGGCGGGCAACGAAGGGGTGGTCCGGGGCGTGGGAACGAGCCCCGGGACGGTGACGGCGCGCGCCCGGATCATTGCCACGCAGAAGGACATCAGTCTGCTGGAGAAGGGTGATATCCTCGTGTGCCACGGTACCGACCCCGGCTGGACACTGGCGTTCAGTCTGGTCAGCGGCGTGGTTGCCCAGACTGGAGGAGCGATCGCGCACTTCTCGTGTCTGTCGCGGGAGTACGGCATCCCGGCGGTTTCGCTTCCCGGCGCCATGAAGCTCATCGAAGATGGCTCGATCATCACGGTGAATGGCGGCACCGGCGAGGTGCAATTGGCGCAGGATTCGGCGAAAGCCGAGGAGATCCAGAGTTAAAGCAACAAGCACACTGAGTCTCATCGGTATTGTAAGCAACAAGCACACTGAGTCTCATCGGTATTGTAAGCAACAAGCACACTGAGTCTCATCGGTATTATCACGTGAACGGTCGGTATTGGCGTTTACCACCGATCCATATGGGACCCTCATCGAGGAACCGACTGTCACCCAGTCTGGATTGATGTCAGCGAAATGTTCCTGCGCATCTCTGCAGAAACCACAATCGGCTCCCCTACGAAGTCTGGATGCCGCGACCCACAAACATCTCTTCAATATCACTAGAACTGAGAGTGGTGCGGCGATACAGGCCTGCTGGACAAATCCCGTTGGCTATTCGGACGCCAATCGGACCTCGCCGGTGCTGCCGTTCACCGTAATCATGGATCCATCTTCGATCAGCTTCATGGCGCCGGGAAGCGAAACCGCCGGGATGCCGTACTCCCGCGAAAGACACGAGAAGTGCGCGATCGCCCCACCCGTCTGCGCAACCACGCCGCTGACGATACTGAAGGCCAACGTCCAGCCCGGATCCGTGCCGTGACACACAAGGATATCGCCTTTCTCCAACAGGCTGATGTCCTTCTGCGTGGCAATGATCCGGGCCCGCGCCGTCACCGTCCCGGGGCTGGTCCCGAGACCTTTCAGGACACCTTCGCTGTCGCCGTCGGCTGGCTGATCGAGATCCATCGGCACACTGCCCTTGAGAAACATCGGCGGGTCCTCTTCGTGGGAGAGGAAGCGCTCGAAGCCTTTCCTGCGGCCGGCGATCTTTGCCTTGGCAAGTGCCAGCGGTTCCTTACCCTCAAGCAGCGCACATAGCTCATCCAGGGAAAGGAACCAGTAGTCGTTCTCACCGGCCAATAAGCCTCTAGACACCGTTCTCCGGCCGATCTCGCGAACAAACAGCTTCTTCTGCCAGGTCACTATATCGGACATCGGGCGGGAGGTGTCGCGCCCCGCGAGGGTTGTCAAGCAGTATTTCTGTAGGACATTGAAGATTGCCAGTTTCAATGCACCCATTGGCTTCTTCTCGAGATTCTGGACCACTTCAGCCGTTGCGGCCTCGCGCCGCTGGTTCAACTTCTCCTCCCTTTCCTCCGGCGACACGAGCCCATCCATGGATGAGAGGTGGCGCAGAGCATCGTAATCGATGGTGGGATCCTCGATACGGCGTGGATAATACATATCCCGGTCAGCATGGCCCCGGTAGAAATTCATCTCCAGGAATTCGTCGTACTTGGACAGGAAGGCAAGTCCTTCCTCGTGATTCTTGAGTTCCTCGAAGAATGCAGCTCCTTCGAACTCCTCGATCAGGCCGCTTAGCTTCTCGGACTGCCGGATCGTCTCGGCGAGTTTCCAGAAATCGTAATCGTCCCTGGACTGCTGGGTGCTCTCCGGAAAACCACTAATCAGTTCTATATAGGCGTTTGGATTGTCGCCGTCATACCAATACCGCAGCACACCTTCCAGGAGGGTCCGAAGAACCGGGGCCCAGATGTGGATGTGTCCCCAAGTTCCGTTCTCGATGCCGTAGAAAGTCCGGTTAGCCGCTTCCAGGCGCTGCCTGAGTTCGTCGTCTCCCAGGGCTTGTAGCTCTTCATCAGTGGGAAATGTAAATGATTTTGCCGCGCTGCGCATTATGGCCGAGATATCTACTCCCGGGTCCCTGCGCATTGCTGTAAAGATGAAATCGCTTATTCCCTTTGAGGGTTCTGTTTCCTCGATCCTAAGGAACATCTTCACACATCGTTCAATATCGAAGGGCGCGTTCATGACCGCGTCTATCTGGGACGGGTGGAGCCGATTGAGCATGGGTTCCCGGAGCTCCGGCGGAAGCATGTATTTGGCAATGAGCTCATCAATTCTCGTGTCGGAATAGGCTGTACCTTGCGAATACTTATACATGCGCAGGTCAGCGAGATCTTCCATGTCGAAGGACTTGAAGTTGATGGGGGCACCGTGCCGCATCCATGCGCCGCGGATCGACCACATCAAGGGCGTGATCGGACCGGTCCACACCTCGTCTGCCCATGCCCGGGTCCAGATGACCTCGTCGTCTTCCGGGACATCCGGCCATAGATCGAGGTCCTCCTCCCAGGTGAATTCCACGCCGGTCACGGGCCGGGATTGGAGCAGGAAGAAGGCACCATCCGAGAGCGCCCACTCGGTGTCCTGGGGCAGCCCTTCGTAGTAAGCAGTGACCCGACGGCCCAGCTCGGCAAGTTCACCGGCCTGTTCATCGGAAAGCGAGTGCTGATTCTGAAGCTTGCCGGGCACGGGTTCCTGAACAGTACCCTTCCCGTTCTCCGGGTTCCGAACCACCTGCAACTCCTTGGAGCCGAGGGTGCGTCGTTTGACCTCAAGCGTGTCTCGGCCAACGACATACTCATCCGGAGTGATGCTGCCTGACACCACCGCTTCACCGAGTCCCCAACTCGCGTTGATCACGATCTCATCCGCCCGGGCATTCATCGGGTTGCCGATAAACATCACCCCCGCAACGTCGGCTTCCACCATCGTCTGGACCACTACGGCGATGCCGGCGTCACCGTGGTCGAATCCCCTGCTCTGACGATAGGCAACAACCCGCGCGGTCCACATCGATGCCCAACACCGCAGCACGGCATCCAACAGCGCGTCGCCGCCCCGGACATCAAGGTACGTGTCGTACAGCCCAGCGAAGGACGCACCCTCCAGATCCTCCGCCGTCCCCGAGGAACGAACAGCAACGTACGGCTCAGTCCCAAGCCCCCCATAGGCCCCGACAATCTCTCCGGCCAGACTATCGGGGAGCTTGCACCCGGCGACCGCTTCCCTGATCTTCGCCGTCTCCTGCTCCAGCTGATCGAAGTTGTCGTAATCAAGCTTCGCCAGGATCTGCTCGATCTTCGCCTCCAAGTCGTTTGCGCGAAGACACTCGGCATAGGCATCCGTCGTAATTACAAACCCAGACGGAACAGAAAAACCAGCCTTGATCAGACGGCCCAGACTGGCGCCCTTGCCTCCCGCCACAGCAAGCTTGGTTGATGCGTCGTCACCAAGGGCAACGAGCACGCTGCCGTTCTCCTTATCCGTCAATGTTCGGTCTGACACAGTTGGCTCCTTTCACGTATGCCGGGATCCAGAAGTGGACCCCATGGTTGGACAACCGGGGCGGTTTCTCAGGTGTAATCCCCATCGCTTTCCCGTTAGAGGATATTATTCTGTCTCCCTGGAACAATCCACCCCGATATCGGTGCCTGCGCGACAATACCACCATCTCTACGATCAGGCCAGTTGGGCATCACAGGCACGAAAGACCGGCCACCTCACAATATATCGCAATATCGTATGTCACCGTCAATGGCAGGAAGACTAGCGCCCATCCCGGTTGGCGTTCACTCCTGAGGTGCTATGTGGTCTAAGCTCGTTGCATGGGTGATCATCGAGGTGCCGAGTCACTGCGCGGGGGTATACCAGATCGGTGAGGTGTATGCCCGTTCCTGGCTCATCATGGGTACTTCCTCAGGGATGTTCTCGATACCGAATTATTCTGCATCGTAGGCAGTCCAACGAGGTGTGGGAATCTCCAGGACCCGCACATAGTAGAACGCCACTTCGTCCCCATTGAAATCCGGGTCCTCCCAAAGGCGTGAAGTTCGGGATCACCAATGGCATTGAGACGCATCCACCACATCCACCGTTGACCCCACTGCCTTGACCTGGCCGATTAGCGTCATAGCCAGTGGGCGCCGTCAGTACCAACGGACCTTTCACCAGGCCTATCGGAATTCGGAACTGCAATTCGATGAACATCTGTTGCAGCGGCGTGGTGTTGCCGAATCGGGGCGCCCAAACACCACAGGTGTTCGTTAGAGTACCTGGCCAATTGGGCCCCACCGATCCGGGCGCGGCGAAGGCGCAGTCATCCGCTCGATATATGGACGCGCACGCCTCAGACCTGCTGTTGGGGGCTCTAGCCACCAACAACCTGTCCGAGTATTCACCCCTCGACCGGAGCCCGGGAAAAGCTGATCAGTTCAGCGCGAGCACCGGTTTCCACATCGACCTCGAGAATAACGCCCATGCCGGGCAGGTAGTAGGTATTCTCTTCGGCGTCCGGCTCCAGCGGCGTTGACTCCTTTACAACCAGGCAGCTGCCATTGCAGTCAGCTTGCTGCACGGATTCATCTCCTTGCAGGCTCAGTATTTCGATGACATCTTCTGCTTCGCCGTAGAGGACCTCATTGCGGATGATATCGCCAACTTCCGGTTCGGCCGGCACCAAGATGCCGGCTTCTGCTCCTTCGCGCCCTGCCTTCCAGGATCCTTCTATGTCCACGAGCTCCGGCAGTTCCGGTTCGTCGCCGTCGAAGTACTCGAAATTCTCGGCAATCTCACCGCAATACCAGACGTTGCCATCCGTGTCCTGGGCAAACCAGTCATCGGTGTTTTCAATCAGAACACCGTCTTCTGCGACCACGTCGTTGACGACGAGGCAGGTAATTCCCTCGATCAGTTTGGTCTGGCCGGTCACCGTGACCGTCGTGGTTTCGGTGACTTCCTCGCCATCGTCCTCATCGATGAAGGTCGACTCGTAGACCCACACATGGCCCTGTAGCAGTGGAAAATATGGATTGGCCTCGACTGATACGCCGATCTCCAGCGGATCGACGAAATTATCGGCGTAGTCTTCGCCAAACTCCGGTTCATGTACCGCATCATCGAGGTCTTCACAGAGCGAGTCCCGAGCATCATGGACGTCAGCGCATTCTTCCAGGGTCTCTTCACGCTCCTCCTGCACATCGGCGATGCAGTCCGCGAACTCTTCCTCGTCCGCGTCTCCGTCCTGGCAGGAAGCCACGCCTTCCAGGAAGTCATCCATGCTATCGATGTCGCAGGCACGTTTCAGCAGCGTCGCGGTGGAAGCACAGGAACCTACGACGATTGGTTCATCACGTGCTTCACCCAGTGACTTGAATTCCTCTACCGCTTCCACACGGTCAGCAATGTCCTCATCTACGTCGGCACCAGCCGGAACAGTCCCGTCGACTTCACCATCCAGCGCATCCAAGGCCAGCGCTTCCAGCACGTCATCACGCTCGAGTCCTGCTCCCGCAGCCGTGGAACGTACCAGCGATCCCATGAAGGTAGACGCTGCCTCAAGCACCTCGACGTCATCCAGAGTGATCACATCGACGCCATCCTCCAATAGCTCGTTACCGATCTGATCCTCGCCAAACGCCGCCACGACGTTGGCATTGGCAGTGACGATAGCACCGGCGACGCCACTGGCATCAAGGGGCAGCAATGTCCTTACCTGTGCCGCTACCATGGATGCCTGAGGGGTAATATTGACGCGGGAAGTGGTACCGGCATCACTCAGTACGGTCACCGACTCCATATTGAAAGGCCTATCCAAGAAGGTCGTATCCTCGGAATCGGTATTATCAAATACGACGAAAACCGCCCTTCCCGCATGATCAGCGGACACCCTGAGCGTGTAGATACCTTCTGTTTCCGTTACCCGCGCCAACGAGGCGACCGCTGCGGCATCCCTCAAACTGGTCAGGCGATCATCGGCCGCATCTGCGGCATCCAGGACTGCCTGGATGTCGTCGGCGAAGAATACGAATACATGACCACCCACGACGGGCCCATCCATAAGCGAGCCAGTCAGTGTAATCGGCTCGGGTGCCGGCGGCGGGACGACCGTTCGCTCCGATGAAACCGGACTCGAACCGGGGTCACTACCCCCACAACCAACCAACATAACAACGGCCATGATTGCTGCAAATCTTGCTGGAATCTTCATAGGTGCCCCCTTAATTGCTTGTGAATTCAATGAGTTCAAGGCGTTCTGAACTATCGACTTCGGTTTCGACGATCAACCCAATACCCGCCGCGTAATATTTGTTCTCGAAGACGCCAGGCTCCAACGGGGTGTAGTCAAGGGTAACCAGGCAATCTCCGCTGCAACTTGCCGCCGGCGCCGACTCGGTTCCTTCGAGGCTCTCGAGCTCAATGACGTCCTCTGCATCTGCATAGAGGACTTCCTGACGGATCACATCGCCCACCACCGGCTCGAACGGCAGCAACATGCCTGCTTCCGCGCCCTCCCGGCCACTTTTCCAGGAGCCTTCGAGCTCCACCAGCTCAGGTTCTTCAGGTTCATCACCGTCGAACAGTTCCTGACTCAGAGAGATCTCGCCGCAGTACCAGACGTTGCCGTCCACGTCCTGGGCAAACCAGTCGTCGGTGTCTTCCAGGACGACACCGTCTTCTTCCGCCGTGTCGTTCACTACCAGGCAGCGTACCCCCTCGATCAGCTTCACGGCACTGGTGACGGTGACCGTGATCGTTTCCTCTACTTCCTCACCGTCCTCGTCTACTCCCGATCCCTCGTACACCCAGACGTTTCCTTGTACCAGCGGAAACCAGGGATTCGGATCGATCGTTACGCCTATTTGGAGAGGATCGACGAAGTTTTCTGTGAATTCCTCGCCGAATTCCACATCATGGGCCGCATCATCCAGCTTTTCACACAGTTCCAGGCGTGCTTCCAGGACTTCGTCGCATTCCTCCACGTCCTCTTCCCGTGCCTCCGCCACTTCGGCGCTACACTCGGTGGCTGACTCCTGGTCGTTGGTATCTCCGCAGGTGGCCAGACCGTTCAGATATCCTTCCTTCACGTCAAAGCCACAGGCAAGAAACAGTGACTGGGCACTTGCTGCGCAGCCATGCTCCATCCCCATGGTGCTTCCAGACAGCAGGATGCCGCCCAATATGGCAAATAATCTCTTCATGTCGTTGTTCTCCATTAGGACCTGACTATTAAGAGGCCCCTTGGGACAAAAGTCTGTCGCTCGCAGAGGCACAGCGAGATGAAATCCGTGAACTGGATGCTGCTTACAAATGCCATGTGTATCACTTGACTTATACACTAGCGAGCGCTATCTTGTGCTGTAGGTGTATCACTCAACTTATACACGTGTACGGGCTGACCATGTTAATAGCCGTCGACACCAGTAGTGGCGTACCGGTTTACCGCCAGATCATGGACCAGGTTCGGTTCCATATCTCGACCGGCATGTTAGAGCCGGGAGACGCGATTCCATCGACCCGCAGTCTGTCGGCAGAGTTGGGCGTCACCCCCATGACCATCAGCAAGGCATTCAGCCTGCTTGAGGCCGAGGGCCTGTTGGATCGGCGGCGCGGCTTGCCATTGGTCGTCAGAGCGAGGGCGGCCGAGCAAGTGCAGGCGAGCAAGTTGGAGGCGCTGCGCACGGCGCTTGGTCCCATCGTTACCATGACTCGACAGCTTGGCGTCGCCAGCCGACACGCCACTGAGCTGTTTCGAAAACTGCTCGAGGATTCACAGGAGTGATCATGAACTACGCAATCGAATTCGCAGGTCTCACCAAGAGATTTGAGCAGGTCGCAGTACTTGACGACGTCACGCTCACGATTGGCAAGTCATCGCTGGTCGGTCTTCTGGGACGAAACGGCAGTGGCAAGACGACGCTACTTAGGCATGTCGTTGGACAGTTGCTGCCCACTGCAGGAATCGCGGAGACACTAGGCCGGACAACCAGCGACTTACGACGCGACGAATTCGAGCGGATCGGTTTTGTGCCACAGGAGATCCGACTTCTCGACTGGATGACGGTCAGCCAACACATCAGCTATGTCCGAGGTTTCTATAAACGGTGGGATAGTGAACGCGAGTCGCGGCTGCTCGATGAATTGGAGCTCGATGGAAACATGCAGGTCGGTGCACTCTCGACCGGCGACGTACAGAAGCTGGCTGTCGTGCTCGCCGTATGTCACCACCCGGAGTTACTCATTCTGGATGAGCCGGTCAGCAATCTCGATCCGATCGCTCGCTCACTCATGCTGGAGTTCCTGCTCGAGGTGACGCGCGAGGATGACGCCACCATCGTCATCTCGAGTCACGTGCTGCGTGACGTTGAGCGAATCGTCGATTGGGTGGTGTGCCTGAACCATGGACGTGTCATGACCGACGAAGCCCTGGATGAGCTGAAGGAACGCTACGCCGAATGGCACGTCACGAAGCAGGACGGCAAGCTGCCGGCAAGCTTCACGGAATCGTTCGTTGTAGAGCAGGAAGTGAACGGGCGTGAGGCCAGAGTCATCGTGCGTTCCGATGGCGCCGACGCGGAATCTTTCAGAGCCGCCTACTCTTGCGAACTGGTGGTTCGAGCGCTCAATCTGGAGCAGCTATTCCCCGTATTGATAGGGGGCGACCAAGCATGAGGAGCCTGCTGGCGTTCACCAGCCTGATTGCCCGCCCTGCTACTTTCTTGTGGGGGGCGCTCGCGGTCATCGTGGTGACCATTGCCGTCGTCGGCGTTCAAGAACCGGACGTGCCCGTGTTGATAGCGTCGGACTATGCGCTCCTGGTCTGCTTTGGCTACCCATTCGTCGCTGGCACTCTCGCGGGCATGGCGTTGCGTGAGTTTCAAAGCAGCTCGTTTGCCTGGACCCTGCCCGGAGTGCGCTCGAGGACGGCACTCGGTTTCCTCGCTTGTGCACTCACGCTGTCCATGGTCGTAGTCGCCTTGACACTCTCGGGCGACGTCACTCAAAACCTCGTCCTGCTCACGGGATTCGGCACCGCCTCCTTCTACCTGGGGGCAGTGTCCGTTCACCCCGCATCGCGATGGCTGGGTTTCGCCAGTTCTCTGCTGGCTCTGTTGGTAGTCTTCGAATCGGGACACATGGCTCGTCTCATCGATACCTATTTGTTGACGTCGGTATCGCTAACCGCAGTACTTACCGGCCTCTGCATGCAACAGCTCTTCGGCCTCAGTGTCTTTCGCGGCATGCCGTCTATTCCCACTTCGCCGATGGCCGGGGCATTTTCGCTGAACGCCAGTCTGCGCATGGAGCGGCTCAAGCTCGTGACGGCAACCCACACGCACGTCGATGAACTGCCTGCAGGATTCGATCACAGCATCTGGTCATGGGTCCGTGCAGCCGCGTATGAGAGCTACGGCCCGCAGCCTGTGAAAGTCGCGCTGCGCTCCATTTCCAGGCTCGGGCTCCTGTTCTGCCTGATCGTGCTGCACACGCTGCTCGAGCCACGTTCGGTTCCGCTGCTTGAGATGATCGGCAAGATCACCTATGACGCTCTGTTCAGACCGCCCTATCTGGCCGCGATCGGTGACCGTCCACCTTACGTTGCGGTGTCCCTATGGATTGCAGCCATGGGTGCCGGAATTGTCTTCGCAACACCTTTGGCGCTCCGGTCGAAACTGCTCTACCCGCTGGCTCGCAGGCAGCGATCACAGATCGCCCATCGTGCAAGCCTGGCGCTCGGCGCCACCTTCGCAGTGTTGATGGCCGCGAGTTTCCTTATCGTCGGCCACCTGGCCGGCTGGCTCGCAGACTACCCTTTGCGCATGGATTTCATTCCGTTCTTCGTTCGACCGTTGCTGGGGACCCTCATCCTGTTGCCCAGTGCCCAGTATGCAGCGGTGCTCTCCTTGACATCCAATTTCACCAAGCAATACGGCGCAGCGTTCCTTCTGATCATGGGAATGACCGCATTCGTCACGGTGGTGCTGGCCTGGTCGTTCCTCCTGCCGTCCGTGCTGACCCTCACTGAGATGGTCCTGTCGGCGGCACTGCTGATCGCATCCCAGTTCGTCTACCGTCGAGCGCTGGAGAAACGGTATACGCAGGCCGATCTGGTCTGAGCCAGTGGGTGGGAGCTGGTTCTTATGCCCGACCGGTGGCGCTGCGGCGCTGCGCGTCTCAAGGGATTACCTTCGTCGCCTCAGAATCTTCCTTCGCAGATTGCTATATTCCTGTTCCGATATGGCGCCTGATTCCGCCGCCTTCTCCAGATCCACCAACTCCTGACCGATCGTTGGGCGAATGATGGTGGTCTTACCTCCGCCACCAATGGAACAGGCAGTGAGCACCAGCGAGAAGATAACAACCAAACCTATGGATCGCATCACATTCATTAGCAAAGATCTCCCAATACACGGATGAATAGACAGTATGCTGCTTTATGCACGATGCTAACTGAATATCCGCTGAACGACACGACTCGTTTCGATTCAGGGCCTGCGTCACCTGCTGCACTGAATCGTCTGTACGACATCGTTCCCAGTGGTTACAATTCCAGCACGCCCTGATGGAGAGCCAACTCGTGACTGCACCCAGACCGCGTTCTGCCGTACCCGCCGGAGGCCAAGACGGCACGGTGATGGTTTCTATTGCACGTGCGCCCCTGGCATGATGAACGTCATCCAATCCATCGCAGATTTTCAAGACGAGCTGACCAAGTGGCGACGGGATATTCATGCCCATCCGGAACTGGGTTTTGAAGAGGAACGGACCGCCAAGTTGGTCGCGGAAAAGCTGCAATCGTTCGGGCTGGACGTGCAACGCGGACTGGGCAAGACCGGTGTGGTCGCTACACTCCAGGTCGGCAACAGCCACCAGTCGATCGGTCTGCGGGCGGATATGGATGCCCTGCCGATCCTCGAATCCAATCAATTCGGGCACCGCTCCAAGTACCCGGGCAAGATGCACGCCTGCGGCCACGACGGCCACACGGTCATGCTGCTGGCGGCAGCCCGCTACCTTGCGGAAAGCAAGAACTTCGACGGCTGCGTGCGTTTCATCTTCCAGCCCGCAGAAGAGGGCCTGGGTGGAGCAGAGGCCATGCTCTTGGATGGCTTGCTCGAGCAGTTCCCGATGGAAGCGGTTTTTGGCATGCACAACAGTCCCGGTATGCCGGTGGGCAAGTTCGCCATCCTGTCCGGACCGATGATGGCCGGGGGCGCCTATTTCGACATTCACGTGGATGGCAAAGGGGCGCACGGAGCCCACCCGAGTGCCAGCATCGATCCGGTCATCGCCGCTGCACACATCACCACGGGGTTGCAGACGATCGTGTCCCGTAATGTGGCGCCGACCCAACCCCTGGTTATCAGCGTTACCCAGATTCACAGTGGCGATGCCTACAATGTCATTCCCCAAACAGCCGTACTGAGCGGCACCGTTAGAGCGTTTTCCAAGACCGTTCTGGCGATGGCGGAAGAGAGAATGGGAAAGTTGGCCAAGAGCATCGCTGCCGGATTTGGCGCGACGGCTGAACTGGACTTTCGCATCCGATTCCTACCCCTGGTCAACCAGCCGGAGGAAGCTGACTTCGCCGCAGACACCGCTGCCGAACTCGTTGGGCAGGAGAACATTCATCGCGACTTTCCCCTGATCATGGCGTCGGAGGACTTCTCTTATATGTTGGATAACTGTCCCGGGGCTTACATTAATATCGGCAATGGCGACCACGCAGGCTCTCAAGGTGTACACAATCCCGGCTATGAGTTCAACGATGAAATCCTGGCACTGGGAGCCAGTTACTATGCCCGCCTGGTGGAACGCCGCCTCGTTAGAGAGGGTCCGCAGGATGCCTAGCGGTAAGAGACAACTGAGAGGCGCACGATAGCATGGCACAACTGGCAGTCAGCGGAGGTCCACGCCTGCGTCAGGATCCCTTCCCAAGCTGGCCCCAGTGGGGAGATGCAGACAAGGAAGCGTTAACGGCAACTCTCGACTCCGGACATTGGGGTGGCTACCCTCCCCCGTCGCCGCGGGCCGCTCAATTCGAGCAGGAATTCGCCGCCTATCACGACAGTGCTCACGCTGTCACGCTGGCCAGCGGCACGGATGCGCTGATGGTGGCTCTACGGGGCGCCGGTATCGGCCCGGGCGACGAGGTGATCGTACCCGCCCTGACCTTCATTGCCAGTGCCAGCGCCATTCTGCTAGTGGGTGCGACACCCGTATTTGTGGATGTCGATCCAACCACCTACTGCATCAAGACAACCGGAAGCGGCGGCATCGAGGCCGCCACCACCAACCGCACCCGCGGTATACTGCCGGTGCATCTCGGCAGCCGCATGGCAAACATGAGCTGGATTGATGATTTTGCCGACCGCAAAGATCTCCTGGTTGTCGAGGACTGTGCACATATGCACGGCGGAGCCTGGGATGGCAAGGGGATTGGCAGCAGCAGCACCTGTGCGGCATTCAGCTTCCAGGCTTCAAAACTGCTAACGGCAGGAGAAGGGGGAGCAATCTCTACCAACGATGCAGAGCTGGCAGAAAAGGCCCGCTACTTCATCAATTCCGGTCGACTCGGGCCGATGGACCCCATCAGGCGCCAGGCTCTAGGCTGGAGTATGCGCTTGACCGAATTCCAGGCCGCTCTGCTACACAGTCAGTTTGTGCGCATGGTCGAGGAGCAAGCGCCCGTAAGGGAGCGTAACAAAGCAAGGCTGCATTCGCGCCTCGGGGATCTTGCGGGGGTCGAGGTATTGCGCATCGATGCGCGCGAGACTCGTCGCAGTGGCTACGCATATATCTTCAAGTATCTCGAAGACCAGCATGAAGGCGTATCCTTAAGTCTCTTCACCAAGGCACTCCGGGCCGAGGGCATTCCATGCAGTGGTTCCATGTACCAGCCTGTCTATAAGAACCCGTTGTTCCCGCTCAGTGAGGCGGGCGTGCCACTCTTTCAGGATCATCTGGAAGGTACGGTGGACTATCGTGAGGTGCTCTGCCCCGAATCTGAACGAGCCGCTTACCACGAAAATGTCTGGATTCCCCACGAAGTATTCCTTGGTTCCCTAAAGGATACCGACGATATCGCAGACGCGATAGAAAAAGTGATCAACAATCTGGATGAGTTGCGTGGCGGCTCAGCCAAGTGAGAGAACGAAAGATGGCTAACGATCAATTCAGAGCGGCGGCTCAGGCAGTGGATATCACTCCGGATCTTTCCCGATACGACGTACGTCTGCATGGCTATGGCGCAAGGGGTTCCAAGCATGCCGAGGGTGTACATGACGCCATCCAGGCAAAGATTCTGCTCATGGAGCGGGGCGATATACGTGCCGCCATTATCACCATGGATATCCTGCAGATCGATGCAACCCTACGTGAGGAAGTCGTCGACCGGGCCGCTGTGGCCGGTCTCACCCTTGATAACCTGGTGATGACCGCCAGCCACAGTCACTCCGCACCGGCAGCGCTGGAACCGCGCATGCGCGCTCTACCAAGCAGGTTCAACTGGTTTGTAGAGGCGTATTACGAAATGTGTGTTGCCAATATCGTCGTGGGTCTGAGAGAAGCGGATGCGCAACTGGCGACAGCGCGATGCGCGAGTGGCCGGATGATTGTGAAAGGTGCCGTCCGCAATCGGCGCGTAGCTGGGTACAGTTACGATACACGTGCATTCACAACGCCTGTGCAGGCTGATGAAGTCGTTGATGATGAACTGGCAGTGGTTCATCTTGTTGGCGATGATGACGCGACCATTGCCACCTTAGTCAATCTGGCAGGTCACGGTACTGTGCTCGGAGCAGACAACATGTTGATCAGCGGAGATTGGCCAGGTGCGATGCAACGCGGCGTAGAGCAACAGTTAGGCGGGATCTGCCTGTATGCAAATGGTGCCGAGGGTAATGTTGCCCCCGATTGCGGGGCGGGCGTGCTTGGCTTTGCGGAAGTCGATGCATTCGGCGGGCGCATCGCTCAATCTGTCACAGATGTCGTGCAGTCGTTGACGCCGGCAACGCCGCAACATCTGGCCACCCGGTCAACCACCATCGAGCTTCCCTCCTTTCAGCTCAACGATGAAAGCCCATACGTTCGCAGAGGGCTCAGCCAACGGGACGCCTTGGACCTGATCGGCAAACGTTATCCCAGTCACATTCAGATGACGTCGATCCGGCTCGATGCTGTCGGCATGGTCACCATCCCCGGTGAGATGCTGACCGAATTGAGCGTGGATTTTAAGCAGCGTGCGCGTGCGGGGATCGAGCTGCCACTGATCTTGGGACTTGCCAACGACACCATTGCTTACATCCCATCACCGCAAGAGTATGCCAAAGGTGGCTACGAGGCAGGCATGTGTTTCTACGGACCGACGCTCGGTAGTACATTGATCGACACAGCCGTGGCTGAGCTCACCAGTCTGTTTGCATAGGGGGGCGACTAACGAGTGTTGACAAAACCAGATACAGCCAAAATAATAGTCTCTGATGTGACCTTGTGAGATTGGTATGCAATGTCCTAAATGCAGCGCTGGTATGGAAGTTGTCGAATTTCAAGACATCGAGATCGATCGGTGCCTACGCTGCCGGGGACTGTGGTTCGATCGTCTGGAGAAAGAGGATCTGAAGAGACTCGAGGGTGCAGGCAGTATCGATATCGGTGTGGAGAAAGACGGTACGGAATACAATGAGATGGTGTTCGTCGAATGTCCCAAGTGTTTCTCAATTCTCGATCAGGTAGAACAGGAGGAACCCTACCTGAAATACGAGTACTGCCGCACCTGTCATGGGTCGTTTTTCGACGCAGGCGAATTCAAAGCGTATATCTCAGATTCACAAGTGGGAGAAAAAAGCTGACACCCAGCTCATGTCCCACCTGTACAATCAGTCCAACTCCATCGCCCATCCCACCCAGGATCCCCAGCAATCTGGCTCTCACTTGCCTCGTTCAGTAATGTCGGTAATGACCTCTTGCAATCAAGTTACTTAGTGTCTAATCTACACTAAGAACCGAGGGTTGAGGATGAGTATTGTCACTGACCTGTACCGACCATCACTGGCTCTGCTGACGGATCTGTATCAGCTGACGATGGCATATGGATATTGGCAGCGTGGTCGGGCCGACGATGAAGCGGTATTTCACCTGTTCTTCCGTCGTAACCCATTCGCGGGCGGATATGCCATCTGCGCCGGTTTGGAGTATGTCATCGACTTTCTACAGTCGTTTGCCTTTGACGAAGAGGACATAACCTACCTGCGTACGCTCACGGGGAACGACGGCAAAGCCCTGTTTGAGGAACCGTTCTTTGCCTATCTGCGCAATCTGGACCTCAAGATCGAGATCGACGCAATCCCTGAAGGTACCGTGGTATTCCCACAGGAACCGTTGCTGAGGGTGACGGGCCCGTTGCTCGCCTGCCAACTGCTGGAGACACCGCTACTCAACATGATCAATTTTCAGACGCTGATCGCTACCAAAGCTGCTCGCATCTGCCAGGTTGCTAAAGGGGACCAGGTCCTGGATTTTGGCCTGCGTCGTGCGCAGGGCATCGATGGATCGATCAGCGCCTCGCGGGCAGCTTATATTGGGGGTTGTGCCGCCACCTCTAACGTCCTCGCAGGGCGTCTGCTGGGAATTCCGGTCAGGGGTACACACGCCCACAGCTGGATTATGGCGTTTGCGGACGAACCGACTGCATTCAAGGCCTATGCCGAGGCGATGCCCAACAACTGTGTGTTTCTGGTGGACACCTATGACAGCCTTGCAGGGGTCAAGAACGCCATTGCCCAAGGTCGGCAGCTTCGCAAGACCGGCTATGAAATGGTCGGCATTCGACTGGACTCGGGCGATCTTGCTGAACTGAGTATCGAAGCCAGGAAACTACTGGATGACGCTGATTTCAAGGACGCCGTCATCGTCGCCAGCAACGATCTGGACGAACATGCCATTGCCCAACTGAAGCAGCGAGGCGCTCCCATTGCCGTCTGGGGCGTCGGCACGAGATTGGTGACCGCCTATGACGAACCTGCCCTCGGCGGCGTGTACAAGCTGGCGGCAATCCGTCAGCCAGGAGAGACCTGGCAGTACAAGATGAAGCTATCGGAGGACAACAGCAAATCTTCCATCCCCGGTATTCTGCAGGTCAGACGATACAGCAGGCAGCAAAGCTTCGTCGCAGATATGATCTACGACGACAGGCTGCTTGTACCGGATGCAGCTACTATCGTGGATTTTCTGGGCGGCGAGGGAAACATGACCATGCGCGTCAACGACCAGTACGAGGAGCTGCTGGTGCCGGTATTCCGCGCTGGCCGGTCGGTGTACAAGATGCCAGAGCTGGCAGAGATCCAACGACAGGCAGGCACTCAACTGCTTGGTATCGATGAAAGCGTCAGGAGCGGATCACAAAGATATCCGTGTGGTCTCGAAGAGGGACTGGAGAAGCAGAAGAACAAGCTGGCAAGCACTGTCTCAGCATCTTCACCTCCATAGGTCGCCAATGCCTTTCACCTATGCACATGCGCGCCCTGCCCTTAGCACGGACTGTGTGGTGTTCGGTCTGGACGCCGAGGATCTCAAAATCCTCCTGATCAAACGTGCTCTTGAGCCGTTTAAGGGGCGGTGGGGGCTACCGGGCGGTCTTGCCAGAGTGGGCGAATCCCTGGAAGACACGGCCCGTCGTGAACTTGCCGAGGAGACCGGGCTGAGGCAGGTGTTTCTGGAACAGCTATACACCTTCAGCAGCCCGGATCGCAATCCACAGGAACATGTCATCACCGCAGCCTACTACGCTCTCGTTAACCTGTCAGAGCACCCCGTTCGGGCCTCGACGGATGCGAGAGGCGTTGCCTGGTTCGGATTGACCGAAGTGCCACGGCTTGCTTTCGATCATGCTAAGATTCTCGAGCTGGCATGTGAGAGATTGCGGGGAAAGATAAGATATCAGCCGATCGGTTTTGAGTTGTTGCCGCGAAAGTTCCCCGTTAGAGAACTGCAGCGTTTGTATGAGAAGATCCTCGGCCGTGCATTGGACAAAAGAAACTTTCGCAAGAAGATCCTCAATATGGGAATTCTGCAGGAACTTGCTCAGACCGAGACAGATGTGGCTCACCGGGCGGCCCGGCTGTACCGATTCAGCAAGGAAAAGTATGATCGTATGAAGAAACAAGGCTTTAACTTTGAGGTTTAGTAATCCAATGAACAAAACTCTGGTGCTGGTGGATATTCAGAACGATTTTGTTAGCGGTGGCGCGCTGGCGGTTCCGCAAGGGGAACTCGTCGTGCCGATCGCCAACCGGATCATGGGTCGCTTCGACCGGATTGTGGCGACACAGGACTGGCATCCGGCGAACCACGGTTCCTTTGCCAGCCAATATCCCGAGGGTCAGGTAGGTGATTTTATCGACCTAAACGGGATCCAACAGATCCTCTGGCCCGATCACTGCGTGCAGCATAGCGAAGGTGCCGCGTTTGTTGCAGAGCTGGACATGGCGCGGGTCGAACGCGTTTTCCAGAAAGGGACCGACAGCGGAGTCGACAGCTACAGTGGCTTCTTCGACAACGGCCATCGCTTGGCGACGGGCCTTGATGAGTTCTTGACGGACGCAGGGGTGACCGGCATTACGGTAATGGGACTGGCGACCGACTACTGCATCAAGGCAACTGTACTGGATGCACTGCAACTCGGATATGCAGTCGATGTGATCCTCGAAGGAGTGCGTGGTGTCGAAGGGCAGACCGGCGACGCGGCAAATGCCATAGAGGCCATGGCAGATGCCGGTGCGAATATGGTGCACGCCGCTGATCTATAGGTTCTTGGCAAAGACGCCTTCCAGCACCTTGCGCAGCATCGACAGGGGTGGTGTTTCGCTGTGAGCATCGTCTTTGAAATATCCCGTATACACCGCCACCAAGTCACGATCCGGATTCACAAGCAGGCCCTGACCCGCCCAGCCACCCTTAAAGAAATCGTTATTGGTGAAGACCCTGTCCCACTGGTAGACATTGTGTTTGACCCGGTCGCTGGCTAAAGACCGGTACCTGGCATTGGCCAGCAAATCCGGATTGCCGCCATTGCTAATCAATTCCACATGGCGATTGGAGATGATCTTATCGTCGCTGACGACTTTGTAACTGGGGGTATACAACAAGCCGAATCGCGCCACGTCTCGCAACCGCGCTAACAGGCCGCCATGGGTGATTGGTACACCGAAGCGTGGTGCCAGGAACGCTGCATCGCTTTCCGCTCCCATGCGGCTCCAGATGTAGCGGCTCAGGGCATCCTGAAAGGGCATTCCGGCTACCTTCTCCACCAGCCAGGCCAGCACGAAGGTATTAACGCCCGAGTACGAGAATGAGGTGCCCTGCGGGGCATGGTGCCCAACTTTCAGCTTGGCGATCATGGTGTAGGGGTTGTCGGGAGACTTCTCGTCCCAGTAGCCATCGCCGACCGTGACCGAATAGCGGTAATAGCAGGAGTTCTTGTCTTCATACTCTTCGGGGCAGTCGATGCCGGTGGCCATATCGAGAATATTACGGATCCTGATGCCGGAGAAATCGGAATCCTTCAACTCCGGTATATAGCGGTCGATCGGTGCGCTGACATCGATCAAGTCGTCATCTTCCAGAATGGCGACCAGGGCGGAAACGAATACCTTGGTTACCGACCAGTAGATGGGTTTTTCGTAAGACTGCATGCGCGGGTAGTGTTCAAAGACGATCTTACCCTTATGCAGAATGACCATGCCCATCGTGGTTGAGAATTCACTGTCGAGAAAATCCAGGTAGCCCATGGGTCCGTTTGGTGTATCCACTCGGAAAGCGCTGATTTCCGGCATCAGGCTGTAGGTGAGTTCACGGACCGGGCCCTCCCGGTAGACGTTGACCGTTGCATACATGCGATGCAGGTTTTTGAAGTTCCACGCCATGTCCCTGCCGTTCACGACCCACCAGATATCGTCCTTTTTTAGCACGCTGAGCTGGTGGCGCGTTTCAGCAACGCTGGAAGCTGATTCGAATTCCGATGGCGCAGAACTCACCGACGCTGTCCAGATACAAACAAAAAGAACCGCGATGTGAGCGAAGCGTTTGTGCATATTTGTCACTCTATCGTTGGCATGACGATCCGGTGCGAAACCGAAGCGATTACGCATATTTGTGACTCTGTCGTTGGCATGACGATCCGGCGCGAAACCGAAGCGTTTGCGCATATTTGTCACTCTATCGTTGGCATGACGATCCGGCGCGAAACCGAAGCGTTTGCGCGTATTCGTCACTCTGTCGTTGGCATGACTATCCGGTGCAAAACCGAAGCGTTTACGCATATTTGTCACTCCGTCGTTGGCACGACGATCCGGCGCGAAACCGAACTGGCAGGACAAAGAAAGGGGTGTCTCCTGAAGGCTGTATCTCAGTCCGTCAACGCCTGTCCACCAGGACATGCTCCTTCCCGTACCAGATGGAGGAACGGGAAAAGTCTATAAACAGACTCTCGTCCTCTGCCAGCGCCTGGCCTGCGGCGATCGCCTCCGGGGTTGCCGCGGCAGATGATGAGCGATCGTGCCAGAGTTCCGCGTGGCCGCAGAACGGTGCGTCCTCGGTGCCCCTCGCTGCGGCAAAGGTCTCGTTCATGTCATCGTCCAACCGGTGCACCTGAACATAGCGCAGTGCCCGAATGGCCTGGCCGAAACTGCGTACCAGGGGACCGTGATACATACGCCAGTAGAGCTGCGCTTCCTGCAGTGTTTGGCTGGCATGATGGTTGAACACATAGAACGTCTTGTAGATGGGGACTCCCGGGGCAGCAATTACATTTTCCGGAGTCGGGTTGATCTGGGGGAGTTCATAGCAATACCAGCCGGGCGAGTGCTTCAGATCGATGAATTTCTGCTCATCTGCCAGTAGTTCTGCCTGGGCTGCCTGACCCTCGCTGGATTGCAGCGACTGCACCACATCATCCCGGTGGCGAAACCAGACTTCCTCTACGCCGTCGTAGGGTTTGAGCATCTGGCCGCGGGGAGAGTTTGCCGGGGCCGGCTTTTCATCATCCGGATTCGCCACGTTGTGCACCTGAACATGGCGCACGATTTTCAGTGCTGTAGCGTGTTGCGCTACCAGCGGACCGTGGACTTCTCGCCAGTGTTGCTGGAAATCCTCGAAGGAGTATTCAGGATTGCGCCGCAGCAGGTAAGTCAGTCTGTACATGTCGAATTCTCCCGCGAGGTCGTCTCAATAGGTTCGCACCACCCGGCCAAACCCCAGGATCATGTCGTTAATGCGATAGTTGGCAGCGACCACCTCCTTCACCTTCAGCTTGTGCCATGGGTCCACCTGTGAGTGAGAATGGAACTCCACCCAACCCGGGCCGGACCACGACTGTTTCATGGTGGTGACGGAGTGGGTTTCAACCAGTTCAGCCAGAGACGGTTTGGCGCCCTCCACCGGGCTTGGAATCAGTCGCAGGGACAGTGAATGGCCCTCCTGTGGTTCTGCAGACACTTGCAGCGGAGTTTCAGGTCTGATTCCGGCGCTGCAGATCGTATGTCCCGTCGGTCGCTGCATTCTTGCCGACAGCAGATCGGTGGCTGCACCCGTCTCGATCGTGATGTCGGCTAGTTTCTTGGGAAATCCCCAAATCTCCCGTCCCGCCGCCATGGGCATCTCGCTGTTCACTACGATATGGGCTATGTAAGATCTCGGCGTTCCTTCGAATACACAGGAGAGCGCCAGGATGGTCTCATCATAGGGACCGAGGGTACTGAAGGGATAATTGATGAACAGCAGCGTCGCCAATGCCGGCGGCTCGATGACAAGACCTTCCGGCAGCAAATCGAGGGCTGCATCCAGATCGGTCTCGTATGTGACCGATATGGCATGCACATCACGGTAATCGATCGGTGGTTTTGCGTAGAGGGGCGCGTCAACGGGTGTGTTATATCCGAATTTGTCCGCAGTTAGTCTTCCTTCCTGAGCCATGTCATTTCTCCGAATAGCGAGTCTGGTATCAGAAGCTAACTGAAGATTGCCTGGAAGGCAATCCATGAATCCGCCCATTCACCCACCCATGAAGCAGTCTGACAATCCGGAAATACCCGGCCCATCCCTTCATCCTCGCTAGATCCGATGGCAACCTCTACAATAGCGTCTGTGGAAATCGGGCACTGGCCAGGACTGACCCCTGGCTGGGTGCAATCCGCTCATCACTTTAAGACGGGGAGTCGTCATGATCGATCTATACACAGCATCAACTCCGAACGGTTGGAAAGCGTCCGTCACGCTCGAAGAGCTGGATCTGCCCTATGAGGTACATGCCCTCGATCTCGGTAAGGGTGACCAGCACCAGGAGTCGTTTCTGAAGATCAATCCAAACGGTCGGATTCCGGCGATCGTTGATCGGGACGAGGATAACTTCGCGGTCTTCGAAACCGGCGCCCTGATGATCTATCTGGCGGAGAAAACCGGTCGACTGCTGCCAACGGATCCCAAGGGGCGCTCCAGAGTTATTCAATGGTTGATGTTTCAGATGGGCGGCATCGGTCCCATGATGGGACAGGCTAATGTATTCTTCCGCTATTTCCCGGAAAAGATTCAACCGGCCATCAGCCGCTACCAGAACGAGACCCGCCGCCTGTTTGAAGTATTGGAGCGGCGCCTTTCCGAGAGTGAATGGCTGGCGGACGATTACTCCATCGCCGATATCGCCAACTGGTGCTGGGTACGGACCTACAAGTGGTCGGGAGTTTCCGCCGATGGACTCGACAATCTCAAACGGTGGCGCGACGCCATGCGTCTGAGGCCCGCCTGCCAGAGAGGGATCGAAGTACCTGCCAGACTGGACAGGATCATCGATGACGAAAAAGCTGCCGAGAACTTTACTAAGAATGCACAGAAAATCGTGCAGACGTAGCACACTGCGCTAGGGACCTCACTGCTTCTTGGGACTGGCAAGCTTCAAGATACCGTCGGCACCTCCCGCCAGGATGGTTTCATAGGTGTGGTGAGACAATTGTATGCGGCTGCGATCCACATCGACCAGGATGACATACAGGCAAGGTATCAGAAACAGCGTAATCACCGTAGCAAACAGAATGCCAAAGCCCAACGACACCGCCATGGGCAGCACGCTCTGAGCCGCCAAACTTTCTTCCAGCAGCATTGGTAGCAGACCGAAGAAAGTCGTCAGGGAGGTCAGCAGGATCGCTCTGATTCGATGGGTCCCTGCATTGACGGCGGCCGTCTCCAGGTCGTCTCCCTCCTCCACGCCGGTGTTAACGAAATCGACCATGATGATACTGTCGTTGACCACCACGCCGGACAGCGCAACGATCCCGAACAGGGAGAGAAAACTGAAGGGAATGCCCACCAGGATATGCCCAACCACTGCACCGATCATGCCGAAGGGAATTACGCCCATGATGATCATGGATTGCAGGTAGGACTTGAGTGGAATGGCCATCAGTGCATAGATTACAAAAAGCGTCAGCAGGCCAGGTAGGCAAGCCGTTCCATAAACTCCACCTGTTCACGACTGGCGCCACCCAGAGAGAGTTCTACTTCAGGATACTTCTGCGCCAGAATGGCTCCGAACTTGTCTGCCACGGAGGATACCACCAGACCCGGTTCCACCTTGGTCAGATCCGCATTTGCTGAGATCACGGCGGATCGTTTACCGTTGTTGCGAACGATGCTGGAATAGCTTTCCTGCAAGCGGGCATCAGCTACGGATTTGAAGGGTACCTCGGCACCATCGGCGGTTCGGATATACATGGATTCGAGATTGCCGATGGAGATTCTCTCCTCACGGGAATAGCGCACCATGATCCTCACTTCCTGCGTGCCTCTTTGAATCCGCTGGGCTTCGATGCCATAAAACGCTGCTCGTACCTGCCGGGCCAGATCGTCCAGCGTCAACCCCAACACTTCTGCAGAGGGTTTTATGACGAGGCTGATCTCCTGTGAACCACTGGCACTGCTGCTTTCAATATCGTATACGCCGTCGTACGTACGCAGCATCGCCTGCAAGTCCAAGGCAGCATCTTTGAGTTGATCCGGACTATTGCTCAGCAATTGAAAGTTGAAAGTCGTCCCTCCCCCTATGGCGGTGGAACCGACTATCTGCAGGCTTTTGGTCCCGGCAATGGCGCCGACTCTTTGCCGCCATTCATCGGCTATCTCGACCGCATTGACCTCTCTGTCTTCACCCTTACTCAACTCGACAAAAACGCCCCCGTTCGAGCCACTGACACGCTCGAACATGTGTTTCAGGAATTTCTCGTCTTCACCATATTCATCGTCTATCTCCCTGATTCGATTCGCCATTTCCCTGACTATCTTTTCAGTCTGGGAGGTGGGTGCACCATCCACGATATCGACTGATGCCGAAATAAAGTCACTGGGAAGCTGAGGAAACAGCACGACCTGTATTAACGGACTGGCAACCACCCCGACGGCGACAAGGAGGGCAGCGACAAAGATAGCCACGGTATTATAGCGGTGCCTGACAGCGTAGATCAGGAACGGTTTATAGCGTTCCTCGACCATCCTCTTAAAGGCAGCATCAAACTTCCATTGCAGCAGACGCCACCCACTCAGATCGTTACTATTGACGGCCGGCATAGGGGCCATATGTGCCAAGTGGGCCGGGAGAATGAGTTTCGATTCAACCAGAGAAAAGATTAGGCAAAGTACCACCACACCACCGATCGCTGCCGCTGTAGTAGCCACCTGACCCTCCATCATCAACATGGGGATGAATGCAGCGATGGTAGTCAATACACCGAAGGTGGCCGGCATGGCTACCCGCTGAGCGCCCCTGATGACGCTTTCGGTTGAATGGCCTTCCCGTTCGCCATAGGACTGTGCACTCTCACCGATGATAATGGCATCATCGACGACGATTCCGAGTACCAGAATGAATCCGAACAGACTGATGATATTGACACTGATTTCTGCAAACGGCATCAAGGTAACCGCGCCCAAAAAACAGATCGGCAATCCGATAATTACCCAGAACGCCAGTTCCAGCCGCAAGAAGATACCCAGCACGATCAGCACCAGCACAACACCGTAGGCAAGATTGTCGCTCATCATCTGCAGTGTGGAATCAAGGTAGAATGAAATGTCCGCCCACACAGCGATACTGACGCCGTCCGGCAGCAGCATCTCTTTCTGGGCAACATAATTCCTTACTTCCTTGGATATTGTCAGCGCATTCTGGTCACCCACGGCATCCACGGCAATGCCTACACTTGGCTTACTGTCAAACAGCAGAGAGACGTCCACCTCTGCGAAACCGTCGGTAACTTCTGCAATATCCCCGAGGGTCAGTCGCACGCCACTCGGGTCCACTAAGAGCGGAATGGCATCGAAATCACTCTGCACATAGGCCTGACCCTGAGTTCGCAGCAGAATGTCTCCGGAATCTGTCTTAATGGAGCCTGCCGGCAGGTCCAGAGAAGATTTTCTGATGGCACTGGCCACCTGCTGCAGGGTCAACCCATAGTGCTGCAACACCGATTTCCTAAACTCTATACTGACCTCATAGGGCTTATCTCCGAACACTCTTGCAGCTGTTACAGTGGGTAGACTCTGGATCTCATCCCGCACGCGAATGGCCAGTTCCTTTAGCTCTCTGTCGTTCAGATTGCCGAACAACTGAACATACACCACCGTGCTGCTCACTTGATTCTTGTAAATGCGCGGCTGTTCTATTTCGTTGGGGAAATTTGGTATTCGATCGACGGCAAGTTTCACTTCATCCATCAATGACTGAACTTCGAAGTCGGAATCCACATCGACATTGATCCTGCCCACTCCCTCGAAGGAGAAGGACTGAAATTCGCTGATCCCTTGTATCTCGCGTAGCGCGTCTTCGATCAGTACAACGATTCCCGTTTCCACCTCTGCCGGTGACGCGCCTGGATAGGCAACTTCCACGGTAACCCTGTCGAGTTCCTGATCCGGCAACGCCTGGGTGCGGATGGATGCAGCGGAGATAAAACCAACCACGATGATGATACCCATCAGCAGGTTTGCTGCTACGCCATTGCGAGCGAACCAGGCGATTATGCCGTGATGGGTGGCATCACTCGTCGAAGGGGTGGCATCACTCGTCGAAGGGGTGGCATCACTCATTGATAGCCGCCTGCTGAGCGGGCGTGTCCACAAGGGTGTACTGTACTTGAGTGCCGGGCAGCGGGTTCTCCAGGGAGGTGATACAGATCAGTTGTCCATCACTCACTCCGGACGAGACATACAGCGATTTCTCATCTGCTCGCACAACGTCAATGTCCTGCATGCGCAGTTGCTGCTCTTCATCGATTATCCAGACCTGATTACCAGGACGAAGGGAACTGCGCGGAACGACTACTACATCTTCGAGCAGCTTGCCTTCAATCACTGCATCCACGAAGGTGCCAATTCGCAGAGGGGCATCCCACCCGTCCGGACCCCTCAGGTAGGGATGTGCGACCCGTGCGACGACATAGAGAACCCGGCTCTTTTTGTCCAGAACGGCTTCCGTTCTAACGATTTTCCCCTGCCACGATTTCTTGGACTCACCAACAACCGTTGACAGCGTCACGTTCAGCTTGTCGGTGCGGTCCGGATGCAATGGATCCGGTAATTCAAGGTAATCCAATTCAGGAATTGAAATGGGCAGGCGGACCTCGACCGATTCAATCCCAAACGTGATACCCAAGTTGGTTCCGGTGGTGACAAATTGACCCAAGTCGACGTTCTTCTCCTCGATGATGCCGTCGAATGGTCCGCGTATCTCAGTTCGTAGCAGGTCGTCCTGTTTCTTGAGCAGATCCGCCTCAGCAAATTCCAGGTTCGCCTGCGCTTCTATCAACTGGGGCTTTCGAAGGGTCAGATCGGAGGCAAGTGTCGTATTGGTGACCGATTGATTCGCCCTCTCCCAATCGTCCAGTGCATATTCAGCCAGCCCGCTCTCTTTAGCGAGTTGAGTTTTGGCAGATGCCACTGCCGCTTCCGCTCTCTTCACCTCTGCTATGTAGTTTCTGTCATCGATCTTTACCAACAGATCACCTTTCTTAAAGTAGCCGCCAACCACAAAGGCAGGAGAACTATCGGTGATAATGCCGGTCACTTCAGACACGAGCACGGTCCTGGTTGTTGCACTGACAGTGCCTTGGGTCCTGACGACAGTATCCGCCGAGCGGCTAACGGCTCTTATTGCGTCCACCAGGAGTACCGGCCGTTCCGGGGTCTTTTGTTCGGGTTCGGGAGTTGCCAACGACAACAGCAAAGCAACGCCAAGACCGCCCGCCACTATCAAGGCAGGTACAAGGTATTTCTTCATTTCCGTTACTGTTGGCAAGCTAATCATAAGGGAACGTGTTAGTCGGTTAGATTCCTGGATACGATCTCGAAGGCTTCCTGTATCTCTTGAAATCTGTCCGTCGCGAATTGCATAAATTCCTTTGGCAATCCTTTGGACTGGATTCTATCGGGGTGAAATTGCATGGCCAGTTCCCGGTACTTTTTCTTTACCGTCGGCAGATCATCTTCGGGGCTGCATCCGAGGATCTCGTAACATCGATCGATATCACCGGGTGAACCGTTCAAGCTGCCGAGAATATGCTGATATGCATCGCTCAGGCCAAAGATGCCGGCAGCAGACTCGATCAGCTCCTCCTCCTTCTCGTGGTAGTGACTGTCCGCGTGGGCCACCACCAGCAACAGCTCCAGCATCGACGTCAGGATCTCCGGTTCATTGCGAAAGGAGTCATAAAACTGATCTGCGTATTGCTGAAAGGAAATCTCAGAATGTATGGCATTATTGAATGTTTCGATAGCGAACTGTTCTGCTCCCGCTGACAAATGGAATCGTTCGCTCACAATCTGTTTTACAGTGTCTATCTCGTCTTCCGTAACGACTTCGTCAGCCTGGGCCAATTTTCCCAACATGGAAAAGATTGCCACAAAGAAAACGCTGTTCTTTACCTCCATTTCGGACATGGGTACGCCATAGAAACTGCGCGGCGCGTTGTCCATGGCCTGGTGGCCGAATGCAGCGCCCAGTATCGCACCCAATGGTCCTCCGAGCAGGTAACCTGCTCCAGCGCCGAGCACCTTGCCAAGCCAAGCCATGCCTTTATTTCTCGCCCTGCCACAAGGGTCGAATAGCAGTGGCTATGGTAATCTGTAGCAATAAGAATGTATCCGTGCCGCTCATCGGCAGAGAGATTGGCCCGGAAACAATGTGCCAGGACCGCGGTCAAATTGGCATAGCTATTGACTCCATGGGAACCATGCCATCCTCAAGCGTTCTACTTTACAGAATTAGCCGCCAGACGCTGCTAACAGCGGCAATTCTGGTCGTGGCTGGATGTGGGCGTGGCGGCGGCGCCCCGGCAGTCTCATCGGACAACAATCCACCGTCGAATAGCGATGGCAACTCAGCAGTCTGGGTACCTGACGTATTTGAACCGGCAGTGAACTTTGAAAACCGATGCGTTGTACCGCGTACCGGCACAGATCCACGCACAGGCGGGCAGTTCCCCGATGTTACGGGCACAACACTCGATGAAAACAATTGGCTGAGGTCATGGAGTAACGACCTATATCTTTGGTATGACGAAATCGTCGACCAAAATCCAGCGGACTTTACGACAGCTGAGTATTTCGAAGTACTTAAGACTTCCGAGATAACACCATCCGGCAACCCAAAAGACAGGTTTCACTTTAGCCTGAGCACCGAAGAGTGGCATGCGCTCTCCCAATCCGGTGTCTCGGCTGGCTATGGCGCAACGTTTTCGGTTATCGCGGCCTCGCCGCCGCGTCAGGTCGTGGTTGCCTACACCGAACCAAATTCGCCCGCAACCACCGGCCCAGTCAATCTAGCGCGTGGCGCCAGCATCCTTGCGATCGATGGTGTCGACATGGTGGAGGCCAGCGATGATGCAAGTGTTGCGGTATTGAATGCGGGTCTATTCCCGTCGGAACCGGGTGAAAGTCATGAATTCACAGTGCAGGACCTGGGATCTTCGACGTCCCGTTCCTTCTCGATGGTATCCGCAACGATAACCTCTGTGCCGGTACAGAATGTGGACACGGTAGCCACTTCGTCAGGCGCCGTTGGCTACATGCTCTTCAACGACCACATCGCCACGTCCGAACAGCAACTCATGGATGCGGTCGACTCTCTGCTCGGAGCTGACATTACGGATCTCGTAGTAGACCTGCGTTACAACAGCGGAGGATTCCTCGATATCGCAAACGAACTGGCTTACATGGTGGCAGGTGCCGGGCCAACCGCCGGACAAACCTTCGATGAACTCCGCTTGAATGACAAACACACCGTATTCAATCCAGTGACCGGCAGACTGCTGCAGCCTACTCCTTTCCACACAACTGCGCTGGGATTCTCAGCCCCTGGCGGACAGAATCTGCCAACTCTGGATCTGTCCCGCGTCTTTGTCCTGACCGGCCCGGGAACTTGCTCGGCAAGCGAAGCATTCATTAACGGCCTGCGCGGCGTAGACGTCGAAGTCATCCAGATTGGCTCGACTACCTGCGGCAAGCCGTACGGCTTTTATGAAGGTGCCAACTGCGGAACCAGTTATTTTTCGATACAGTTCAAGGGTGTCAATGCAAAAGGATTCGGTGACTATACCGACGGATTCTCACCTGAAAACGTCGTGGAAATAGAAGGAACACCGATTCCCGGCTGCTCCGTCGCTGACGACTTCACTCATGCGCTAGGCGATCGTGACGAGGCCCGGCTCTCGGCTGCCCTCGCCTATCGCATAGATCAGAGTTGTCCATCACCGTCGGGCCTATCAGACCGCACGCTTCTGAGAGCGAAGGTCGACCTGTCCGCCGTCGATGGCCATATACACAAGTCACCCTGGTTGACAAACCGCATCATGGGAAGGCGTTAACGTGAAGAGTCAAGCGGCCTTGGTGATGGGTGTCGTTCTGATCGCATCCGCCGGTCACGCCCTGTCTACTGCAAAAGACATTCCTGCTGTAATTACACAACACTCGGTCGAAAGTCGTGCCGAGTTGTTGCACGTCGTGTCGACTGCGCTAAACGGAATTCGGATCACCCTTGCAGACGATGCCCTGACTCACAACAGCTTGTTGACCCTGGAACGCAATCCACCCCGGGATTTGCAGAACAGGCAACTAACGGGATTGCAGCTGGAGCGACCGCAGCAGTTTCGTTTGGTGATCAACGGGTCCGACTGCATTCTGGTGCATCAGACCGGTAGGTGGCACCTGGAAGAATCCAGTTGCGCCGCGGAGTAGCCAGCTTCTTGGGGCGCCGGAACCGAAGGTTGCACACCGTGCCGAAGGGTCGCTGGGAGTCGTTTCGCTTGAGGTCGGGAACCTGGGATCCCAGCAATGTGTCAGAATCAATGCTGGGTTACATGTCGGCCGGTCGTTACGTTTTGTAGGCTCTGCTTTTCTAATCATCTTATTCAGCAATTGGTCAGATAGGAGGAGTCATTGCCCGGACCCGCTCCGCATGCGGCCCAGTAAATACATCCATGTACGCTCTGCTGGGCCGCATCCGGATCGGCATCCCTGCCTCCGACAGTCCTGGCAATCACTCCTCCTACCTGACCTCCACCGTCGCACTAACGCCAGGACTATTGCGGTTAATCATTTCTTGAGAGCTTGTGGCGTCAGGAATCGTCGTTATTGACAAGCCCCGAAGTGCTTATCCATACGCAGCATCCCGACTGCGAAGGTTCGGTCTTTCAGTGGCCTTTCCAGGACGGTGTGCAAGCATGGGGCTAGGCGCCCTGGCTGGTTGGGAAAATGAGGGTGGGAGTTTAGCGGCTAGCTTTTTTCCTGCCGCCCGCTTGTCGCTTGGGCGCCCTTTTGGCTTTTTTTGGGGCTGCTTTTGCCTCCGTCTTAAGGCTGGCCTTCAAGGCTTCCATAATATCGATGATCTTGCTCTCGGCGTGCTCTTCCGGCGCCATTACGATTTCCTGCCCGTTCACCTTCCGATCGATCATCTCCAGCATGTGATGGCGTATTTCGTCACGATAATTCTCCGGATTGAATTCATCCGACGATACCTGCTCCACCAGTTGGATGGCCAGATCCAGTTCCGCCGACTGGATATCTGCCGGAGGCACCTCTACATCACTGAACATGCGCAGCTCTTCCTGATGGCGGAGTTGAATCATGATCAATCCATCGTCTATCGGGTGGATCAACACCAGATAGCATTTGCCCCGGGCCGCATATTTCGCCAACGCCGACTTACCGGTCTTGCGCATGGCTTCGGCGAGCAAGTGGTAGGACCTGGCAGCGCCTTTATCGGGTCCCAGATAGTTGACCTTTTCGACGTAGGTGGCACTAATCATGTCGGCGGGGATAAACTCATGGATCTCAATCTCGTTGGTTGATTTGACATCCATAGATTTCATCTCTTCATCAGAGAACAGCACATACTGACCCTTGGAAAATTCATAGCCCTTGACGCGATCTTCCCGCGGCACCAGCTTATCGTCCGCTTCAGCAATATACTGTTGCTTCAGACGACTACCGTCCTGTAACTTCTCAATAAATCAGTGCAATCAACCTTCCAATACAGCGTGGCCGCTGATCAGATCGGCAAGAGGGGGAATGGTACCGGCGATGGTGGTCCGGTCGGTCAGGTAGTCCCAGAATGAAACGC
>Ga0187827_10001486_pt1 | contig 34380 bp, 33 predicted proteins | sample ETNtaG_39_FD_167969 | JGI IMG/M metagenome (GOLD analysis project Ga0187827, IMG submission 167969) | Marine microbial and viral communities from oxygen minimum zone, Eastern Pacific Ocean - ETNP2014_SV_150_PacBio MetaG (Illumina Assembly) | ecosystem: Environmental > Aquatic > Marine > Hypoxic...
AGAGTAGACACGATGGCCTGGTGGGGTAAATTGATCGGTGGTGCGATGGGGTTCATGCTGGGTGGCCCCCTGGGGGCTCTGCTCGGTGGCAGCATCGGCCACCAGTTTGACAGTGGCCTGAGAAGAAAAGGCGGCGTTTTCGCAACCGCTGATCAGGAACGCATCCAGGCCGCTTTTTTCACCGCCACCTTCTCGGTGATGGGGCATCTGGCCAAGGCCGACGGTCATGTCTCCGAACACGAGATCCAAACTGCCCGCAACCTGATGCAACAGATGCGCCTTAATCAAGCGCAGCAAAAAGCCGCCATCGAACTGTTTAGCCAGGGCAAAGACTCGGATTTCCCGTTGGACGAGGTGCTGCACCAATTCCGCAACGAATGCCATCGGCGCACTACCTTACTACGCATGTTTCTGGAAATACAGGTGCAGGCCGCACTGGCCGATGGGCGCATGGATCCAGCGGAGAACCGTATCCTGCTGTACATCGCAGAAGTATTAGGGTTTGACCGTGCCCAGGTCGAGCACCTGATCGACTTTGTCGCTGGCGCGGCTACCGGGCAGCGCCCAGGCCACCAGGTACAGTCGCTGGAAGATGCCTACAAGGTGCTGGGCGTAGCCCCTGACAGCGACGATGCGCAGGTAAAAAAAGCCTATCGGCGACTGATGAACCAGCACCATCCCGACAAACTGGTGGCCAAAGGTATGCCCGAGGAGATGGTCAAACTGGCCACCGAGAAGACCCAGGAGATTCGCAGCGCCTGGGAGCGGGTGCGCGACCACCGCGCTGCGCAACACTGACTGTCCCTGCCGTGAACAGCTGAGCGCGCCCAGCATGAATCTTTTCCAGCTACTACAGGCACGCGCTGCCGAAGAGCGTCCGGTGCGGGTGGCGCTCATCGGTTGTGGCAAGTTCGCAACCATGTATCTGGCCCAGGCTCGACAGACCCACGGCATACACATTGCTGGCATTGCCGACCTTGACCTGGTGCGCGCCCGCGCCAACCTCGCTGCCGCCGGCTGGCCTGATGAGCAGTACCAGGCCGCGTCACTGGGTGCGGCCCTCACCAGTGGCAGCACCTGGCTGACTGCGGACGCCGATGCCCTGGCCGGGGCGGAGCCACTGGACGTCGTCATCGAAGCCACCGGCGTAGCCCGGGCCGGTATCGCACATTGCCGGCGAGCCATCACTGCAGGCCATCATGTCATCATGGTCAACGTCGAGGCCGATGCGTTGGTCGGGCCGCTGCTGGCTCAAGAAGCTGCAGCTGCAGGGGTGGTCTACAGCCTCGCCTGGGGCGACCAACCGGCCCTGATCTGCGAACACGTCGACTGGGCCCGGAGCTGCGGCTTCGAGGTCACAGCCGCGGGCAAGGGTACCCGCTACCTGCCCGAGTACCACACCTTAACTCCCGATACCGTCTGGGAGGTGTTGCAACAGTACCTTAGCATCAACGACCCGGATAGCATCAACCTGAAGATGTTCAACTCCTTTCTCGACGGCAGCAAATCTGCCATCGAGATGACCGCTGTCTGCAACGCCACTGGCCTTAAGCCCCAACCCGAGGGGCTACGCTTCCCACCGGCATCGCGCTTCGAACTGGCCGAGGTATGCAAACCGGCAACTGATGGCGGCACCCTGGCCCATAGCGGCACCACCGAGGTGGTATCGTCTCTGACCCGCGATGGCAAAACTATTCCCCATCACCTCGCCCTGGGTACGTTTGTCGTCATCCGCGCAGACAACGACTACGCCCGCCGCTGCTTTGCCGAATACCACATGCTGCCCGACACCTCGTGCCGCTATGCAGCGCTCTATCGGCCGACCCACATGATCGGGCTGGAACTGGGTGTGTCGGTGGCCTCGGTCGTGTTGCGGGGTGAAGCCACCGGCTGGCCGCAGGCCTTTGCCGCCGACGTTGCGGCGACCGCCAAGCGGGCACTCAAGGCCGGCGAATACCTCGATGGCGAAGGCGGCTCCTGCGTTTTCGGCCGCCAGTTACCGGCAGCCGAATCACTGACCGCTAACGCCCTGCCACTGGGACTTGCCGGCAGTGTGCGCGTAGTGCGGGACGTCGCGGCCAATACGGTTTTGCGTTGGGGCGACGTGGCTGTTGACGACAACGATGAAGCAGTACGGGCGCGGCATGCTATGGTGCGCTCGTACTATCCCGACTCTACCGGGTAACGGGCCCCGGACACCCATTCCAGAAAACAACTGATGGCAACCAACGCCACCGTCCTCATCACCGGCGCGGCCCGCGGTATCGGCCTGGAACTCACCCGGCAATACGCCAAGAGCGGTCACACTGTGATCGCCACGGCGCGCAATCCTGGCGCAACAACCCTGGTCGATTTAAGACGGGATTTCCCCGGTAAGGTCGAGACCTTCGGGCTTGAGGTGACCGATGCAGGCTCGATCACTGCGCTGGCAGAAAGCCTAGCCGGCCGGCCACTACAGCTGCTGATCAACAATGCCGGCAGTTTTGCCTCCAAAGCTCACAGTCTGGACGACCTCGAGGCCGAAGCGTGGCTGGAGGAACTGCATATCAATACCGTCTCACCGTTCATGGTCACCCGTGCCCTGATTGGCAATCTCAAGGCTGCTGGCAACAGCACCGTTGCCATGATGTCGAGCAAGATGGGCAGCATGTCTGACAACGCCGCCGGCGGTGCCTACGCTTACCGCTCAAGCAAGGCGGGCCTGAATGCAGTGGTCTGCAGCCTGGCGCACGATCTGGCTGACGATGGCATCACGGTAGTGGCCCTGCACCCCGGCTGGGTCCGCACTGACATGGGTGGCCCCAACGCGCTGATCGACGTGCAAACCAGTGCCGTGGGACTTAAGCGGGTGCTTGACGGTCTGCAGCCAGCCCAAGGTGGTCGGTTCTTTGATTACACCGGCGCCGATATACCTTGGTGAATGAGGCAGATACAATCGCGCAACGGATGCATGAGCCCTAGGTAAGAGCGCGGAATACTATGCCAAAACACACCATCGCCCTGCTTGCCGGTGACGGCATCGGCCCCGAGATCATGGCCGAAGCGGTCAAGATCCTGCAACTCATCGAGCAGCGCAACGACGTGACTTTCGACCTCAGGCCGGCGCTGTTCGGCGCCAGCGCCTGGTTCGAGACCGGCAAATCGTTTCCGGACGAAAGCATCGCCATCTGCGACCAGGCCGACGCCATTTTGAAGGGCACCATTGGCCTTAGCCACGCCGAGTCCCAGAAAATTCCGGTAGACGAGCAGCCCGAACGCGGTGCGCTGCTGCCCATGCGCCGACGCTACGACACCTTCGCCAACTTCCGGCCGGTATACCTGCCGCGCAGCCTGGCACACTTCTCACCACTACGGCCCGAGATCATCGGCCAGGGCATCGATCTGGTCATTATCCGTGAGCTGGTAGGCGGGCTGTACTTCGGCAACAAAGAGACCGGGATCAACGACGCCGGCCGACGCTATGTGCACGAGACACTGGAGTACGACGAGGACCAGATCCGGCGGGTGCTGGAGATCGCTTTCGAACTGGCTGCAAAAAGGAAGAAGGTGCTGCACAACGTGCACAAGAGCAATGTACTGAAATCCAGCGTGCTGTGGAATGAGGTGCTGAACGAGGTCCACCCCAACTATCCCGAGGTCGCGGTCGAGCACGTGCTGGTTGACGCGGCCGCCACCTACTTGTGCTTGAATCCCACTCGCTTTGACGTCATGGTGATGGAGAACATGTTCGGCGACATACTCAGTGACCAGGGTGGCGGCATTCTCGGCTCACTGGGCCTGATGCCCTCGGCCTGCGTCGGCCCGCAGAAGTCGTACTATGAACCCTCCCACGGCTCAGCCCCGGACATCGCCGGCCAGGGTATCGCCAACCCCTACTCCATGCTCGGCTCGGTGGCCATGATGCTGGAGATGAGTTTCAACATGGCCGAGGAAGCGCGCAACCTGTGGCAAGCGATGCAGGCGGTCTTTGTCGCCGGCTACACCACGCCCGACCTTGCCCGCCGGGGCGAGCGGGAAAAGAAAATCAGTACTGCCGAGTTTGGCGACCGGGTCGCTGCCGAACTCCAGGGAATGCCAACAGACTAGGGTGCGCTGGACCCGCTACTCGGGCTTTGCCAGGGGGCCTGAATCCTCCGCGCCATTTTGGTACATGACCATGTTGAGCATGCGCAGGGCAGCGTTGACGCCGGCAAATACCTGATTGGCATGCACACCACGGGTCTTGAACTCGTGCCCGCCATCAGTCCAGGTGACAAAACACTCGGTCAACGCGTTGCTGTGACCACCCTTGGGAATACGAATCTCAAAGTCGGTCAGTTCCGGAAAGCGAAACCCGCTCGGCTCCAGAATCTTTTTCATGGCGGTAATGAATGCATCGAAACCGCCGTTGCCCGAACCCGACGATTTGTGGACCTCCTCGCCTACTCGCACCCGCACGCTGGCAGTAGACTCAATCTCGTAGCCACTGTTGATCGAGCAATTGAGTAGTTCGACGTGTTTGTAGTCGCCGCTTTCGAGAATATCGGCGATGATGAAAGGTAGATCTTCGGGCGTGATGGTCTCCTTGGTGTCGGCGATCTCGACGATACGATCCAGCACCTTCTGCTGGTTCTCCGCTGACAGTTCCAGGCCCAGCGCCTCCAGGTTCTCGATCAGTGAAGCCTTGCCACTCATCTTGCCGAGCGCGTAACTATGCCGGCGATCGAACCGCGCCGGGCTGAGTTCGGTCTGGTAGAGCCGCCCCTTACGATCGCCGTCGGCATGGATACCGCTAGTCTGGGTAAAGACGTCACTGCCGATGACCGGCGCGTTTGCTGCCACCCGCTTGCCTGAGAAGTTCTCCACCATCTGGCTGAGGTCGTGAATCTTGGACTCGTCGATTCCGACCTTAACACCGAGTTTGTCCTTGAGCGCTACGGCTACCTCAGCCAATGAGGCATTACCGGCGCGCTCCCCCAGGCAATTGACGGTAGCATGGATACCTGCCGCACCCGCCTGTACTGCCGCCATGGCGTTGGCCGTGGCCAGGCCATAGTCGTTGTGCGGGTGGAAGTCGAACGCTTGCTGCGGAAAGCGCTCACACATGTCACCGATCGCCGCCGCCACCTCATCGGGTCCTAGCACTCCTAGCGTGTCTGGCAGCATGATGTGGGCGATGCCCAAGCCAGCGAGCGCTTCCACCATCGTGTAGACATAATCACAACTGTCACGATAACCGTTAGACCAGTCTTCCAGGTATACGTTCACCAATACGCCATGCTCGTGCGCATAGCCAACGGTGTGGCGGATATCCTCGAGGTGCTGATCCAGCGTTCGGCGCAACTGCTCGCGGCAATGTTTTTCACTGCCCTTGGTCAGGAGGTTCAGGGTGCGGCCACCGGCACTTACCAACCAATCCACGCTGCGCTCATGGTCGGTGAACCCGAGCACCTCGACCCGTTCCAGCAGGTCATTGTCAGCCGCCCAGCCATAGATGCGGGTAACAGCCTCCTTTTCACCGTGGGAGACGCCGGCTGAGGCCACCTCGATGCGATCCACCTTGAGGCTCTGTAACAAAGCGCGGGCGATGTTGACCTTCTCGTCGGGCGCAAACGACACCCCTTGGGTCTGTTCCCCGTCCCGCAGGGTAGTGTCCATAAGTAATATGTGATCGCGCACGTTGTTCGTCCCGCTGCCAGCCGAATCTCGCAAAGAGCGCGATATTCTAACGGTAAACCTTTGTTAGAAAGAAATATTTAATAAGCCAGATTGCGAGATCTGGGTATCGCCACGGCCACAATCAGCGACTGAGAAACACCAAGGGAGCGGTTTTCTCAGCGTACGGCCGAGTCGATCATGTTGATTTTGCCGCGCTGGTCCTGGCGGTAGAACCGCCGCAACTCGCGGGTGAGTCCGACATTGTCATGACAACGCAGATAGCGCTGCTCCAGTTGCCGGCAATATAAGGCGGCATAGAAATTGGCTTTCTGGTAGCGGGCGAGTTCCTCGGCTGCAAGGCCCGGCGCAAACCGCACCGCGTCGAACAACCAGGCACGCAGGCGGGCACAGCCATCAACATCCAGGGGCTCTTCAGGTAGCGTCATCATGCCCACAAACTTATCGACCTCGGCCTGTAGTTCAAGTTCCATCTGGGTAAGGGTGCGGTCGAAACCGGCCCGCCAAGCAAGGTAAAGAAAGTGGCTGACCCCTTCGATAGCAAGGCAGAAAGTCCGTCCGTCAGCCCGCGGCCGGCTATCGCTCACCCTGGCCAAGTGGCCCACGATCTCCGGCGCGAGGTAGAGCGAGACGTTGAGTTCGTCCTGTACCTCCCTCACCAGCAGTTTTTCGGGACAATCACCACGGCCCGCGCTACCGTGCAACTGCTGTGCAAGATCCGGGTTGGTGATTACGAAATCCGCCACATCATGGTCGATACGAATCTCGTACACCCCCTCCAACCAGTGTTGCAGGCGAGTCAGGGCCTGCATCTCAGTGCTTCGTGTCCGGCACGTTCGGCGTATCGGGCAAGTGGATGCCGAGTGCACGCAACTGCCGGGCGCAGCGGCGGCTGCCGGTCTTGCGCCAGCGGTCGTAACTGGCGAGCAGGTCTTCGTCGTTGCCCGGACAACGATCACAGACCTCCTCGAGCACTTCGACAAAAACACTGAACTTGTGGGCAAGTTCCGAGAAGATGGCGCCATGGGCGTTGCCGCCAGCCGGATAATTACCCGACAGGCTCGCGTAAGCGCTGCCACCCATGGCGATGTAGTACTCGACACCTACCGGCCGGCGCTGCAGGTTATCTGCAAACACCCCGGCCACGAACAGCGCCACATCACCTAGCCTTCTGAGCGCAGCAACTCGCTCTTGGGCGGTGGACGCTGCCAGCGCCTCGCCGTAAGTCAGGGCCAGCGGCCGAATGGCAAGCCCGTCCACCGTGTGCTCGAATAGATGATCGGCACGGGTGTAGAAAGTCAACAGGTTGACGATGTAGGCCACCGTCTCATCGAGAGCACTGACTTTCTGATTGTTAATCGCGCCCCTGACTGTGTCGTGGAAATACTCCCTGACCGTGCTGTGGGTATTGAGGCTAGGCGCACCCTGCATCCATGGCATACACTTTCCTCCCGGGCAATGACCGTTATCCGAGGCTTCATTGTTCACGAGGTCTGCCGGCCGGCAAAGTCAGCACTCGGCCTTGACCGCTGCTGATAGATCGTGGGCTTTTCCCCGGTCTGGTGATATCCACGGCAACCATGACGAGCACGAGCAACCATCCACAAAGAGCCCTGCTGGCCGTGCTGCATGCGGATATCGTCGAGTTCAGCCGCCTGGTTCACCAAGACGAAGCAGCGATATACCGCACACTGCAGCAACACCTGGCCACAGTCCGCAGCATTATCAGCGACAATGAGGGGCGCCTGATCGATACTGCCGGCGACAGCCTGCTGGCTGTCTTTCCCACCGTCAGCGCCGCAGCAACTGCCGCCATGGCGATGCAGCAGCAGTGGGCTACTGCCAATGCCGAGTTGCCGGAAGAACGACGCGTGCGCGTGCGCATCGGCATCAACCTGGGAGAGGTCATCGATGACGGCCAACGCGTGTTCGGCGATGGCGTCAACGTGGCTGCGCGGCTGCAGGAGATCGCGCCACCTGGGGGGATATGCTTGTCTGGGTCTGCCCGGGCAGTGGTTGGCCACGATCTGGCGCTACAGTTCCAACCGATCGGTGAGCAGAATCTGCGCAACATCGAGTTGCCGGTTGCAGCGCACCTGCTCCTTAGCGGCAGTGAGGTACCTGCTAAAACACATGCTGGCACTGTGGGCTCACGATTGTCAGTCGCAGTCCTGCCGTTTTCGGCCCTCGATTCCGGCGCCCGGGCAGATGGCCTTGGTGAGGCGCTGACCGTCGAGCTGGTTGGCGCTTTGTCCCGCTTTCGACAATTGTTCGTGCTGGCCCAACACACCTCGCTAGCGCAGCAGGGCCTGCTGCAGGACAAGGCGGCCCTGGGCCGCCGACTGGGTGCCCGCTACTTGGTCGATGGCAGCATCCGCTGCCAGGGTGAGGCTTTCCGTATATCTGTACAACTGGTCGAGAGCGCCGCGGGTGGCTACCTGTGGTCGGAAACCTATGCCGGCGCGAGTCGCGACCTCTTTGCCATCCAGGATGAGATCACGCAGCGAATCGTCTCGACCCTCGTCAGCAATATTGAGCACAGTGCGCTGCGTGCACCTGCCGGGCCGAGCGCGGGCGCCAACTATACCGACGTGATCCGCGCTCGACACCTGGTCTATCGCATGCGTGAGGCAGCCGACACCCACAAAGCCCGGCAGCTGTTCGAGCGGGTGCTCGCTGCAGATACGACCTTTGCGCCGGCGCTTTCCGGGCTGGCGCTGGCGCATATGACAGACCTGTTGATGTCTTGGTCCGATGATCCTCAGGCATGCGTGCCCCAAGCTACCCGGTACGCCCAGCAGGCGCTGGAACTGGATCCAACCGACAGTCTCGCTCACGCCATGTTCGGCATCACCAGCCTGTGGCGCAGGCGTTACGTGGAAGCAATGACCCACTTGGACCGGGCAATCGAACTGAACCCCAACCATGCCGACGCGTTCGCCGGCAAAGGCCTGGCGCTGATATTCACCGGTCAGAGTGAAGCGGGCGTTCAGCAGTTCACCGAGGCGCTGGAGCGCAACCCGTTTCCACCCTCATGGTATCTGTGGGCACTGGCCATCGCCCAGTACAACATCAGCCACTATCGGCAAGCGGTCCACACGTTGCTGCGAATCAGTGCGCCCAACCGCTTTCACCGGCGGGTACTGGCGGCAAGTTACGCGCGCCTCGGTAACGACGATAACGCCCGTGAGCAACGCGACCTGGTAATGGCCGAGACGCCTGGCTACACCGCAGCCGACAGTTGGCGCACCCAGCCCTACGCCGACCCGGGTGACATCCAGCCCTTCATTGATGGCTTGGTCCTGGCCGGCTTTCCCCCGGGGAAAACCAGCCGATAACGCCGGGATGATGCAAGCGTCTCATCCAGGCTGAACCCGGGAAGCCGCCTGCCGAATCACGCCATCAGTGCATCGACCAGCGCCCCGGCGCCACCGCGCACAGGGTCAACCGTCAGCCGGCCAGTGGCATCGGCCACTTGCGCTACTGCCCGGGCGGCGGCACCGTCGGCCAGATGTGCCGTATTGAGCGCGATAGCGGCGATCACGGGCCTTGGATAGAGCCCGCAGGCCGATGCTACATCCTGGTAAAGGTCGATGACCTCGTTCAAGGGTGGCACTTTAACCGTGACCCCGACAGTGTCGAGTTCGGTCATGCCGGCGCGGTGGCACAGTATGAGATGAGTAGGACAGGTGCCACGCAAGAGTGGCAGGGTCGAGGTGCTGCCCGGATGCAGCAATGAGCCCTGGCCTTCGACAATGACGAGTTCTGCGGCGGCCGCCTGCAGCACCATCTGCTCCACCGCACCGCAGGCGTAATCCACCCGGATGGCGTCAAGCGGTATGCCCTGGCCGCTGATCAGGATCCCGATCTGGCCACTGGCCAGGAACTCGGCCCGGATATCGCGCTCGAGTGCCGCGTGCCAGATCTCAAGGCCCGCAGTCATCTTACCCACTGCCATGTCGGTACCCACCAACAGTGCCCGGCGGTTGGTAAGTTCTGCCGCACGCCCCGAGGCGATGTCGAGCCCGGTCGGCTCCTGGCGGATATCCCAGATCCACTGTCCTGCCGCCAGATCAGGATAGCGTGGTGAAAGTTGTTCATGCAGGCCGTTGACCACCGACATACCGCCCGCGACCGCGCGATCTACTTCCGCAACCATCTCTGGCGGCAGTCGCCCGCCCGAGGGCGCCATGCCGAGCACCAGCGCTTCACCGCCATGCTCGAACGCTGCCTCTACCGAAGATACCACCGGCACGTCGGGGCCAAATCCGAGCAGTTCGCGCGTACTTCTGCCGCCATGGTTAAAGTCGATTGCACAAGCGACCGGGTTGCGGGAATAGCGCAGCACACCGTGTCCCATCTTGCCGTTCAACTTGTCAATCTGCTCGTGAAAGTGAATGACGAGTTTTTGTTCTGGTCTCAACATGTGAGTGTGACGCCATGGCCGGGGTCGTGTTCGCTTACCCTGACCACGCCAGCCGCCAGGGTCAGGCCCCGAGCGGGATCGGGTAGCAGGTTAAGGTGCGAATCCAGATCGATGTGGTCAAACAGCGCACCGATGGAGGCACCCGCACCGATGGCAACAGAGGACTCACCCATGCAGCCGATCATGGTCAGAAGGCCGTGGGCCCGGGCGACAGCAACGATGCGCAGGGCCTCAGTGATACCGCCGCATTTCATCAGTTTGAGGTTGACGCCGTCGACTACGGCAGCAAGGCGCGATACGTCAGTGGCAAAGCAACATGACTCGTCGATGAAAATCGGCAGTGCCCGGCGGGCAAAAAGCTCGGGCAACTGGTCATCGGCATCGAAGTGCAGCGGCTGCTCCACGTAATCGCAACCGCGTTCCTTGAGCCATTTCATCATGCTGATAGCAGCGGCCAAGTCCCAGCCACCATTTGCATCTACCCGCACTCTCACATCAAAGCCGCGGGCCGCTTCCACCACCGCCGCATACATGGCCCGGTCAGCCTCCAGCCCCTCTGGGCTGCCCAGTTTCACTTTGAGATAGCACCCACCGGTGCGCTCAAGTATCTCCGGCACCCGCTCGCGTACGATATCGGGTGACAGAATGCCGATTGTCACCGAGGTAGCTACCGACCTGTACGGTAACCCCAGCAGGCGGTAGAGCGGCTGGCCGCTGTGGCGTGCCAGCAGGTCCCAGAGGGCGGTGTCCACAGCGGCCCAGGCGCAGGGCGCCACCTGCTGTTCGCGCGCCAGGCGCCAGCCATCGAAGGGGTTATCCAGTGCTTCAGGGTGCGCAGCCAGAAAAGATCTGATCTGGTCTTCACACGCCTGCGCCGTCTCAGCCCCGGTGAGGCCGCCCGGTGCAGCCTCGCCCAGGCCCGTCACATCCGCAGCCATAATAGAGACGAAAAGATTGACCGAACCGGCCATCTCACCACGGCTGATCCGCAGCGGATAACGTTTTTTCAGGCTGATGTGTCGATAGTGAATGTCCAGATGTTTCTCCCCGAGGACCGATCCGCCCATTTAGAGATTAAAGGGTCGGTAATAAGGCTGGTGATATTAGTGGCCTTACCCAGTAAAAAAAAGCCCCAGACCACAAGGCCAGGGGCTTTTTTTGTCAAATTCAATTGGGTTTGTGTTGGGTCTGTCAGACCGCAATAAAGGGACAACTATTTCAAGGGCGGTGGAAATTAGATACCATCGCCGTGGACTCAATGGCTATGGGAGAGAGCTCGGTGAAAATTACGCTGCTGGGTACGGGAACACCGACCCCGTCGTTGAAGCGCATGAGTTCAGGCTACATGGTCGAAATCGGTGCCGATACCATACTGTTCGACCATGGGCCCGGCGCTTATCACCGTCTGATCGAAACAGGCGTGCGGGCGGTTGACGTTACCCATATCTTTTTTTCCCATCTGCATTACGATCATTGTCTCGACTATATCCGCCTGCTGATTACCCGCTGGGATCAGAGCGATGGTTCTTTGCCGGAACTCAAGGTTTACGGCCCACCCCATACGGCGCGGTTTAGCGATCTTTTGATCAAACCCGACGGCGTCTTTGGGCCCGACCTCAATGCGCGTATCAACCACCAAGCCAGTATCGACACCTTTGAGCGGCGCGGCGGTGTACCGCCACGTCTCAGACCGGCGCCGGAAGTGACGGAGTTGAGCAGCGGCGATGTCGTCGAGGGGAAGGGCTGGCGCGTGGAATGTGGCGATGTTCCGCATGTCCAACCACAGCTCGCCTGCTATGGCTTTCGTCTAGATTCCGATGAAGGGTCTTTCGCCTATTCGGGCGACGCCGGCCCCTGCAAGGCGATGGAGAAATTCGCCGACAACGTCGATGTGTTGGTGCATATGTGCCATTACATCTCCGGCACCGAACCGGGCCGGGCCTTCGCCAAGGGCAGTATGGGACATCTTGAACTCGCCGAACTCGGGCGCAAAGCGAAGGTACGGAATCTGGTTGTCAGCCATATTCTTGAGCAGATGGACGTACCCGGCGTTCGCGAACGGTTGATCGCAGAAATAGCGGCTATCTACCAGGGCAATATTTTTTTCGGAGAGGACCTTATGGTAATACCGCTGACATCACCAGTTCCACAGGCCATACGATAATGGCCGGGCAAAACGAGTGCGGCACCATCATTTCGGCCGCAGCATTGATATAGACTTCTATCCAGGGCGGCGCGAAATAAACTTAGACAGCAACTTTTCGGTGCTCGGCTGACGAGCGGGCGATTTACCGCCTAACCAATGATACAGCCAAGGGCGCGAAGGCCATGATCACTAGAATTCGCACCAGTTGATGGGCGAGCACAAAAGTCACGTCGTATCCCAGGCCGAAGGCGACCAGTGACATTTCTGCGAAACCGCCAGGATTGAAGGCAAGAATCAAAATTTCGAATGGTTCATCGACGATCAACATGCCGATCATCGCAAATACAACTCCGAGAACCAACATTAAAACCCCCACCATGGCGCCATGAAAGAGCTTTTTTGCCGCCTCCCTGAAATGAACCCCGAAGAACATGGCGCCGATACTTACGCCGATGACGAGGAGGGCGCATGAAATGACACCGCTGGGAATATCCGTATCAACATGGCCAGATAATTTAAGCACAGCAACGCCGATCAAAGGGCCGAGAACAAACGGCGCCGGAAATCTCAGGCATTTGGCGATGACATAGGATGTCGGCACCACCACAGTCAGGAAGATCAACTCCAAATAGTCGGGATTTGCCAGTACGAAGCTTAAATTCATCGAAGCGGGTGGGGCATAGTTGGAAAATATTCTAAAGGCCAAGGGAATGGCGAATATGACAACGATTAGACGCATCGACTGGATCAAGGAGAATGTTTTGACATCGGCGCCATAACTTTCGGCAAGGGCCAGCATGGTCACTAATCCGCCCGGGGTAGCGCTGAAATAGGCTGTCAGCGGATCAAGTTTAGCGACATGAATAAGATACAGTGTAATCGGGATTACGATGGCGATAGTGTAAAAAGCGACTAGAGCGATACTAGGAAGCCAGTGAAAGAACTGCTCACCGATTTGGGCAGTAATCGTCAAGCCAAAAACGGTTCCAACAATCCAAAAACTTGGAAGCCGAAGCCAGTTCGGTATCCAAAGCCTGGCGCCACTCAACCCGGCGAGTGATGTGGTGAAAATCGGCCCGATGATCCAGGGCAGCGGCAGCGTTAGAAAGATAAATAAAACCGCGCCGACCAAACCAATAGCCAGGCCAGTCAGTAGCGACACCCATTGCTGGCCGAATTCCTTTGCGCCGATTCCTAATGCTTTGATCATTGGGTGGGGCGTGTATGATTTAGATAAGAAAAAAATTGCTCTAGATATTCAACCACTTAGATTAATTGCCCTTTTGTCAATAGTGTATTACGATCCTCACCATGTATTCGAGCCATAAAGGATTGTTATCTAAATCGGATGCAAATTAATTCACACAGAGGAGAAAATCTATGTCACGTCAATCAACTCGACGTTATTTTGGAATATTAACCGCATTCGCCGTCTCGGCATCAATGGCTTTCGGGGCAGCTCCGGCACTCGCCGAATTTCCGGAAAAACCGATCAAATTAATTGTCGGCTTCCGCGCCGGCGGCAGCACAGACGCCTTGGCGACGGCCTTGGCCAAAGAAATGGAAGCCGTGCTTGGCCAGCCGGTTGTCAAGGAAGTCAAGGCCGGCGCCGGTGGCGGCAAAGCCGCGGCGGCAGCGAAACTGGCGGCCCCCGATGGCTATACACTGGTTATGGCCGTCACGCCGACCTTCGCCTTCAACACCGCGGCCATTCCGGACAAGACGCCCTACACCAAAGACGACTTCGATTATCTTGAGAGCGTGAGCAAGGCGCAAGAAGCCGTTTATGCCAAGGCCGATGCCCCTTTCAAAACCTGGGCTGAGATGATCGCCCACGCCAAAAAGGGCAACAAGTTGACCTATGCGGCGGTGACGCCCTTCGATAAGTTGCTCATTCGCTACATCAATAAGAAAGAAGGCGTGGAACTCCGGACAATCCCGACCAAGGGTGGCTCCGGCGCCCTCAAGAATATCATGGGCGGGCATACCGACATGGGTTTCTCCGGTGGCTCACACATCAAACTGCTGGGCAAGGGTGAGATCAACGTTTTGATCAGCCTGCGCGGCGAGCCACTGCTTGATACGCCGGAAATCCCAACCTTGATGGATGTCGGCTACCCGATCACTTTCGAAGCCCACTTTTTGCTGGCGGCGCCAAAGGGCCTTCCGGCCGAGGTCAAGAAGACTTTACTGAACGCCATTCATATAGGTATCAACGGTCCGGCCGTCGCAAAAATCCTCGAAAAGTTGCCCTTCCCTAAAGAGCAACTTGGCCCTGAAGGATTGACGGCCAGCATCGACGCCGCCTATGAGCGCTATGTGAAGATGGTCAATTCACTGAATTAACTTTAAGAATCGTGGGGCGGCTTCGGCCGTCCCACGCTTTTACTGTATGCGTTTTGCGGACCTGATTTCGGGCCCGGTACTGGTTCTTTTCGGATCCGTTTTGGCGGTCTGGGTGATCCCCGTCGAAGCGGTTCCGGGTGATCCAGGCGAGATGGCTCCCGCTTTTCTACCGACTGTCGCAGCGGTCGTTATCGTCGTACTGGCTGGCTTTCAAACAGTCATTGCGGGCGTGAGCCGAAAAAAAACACCGTCTGATTTCGATGGTTCATCTGCCCTATTTTTGTTGGCCTCAGCGGTAGTATTCGGGCTGGTCATCGCCCTGATCATGAATTTTGGATTCATTATCGGTGGAATTTCATCGACCGCCCTGATTGGTTTCCTCATGCGGCCCAAAGGCTCCGAACGATGGTGGTTATTGATTGTCGCTGTCGCCCTGCCGCTGGGCAGTTACCAGCTTGCCTGGCACGGGCTGCGGCTGTCTCTTCCTTAAGGCCGAGGACAATGGACATCATCCTTCTCGGCATTCAAGACGCCCTCACCCTGACCACCTTACTGACCGTTGCGGCCGGAGTATGTCTGGGCATCGTTGTCGGAGCCATTCCAGGCCTGAACGCACCGATGGCCATAGCTATCGCTGTACCGCTTACTTTTTACATGTCGCCCTTGGCGGCCCTGGCATTTCTGATTTCAGTAAACAAGGGTGGCAGTTTCGGTGGCTCGATCTCGGGTATTCTGCTCAATACGCCGGGATCTCCGGAAGCGGCAGCAACTGCCATTGACGGCTACCCGCTGGCCCGCAAGGGCCGCCCGATTACAGCCATGCAAACGGCTTTGGGTGCTTCGGTTTGCGGCGATCTTTTCAGTGACATCGTTCTTGTCCTGGTGGCTGCCCCCCTGGCCTTGGTGGCGTTGAAACTGGGGCCGGTGGAAATCTGCTCAGTGGTTATTTTTGCCTTCGCCATGATCTCCGGTTTGATGGGCGATTCGTTGATCAAGGGCCTGATCGCCACAGCATTGGGTATTTTTTTTGCCACCATCGGCACCGATCCCACTATGTCAATGCCGCGTCTGACCTTCGATAACATAAATCTCGTCAGCGGCATTCCTTTGATGGCAATCGGTATCGGTATGCTGGCGCTGTCGGAAGTCCTGATCCAGATCGAGATTTATCTACGAGACAGCCGTGGCGGCGCAAAAGAGGCGGTTGAAATACAATCTTTACCCGATGACCGTCTGACACCTCGTATTTTTCTGGCAGTATGGCGCACGGTGCTTCGTTCAGCAGTCATCGGCACCTTTATCGGAGCACTACCCGGCCTGGGCGCTACCATTGCCGGTTTTTTAGGATACGGCGCCGCCAAGCGAGCGTCGAAGGACCCCGAAAAATTCGGTAAGGGCGAGATCGAAGGTGTGGCGGCGGCGGAAGCCGCAAACAGCGCGGTCGTCGGCGCCAATCTGATTCCCCTGTTGACCCTGGGCATTCCCGGTAATGTCACTTCGGCTTTGCTTGTCGGCGCTTTCATTATCCATGGCGTCGCGCCGGGGCCTTGGATGTTCGAGGAACACGGTCGACTTATCTACAGTATGTTCGCCGCGATGATCATCGCCAATTTCCTCAACTGGATAATCGGCGGGGCCGGCTTGAGACTGTTTGCCAAAGTGCTGGCGATTCCTAAACCCGTTATCCTGCCGGCGCTGGTGTTTTTGTGCATTACCGGTTCTTATTTGAACGATCAAAGTTTTTTCGCCATAGAACTGACAATCGCCTTCGCCATTTTCGGGTTTTTGATGCGCAAGCTCGGCTATCCCTTTGTTACCTTTATCATCGGTTTTGTACTGACTCCCATGTTGGAGCTTTCATTAAGCCAATCATATATTCTGATGGAGGGAAATATCGCCGCGCTGGTTAATTACCCCATCGCCCTAGCTTTGGTCGCCATGACAATGGCGGTGATCGTTAGGGCCTTCCTCAGAGGACGCAAGTCAGGGCCATGACAGCAGGCACTCTGTTTGACAAAATCTGGGACAGCCATGTGGTGCGTCACTTCGAAAACGGACGCGACATGATCCATGTGGACCGGCACTTGCTGCACGATATCACCTCGGTTGACGCCTTCAATTCCCTTAAAGCGGCGGGCCGTCATCCCAGAAATCCGGAATTGGCCATAGCCACCGCCGATCATATGGTGGCAACGCTACCGGGCCGCAACGAGTCCAGTTTTCTCCCTGGCCGGGAATTTGTTCAGGCGCTGCGCCGGAACAGCGCTAGAGCGGGGATCAGGATGTTTGATCTGGGCGATCCTCATCATGGCATCACTCATGTCATCTCTCATGAACTCGCCGTTGTCCTTCCCGGCCTGACCGTGGCCTGCGGCGACAGCCATACCTGTACTCTGGGCGCTCTCGGAGCACTACCCTTGGGTATTGGCACCAGCGATGTCGAACACGCTCTGGCGACCCAGACCCTGGTCCTGCAAAAGCCACCCGCCATGCGGATACGGATAGAAGGAATTCTGCCGGAATTCACCACGGGTAAGGATATGGTGCTGCATATCCTGGGCATTCTGGGGGCTGATGGCGGCAACGGACATGCCGTTGAGTTCGCTGGCGACGCTGTACTAGCGCTGCCCATGGAACAGCGCTTCACACTCTGTAACATGGCCGTTGAATTTGGCGCCCGGATAGGTTTGATCGCACCGGATGAAACGGTTTTCGAATATCTGAAGGGCCGTCCCTTCGCCCCCGACGGAAAGGTTTGGACGTCGGCCCTGAAAGTTTGGCGCCGTTTGTACAGCGATCCGGAGGCCACGTTTGACAAAGAGATGATCGTCGACGCCGCCGCTATTGAGCCGATCGTGACGTGGGGCACCAGCCCGGAAGACGTGGCGCCGATTTCAGGTCGGGTGCCGGACCCGGCCACCTATGTCTCTCCCGAAGGCCAGCAGGCGAAGCAGACGGCTCTTGACTATATGGGGTTGACGCCGGGAACGCCTCTTGAAGGCCTGCCGATAGATACGGTTTTTATCGGCTCCTGCACTAACGGGCGGCTCGGTGATTTGCGCGCCGCCGCCAGCATCGCCCAGGGTAAATCTATCGCCGAGGGAGTCCGCGCCATCGTCGTAGCCGGCTCGGCGTCAATTAAACGCGCCGCCGAGGCCGAAGGATTGGACGAAATATTTAAAACCGCCGGTTTCGAATGGCATGAAACCGGCTGTTCATTGTGTTGTGCGGTGGGCGGCGACGTGGTGCCCGAGGCCAAACGCTGCGCCTCAACCTCGAACCGTAACTTCGAGGGCCGCCAAGGCGTAGGCGCCCGCACGCATCTGATGAGCCCGGCCATGGCGGCGGCGGCGGCGGTGGCCGGTGTTATTACCGATCCGCGCCGCTTGAGGGAATAATATGATGGAGGCTTTCACCAATCTAACCGGTATTGTCGCCCCCTTGCCACGCGACAACATCAATACCGACGCCATTATTCCGGCGGGCATCTTCAAACTGATCGGCGCCGACATGTCACGTATTGGCGAGGGACTGTTCCTGGATTGGCGGCAATCGCCGGACGGCGATGAGCGTCCCGATTTTGTACTCAACGACGCCCGTTTCAGATTTGCCAACATTCTTCTAAGCGGGCGAAATTTCGGCTGCGGTTCTTCCCGCGAACACGCTGTCTGGGCATTACTCGGTGCCGGTATCCGATGCGTTGTCGCCGAGAGCTTTGCCGATATTTTTTACGCCAATTGCTTCCGCAAGGGTCTGCTGCCGATTGTTCCTCAGTCTGACGACTACACCCGTCTTCTGGATGCCGCCCTGAACGCCCCGGATGGTCTGACGGCCTCGGTCGACCTCGCCGCCGGGATTTTTTCCTGGCGGCAGGCTGGGTCTTCGCCTGTGGGCGAGTTTAGTTTTACCGTGGACGCGGACCAGAAGGAGGCGTTGTTGCAAGGCCTTGACGAAGTCGACACATCACTGCAATACGAGCAGGACATTGCGGCTTTCCAGGCCAAAGATCGTCGAACTCGCCCATGGGTTTACGACGTAAGTTTTCACCAGATTCCAGAGGCCAAAATTTGAAGGATAAAAAATGCGACAGACAACGCGATTGAAGCAGCTGATTCAAGCCGACAAACTCCTGGTAATGCCGGGTATTCACGACGCCCTGAGCGCGCGTATCGCTGCCGCTGAAGGATTTCAGGCGCTGACCCTTGGCGGCTATGCTGCGAGTGGTGTCCTGCTAGGTGAACCCGACAGCTCGCAATTGTCCTTGCGTGAATTGGCCGACCATTACGCTAGGGCCTGTGATTCGGTCGAGTTGCCGATTTTCGCCGACGGTGATACTGGGTTCGGCAACGTAACCAACGTGGCACGCACAGTGCGCGAACTCGAAAGGGCCGGTGTCGCCGGTCTGTTCATCGAAGACCAGGTGTTCCCAAAACGCTGCGGCCACACCCCGGGCAAGGATGTAATCCCCTTGGAGGAAATGATCGGCAAACTTAAATCGGCCCTCGACAGCCGAGGCGATCCGGATCTGGTGATTATGGGTCGCACCGACGCGCTGGCCGTGCACGGCCTCGACGCGGCCATTGAACGCGCTCAAAAATTCGCCGAGATCGGGTGTGATCTGGTGTTCGTCGAAGCGCCGGCCACGGCCGACGATATGAAGCGCATCTGCAGCTCCGTCGATGCGCCTCAACTCGCCAACATAATAGAATTCGGCAAGACCCCGACCCTTGACGCCACAGAATTGGAGCAACTCGGCTACGCCACAGCTGTCTGGCCTGTGGCCAGCGTTTTCGCCCTTACCAAACAGATGCAATCTCTCTATCGGACCATCGCAGAAACCGGTTCGACAAAATCCTTTACCAGCGAGATGGTGACCTTCGACGACTATATGGAAGTAGTTGGATTGCCCGAGTTGCGGGCTCGGGAGCAATCCCTCCTGGACTTCGCCAAGAAGAACACAAAAACCGACTAGATTTCGATATTATATTGGCGGCGCAAAAGATCCTGCAGAAGATCAAAACAAGCACCGTTGCGGACCACAGAATAATCCCGAAAATCAATCATGGTCGATGAAAAATTGTACGAGGCCCATCGCATCAATCCGTAATCGATAACCAAATCGGCGGCGGCGATCACTTCGGGCTCGATGTCTTCAACCCGAAATTTCACACCCTGCTGGGTTACGTTGGCCGACGATCCAATGATGGGAATTTGATTTTCGTAGCTGAGTCGTCCTAGCACATCGAGGAACGGGCCAGCACCGAGAAGCATGGCGATAGTTCCGTCCTTAATGCTTTGAGAGCGGATGGCTTCGGGCAGCTTCTGGATCATTGGATGATCAATCTGTGCCGGCGCCACGCAACCGACGGTCAGCCCGGCTTCCTGCCAGATTGATCGGATTACCCGACGGGTTTTGTCATCGAGAATATGCAGAGAGTCGTGTAGTTCGGGGCTGCCCGTAAAGGCGTGCAATTTGCCTTTTTTTCGGCGCTTGGCGACAAATGTGCGGTCAATCGCCGCCTCGGAAATGCCGACGATGGCATAGCCGACATAGGTCGGAATAATCGCTGCGCCGCCCGCCATCAACGTGTCGAATGCACGCCTCGCATCATTTTCCACGTCATAAAAATTCATATTCATTTTCAATCCTGATCTCGGTCTGCGGGCTGATGGCCCAGGGTGCGTTTTAACGGCCGCCAAATTCCCGCGCAGGCTTTTGCACAAAGTTCAGGTAACCGTTACAGAGAGCGCTGCGACCCCGGCCACGGCAGCCGTCAAGGTATCACCCCGGCTAACTGGCCCGACGCCTGCCGGTGTACCGGTGAAGATCAGGTCCCCGGCCTGCAGGCAGAAGTAGTTTGACAACTCGCTGATGATCTCTGGCACTTTCCAGATCATCTGCGCAAGGTCACCGGCCTGACAGAGTTCGCCGTTTTTCTCCAGCGTAATCGGGCCCTGCTGCGGATGCCCAATGCTTGAAGCCGGTGCAATGGCAGAACATGGCGCCGAATGTTCAAAAGCCTTGCCAATCTCCCATGGCCGGCCCTGGCGCTTCATCTCGGCCTGCAGGTCGCGCCGCGTCATGTCCAGGCCCACCGCGTAACCGAATACGCACGCAAGTGCCTGCCCAACGGCAATGTTATTGCCGCCGTGTTGCAGCGCGACCACCAGTTCGACCTCGTGTTGTACATCGGTGCTGCGGTCTGGATAGGGAAATTCCCCGTCGCCAGGCACGAGGTTGTCCGGATTCTTCTGGAAAAAAAACGGCGCCTCCCGGTCTGGATCATGGCCCATTTCGACCGCGTGTGCCGCATAGTTACGGCCGACGCAGTAGATCCGGTGCACCGGGAAAACCTCGTCGCAATCTGTGACTGGTAGAAGTGCCTGCGCAGGTCTAGCGATCACGGTTTCCATTTTGACAGTCGTCCGATAGCCATAATCGATTGGGTCTATTTCCTTGCCGCGACCACCGCCTTTGCAAACTCGGCGAAGCCAAATCCTCCCGGCTGCCCCGTTACCCAGCGCGGCGCTATCTCCAGAGTATCCAGAAAACGGCGAACGTTGGCTACGCCGATGGCATCTGGAAAATAATCGAACATCGGCGCATCGTTGGGGGAATCACCCACAAAGGTGGCGATCGTACGGTCTGCTTCGAGGTCTATAGAGAATACCCTCTTAATCATGCGTTTTGTCATGCCCAGTTTGTCAAAATCTCCGAACCATCCGTTGACGTGTATGGAGCTGATCTTTGCGGTTGCCCCGGCCTGCTGGAAAATCTCGACAATCCGGTCAATTTGATCGCCAGGTAACGCTGGAACATCCTCGCAATGATCGATGGCGAGATCTGATTCCCGGTATGCCTGGTCTGTGGCTACAGCAGCACCTGGCACTTCTGCAAGGATGCGGGATTCGATAGCCTCCAACTGCTTACGATCCGCTTTCCGCTGTGCTGTTGTTCGCCAATACTGCCTTTCCATTTTTCTTGATGTCCGATCGTAATGAAAGAAAAATGCACCGTTTTCTCCAACCACCCCGTTAACCGGCCACATTCGGGCAATATGGTCACACCATCCTGCGGGCCTGCCAGTAATTAGCGCCACCCCCAGGCCCTCTTGCTGCAGGATCTCAAGAGCACCGTAGGCACACCCTGGAAGCAGGCCCTTCCAACTAAGGGTATCGTCAAGATCCAGAAGTATTATCTCCAGTTTGGCCAGGATTCTGGCCGGGCATTGGCTAAGCGGCTGCATGGGCTCTCCGGGTCTTGGGCGCAACGTCTGCTGACACCGGGCTATTTTGCTCCAAATTCAATTGGGTTTGTGTTGGGCCTAGCATGTCTGTCAGACCGCAATAAAGGGACAACTATTTCAAGGGCGGTGGAAATTGGATACCATCGCCGTGGAATCGATGGCTATGGGAGAGAGCTCGGTGAAAATTACGCTGCTGGGTACGGGAACGCCGACCCCGTCGCTGTGGCTACAGTAGCGCCTGGCACTTCTGCAAGGATGCGGGCTAGGTTATACGTTGGCGGACGATTGCCGAAACGAACTCGCTAACTACTACCACGCAGAACACCGCGATCAACATCAGCGAGACTTCCTGCCAGGAAAAAAGGTTGATTGAGGCGTACAGCTGGATGCCGATACCACCGGCACCGACAAAGCCAAGCACGGTGGATTCCCGGATGTTGATGTCCCAGCGGTAAACGGTGGTGCCGTAGATCACCGGCAATACCTGAGGCAGGATACCGAACCACAACACCTGCAGGCGCGAGGCACCGGTGGCTTCGATAGCCTCGACCGGGCCCTGGTCAATTTCCTCTATGGCCTCGGCAGTGAGCTTGCCCATGAATCCGATAGAGCGAAAGGCGATGGCCCAGATGCCGGCCATCGGACCGGGGCCGAAGATGGCGACGAACAGTAATCCCCAAACCACCGTGTTCACCGAGCGCGAGGTAACCAGAATCAGGCGGCCTATGAACCAGGTGAGAGAATTGAAAGTGGTGTTACGCGCCGCCAGGAAGGCAACTGGAAAGGCAAGCACGATGGTCACTGCCGTACCCAGGGTGGCAATGTGGATGGTCTCGATCAGGGGGTCGTAAAGTTGCCCAAGAAAATCCATGTCGGGCGGCCACATACGGACCGCCAGGTCTGCTGCCTGAATATGGGCGTCGAGGAAATAGAACCAGGGTATGTCGAGATTTCTGACCGACCACACGGCGACAAAAATAACGCCCATGTACCAGCTATAGCGAACCAGCGTCTGGCGCGGTGTAAAGCGCTGCCATAACTCCGGGTATTTACGGGCGTGTTCGGCCATGCTCATCTCAGTCGGCCCCTCACCCAGGTGGAGAAAAACTCGCCGACAAAGACGATGGTGACAATGGCAATCAATATGGCCAGGGAGAAATCATAGTCGTAGCGGCTGAAGCTTGCAGCCAGGACCTGACCAATGCCGCCGGCGCCAACGATGCCTACCACTGTCGAATGGCGGATGTTGGCGTCAAGGCGGTAGATTGAAACGCCGAGGTAACGTGGCAAGGCCTGCGGCGAGATGCAGTAAATCAGCAGCTTGGGGAAGCTGGCGCCGGTGGCGCGCACGGCTTCGAGTTGGCCCGGCGGCAGGTTTTCGATGTCCTCGGCCAGCATTTTCGAGATGAAGCTGGCCGACGCCACGATCAAAGTCAACACGCCGGCCAGCGGGCCGAAGCCAAAGATTTTGACGAAAAAAATGGCGATGATTACCTCATGGAAAGTCCTGGACAACACGATGATCGTGCGCGCCACCAGATAGACCGGCTTAGGAACCAGGTTAACGGCCGCGCACAACCCCAGCGGCACTGCCACGATCATGCCGAAAAAGCTCGCCGCCAGTGCCATCTGAACGCTTTCCACCAACCCTTTGACCAGCAGCTCCCAACGACCGAAATCGGGCGGCACCATGCGCGAAAACATATTCCCCGCCCGCGTCATGCCGCTGTCAACGCGGTGCCAGTCGATATCGAGGGTGCCCAAGGACCAGAAGAAATAAACAACAACCAGGGCGAGAAAGCCGTATCGCAAATACGGATTTTCAATAAGTTTGATGGTATGCCACTGGCGTGGCGTGGCGCCTTGAATTTTGGTTTGGGCCGTCACCCCGCCGAGGCCTCCGGGATGGAGCCCTGGTCTTTCTCGGGCCTGCCCTTCTGTTTCCCCTCATCGCTGCCTTCGGTCATGCCGTTATCGTTGTCATCGTCCGTGCGGATGGTGGTGCTCCAATCCTCCTCACCATAGATTCGGGTCAGCACATCAGCCGTAAGCTGGTCGGAGCTGCCGTCAAAAACGATTTCGCCGGCGGCCAGACCGATGATGCGATCTGAGAAGGTCTGGGCCAGGGCAACATCGTGGATGTTGACCAGTGCCGGAGTGCCGGCCTCATGAGCCAGTTCGACCAGCAACCGCATGATCTGGCGTGATGTTTTGGGATCGAGGCTGGCCGTCGGTTCGTCGACCAACAGCAGATCGGGAGCCTGCATCAGCGCCCTGGCGATGCCGACCCGCTGGCGCTCGCCACCGGAGAGGGCATCGGCGCGGGTGTTGTGGTAGCCCTCGAGCCCAACCCTGTCGAGCAGCCGAAAGGCGGCGGCCACGTCATCGGACGGGAACTTGCGCCGATAAGCTCGCCAGAATCCGACGAATCCGAGCCGTCCAGACAGCACGTTCTCCATCACTGTCAGGCGCTCGACCAGATTGTATTCCTGGAAGATCATGCCCATGCGCCGACGCGCCTTGCGCAGCCCGCGCCGGTTCAGGCTGATGACATCGGTATCTCCGAGCAGGACTTTCCCCGATGTCGGCTCCACCAGGCGATTAACACAGCGGATCAAGGTGCTCTTGCCGGCGCCGGAGGGGCCGATGATGGCGATGACCTTGGGTTCGTCAACTAAGAAGCTGACGTCGCTCAGCGCTTTCGCGCCTGTGGGGTAGACCTTGGTAAGGTTCTCGACAGTAAGCATAAACGGCCTTTCACAAAGGACCGCCACCCTGATTGGGTCAAGGTGGCGGTTTTCAGCGTAGCTCAGGCTCTTCTTGTGTCTATTACTTCTTCTTCTTTTTCTTTTTCTTTACTTTCAGACCCTTCAGGGACTCCTGGCTGTAGACGGTCCCGTTGGTTTTCTGAATAGTGCGGATGTCCGACCAGTGATCCTTGAAACTGATGGAAATGAAGCGGTCCGACTTCTTGCCGAACTCCTCGTGCAGCGCCGTGCCCGCCCAATCGAAGGACAGGAAAGCATAGGTGACCTGACGCTGCAAATCGGGGTGCAAGTTGTTCACATAACCATACGACGTGGTCGGGAACAACTTGGATTCCCAGATAATGCGTAGGTCGTCCTTGTTGACTACACCCTTATCGTGCATACGATCCAGGACACTGGAAGCAACCGGGGCAGCCTCGTAGTCCTTATTAGCGACACCCATGATTGAGTTGTCGTGCTTGCCTGAATACTTGACCTCGTAATCCTTGTCGGGTTCGACGCCCAGTGACTTGAACAGAGCCCTTGGCGCCTGGTTGCCAGAGTTGGACGACGGCGTGACGTGGGCGACATTGCGGCCCTTCAAGTCGGAAACCTTCGTAATGTCGGTGTCCTTGTGGGTAATCAGCTGCAGCTTGTAACCAAACCTGCCGTCGTGCTTGCCCATGATGGCGATGGGGACGTAACCGGCCAGATTGACGCCGAACACCGTCGGCCCGGTAGAGATGCCTGCCACGTGCAGGCGGCCCGAACGCATGGCCTCGACCTGGGCGGCATAGGATTCAGCGCCATACCACTTGACCTTTTTACCGGTGGCCTGGGAAAGATATTCCATGAACTCGGTGAATACATTCTCGTAAACGGAAGGATCCTCGACCGGGGTATACGAGAAGATCAGGGTGTCCGGATTCAACCACTTTCCTGAATCAGCCGGGGTGTCGGCAACCAGATCGCCGTCATTGTCGCAGTACCCGACGTCCAGATCGCCCCGATTACTACATTCTTCGGCCGCCGCGGGAGCGGTGGCGAAAAGGGCAAAGGGCAACACAAGAATACCGGCGGCAACTAGACCCCACCGGCGCAATAGATGCATTTTCATGATTCTCTCTCCCAAAACGGTGATTGCAGGGGAGCTTGGCCATTCCACGCTCCCGTTTTTTGTTGTTCGCTGATAGCGCTCTAGAAAATTTCCCTTCATGAGCGCGCGAAACTCACGTTGCAGTGTACCCTAAAGTGGGTGGAGTTTTGAATGAGTATAGGAAGAAAAAGCACCCCGTCTACTTTGGTGACGATCAGCCCGGGCTTGTATACGGGTGCAGGTCGGCGTCGGGAAAATACTCTACCCGGGGTGTCGTTGAAAAAGACGCAACTGAGCGCTGCGACAGTCTGTCCTGCGGTTGCATGCCGTCAGGAATATCCCAACGCATCATGCGTCAACCACAGCAACCCCCCACAAAGCATCCCGGCGCAAACCGGTGTGGCCACCCAGCCGACAGTGATGCCCCCGAGCGTTTGCCAACGGATACCTGCCGCACCGCGCAGCAGGCCGATTCCCAGCACTGCACCAACCACCGCCTGGGAACTCGAGACCGGCACCAGTGGCAGTTGCGGTAGCCCCGCACCGGCAAGCCATGCCGCCAGGCCCTTGGAGGCGAATAGGAACAGCACAATCGAATGCGCCATAACTGCCACCCAGGCAGCCATGGGGGAAAGATCAAACAGATCCTTGCCCACCGTCATCATGACCCGCCGCGAGTAGGTAAAAACACCCAGGGCGATGGCCAGACCTCCGAACAGGAACAACTGCTGGGCCGACCCCAGTACAAACAGGCCGGCCACCGACTGTGGTGGCAGTGCCACGGCGTGCACGAAGGGGCCCATCACGTTGGCAATGTTGCTGGCCCCGAGGCTGTAAGCGCCGAAAGCGCCGGCCAGCAACAACGCCCAGCGGGTGGCTGCGTCCTGCAACAACAGATGCGGCTTCAGCAGGCGCAGCCCGCTAGCGGCCAGCGGCAGCAGTGCGGCAGCGATGGCCCCGGCAAGGAGCGGGCACAGAATCCAAGTCGAGATGATGGTGGTCAGGGTGCCCAGGTCGGTCTCGATCCCGCGGCTGAAATTCCAGCCGACCAGTGCCCCGACAATGGCCTGGCTGGTCGAAACCGGCAGGCCCCAGCGGGTCATGACAAAAACGGTGAGTCCGGCGCTGACGGCGGCGATGAAGGCATCCGGCAATGCGTCGATCGCCGCCAGCTTACCCAGGGTCTCGGCAGGGCCGGCACCGCTGATCACCGCACCGAGAATCAGGAACACACTGCAGACAGCCGCCGCGGTAACAAAACGCACCATGCGGGTACCCACGGCAGTGCCGAAAACGTTGGCCGCGTCATTGGCACCCAGTGCCCAGCCCAGGAACAACCCGCCGCTCAGGAAAACTAAGAGAAAGGAATCCACCAGGCAACGCCACTCAGATGCGGCGCTTGATGGCACTGATGGCCAGTTGGTCGGCGATATCTTCAGCCTGGTTGGCGAGCTCGTCCAGGCGCTCAACGATGTAGCGCAGATGCATCTTGTGGCCCAGGTCGAGGTCGCTGTCAAAAATCTGCCGTTGCAGGGGGCTGCTCACCTTATCGGCCTCAGTCTCGAGCAGCACGACCTTCTTGACGCTGTCCCTGACCGCCTCGTGGTCCCGGAAAAACAACCGCGCAGCAACAACCACGGCTTCAGCACAGGCAATGGTCAACCGTACCAGTTCGGCATACTTGGGCTTGAGCGGACCCGGGATTTCCGGTTTCTGGATCGACAGGCGAAACAGGTTGGCCTTATAGATATTGGTTAGTTTGTCGACGCTCTCTACCAGCCGCAGCACGTCGCTGCGCAGGTCGGGAATCAGGGTACGGCTATAGAGTTCGGTCTCGATACTGCGCCGCAGCTCATCGCCCTTGCGCTCGATGGCCTGGACTTCATACATCAGATTATCGAACTCCTGGCAGGCCCCGGACTTCAGGAAAACGTCGAATGCCCGGGAGAAGACCAGACCGGATGACACCACCTGGTCGAGAAACTCGTCTATCTGAGATTCGACCTTGCGGCTGGTCCTCAACAAAGCCGTGGTTTTGCGAAACAGTTGCAGCACTAGCCCTCCCAGAGCGTCTTGCAATCCAGGTCGCGGCCGGACTTCAATGGCGGCGCGTCGTTGTAGCGCGCATAGCCGGCCCGGTGCACCGAGAAAACTTCGCCGCGGTCTGTGACTGGTAGAAGTGCCTGCGGGGGCCTAGCGATCACGGTCTCCATTTTGACAGTCGTCCGATACCTATAAGCGATTGGGTCTATTTCCTTGCCGCGACCACCGCCTGGGCAAACTCGGCAAAACCAAATCCTCCCGCCTGCTCTGTCATCTAACACATCGTTGTCGATCAATTCACGCAAATTTTCGTTCCTGCAGGTTCGGTTCCATTAAATACCGATCAAGTTCTTCAACCTCCTCCCGTGATACTCTCAATCCTTCTTTAGTCCTTCGCCATAGTACGTCCTCGGCGCGAACAACCCACTCTCTATCGACCTGATACAGAATTTCTGCTTCGAACAAATCACTTCCAAAGCAGCGGCCTAGGTCATCGTAGCTTTTAGCATTACTGAGTATCTGACGCGCTATAGTTCCGTAAAGTCGGATGAGGCGACGTGCGTGCCGAGACGTCACGAAAGGGTAATCACGGACGAGATCAGCGACTTGTTGCGCATATCCGTTAAAAGGGAAGTCTCCACCCGGCAGCGGTGTTGCCCCAGTCCAAGACGTACTGCTAGGCGATAGATGGCGAGCGACTTCCTCCATTACTTCTTCGGCGAGTTTGCGGTAGGTTGTGATTTTGCCGCCGAAGATGTTGATCAGGGGTGGTTGACCGTTGCCGGCTTCAGTCTGAAGATAGTAATCGCGTGTTGCGGCCTTCGCTTCGGTCTTGCCGTCATCAAACAAAGGTCGAACGGCCGAATAGGTCCAAACAACGTCGGCCGGGGTTATCGGTCTATGAAAATACGTATTGACCGATTCACAGAGATAGGCTATTTCCTCATCGGAAATCGTTGCTTTTTCTAGATCGCCATTGTGGTCACGATCGGTGGTGCCGATTAGCGTAAACTCTTCTTCGTAAGGAATCGCAAATACGATGCGGCCGTCGGTATTCTGGAAGATATAGCATCTATCGTGCTCGAAAATTCTCGACACCACGATATGGCTACCCCGAACCAAACGTAGTCTGTTGCCGTGCTCCTGGCCAACCGCTTGATGCAGAAAGCGATAGACCCAGGGTCCTGCAGCGTTGATCAGCACCTTTGCATTGTACGATTGGTTTGTGCCGTTGCTGTTTTGCGTCCATACCGTCCATAGATTGTCTTCTCGCCGGACGGACACGACCTCGGTCCGCGTGAGGATATGCCCCCCACGATTTGCGGCATCACGAGCATTCAAAACAACCAGGCGTGCATCGTCGACCCAACAATCTGAATACTCGAATCCCTTCTTGTACAAAGGCCTGAGTGGTTCACCAACCTCGTCGCGTGTCATGTCCACACTTCGGCTACCGGGCAGTAGTTCCCGTCCGCCGAGATGATCATAAAGAAACAGGCCAAGTCGAAGAATCCAGGCCGAACGCAGGCCCTTGTGATGAGGCAGCACAAACCGGAGCGGGTAAATGATGTGGGGTGCAATTCGCCACAATACCTCCCTTTCCATCAATGCCTTGCGGACCAAATTGAACTCGTAATATTCCAGGTAACGTAAACCACCGTGGATAAGTTTTGTTGAACCAGATGATGTTGCGCCGGCCAGGTCGCCCTTCTCGGCGAGACACACAGAAAGACCTCTACCTGCAGCATCCCGGGCAACCCCGCAGCCATTTATACCGCCCCCGACAATAAAGATATCGTACGGCTCGCCCATCTTCATGCTGCACCCTTACGTGATGCTATTAGAGCCGCCGCAACCTCAGAGAAACCGCCGCCACCTCGGCTCTTTGTGATGTAAGTTGGCGGGGTCTCGAGGCGGTCTTTAAATGACCAGACATTGGCCACGCCAACCGAGTTTGGAAAGAAATCGAACATCGGTGCGTCGTTTGGCGAATCGCCAACAAAGATGAAATGCTCGTGCTGTTTATCCAGGTCCACATTTAGGCAGTTTGCTGCGAAAATCCGGGTCATAGACAGCTTGTCGTACTCACCGAACCAACCATTGATATGTATAGAGCTGACTTTGGCCGTCGCGCCAGATTCCTGAAAGATCGACACGATCCGGTCGATCTGCCCGTCGGACAATCGGGACACATCCTCGCAAAAGTCGATTGCTAGATCGGTTTCCCGATATGCCTGATCTGCAGATATTGCTGACCCGGGGATTTCATCGACAATCCTGTTGCCAATCGAGATCAGCTTCTCCCGTTTGGTCGAGCGTTCAGGCTCGGGGTCTGCATAAAAACGCTCCATTCGCCTGTGGAATCGATCGTAGTGAAAGTAAAAGGCTCCGTTCTCGCCGACCACACCGCCGACGGGCCACAAACGCGCGATTAGGTCACACCACCCGGCAGGGCGTCCCGTGATCGGTACGACGGAAATCCCGGCTTCATCCAGAGCGGCTATTGCGCCATACGCATTCGCGGTCAGACATCCATCATCCGTTAACGTGTCGTCAATATCGGTGAAAACACAGCGCACACAGCGCAAATCATCCGTCGGGAACTCGCTCAACAGTTTCACTTTTACCCTCACCCTCTTCCTTAAGTTTCTAAGTGATGTCCATGCCCGTGCGACAACTCTTGCTGTACTCCGAGAAGTCGTCCAACGACCGTTTCACACTCGTTTATCGCTGAATTCGATCATCAGTGGCTGATGATCCGAGGCATCCGTTTTGGTGTCGACACACATACTGCTCACGTCCCCGACGCAGTCACCGGCAACAAAGAAAAAATCCCGACAGTGGGAACCCTCGGGCCATTGGTCGTGATCGTAAATACCACAGGTGGGATCATGTGGGCGGTCCGGGTGAACGAGTTCCCAGGCATCGTGGAAGGGTCGTGTCTCACCGACCAAGGGGGCGAGCAAACAACGGTATTCCTCCGAACCGCGCAACATGTTGAAGTCACCGCAGAACACCGCGTCAACAGGCCGGGCAATGGGCTGATACGGCCCTACCGCGTCGGTTTTCAAGGGCAGTCCCTTTTCTTCAAGAGCTTCCCGGTGCAAATCTCTCAGTCGGCCCACCTGAGCCATCCTCTGAACAACGCTGTGAAATTCCAAGTGAAGATTAACGACCCGCCATGGTCCCGCCTTCGTAGCGACCACAACTTCCGTGGCCTGGCGTCTCATGTGGTGCTTGTCGCGAACGCCCGGCCTTGGCAACGGATGTGACAATATCGAAAGCATCGGCAAGCGCGTCAACAAGACATTGCCAAACTGCCAGCGCCCGTTCGTAGAGATGGCGTCGATAGCCACCCCAAACACTATTTCATAACCTGGGAACAACTCTGAAAGCTCACCGACCTGATCCGGGGCACCCGTGTCGGCGCGCAGGACCAGGCCACGGGAAACTTCCTGCAAACAGATGACATCGGGCGTCCCCATGCTCGCGATAACATCGGCTATTCGCGTCAGCGATATCCTGCCATCCTGACCTTTGCCGTTTTGAATGTTCCAGGACAGTATGCTGATCATTTAATGCCAGAATGCATGAAGGACTGGATGAACTGACGCTGGAAGAGCAGGAACGCGATCAAAAGTGGCGCTACCGACAACAGCGTGGCAGCTGAGATGATCGACCAATCGACACCTGACTCCGGGGCGCCGAATATCCCGAGACCAACGGTCAGCGGGCGGGTCTCCACCGAATTTGTCACCACGAGCGGCCAAAGGAAGTTGTTCCAGTGGTGACTGATAGACACCAGTCCATAGGCCAGGTAGATAGGTCGTGCGAGTGGGACGTAGACGCGCCACAGGATGCCAAACATGCCGCAGCCCTCAAGCCGGGCCGCTTCTTCCAGTTCCTTGGGCGTCGATTTGAATGCCTGTCGGAGCAGAAAGATACCGAAGGCACTGGCCATGTAGGGCAACCCTATGCCGGTGATGGTGTCGATTAGATTCAACTTGGCTAGGGTGCTGTAGTTTTCGACGATCAGGATCTCCGGCGCAATCATCAACTGCACCAGAACCAGGGAGAAGGCGATGTTGCTGCCTGCGAAGTTGTACCGTGCAAATGCATAGGCGGCGAGTGTGCAGATCACCAGTTGCGACGCCAGCAGCATGGTCACCAGGACAAAGGTATTGAATCCGTATCGCAGGAACGGAGCCTGGGACAGGGCCTCGCGGAAGTTCTCCAAGGTCAACGGCGCGAACAACTCGAAATGTATAGCGTACTCGCTGGCGTGGAATGCCGCCCAGAACGCATACAACAAAGGGGCGATCCATAGAATAGCCACGAACCACGCGGCGACAGTTTCTAAGGCCTCCAAGAATGTCCAGTGCCGGCGTTTGATCTCGGCCTGGCTCATCGATAGTGAATCCGCCGGTCGAACAAGAAAAATTGCGCCAAAGCCACGACTGCCAGGATCGCGAGCAGCACCACGGTCAGAGTGGCGGCATAATTGGTGTCGAAGTAGGAGAAGGCGTTTTCGTAGATGTAATAAAGAAGCAGGTTGCTGGCATTATTCGGCCCCCCCTTAGTCAACACGAAAAGGTGGTCGACCAGTTTGAAAGAGTTCAAAACCGCGTTGATCAGCACGAACAGTGTCGTCGGCATCAACAGAGGGAAAATGACACGTCGGAAGTAATACCAGCGTGATGCCCCCTCCAGCTTCGCAGCCTCTTCAAGCTCGGGCGGAAGGTTCTGCAAGGCGGCCAGGTAGAAGATCATGAAAAACCCGGCCTCCTTCCAGATAGTCATGACGATGATGGCTGGCAGAACGGTGGCCGGGTCGCCCAGCCAGTTGTGGCCGGGAAAGCCGAACCAGCCGAGTATCTGGTCTATCAGCCCGATGTCAGGCGAATAAAAGAACAACCAGATGTTGGCAACCGCAATCATCGGAAGGATGGTCGGCGTGAAATAGGCAAGCCGTAGAAAAGGTCGGCCGGGCAGTGCACGGTTGACCAGCAGCGCCATGGCGATGGCCAGTGCCACTGAAGCCGGTATGGTGCCTACCGCAAACCAGAAATTATTGATAAGGACCTTCCAGAATATGGGGTCTTCAAGCATCGACTCGTAATTCGTGATACCGATGAACCGGGATGGCCGAATAAGGTTTCCCTTAGAGAACGAGCTCTCATAAATTGTCGCCAATGTTGGGAAGTGTGTGAAGGCAATCAGCAGGATCGCCGCAGGGGTGAGCAACAGCCATCCATACACGTGACGCATGGCGTTGGAGGGTGACTGGTGCATACGTTTACCTTACAGACGGAACAGGCCGATGGCGGCCCAGAGAGGCGCCGCCATCGGAGACCGGGCTACCGGTAAGGCTTGAGCAGACGTTTCGCTTGGGCCTGTGCTTCCTGCAAAGCGGCGGCGGGAGTTTTTGAGCCCGTCAAAGCAGCTTGGATAGCATCGTCCAGCAGCTTGCGGACGCGCCCGGTTTGAAAAGTCGAAAGCTCCGCCGTGGCAAACTCCAGCTGATCGCGGGCTACGGCTGCATAGGGGAAGCCCTTAACGTAATCTTGCAGCTTCTGCGTCTCGTAGGCGGCCGGGCTGACACCCATGTAACCGGTCTTCATGGACCACTCAGCTGATCGTTCCGGGCTGGTCATAAATTTGATCAGTTTCATAGCGGCTACCCGCTCCTCCGGCGTGGTCTTCTTGAAAATATAGAAGTTGCCGCCGCCTGTCGGGGTGCCACGGCGCTTGCTTGCGGGCAACATAGCGACGCCAAAATCGAACTTGGCTTTTTTCTTCACTACCGTGAGGTTCCCGGTGGAATGCCACATAATGGCGGTCTTACCCTCAAGGAAATTCTTGCGGAGCGTGCCCCACTCGATAGTGCCTTCCGGCATCACCTTGTGTTTGGAGCCGAGATTCTTCCAGAATTCCAGGGCCTCGACGGTGGCTGGCGCATCGAAATAAGTGGTGTCTCCGGCGTTGTTCATCAGAACCTGGTCGTTCTGCATGGTGAGTGCGCCGAACATCCAATATGGATAACCGGTCGAGGGAATCATCGCGCCCCATTGCGAGCCGTCGGCCTTGGTCAGCTTTTTACCCACCTCAACCAATTCATTCCAGGTCGCAGGCGGGTTCTCTGGATCCAGTCCAGCGGCGCGGAAGGCGTCTTTGTTGTAATACATTACGATGGTGGAGCGCTGGAAAGGGATCCCCCAGGTTTTTCCAGCCGTGCGCCCATTTTGCATCAGGGTCGGGTAGAAGGACTCCAGCCATGCCTTTTCTTCCGACGTGCTGACGATATCGTCGAAGGCGACGATGGCGTCTTGTTCAATCAGCTCATAGATATCGATGGAAAACATGACCGACAACTGGGCTGGCTCACCGGCTTTCAACGCAGCTAGAGCCTTGATCCGGGCGTCGTTGTAGTTGCCGGCGTAGATAGCGTTGGCCTTAATGTCCGGATTTTCCTTCATGAAATCGGCAACGAGGCCGTCAACGATCTTGGTCAAGGGGCCTCCGACCGCGACGGGATAGTACATGGTCAGTTCGGTACTGGCCTGCGCGACGACCGCGACGGTGCTAAAGCATGCCGCCATAGCGAGTCTGGTTAACGTTTTTCTCGTCTTTGCAAACATCTCTTGGTTCCTCCTGTTGGGTTTTCTTACAGCAAG
>Ga0187827_10001487_pt1 | contig 34358 bp, 26 predicted proteins | sample ETNtaG_39_FD_167969 | JGI IMG/M metagenome (GOLD analysis project Ga0187827, IMG submission 167969) | Marine microbial and viral communities from oxygen minimum zone, Eastern Pacific Ocean - ETNP2014_SV_150_PacBio MetaG (Illumina Assembly) | ecosystem: Environmental > Aquatic > Marine > Hypoxic...
TTACTTATTAAAATTCAACATTTCTTTCTTTTTTTCTCACAACCCTTTGGGAACGTGATTAATATCATATTTTACTAATACTTTGTGAAGTAATTTACGTCCCTTATGACACAATTATAACTACACTATTACTTGAATATTCTTTTTGCTTTCTCCGGCAGAGATAGTTAGTTGTTTTTTCACCAAAATTAGAAGTAAAAAGACCCGTTTTTTTTTAGAAAAAATAATTAGTATATGATGAAAAACTTGAACACAGTAATCGATGAATGCAAGAAATATGCCTTCGATTTAAACTTTACCAGAGCTAAAGAATGGAAAGCAGAAAAAGAAGGTAGAGTTTTAGTAGGCTATATGCCTATTTATTTCCCCAGAGAAATTATTCATGCTGCAGGAGCCATGCCGGTAGGAATCTTTGGTGGTGGTGATAATAAACAAATTATTAAAGGAGATGCTTATTACCAATCGTATATCTGCCACATTCCTCGTAGTATTATTGAGATTGCACTCGACAAACACATGGATCACATAGATGGATTCATTTTCCCTTCTATTTGTGATGTAATTAGAAACCTTTCGGGAATCTTTAAGCAGCAAAAGCTTGGAAAGTTTGTTAAGTACATGGACTTTCCTCAAAACTTCTTACCTGAAATAGGCGGAGTATTCTATCAACAAGAAATGGAGCATGTACTAAAATATATTAAAGAGATTAACGGAAAAGTTCCAACTGATGAGGAGTTAAATCATTCTATCGAATTATACAACAAGAACAGACAGATGATTGAGTTCATCTATAACATTCGTCAGGATTATCCATGGAGATTATCTATTGAGGACGTGTATTGTATTGTTCGTGCGGGAACGGTTATCCCTGTTGAAGAACACAATGCAATATTGGAACAAATTTGTGAGCACATTAAAGAAGATATTGGTACGCCACAAGATAAAATTAAAGTGGTTATCTCCGGAGCTTTTTGTGAACAACCATCTTTAGGCTTAATCAGAGCAGTTGAGGAAGCCGGTTGTTATGTGATTGACGATGATTATATGTTGGGTTCACGAATGATTTTGGGAGATATAGATACAACTACCGATAAACCGCTAGAAGCAATTGCGCTCTCTTACATCAACCAAAGTCAATATTCATCTTCTATTTATGACGTACACAATCCAAAAGAAAATCGATTGGCAAAAATTGTGAAAGATAGGGGTGCTGATGGAGTCATATTTGCTTCGGCAAGTTTTTGTGATCCGAGTTTATTAGATGCACCAATTTTTCAAAATGCCTTTGATAAAATGGGAATTCGCTACATCGCTTTTCAGTACAGCGAAAACATCAATCAGTATAAAGTAATAAAAGAACAAGTAGGAACATTCTCTGATTCTATAAAATTATGGGAAGACTAACCTGTTGCTGTATAGATAAGAAATTTTAAATGTTGAATTATAAATTTATACTTACGATTTAACAGTAAAAACTTTTTAGTTAATAGTGAAAACTAGCAACTAAAAAACTAAAAACTATGTAAAATATGTCAAAAGAAGCACAAAAAGAAAAAAGCATGGTTCTCCAAAAGGAGATGGTTGAAGGGTTATTCAACGACTTAGCTAATGCTAAAGAATTAGGCAAAAAAGTTTGTTACACATTTATTCCTGGTAATCTTTCTGAATTAATCAGAACCTTTGATATGTTACCTGTATATCCAGAGATTAATGCACTTCAAAACGCAATGCGTAAAAAATCTGGAGCTTTTATTAGAGAAGCAGAAAGAAATGCTCACTCAGAAGATGTATGTACTTACGTGAAATGTGATGTTGGAATGATGATGAAAGGTAATATTGGACCAACAGGTCAAAAATTACCCGAGCCAGATGTACTGTTGTTAAGTTACACAGGATGTTTTACTTTCTTAAAATGGTTCGAAACCTTAAAAAGAGAATATCCTAACGCTAAAGTTATTATGGTTCATACTCCTTATCAAGAAAATGGAGAGATAACACCAGAAATGACACAATATATGGTAAAACAATTTAAGGAAGAAGTAATTCCTCAAATGGAAGAAATTACTGGTATTAAATATGACGAAGCTAAATTGCAGGAACATCTAAAGTTGTCTGCAAAAGCTGAAGACTTGATTACTAAAATTTTTAACACCACAAAACACAAGCCCTCTCCTATTGACGCATATTTTGCTGGCGTTTATTACATCGGGCCAATAAATATTGGTTTCAGGGGGACTCAAAAAGCAGTCGATTATTACGAGGAATTATACAAAGAGATTCAAATAAGGATAGAAAAAGGCTTAGGTCCTATCACTCCTGAAGGAGAAATGAAAGAAGAAAAATACAGATTGGTTGTCGAAGGACCACCAAACTGGACGAGCTTCCGTGAGTTCTGGAAAATTTTCTATGATATGGGAGCTGTAATTGTGGCTTCGTCTTACACCAAAGTAGGTGGTGTTTACGATTTTGGTTGGAGGCACGACCCTGAAAGACCACTAGAAGCATTGGCAGAATATTGTATGAACTGCTACACTAATATGAACATCCCACAGCGGATTGATTTATTGAAAAAATGCATTACAGAATATGATGCAGATGGTTATGTAACCAATTCAATCAAGAGTTGTAACTCGTTTTCTGCTGGTCAGTTAGGTATGATGCGAGAGATAGAAGACAGTTTAGAAGTCCCTGTTGGCTTTATCGAATCCGATTTAGTTGACCCGCGATACTTCTCTTATTCAAACATAAAAAACAGATTAGAATCGTATTTCCAAATGCTAGAACAGCGTAAAAAACTGGAAACAGAAACCGAAGCTATTTAATTTAGAAATAGTTGTTAGCCTTTAGTAAAAAACTAACAACCAATAGTCAACAGCTAAAAACGAGAAAAATGGGAAAATATTATTTAGGAATTGATTTAGGCTCTACCACATCTAAAGCTGTTATCATCAACGAAAAAGATGAAATAATAGGAAGAGGAATTACGAACACAAGAGCAAACTACAAAGTTGCTGCCGACATAGCAAGAGAAGAAGCCGTTTACGACGCTCGATTTACCTTATTGACCAACAAACTAAAAAACGATATCGATTCTAAACCAGAGTTTAAGAAGTACATGAAGGACATCAGAAGTGTTTTTCAATACCGTCAATTTAAACGTAGAATGGATAGCTTAGAGAAAACTCTTAAAAAAACGGTTGCTGCTTTTACCTACGATAACAAAGCTAAAATTGCTGAAGCATTAAATAAAATTATCGAAATCATTCGTCCAGATATCAGAAATGAATTTGTGAATGAGGATTTAGGCTCTAAAAATCAATTCTTTAGAGATATTGTAAGTGAACGATACAACGCAGAAGTCGAAAAAGCAGAGAAATCACTGTTCGAACCATTGATGTTAGCTTTTGATAAAAGCATTACGCCTGTTGAAAATGAAATGATGCAATTCAATTTTAAAGAATTGGTAGATGAATCAATGAAAACTTTAGAAAAAAAGTATGAAGGATTAATTGATGAACAAGAAAATGGCAATAAAGAAGACTGGTACTATGCGGAACTAAATGCCGTTAAAAATAATTACAGAAATGTTGAGTCGACCTTACGTCAACACATAGATGAAATTGCTGAACAAAATATTCATATCTCAAATATGGTTGGTACAGGTTATGGTCGTGCATTACTTCCTTTTCCTGAAGATTGCATTAAATCAGAAATTCTTTGTCACGCCTTTGGTGCTCACGCAGTTTTTCCAAATACAAAAACAGTATTAGATATTGGTGGACAAGACACAAAAGCTATTCAAGTTGATAGTCATGGTTTAGTAACTAGTTTTCATATGAACGATAGATGTGCTGCAGGTTGTGGAAGGTATTTAGGATACATCGCTGATGAGTTTGGGATTTCATTAAACGAGTTAGGTCCCGAAGCAATGAAAGCCGATAAAGAAACTACTATTTGTTCTACCTGCACCGTTTTTGCCGGGGCCGAAGTAAAAGAGCTTTTACATAATGGTGAAAAAAGACCAAACATTTTGGCTGGATTGCATAAAGCAATTGTTCAGAGAGCGATGTCCTTAATTGCACGTTCTGGTGGTGTAAGAAATGAATTCACTTTTACCGGTGGTGTAGCACGTAATCAAGCCGTATTGAAATATGTAAAACAAATGGTTACCGATTCATATGGAGAAGTGACCATGAACATTCATACCGATTCCATTTTTATGGGAGCATTAGGCGGAGCCATGTTTGCCAGAAGAAATATTGAGGTGGATTTGCCGGCAAAACAAAAGAAAATGAGAAAAGTTTAACCGTTAGCAATTTACCATTAGCTTAAAACTAATAGGAATAAACTAACAGCTAAAAACAAAGAGATATGAGTAATACAATTTATACAATGGGCATTGATGTAGGAGGTAGTTACGTTAAAGGCGTAATTATGACTTATGATAATGAAACTGGAGATCATAAAATTGTTGATAAGCAAACTGAGAAAATCAGAAAAAGAGATCCAAAAGATGTAGTGATTGACACTGTAGAGATGCTCTTAGAACGCAATAATTTAAATTACGATGATAACATTGCCTACTTAGCCTCTTCAGGTGAAGGGGAAATGGTAGAGAAAAAAACTGGTCACTTTTACAGTATGACAACCCACGCTCGTGGAGGTAAGTTTTTCGTTCCAAATGCCAAAACTGTTGTTGACATGGGAGGTCTTTACGTTCGTGCCATTAAAATTGATCCTAGAGGAAAAGTGATGGACTACAAAATGACAGGTCAATGTGCTTCAGGTTCGGGTCAGTTTATTGAAAATATTTCTCGTTACCTGGGATTGGCAATCGAAGAAGTTGGTCCTCTATCTTTAGAAGCTGAAAACCCTGAAGTTCCTTCTGGAATTTGTGCAGTATTGGCAGAGACAGATGTAATTAACTTAGTTTCAAAAGGGCTTTCTACAGCAAATATTGTAAAAGGAATTAACCTTTCTATTGCAGGTAGAGTTGTAAAATTATTAGGTTCATTAAAAGCTGAATCTCCCGTTGCTTTGGTTGGTGGAATGGGCATGAACACCGGAATGCTTCAAGCAATAGAAGAGCTCTCTAAAGAAAAGAAAAAAACAGATTTAGTATTTGCTTCCAGTCCTGATGCAATTTACTCGGGAGCTGTTGGAGCAGCTCTTTGGGGTGGATTCAGGTATTATAAATTAAAAGAAAAAGAAGCTGCTGTGGTTGCAGATTATAGACCACAAGGTACTAAGCAAAAGTCTTAAAGACTAAGAATATTAAAAATGAAAGAACTTAATTCGGAATATCAACTTGGTGAAATTATCCCCAATATTGCTACATTATTAAATAGAAATGTAACCATATTTCAGGATAAATATGTTTATCAAGAAAAAAATATTAACGGTGTTTATGAAGGAATTAAGTGGAAATATTTTTATGATAACATTGAAAAAATAGCTTTCAATTTAAAGCAATTAGGTTTCAAAAAAGGAGAGAAGATGATCCTTTTCAGTAGAAATCGTTTGGAAATGTTGGAATTAGAAATGGCTATTATGGCTTACGGTGGTGTTGCTGTTCCAATATTCGCTCATTTCAAACAAGACACAGCAGAATTATTGATTAACCATTCTGATGCGACTTGGTTGACTGTTGCCGGACAAACCCAAATGGACAATCTGGGTGGAGATTTAAAACAACTAAAATCGATTTTCCATTTTGATGAAATCAATGATAAAAGATACAACAACTTAGTTCCGTTTTCAGAACTACAAACAAACATTCCTCAAGGTGAATCCTCTTGTTTGGATGAAACCATTAAGCCTAATACTATTTGTTTAAATATGTACACTTCTGGTACAATGGGAACACCGAAATGTGTTCAATTAACACATAAAAATATTTTATCGCAACAAGCAGCTTTAACTATTGTTTGGGATGTAAATGAAAATGACAAATTCTTAGGGTACTTACCTTGGCATCATAGTTTTGGTGGCATTTTTGAATTGTTTACCGCATTATTTAATGGAGCTACTTTTTATTTAGAAAGCAGTTACGGTAAAGATGCAGATATAATTTTTGATAACTGGAAATTAGTGCGTCCAACCATATTTTTTAGTGTGCCAAAAGTTTATCAGGCACTCTATGAAAAAACATTAGCAAGTAAAGAATCCGAAGATATTTTCTTCAATTCTGGATTGAAATTTATTTTTACTGCTGCGGCGGCTTTACCTGAAAAACTATCTCAGGAATTTCAAAAAAGAAATATTCCGGTAATTGAAGGTTGGGGATTGACAGAGACTTCACCTTGTTGTACATTAACCGATCCAAACTTAAAAAGGATTTCGGGGGTTGTAGGCAAACCTATTCCGGGTGTAAGCGTACGTATTGCTGATGATGACGAAATTCAGGTAAAAGGGCCAAATGTGATGGTCAAATATCACCACAACGATGAAGCAAATAACGATGTTTTTACTGAAGATGGTTGGTACAGAACTGGCGATGTTGGTGCAATTACAGAAACTGGATTAAAATTAATTTCTCGTAAAGACAGAATTTTTAAACTATCTAATGGAGAAAAAGTTGTTCCGACAGACTTGGAAAAAGTAATTGAACTGAAATGTCATTACGTACAACATGTAATTGTTTCAGGAAGTGGAGAAGACTACCCCGTTGCCCTTATTTTCCCAAATAAAAAAATGTTGGATAAACCAGATTATCGGTTATCCCCGGAAGAAGGTTGTTTCTGTCCAAGAACACTAAATGAATTAGGAAAATGTTTGCAAGGGTGTTTACACGATGCCAATTGCGACATCAAACAAAAGTTTTCTAAAATAAAATCGGCAGCCATCATTAACAGCGAATTATCATTGGATGACTGGACTCTCACGCCTTCTATGAAAGTTGCACCTAAAAATGTGTTGGAAAAATACAAAACTCATCTTTTCAATATGTACGGAGAAAATGTTCCGACAGAAGAAGAGGTTTATATAGTTGAATTAGATGTTAAAAGTAATATAGCAAAAAAAATTGTACAAAATTAAAACCACATCATTAATGAAGGAAATAATGGGTAATTATTTCCAATCATTAGAAAGCGGAAAAAAGAAAATTGCTTGGTGTACCAGTGTTGGTCCGGCAGAATTGTTACGTTCATTTGGCTTTGAGGTGTATTTTCCTGAAAATCATGGGGCACTATTAGGAGCAACACGAACAGCAATGGATTTTATTCCGGAAGCCATAAAATGTGGTTATTCTGGTCATGTATGCTCATACACCACATCAGATATTGGAGCTTATCTAAAAAAAGAATCTCCATTGCAACAACATTATGGAATGAAGGGAGCACCGAAACCGGATATTATTGCATACAATACAAATCAGTGTAGAGAAGTTGAAGATTGGTTTACTTTTTATGCAGATGAATTTAATTGCCCGATTGTTGGAATACAACCACCTCGCCATTTAGATGAAGTTACTCAAAATGAAGTAGATTTGGTGGTGAAACAAATGAAAAAAATGATTCCTGTCTGCGAAGAAGTGAGTGGACAAAAATTCGATTTAGATAAATTTAAAGCAACCATTAAATTAAGTAAAGAAGCAACATTATTGTGGCAAAAAGTGTTGAAGACTTCAACTGTCATGAATGCTCCGCTAAGCTTTTTTGATGGAACTATTCACATGGGACCAATTGTAGTGTTAAGAGGTACTCAAATTGCAAAAGACTACTACACTACCCTATTAACAGAACTAGAAGATAACATTAAAAAAAATATTGGTTTTTTACCCGAAGCAAAAACACGCATCTTTTGGGAGGGCATGCCAATTTGGGGTAAACTAAGAATGATGAGTGATCTGTTCACTTCAAATGGAGCTGCTGTGGTAGCTTCCACTTATTGTAGTAGTTGGGTATTCGATAAATTCGATGAGAATGACCCATGGAATTCTACCGCCAGAGCTTACACCGAAATCTTTATCAACAGAAGTGAAAAAGCTAAAATGAAAATGCTGGCTAAATGGTTTAAGGAATACAATATTGATGGTATTGTATATCACGATACAAAAACATGTTTTAATAATTCCAACGCTAAATTTGGAATGCCTCAGCGTTTACAAAAAGAAACAGGAATTCCTTCACTTATTGTAGAAGGTGATTTATGTGATTTACGTTTTTTCTCTGAAGGACAAAGCATTACCAAAGTAGAAACATTTTTGGAGCAATTGGAAGACGCTAAAATTATAAGCTAATGAGTAAAAAGTCAAATATCAACAATCCTATTTCACCTTTTCCATTGAAAAAGGATGAGAATAAACTGAAAATTGGAATTATCGGACTGGGGCCTGTAGGAATGATACTAGCCAGTAAATTTCAAATAGCAGGTTGTGACGTGGCTCTTTGTGTTAGAAATGAAGTTAGACACAATGAAATTAAATCAAATGGGATTGTTTTAGAAAAAACAATACAATCCCATTCCAAATTTGACACAGTAGTTCGAAGCATTAAAGAATTTGCAGAATTAGATTTAGATTATTTAGTTTTTGCAATAAAATCTTATCAGGTTCCGGCCGCTCTAAAAGAAGCTACCCATTTAAATACAGAAAAATTAACAGTTATTGCAGCTCAAAATGGTATTGATGTTGAAGAATTATTAATTCCAACTTTCACAGAATCGAAAGTTTTGAGAATGATAGTCAACTTTGCCGGGAATAACATAACTCCAAACACTACTAAAGTTTCATTTTTCACCGCACCAAATTATATTGGTTCTATCAACGATGCCAGAACCAAAGAAGCCGAATTAATAGGAAATATCCTAAACAGTGTTGGACTAACCACAAATGCCGTTGATTCATTTGAATTGTTAAAACGAACTTGGGAAAAAACAATCCTAAATTCGTCATTAAGTGCCTTATGTGGAGTTGGCAGATTAACAATGGCTGAAGCCATGAATGATCCTGACACCGTTGAATTAATTGAACAAATAATTAAAGAAGCTGTAGATGTTGCGGAAACAGAAAAGATACGTTTTCCGGATGATTTCATCAGACAATGTATGAGATATCTCAAGAAAGGTGGCGACCATTTCCCATCACTTGCTTTGGATATCATTCATAATCGCCAGACAGAAATTGATTATTTTAACGGTAAAATTGTTGAGTACGGAAGAAAACATTATGTACGAACATCGTTGAATCTATCCTTTACCAACATGGTGAAAGCCATGACCAATAAGAATATTATTTCAAGGATACCCGGAGATGCGGGCGAGTTCAACAAAAAGATAATTGACAAAGGCTTTATTAACAGTATCAGTTCTACTGCTAAATACAAAGAGAGTAATTGCTTCTTAGGTATCGACCTCGGCTCTGCTTACACTAAATTTACTGTCGTAGATGAGGAGGGTACGCCAATATTCAGGTATTTACTTCAAACCTTAAGTAAGGACAGAGATGCATTAACACATGTAATGGAAGCCATTCAAAGTAATTTCAACATACGATATAGTTGTGCCACAGGCTATGGTAGAAAACACTTTACAGAAACCGATATTATAAAAACCGAAATAAATTGTGCTGCAACCGGAATATCGCATACCCTTTCAGGGGGAAAAAATATTATTGACATTGGCGGAGAAGACATTAAAATTATCCGTTGCGACAGTAAAAATCATGTAAGTAATTTTTACATGAACGATAAATGTGCTGCCGGAACAGGTTCTTTTCTTTCTGAAATTGCCGAAAGGGCAGAAATCAATATTTCCGAAATGAGCAGTTTAGCTTCTCTATCTAAGTACAATAAAGAATTAAATAGTTTCTGTACTGTATTTGCCAAAACAGAAATTATGACCTGGATTTTCGAAGGAATGTCTCCACAGGATATTTCTCGAGGAATTTACCTCTCAATAGCAAACAAAGTAGCAAAAATGAGATTAGACCCAGGTATTCCAACTTACATGATAGGCGGTGTTATTGCCCATCATCCATATCTAAAGGTATTGCTCAATGCAAAGTTCGATAAAGACATTCAGATAATAGAAAACCCACAACACGTGGTTTCCTTTGGTGCCGCAGTAACTGCTAAACAGCATTGGGTTAAACAAAACAAACAAGTGCAAACAAAAAATATAGTAGAAAAAAAATATTGAGATGAACGGATTTCACGACAAGAAAAAAGGATTTGGGATAAAATACGACGATATTTATCTCGTAAACGGAGCACGTACTCCATTTGGAAAACTATGTGGAACATTAGGAAATGTCTCTCCAACTGACCTCGGAATTTATGCAACAAAAGCTGCAATAGAAAAATCAGGAATCAAAGGTGAAGACATTGACCAATTAATGTATGCCAACATTGGACAAAGTTCAGCCGATTCTTATTTTTTACCACGTCATATCGGTTTGTATGCAGGTATTCCCGAAGAAGTTCCTGCAGTAATGCTACAAAGAATATGTGGCTCAGGTTTTGAAACGATTATTTCCGGTGCAGAACAAATTGCATTAGGAAAAGCAAGTACAGCCCTCTGTGGAGGGACAGAAAACATGACCCTTTCTCCTACCGTTAGTTTTGGAAATCGAAACGGATACGCATTGGGACGAATTGATTTTAAAGATATGTTGTGGGAAGCACTAAATGATACTGCTGCTGTACCTATGGGAAATACTGCAGAAAATATTGCCACAAAACACGAGATAACCAAAACTGAAGCCAATGAATTTGCTAAACTTTCAATAGATCGTTATTTAGCTGCTAAAGAAAGAGGATTTTTTGATGATGAGGTAGTAAAAATGAATTCAACAGTATTTGAAATAAAAGGATTAAACCCAAGAAAAGTAAGATTACCAAGAAAAGTAGTTGACTTTGCAGTAGATGAAAATGTTCGTCCTGCAGACTTAGAATCTATGGCAAAATTACCAACTGTATTTGCTAAAGACGGTGTTCAAACAGCAGCTAACTCCAGTGGAATTGTCGATGGAGCAGCATCTGTAGTAATTGCAGGCGGTGATGTTATTAAAGAAAAAGGATTAAAACCTTTATCCAGAATTGTAGCCTCTGCAACCAGTGCTTTAGATCCTAAAGTAATGGGGCTAGGTCCTGTTTCTTCCATCAAATTAGTCTTAGAAATAGCAGGATTAACATTAGATGATATTGGTTTAATTGAAATTAATGAAGCATTTGCAGCACAATTTATTGGTTGTGAAAAAGAATTAGGGTTAAATCGGGACATCTGTAACGTAAACGGTGGAGCTATTGCTTTAGGTCACCCTTTAGCCGCAACAGGAACCAGATTGTCATTAACCCTCTCTCGAGAAATGCAGGCAAGAGGAGTAAAATATGGTATTGCTTCAGCTTGCATTGGCGGAGGACAAGGAACAGCTATTTTATTTGAAAACACTAGCCTTTAGCTAAAAACCCATAGCTACTAACTAGGAACAAAAAGCAAAAAAAATGGAAAAACTAAAACAATGGCAAATGACAGCATTAAAAGAAGATTTTTCTTTAGTAGAGTCTGAGATGCCTACAATAAATGAAAATGAAGCAATAGTAAAAATTGCCGGATGTGGTGTATGTCATACCGATTTGAGTTTTTGGCACGATGGAGTAAGAACTAAAAAAGAAATGCCATTAACTTTAGGTCACGAAATTAGTGGCGTTGTTACAGATGGACCAACACATCTAAAAGGGAAAAATGTTATAATACCGGCTGTACTTCCTTGTGGAAATTGCGAATTATGCAACAAAGGAAGAAGCAATATGTGTCAGAACCAGTTAATGCCGGGAAATGATTTTCATGGTGGATTTGCAACACATATTGTAGTACCTCATCAATATTTATGTTTGGTACCAGATTCTATTCTAGCCAAATATTCTCTAGCTGAACTTTCTGTTATTGCAGATGCAATCTCTACTCCTTATCAGGTAATAAAAAAATCTGAATTAGATACAGGAGATCTGGCCATTGTAATAGGTGTTGGAGGTGTTGGAGTATACGGAGCTTTAATAGCAAAAATAATGGGTGCTAAAGTCTTGGCAATTGATATCAACGATGAGAAATTAGCCAATGCTAAAAAGCACGGAGTTGACGCTACTTTAAATTCAAAAGGATTGAGCCATAAAGAAATTAAGGTAAAAGTTAGAGAAATTGCTAAAGAATTGGGGGCATCTAAATTTGGTTGGAAAATCTTTGAAATTTCAGGCACTACACCCGGACAGGAGTTAGCATTTAGTTTATTAACGTTCACCTCAACATTAAGTATTGTTGGGTTTACTATGGATAAACTCAATGTACGACTAAGCAACCTAATGGCCTTTGATGCTAAATTAATTGGTACCTGGGGGTGTAAACCGGAATTATACCCTGAGGTAGTTGATTTAATAGCTTCAGGAAAACTAGACATTAAAGATTTCGTCCAAACATTTCCTATGTCTCAAATTAACAAAGTATTTCAAAACACATTAGAACACAAATATGATAAACGTTCAGTATTAGTACCGGAACACAAATAAATTGAGGTTAGTTTAAACCTAACTAAAAAACAAGTATTAACACGCTATAGGCCTTTAGACCACAACTAAAAGCTAACAGCAAAAAGCTAAAAAAAACATGAAATTACACAGTCACAATTTAGTAGAACATAACTACACAGACATCATTTATGAATTAAGACCTGCAAAAGATCTTGAAGGTAATAAAGTGAAAGGATTATTTAACGCATGGATCATATTGAACAATCCTGCACAATACAACTCTTACACAACAAAAGCAGTAAAAGAAATTATATTAGCTATGCGCGAAGCTTCTAACGACAGAAGCGTTGTCGCAGTAGTATTTACAGCAATGGGTGACAAAGCATTCTGTACGGGTGGAAACACCAAAGAATATGCTGAGTATTATGCAGGAAATCCTCAAGAATATAAACAATACATGCGTTTGTTCAACGATATGGTTTCAGCAATTTTAATGAATGATAAACCGGTTATTTGTCGTGCCAACGGTATGCGTATTGGTGGGGGACAAGAAATAGGAATGGCTTGTGATTTCACAATAGCACAAGATCTGGCAAAATTCGGACAAGCAGGACCAAAACACGGAAGCGCTCCTGATGGAGGATCAACAGACTTTTTGCACTTATTTGTAGGTATTGAAAAAGCAATGGAATCTTGTACTGTTTGTGATCCCTGGAGTGCTCACGAAGCTTTAAGATTAGGTTTATTAACTGAAATTGTCCCTGCACTTAAAGTAAATGGAGAATTTATTAATAACCCAATGGTTAGGACAGACAGATGGGTAAGTAAAAAAACAGGAGAAATTATTTACGGAGTACCGAAAAGAGGAGATTCATTGGCTGAAGGTAAAGCATTATTCAAATCCGGAGAAGTAGATTTAACATTATTAGATGAAACGGTAGATAAAATGTGTACCAAATTAATGATGACTTTCCCTAACTGTCTAAGTAAAACTATTAACTCTATTCGTAAGAAAAAATTAGAACACTGGGATGCAAACAAAGAATCGAATAGAGATTGGTTAGCATTAAACATGATGACAGAAGCCAAAGCCGGATTTAAAGCATTTAACGATGGACCAAGAGGAAACAGAGAAGTTAACTTCATTAAATTAAGACAACTATTGGCAGAAGGTAAAGAATGGAATGATGAAATACATCAGACAATTTCACCACAATATCAGGAAGTGTAAACTAACTTTCAGCAAATAATCTTCAACCTTTAGTAATGTTTTGGCAAATAAACTAAGAAAATGGAAAAGTTAAACTAGAATACTCACACGAAAACTCAGTAGCCAACATTATCTTAAACGATGGAAAAGGTAATGTATTGGACAACACTATGATGTTAGAGATGTTAGATTTATTCGCACAATTTAAGACCAATAACAACATCAAACTCATTACTTTTCAAGGAGAAGGTAAACACTTCTCTTTTGGAGCCAGTGTTCCGGAACATACCAAAGAACTAGCCGAAGTAATGATTAAAACCTTTCACCGGATATTTACAGAAATTATTGAACTGGGTATACCAACTATGGCAAAGATATCCGGGCAATGTTTAGGTGGTGGAATGGAATTGGCATTGGCTTGTAATTTTATGTTTGCAGATAAAACAGCTGTTTTAGCACAACCGGAAATTATTTTAGGAGTTTTTCCTCCCCCGGCCTCCATCATGTTGCCATTAAAAATTGGGAATGCCAGAGCAGAAGAGATTTTGTTAACCGGTAGAAATGTTAAAGCAGAAGAAGCTGAACGAATAGGTTTACTAAACAAAGTTTATGAAGATAAAAATGCTTTAAATGAAGGTGTTGAAGAATGGATATCTAAAAATATTGTTCCTAAAAGTGCATCATCATTAAAGTATGCTGTTAAAGCATCAAGGGCAACTTTTAACTACATTATGAGTAACAAGCTTCCTTATTTGGAACAGCTTTATGTGAGGCAGCTTATGGAAACAAAAGATGCTAACGAAGGAATAAATTCATTTTTAGAAAAAAGGCAACCTGTTTGGGAAAACTGTTAGTTTTTAACTGGTAACCTTTAGCTGATAGCAAAAGCGAAAAAATGAAAGAAAACAAATAATTTAACCTAAAAACCAATAGCTAAAAGCTAATAACTAAGGGCTAAAAAGAAGATGAAAAAGATAAACGCTGTAGGAGTAATTGGAGCAGGAACCATGGGGGCTGCCATTGCTCAAAAATTTGCACAAGAAGGATTTACCGTTTATTTAAACGATAGAGAACAAAAATACATTGACAAAGGTATTGCCGGAATTAGAGATATCTTAGAACAAGGTGTCGAACGTAGATTGTTTACACAAGAAAAGGTAGAAGCCATTATTGATAACATAATAGGAACGACTAACCAGAAGGAATTAAAAGCCTGCGACTTAATAGTAGAAGCGATTTTCGAAGACTTTGAAGTTAAATCAAACCTATTTAAGACATTAGATAAAATTGTACCCACCGATACTATCCTAGCAACAAATACATCTTCATTTTCGGTATCCAAATTAGCTGAAGCAGTATCTCATCCAGAACGATTTGTTGGTTTACATTACTTCTACCATGCTGCCAAAAACAGATTGGTAGAAATTATTCCCGGAGAAAAAACTTCGGAAGAAACTTACAAAACCATGCAAATATTTTCTGTGCAATCCGGCAAAGATGCCATTACCACAAGAGATGTTAACGGATTTGCTGTAAATCGTTTTTTCGTTCCCTGGTTAAACGAGGCGTGTAAAATGTTGGATGAAGGAGTTGGAACGATCGCAGAGATTGATACTGTATGTATGAAAACTTTTGGAATAGGAATGGGCCCATTTGCACTGATGAATGCTACCGGAGTTCCTATTGCTTTACATGCTCAAAAAACATTAGAGCACTTCGGACCATCATATAAAATTTCTTCAAGATTAGAAGAACAAGTAGCGACTGATAACGACTGGGATTTATCGGGAATGGAAAATGTAAACATTAGTCCGGAACTGACTAAAGCAATTAATGACAGAATTTTAGGTTGTAGCTTCTTTGTGTGTTCTCAAATATTAGCAGAAGAAGTTTGTACTGCGGTTGACTTAAATAGGGGAGCAAAAATTGGCTTGCGTTGGAGAAAAGGACCGGTTGATATTATGCAACAGTTTGGCGAAGTAGAAGTTAAGCGAATAGTAAATGAATACGCCGCATTGTACGTCGAAAATGTTCCTGAAGGAATAACTGTTGACAGCTGGAACATGGAATTTGTTACCTTAAAAGTAAATGGTAGTGTCGCTACTATCACAATGTCACGACCGGAAGATATGAATGCTCTGAATGAGGATGTGATGGAGCAACTGGACTGTAAATTCTCTCAAGCAGATGCACGTCCGGATATTAACACCATTATTTTAACCGGTTCAGGAAAAGCATTTGTTGCCGGTGCGGACATTAAATTCTTTGTGAAAAATATTAAATCGAACACCATCAACAACATTGTTAGCTTTACAAAATATGGTCAGGAAGTACTAGAAAAAATAGATAAATCATCAAAAAAAATAGTTGCCATTTTAAATGGAATGGCTTTAGGTGGCGGAATGGAATTAGCATTATGTGCTGATGTATTATTGATCGTTCCAAAAACCAAAATTGCTTTTCCGGAAACAGGTATTGGTATTTATCCCGGATTAGGAGGAACACAGCGCTCTGCTTCAAGAGTTGGAAAAGGCTTAGCTAAATATTTGGTGTTAACCGGACAAATGTTAGGAGCAAATCAAGCCTTAGAAATTGGTTTGGTTGATGGTATTGTTCAACCTTCAGAAGTGTTTGAGTTTATTTCCGGAGAAAAAGAAATTCCCGCAATAGCAAAGGTTGAACTTTCTGATAATTGGAAAGCAATAGAATCGCTTTATGTAAAAAACAACTACAAAGCTATTATTTCCGGAGATTACACTAATGGAGGAATCGAAACCGAAACAGTAGCAAAATTGGCCAAAGCTATGAGTTATAAAGCTCCTATAGCAATGAACTTTGCAGAAGAATTAATTGAAGCAGCTCAAGGACCTGCATCAGAATTAGAAAAATTAACAGATATTTTTACTACTAAAGATGCTTTGTTAGGATTGACTTCTATAGGTAAAAAGGTGAAATATTCGGGAGAGTAAGATATAAATTATCATTACGTGTAAAGCAATCTCACCAATAATATTGCTTTACTATGCTCGCAATAACGAAAAGAAAAAATATGCAAACTGAAGTAGAAAGTGTAGTTATAAAATTTGTAGGTGATTCCGGGGATGGTATGCAATTAGCAGGTTCGTTGTTTACTGATACATCGGCTAATATTGGGAACGAGATAGCAACATTTCCTGATTATCCTTCAGAAATTAGAGCTCCACAGGGAACTGTTGCTGGTGTCTCAGGATTTCAAATACATTTTGGGACATCAGGAGTCTATAGTCCCGGAGATGCTCCGGATGTTTTAATTGCTATGAATCCTGCAGCCTTAAAAGCAAATTTAAATAATCTTAAACCGGCTTGTTTGATAATTATTGATAGCAATAGTTTTTCAAAAAAAGCAATTGAAAAGGCAGGATTTGATGGGAATCCATTAAATGATAACACCCTTTCAGATTACAAAATCATTGAATCACCCATTACTTCATTAACCAAATCAAGCATTAGCGATTTAGATTTGGATAACAAAAGCGTGGTCCGTTGTAAAAACATGTTTGCTTTGGGGATGGTATTTTGGTTGTACAATACACCATTAGATCAAACCATTAAATTTTTCAAACAAAAATTCTCTAAGAAACCTATTATTGCTGAGGCAAATATAAAAGTGCTTCATACAGGACACGATTTTGCTGAGACTGTGGAAGCATTAACTTCTTCTTATACTGTATTGCCCGCAAGAAAAAAAGCAGGAATATATCGTAACATTACGGGTAACGAGTCAACTGCCTGGGGATTAATGGCTGCTGCAAAAAAGGTTAATAGAGATTTATTCTTAGGTACTTACCCTATTACTCCGGCAACAGATATTTTACACGAGCTAACCAAACATAAGTGGAGTGGAGTAAAGATATTTCAAGCAGAAGATGAAATAGCCGGTGTTTGTTCTGCAATAGGTGCAAGCTTTGCCGGCGATTTGGCTGTAACCACAACTTCCGGTCCGGGAATGGCATTAAAAACAGAAGCCATTGGTTTGGCTGTCATGACCGAACTACCATTAGTAATTGTTAATGTTCAAAGAGGCGGGCCATCTACAGGATTGCCAACTAAAACTGAACAAAGTGATTTATCTCAGGCATTGTACGGAAGAAATGGTGATAGCCCTGTAGTTGTAATTGCCGCAAGTACACCCTCTTCATGTTTTGATTGGGCTTTTGAAGCCTGTAGAATTGCTGTAGAACACATGACTCCTGTAATTTTATTAACTGAAAGTTATATTGCCAATGGTGCTGAACCCTGGAAAGTGAGGTTGATGGACGAATTGAAAGATATTCATCCAAATACAACCAATAATATTGAAGAATGGGCTCCTTATAAAAGAAATGTTGAAACACTTGCTCGTGATTGGGTAATTCCGGGAACTAAAGGATTTGAACATAGAATAGGAGGTTTAGAAAAAGAAGATATTAGCGGTAATGTTTCTTATATGCCTTTGAATCACGAAAAAATGATTAGACTAAGAGCTGAGAAAGTTGCCAGAGTGAGTAATGCCTTACCTTTACAAAGAGTAAAAGGTAAAAATGTCAATAAATTATTAGTTGTCGGTTGGGGAGGTCAATTCGGAATCTTATTTGGAGCTGTAAACGAATTACAACAAGAAGGTAAAAATATTGCCTTTACACATTTCAATTATATCAACCCTTTACCGAAAAACACGAAACAAATTTTTGAAGGGTTTGAAAGAATTATTGTATGTGAGTTGAATAACGGACAATTTGCCGATTACCTACAAGCTCAATTCCCTGAATTTAAATTTGAGCGATTTAACAAAATGCAAGGACTTCCTTTTAAAATAAAGGAATTAAATGAAAAATTTAACGAAATTCTGAAGGCTTAAGATATGGAAACAACGACTGTGAAATGTGCTTTAAAGCCAAGAGAATATGCTAGTAACCAGGAAGTAAAATGGTGTCCCGGTTGTGGTGATTATGCTATCTTAAATGCTGTTCAAAGAACGCTGTCTGAATTACAAATCCCTAAAGAGAAAGCCACTTTTATTTCAGGAATTGGCTGTTCATCTCGTTTCCCATATTATATGGACTCTTATGGTTTTCATACAATTCACGGTAGAGCAGCAGGGATTGCGACAGGAGTAAAAATTGCTAATCCCGATTTAAGTGTATGGATGGTTTCAGGAGATGGAGATTCATTAGCAATTGGAGGTAATCACTTTATCCATGCTATACGAAGGAATATTGACATTAATTTATTACTGTTTAACAACGAGATTTACGGTTTAACAAAAGGACAGTACTCACCCACTTCTATGTTAGGAAAAATAACTAAATCATCTCCTCACGGATCAATAGAACATCCATTTAATGTCGGAGAATTGGCTATGGGAGCTCAAAGTAAATTCTATGCACGTGTGGTAGATACTGATATTAAATCTATGGTTAAGGTGTTTAGACAAGCTGAACAATACCGGGGATTTGCAGTAATAGAGATACTACAAAATTGCGTTATTTTTAACGATAAAACTCATACTGAGATTACCGCTAAAGAAACTAAATCTGATAATCAGTTGTTTTTAAAACATGGTGAAGCAATGCTTTTTGGAGCAGAAAAAAATAAAGGAATTCGACTAAATGGTTTAGAGTTAGAAGTGGTAAGGTTGGGCGAAAATGGTATTACTGAAGCTGATATTTTGGTACATGATGCCGAAAATGAAAATAAAACATTACAGTATATGCTTACGCAGTTACAATTACCTGAGTTTCCGGTGGCACTTGGCGTAATTAGAAGTGTAAAAACAGAAACATATAACGAAGCCCTATACAATCAAAGAAAATATGAGATGAATAACAGTAATTTCAACTCATTAGATGATTTGTTTTTGAGCGGAAATACGTTTAAAGTGAGTTAGGTTTCTTAGATTTTGAGGCGTATAATAATGGAGACGTATAGTTAATGTCAACTCTATCCTGAGCTATTTTTTTCTTAGCTTTATCAATATCTAGCATTTCGTAGGGCATAGATAAATAGTAAGGTAAGTCCGTTGGTTCTTCTGTTAGCATAATCAACTTTGCTTTAACCATTCTATCAACTACCGAAACAAGAGTATTTCTCAAGTTCTTCGGAGGTATTCCGTTGTATTGCCCCCCCATAAATTGAATCATCTGTTCAACAGTATGTTGTCCGTCTGCTAATTGCAAAATCATTCCAAACCATGAATCCAATTCTTTTCTTTCACTTTTAGGGTGATAAATATCGATTAGTGAAATCGTTTTCCCCTGCTTTGAAAATATTACGTTTCTATAAAAATAATGTGAAGTTTCCATATTGATAAAATTAATCTAGGTCTAATAATCGTTTTTAACTTCCTAGTTTTTGTTTGTCTGTAATGTCTTACTTATCTCGAATGGCGAAATAACGAATATAAATCACAATTCCTTAAAGTTATTCCAAAATTCAGCATAATCTCTGGCAACTACTCTAAACTCATCAACAATTCGCAAAATCATATGTACACTTTTTTGCGGATGACAAAACTTTACTCCCCTACCAACAACACCTTTACTTTTTGGAAAAACTCTCTTCTTTCCTCGTAATAAACTTTTACTGCTTACCCTTTCAGTAACTCATTGACTACAGATAAATATGTTTCCATGACAGAGTTTTATCTTAGAACAAAGTTCTGAATTAGAAGTCTTCTATCCCTTTAAGATGTGTATGATTTGAATCATGCAAAGACAAATTATTAAATCACCATGGCTTCAATACTATTTTCCAAAGAAGCTTTATGTTCTTCCCCAAGCTCCAAGTCAATGTCCTTAAACTTAAAAAAGATAGTTTCCAGCTCTTCTTCATTCATTAGACTCTTTGCCAATACAAACAATTCATCGTCTTCAGCTGCAATATGATCAAATAAATCATTACAATATTCTTGCAATAAATTATAAGAGTTCAGGAAATTATTTTCATCTAAAGCCTCTTTTATTTCTCTTATAAAATCTCTAAAGCTTTCGTGGTGCTGTTTAAATTCTTCGATTATCTCCTGCAATACGAAATCAGGATGATTATTAACCACGGGGAATAGAATTTCCTCTTCTTTTCGATGATGGTAACCATCTGCATACTCTCTAAAAAATATAATTAGCAGATCAACCGTTTTAGTGTAAGCTGATGCATTTTTTTTCCAGACACCATTCAAATTTGTTATAACTTTTTCTGCTTTTTTAATAATGTCATGTTCAGCATACATCACTTTGATTGGATCGTTTTCCATTGCTTATATTTTTAGTTTTTCAAAACTTCTGTTCAAATAAACCGATATCATTTCTCTTCGATATTTTCTTGAATACATATCATTATCTATAGCTCTTGCACCTTTTACAGCTTTTCTTATTAAATCAACTTTATCATCTGTTACAGTTGCCTCAACCACCACTGCTTTAGGATCAACTCCCGATAAAGCAATTTTTAATTTTCCGTTCTTATCAGTAGCAACTGCACATGTTAAAGATGTGAAATCTAAACTTTCTCTTTCTCTTAGTTTGTTAAAGCTTGTTTTAAATCCACGATTCAAAGGAAGTCGAATTGCAACCAAAATTGCTGCTTCCGGAATATTACAAGGTGTTACCCCATCTCCGGTATAAATATCTTCAAGCTTAACAATTTTTGTTCCGTCAGCGTCTGCAATTTCAATTTTAGCATCCATAGCAATAAGTGCCGGAGCAGTATCTGAAACTAACTCAGAAAAACATGCTTTCTTACCTTGGGTAGCAATACAAATATCTCCATCGCATTTTAAACAATAACCGGCAGATTCTCTCCACCATTCAGATTGATTATAAAATAAACATCTGTTTTCGCATAATACATTTCCACCAATGGTCGCAGTTTTTCTTAATAGTGGAGCTCCTACCGATAAAGCAGCTTCAATTAACATTGGGAATTCTTCAACAATCTCTTTTTTAAACTTTAGCTCTTCTAATATTTCTAAGGCACCAATCCTAAGGTACTCATCATCTACTGCAACTCCTTTCAGCTCTTCTAATTTAGTAATATCAATTAAACAGGTAGATTTCTCGTTTCCTTGAAATCGATTAACCATAACATCTGTTCCTCCGGCCAGATATTTAAATGAACCTAAATTAGACTTAGCTATTTCTATGGCTTCGTTAACAGTAGTTGGGATTAAATATGTTTTTTCAGTTATCATAATTCTAAAGTTTAAAGAGAAAAGGAACTAGAGTTAATACTTTTGAGTCGTGTGCATCCGGTTCGTTCTGATTATTATCAACCAAATTGAATAGCTCATTCAATATTATACTTTCTTTTTACACTCATTGACTATACAGATATCAATTCTTCCTTATTTTTCAATGCTTTTAACACTTCCTCCGAGTTAATTGGCAAAGAGGTAACACGCACACCAACAGCATCGTAGATGGCATTAGCAACAGCCGGAATTACCGGATGAATTGCTCCCTCACCACACTCTTTTGCACCAAAAGGTCCTTCCGGATCTATCGTTTCTACAATGTTCGTATGAATCGAAGGAGTATCTTTAGTAGTCGGAATTTTATAATCTATCAGGTTTCCATTTAACAACAAACCATTTCTAAATTTCATTTGTTCACTAACAGCCTGTCCTAAGCCCATGTGCCAAGAGCCTTCCAGTTGACCTTCTACTGCCAGCGGATTAATTGCTTTTCCGGCATCGTGTGCTCCCCAAATGTCAACTACTTTTATATGTCCGGTTTGTTGATCGACTTTAACTTCTGTTATTACTGCTCCAAAACTATATGAAGGACTTAAGCCGGCACCGGCGCCTTTAAAGTCTCCTCCTAATTTGGGCGAATTGTAAGATCCCGTAGCATTTAAGGCTCCTACTTTTCTTGTCGCATTTTCAATAGCTTCTACCCAGGTTAAATCAACTTTTCCATTGTTGGCAAACACTTTTTCATTTTGGATATTTAACTCTGATTTATCTACCTCATTTACTTTAGCAACAGCATCTAAAACTTTCTCTTTTAGGCTTTCAGCTGCTTGCTTTGCAGCATTACCAGCCATAAATGTTACACGGCTGGAATAACTTCCTAAATCAATTGGCGTTAAGGTAGTATCAGCTGCTACCACAAAGATATTATCCATGCTTAGGCCAAGAACTTCTGCTACAATAATAGCTAACATTGTATCACTACCTTGTCCAATATCACTTGCGCCCGAAGTAACTAAAACTCTCCCATCCAAATCAACTTTTAAGTGTACTACCGATTGAGGGTATTGATTCCAGTGAATTGGTAAAGCACTACCACTAATAAAGAACCCACATGCTACTCCAATTCCATGTCCTTCAGGTAATTTTCTGAATTTTTCTTTCCATTCCGAAAGTTCCATTACTTTATTCAGCGATTCTACACTTCCGTTAGACGTAATTCTGTATTGTCCTACTGTTAATGATTTTTCATCTAAGAAATTCTTTAATCTCAACTCACACGGATCCATGTCAATCTCAACTGCTAAACGATCAATTATAGTTTCTACTGCATAGCGTGAATTTACAGCACCGTGACCTCTCATAGCCCCACATTGCGGTCTGTTAGTGTAAACCCTTCTGGTTCTAAATCCAAAATTATCTATTTTGTAAGGAGCTTGCAGTAATACCCCGTTGTAATAAGATGTTACTACTCCAAAGCTACCATAAGCACCTCCTTCAATGATGATGTCTGCATCCAACACTTCGAATTTCCCTTCATTACTAATCCCCATTTCCATACTCATTGTAGTCGGATGACGTCCATGGTTAGTTAAAAACACTTCCTCTCTGTTAAAAAGCATTTTTACAGGCTGTCCTAATATCCTTGACAAATGAGAGATAATGATTTCGTGAGGAAAAGGATCTGATTTACCTCCAAAGCCTCCTCCTACATAAGGCTTAATTACACGAACACGATTCATTGGCACTTCCAATACTTTTGCTAAATATCGATGTAAATAATGTGGTACTTGTGTTGCTGTAATAATTGTTAAACCATTCTCATCCCAATAAGCTGTAGCCGCATGAGGTTCGGTAAATCCATGATTAACTCCCTGAAAATCGAAATCTACTTTTACTTTATGATCCGCTTTTGCCAAACCATCTTGTTGGTCTCCAAAACGTAATTCTGCTTTTTTATGTATGTTGTTATTAAACTTACAATGCGAGTGTATTTGTTCATCTTCTCCGACATCTTCACACGATTCTTTCATATCAAAAAATGGTCGAAGAGGTGCATAATCTATTTCTATTAATTTACAAGCTTCATTAGCAATTTCTTCGGTGTCAGCCGCAATAGCGACTACAATTTCACCAATGTATCTTGTCTTCTCAACAGCCATAGCTGTTTCATCCTGAGAGATAGGTAATACCCCAAATTTTACTGGTAATTCTTTTCCTGTAATTACAGCTCTTACTCCTGATAATTCTTCAGCCTTAGCTGTATTTATGGTGTTAATCTTTGCATGTGCATGTGTACTTCTGACAAATTTACAGTGCAATGCATTTTTTATTTTGATATCATCAGCATAATCGGCTGATCCCTGAACTTTTTTAGTGGCTTCAATGTACGGACGACCTTGTCCGATCATTTTAAATTTATCGACCTCATTTTTTGGTAAATCCCCAACAGGTGAATACAAATTATTTTCTTCCGAAATATAAGTTTCTACGGCTTCAATTATCTTTTTGTAACCTGTACATCTACATAAGTTTCCAGATAAAGCTTCCCGAATCTCATCGGTAGTTGGAGTCGGGTTTTCTTTCAAATAATCAAGTGTTGTCATTATCATACCCGGAGTACAATATCCACATTGAATGGCTCCTTTTTCTACAAATTTTTCTTGTAGCTTGTGTAATTTATTTTGATCGGCAACACCTTCGATAGTCGTAATAACACTTCCTGCAACCCGCATTGCAGGGGTAATACAACTTTGTACTGCCTTACCATCTACAAAAACAGTACATGCACCACAGCTTGCTTGTTCACAACCTAATTTAGTACCTGTAAGTTGAATTTTATCTCTCAGCACTTTAGCTAAAGTATCATGTGGCTCAGCAATTACTTTATATTCCTTTCCGTTAACGGTTAATTTTATTATCTCCATACTTTTATAATTTTTCTTTATTTCCTGTTGTAATGCAGTCTTGCGGTTGTGCTGTCATGCAGTCGATTTCCCGACAAACACCCTTCTATAGGCTCAGGGACCGAAAGACCGAGGGACAATCCCCAACAAATAAGCCCTAAATTCCGGCACCTATGCTTTTTCCACCATCTACATAAATAGTTTGACCTGTTATGAATTGTGTTTTTTCATCGCATAAAAATGCAACGGCATTAGCAATATCTTCCGGTTGTCCCATTGATTTGGTAGGCTGTGCCTGAATTAATTTTTCTTGAACCTCTTCAGACAATTTTTGGGTTAAAGGAGTATTAATTAAGCCCGGAGCAATTGCATTTACCAATACTCCATACTTACCAAGTTCTAAGGCTAATACTCTTGTTAAACCAACCACTCCGGCTTTAGAAGCCGAGTAATTTGATTGTCCTCTGTTTCCCAGCCAGGCACGTGATGCTATGTTTACAATTCGCCCTCTTTTTTGATCTCGCATTAATGTCCCTGCTACTTTACACATTAACCAGGTACCTTTCAGGTTGATATCAACTACCTTATCGAAATCCTCTACAGGCATTTTCCAAATCACATTGTCACGAATTATTCCTGCATTATTAACAATTACATCAACTCCTCCAAATTCTTTAACTACCGAATTAAAAAGATTGTTTACTTCTTTGTCATTACTAATATCGCACAAAATAAATTTGGCAGCATCTCCTAATTCTTCGGCTAAACTCTCTCCGTTAGCTTTGTCCACATCCACCAATATTGTCTGGCAATTATCTTTTACCATTTTTTGTGCAATGGCTTTTCCAATACCTTTTGCTGCACCTGTAATTACTGCTATTCGTTTATCCATTTTTTACTGCTATTAATTTTGCCAAAATACTGATAGCTATTTCTTCAGGACCTTCTGCATTAATATTTAATCCCATAGGCATATCAACATTTTCCAATTCTTTTTTACTCGCTATTTTTCCTTCTGAAAACATTTTCCTTGTTAATTCTACTTTTCGCTTACTTCCAATCATTCCTAAATATGAATACGGTTGTTTAATACAGTAAGATAAAATATCTCTATCATGAGAGTGCTCGTAAGTCATTATTACGATGTATGTATTTTCATCAAATGGAAGTGACGGTAAAACCTTTTTGTAATCTAAATTCAACTTATTTATCCCTTCAGTATCCAAATTATTCAGGTACTCTCTTCTGTCATCAATTACATAAATATCAAAATCCACATTAGTAGCAAATTTTGCTAAAGCATTTCCTGTATGTCCGGCGCCAAATATGTAAAGCTTCTTCATTGTTTTAATGGGTTCAATGTAAATTTCAACACTCCCACCGCAACACATGTTATGTTGATGTAATAGATTATGTTTAAATAATTTTGGTTCATTTTCATCAATTTGCTGAAGAGCGTTTTCAATCACTTTTTTTTCAAGGTTTCCTCCACCTATGGTTCCTACAAGACTTCCATCTTCTCGTACAATCATTTTAGATCCAACTTTCCGAGGTGTTGATCCTTTTGTTTGCACTATAATGGACAGTGCAGCTTTTATTGTCCCTTTTCTTATGTTTTCTATTTCGTTAAACAGATTCATTTGTAACTATCTTAAAGTCCTGAGGGGTATTAATATTTATTAATATCGAGCAACAGTTAATTTCAATGTACTTTTTAGAAAATTTTGAAAAGACATCTTTTAATGTTCCATAGTCTTGATAATTCTTAAGTATTTCGTTTTTAACTGACTTATTAATAATTACCGGATGACCTCCTTTCCCTTTGTAAGAAGGAATAGTAATTTCACATTCTCCAGCATTTAACAGCAGTTGTTTCAAAACTTCGCACTCAACAAAAGGATTATCTACATTATGAATAAATACATTCTCCGATTTTGTAGCATTGATCCCTAATTGTATCGAATACAAACGTCCATTATCAACTTCACTGTTTATAATAATTGTTGCATTTTGTTCAACTTCTGCAAGTTCTTTTTGCCATTTTTCTGAAGCAAAATTTTCATTCAAAACCACAACAATACCATTAAGACCAAGAAGTTTATAAGTTGTAACAATATCAGCTAAAAAAGTAGTATTGTTTTCCTTTTTCAGCCAAGGTTTAGGATAGCCCATTCTTGCCGACTTTCCTCCGGCCAAAATAATTGTTGAATAATTCTTAATTTCATTAGCCATACATACTAATAGTTACTACAGAATAGGCATGTGTGACACATGCCATTAAAACAAAACTACAGACAAAAATATGATCCGTTTTTTTTGCACAGCTAAAGATATGGAATCAATAATAAAAATGTACTCAAATCAAAATTTGCTTTCAGAAATCGGGAGTTAAATAATGGAATCCAATTAAATAGAGACACTAGAATTACATAATAAACTCTTAATTACTTATCATCCCGATAGCTATTATCGGGATGCAAACTGCCAACTGAAACAGATCTTTAGAACTTAGCTAAGCTAAGATGATTCTCAAAAATGGCATCTATCTTTTTCTCCACTTCTTCATCTAAAAGTAATGGCGGAGCGTGATGCGGTTTTATTCGTGTATCAATTATCAAACTTCCTTTACAGCCCCAATGTTTATGGTGGATAAAAGAATCAATTCCGTAAATATCGTGTGATGGATTGGCTCTGGTAAAAGTGGTCCACAAGAAGTTATTGAAGGTTTCTGCAACAAAATCAGCATCGTCACACATCAAAATTAGGGGTAGCAATTTAGCTTCTTCAGCTAAATACACTTTTAAAGAATTCGCCCAATCATCCATTTCTATTTGTGCTTTGTCATACGACTCAAAAGCAGTACAGGAAATCGCTAAAATACCCGGAGCAACTAATTTGGTATTTGTAATCCCTTTTGGCAATGGATTCTTAGATTCAAAAGTCTGAGCCAAAATCCTGCAAGATTCACCTGCAGCAGCAATCACCACTTTAGAACCTGTATTTAATCCTTCACCGGAATAGTCTAAGGTATCAATACTGGTTTTGGTATAGAAATGTAAATCTCTTTCCCAATTTATGCGTTCTAAAATATGTTGAACAAAGGCTTGTTCATCATCAATATTCAAGTCATTATTATCTTCTTCAGCAGCAATAAATAAGAACTTTGCTAAAGACATTTGTCCAAAGCCCAAAATATGATTGGCTTGGGTTAAAATTTCTGCGGGATAGCGCTCTTTCACATAAGGTGTGTAACGCTCAGAACCTATGGCAAAAAGTAATGGATGTACACCTGCCGCATCCACTGCATGAACCGCTTTTACACCTGGCAATTCCATTTGAATGGTATCGCCAGCCAATTCGTGAATCATAGCACCAAAGCTTGTATCCTCTTGTGGAGGTCTTCCTACCACAGTGAAAGGCCAAATAGCATTTTGCTTATGATATACCTTATGGACTTTCATCACTGGAAAATCGTGTTTCAAACTATAATAGCCCAGATGATCTCCAAAAGGACCTTCGGGTTTTACTTCGTGAGGATACACTTCTCCTGTAATCACAAAATCAGCATCGGCACAAACGGTATAACCATCCTCTTTAAAGTAACGCATACGCTTACCACCTAACATGCCTGCAAATGCAAATTCTGGCATTCCTTCAGGCAAAGGCATTACTGCCGAAAAAGTTAAAGCTGGAGGTCCTCCAACAAAAATGCTCACTTTTAAAGGTTCGCCTTTGGCATTGGCTTTAGATTGATGCACTCCTATTCCTCTGTGAATTTGATAATGCAATCCTATTTCTTCATTTTGAATATAATCGTTACCTCCCAGCTGAATGCGATACATTCCCATATTGGACTTAGTCCAACCTGGCTGGTCTACATCTTCGGAATAGACTATGGGTAAAGTAATAAAAGGGCCTCCATCTTTTTTCCAACAGGTAATTTGTGGCAGCTTATCGATAGTCGTTTCATAAAATCTAGCACTACGCTTTGATACCTTCTTAGGTAAGGCATTATATAAATGCTTTGGTGTAGAGATATACTTTAAAGGGCTTTTTAAAGCCAAAAAGGGGTCTTTCTTCAGAAGAGCAATATTCTGTACCATTTGCATGGTGTCGCGAAACAAAAAGCGTGAACGCTCGATATCTCCAAATAAATTTGATAAGGCTCTAAACTCCGAACCTTTTACTTTTTCAAAAAGTATAGCCGAAGCTCCCTTTTCATAGGCACGCAATTGTATAGAAGCCATTTCCAAATAAGGATCAACTTCTTCTTTTATACGAATGAGTTGTCCGTTCTTTTCAAGATCTTGAATACAAGCTTCTAAACTTTTATACCCCATGAGTGTTATGTTTTCTCAAAGATATTTATTCTGTGGAAAAGATAGCTTTCCACATCAAAAAAAAGCCTCTCGAAATCGAGAGGTTTTTTTTGAATCATATATTATTAACGTTCGTTAATTGGAACGTATGGTCTTTCGTTATGACCTGTATAAACTTGACGTGGACGACCTATAGGATCTCCATTTTCGCGCATTTCTTTCCATTGCCCAATCCAACCTGGTAAACGACCTAGTGCAAACATCACTGTAAACATATCTGTTGGAATACCTAAAGCACGGTAAATGATACCTGAATAGAAATCAACGTTAGGGTATAAACCTCTATCGATGAAGTATTGATCTTTTAAAGCTACAGCTTCTAGTTCTTGAGCAATCTCCAATACAGGATCTTCAATTCCAAGAGCATTTAATACATCATCTGCCGCCTTTTTAATAATACGCGCACGAGGATCGAAGTTTTTATAAACTCTATGACCGAATCCCATTAAACGGAAAGGATCAGACTTATCTTTTGCTTTGGCAACATATTTAGAAACATCTCCACCATCGGCTTTAATATCTTCTAACATTTCGATAACCGCTTGGTTAGCTCCACCGTGAAGTGGTCCCCAAAGGGCTGCAATACCAGCAGAAACAGATGCATATAAACTAGCGTGCGACGAACCTACAATACGAACCGTAGATGCTGAACAATTTTGCTCGTGATCGGCGTGAAGAATCAATAATTTATCGAGTGCATTGGCTACAACTGGGTCTATATTATACTCCTCAGTTGGTAAACCAAACATCATACGCAAGAAATTAGAACAATAGTCTAAATTGTTATTTGGGTACACTAAAGGCTGACGCATTCGATTTTTAAATGCCCAAGCAGCCAAGGTTGGCAACTTAGCTAATAAACGGATGATAGTTCCATTTACTTCTTCAACAGAACGGTTAGGATCTAAAGACTTCGGATAGAATGCTGTTAAAGAAGATACTAATGAAGAAAGCACTCCCATAGGATGGGCTTTAGAAGGAAATCCATCTAAGATCGCTTTCACATCTTCGTGCACCAGAGTATGTTGAGTAATATCATTTTTAAAGGCAGCTAACTCTTCTTGAGTAGGAAGCTCACCATAAATAACTAAATAAGAAACTTCGATGAAAGATGACTTATCTGCCAACTCTTCGATACTGTAACCTCTATGGCGTAAAATTCCTTTTTCACCATCTAAAAAGGTAATAGCACTTTCAGTAGCACCTGTATTCTTAAATCCTTTATCGATAGTAATAAGTCCCGAAGCACCTCTTAATTTACTAATATCAATGGCTTTCTCTCCTTCGCTACCTTCTACTACTGGCAGTTGAAAAGTCTTTCCATCATATATTATTTCTGCAAAATCTGACATCTATTCCGTTTATTGATCGTTAATGTATTCTGTTCGTCCCCTATGCAAAATCAAAGCCAAAAGCTTTGCTTCAACTTATTTTAAGAATTTAAAATCCTTACCAGGGAAGATTGCTGTATCGCCCAGTGCTTCTTGAATGCGAAGGAGTTGGTTGTACTTAGCCATACGGTCGGAACGAGAAGCAGATCCAGTTTTGATCTGTCCTGTATTCAAAGCTACTGCTAAGTCAGCAATCGTATTGTCTTCTGTTTCTCCAGAGCGGTGGCTCATTACAGAAGTATAAGAATTGATTTGCGCCATTTGCACAGCGTTCATCGTTTCTGTTAAGGTACCAATTTGATTTACTTTTACCAAAAGTGAATTCGCGATACCTTCATTGATTCCTCTTGATAGGCGATCTACGTTTGTAACAAACAAATCATCACCTACCAATTGTATTTTATCGCCTAAACGCTCCGTAAGGTTTTTCCATCCAGACCAGTCGTCTTCATCTAATCCATCTTCAATAGAAAGGATAGGATATTTCTTACACCAGTCTGCCCAGTAATCAACCATCTCAGCAGAAGTTAATTTCTCTCCTGTAGATTGGTGGAAGTGGTACACACCTTCTTCGGCATTATAGAATTCTGAAGCTGCAGCATCCATAGAAACGTAAACATCTTCTCCTGGACGATAACCTGCTTTTTCAACAGCTTGTAAAACCATTTCCATAGCCTCAACATTAGAACGTAAATTTGGTGCAAATCCACCTTCATCACCTACGTTAGTAGCTAATCCTTTAGATTTCAATACAGCTTTTAAGTGGTGGAAAATTTCAGTTCCCATTCTTAAAGACTCCGAGAATGTTTCAGCGCCTACAGGCATAACCATAAACTCCTGAAAATCGATAGCATTATCTGCGTGAGAACCTCCATTTAAGATGTTCATCATTGGAATAGGAAGTGTACGTGCGTTTACTCCACCGATATAGTTATAAAGCATTTGCCCTGTTGAAGCTGCTGCTGCTTTAGCACTTGCCAAAGATATAGCCAACATTGCATTTGCACCAATAATCGATTTATTTGGAGTTCCATCTATATCAATCATCAACTGATCTATTCCTGCTTGATCTTCAACTGGCATACCCACCAAAGAATCATAAAGTGGTCCATTTACATTGTCGATGGCTTTAAGAACGCCTTTTCCCATGTAGATAGATGAATCACCATCTCTCAATTCAACAGCTTCGTGTTTACCTGTTGAAGCTCCAGAAGGAACTGCAGCACGACCGAATGCACCAGATTCAGTAACTACATCAACTTCTAAAGTTGGATTACCTCTTGAATCAAGAATTTGACGTGCGTGGATATCAGAAATTAAAGTCATTCTAAAACTAGTTTTTATGTGCTTTGATGTTATTTATAAACTGATCGAATAGGTAACGAGAATCGTGTGGCCCTGGAGAAGACTCTGGGTGGTATTGTACCGAGAAGCACGAACGATCTTTCAATCGAATACCTTCCACTGTATTATCATTTAAGTTTTTGTGTGTTAGAACGATATTCTCATGCCCTTCCAAACTATCAATACTAATGGCAAAACCGTGGTTTTGAGAAGTAATTTCACCTTTACCCGATTCTAAATTCAATACTGGGTGGTTGATACCTCTATGTCCATTATGCATTTTATAAGTTGTCAATCCTGAAGAAAGACCAATCATTTGGTGTCCTAAACAGATACCGAAAATTGGCAATCCAGCTTCAAGAATCTTACTTACTTCAGCAATAACCTTAGGCATAGCACTAGGATCTCCAGGCCCGTTAGACAAGAAGAAACCATCAGGATTCCATGCTAACATGTCTTCCATAGAAGTATGCATAGGGAAAACCTTCAAGAAACAGCCTCTATTGCTTAAACAACGTAATATATTTTTCTTCACTCCTAAGTCGAGAACAGCAACTTTAATCGCAGCATTCTCATCACCAAAAGTATAAGCTTCTTTGGTTGATACTGTAGATGAAAGTTCTAAACCGACCATACTAGGTACTTTAGCTAGTTCAGCTTTCAAAAAGTCAATATCTAAATTATCAGAAGAGATAATGGCATTCATTGCTCCTTTATCACGAACATAACGTACAAGCGCACGTGTATCTACATCGCAAATAGCTACCAAACCTTCTTGTTCAAAGTATTCTTGTAAAGACATACTCGAATCTGGACGTGAATTATGATCATTAAAATCTTTACAGATTAAACCGGAAATTTTCACGCTATCAGACTCAACTTCATCTTTATGTACACCGTAGTTACCAATATGTGCATTCGTAGTCAGCATCATCTGACCAGTGTATGAAGGATCTGTAAAGATCTCTTGATACCCTGTCATTCCGGTATTAAAACACACTTCTCCAGTTGCAGTTCCTTTCAGACCTGCAGCATGCCCATGAAAGATAGCTCCATCTTCCAGAAGTAGTACCGCTTTTTGTTTTACTTGGTATTTCATCGAAAATCAAAAATCATAAAAAAAGGATAAAGCCGAAGCCCTATCCTTTAATTTGTATTTAGAGAATAGTAAACAATTGTCCCTTATGCATCTTTGTTTGCATCGTCAGACGATTGTTCCTCTGTAGCTGGAGTTTCCTCTACTACTTGAGCTTCCTCAACTGCAGGCGTTTCTTCAACTGTAGCAGTAGTTTTCTTACGTCTACGTGTTTTAGTTTTCTTAGTCTCCTTACCGTTTGTGTATACCTCGTTGAAATCAACCAACTCAATCATACACATCTCAGCATTATCACCTAAACGATTACCTGTTTTGATGATACGAGTGTATCCACCAGGACGATCTCCTATTTTAGTTGCTACAGCACCAAACAATTCTTTAATTGTTTCTTTTTGCTTTAGGTAGCTAAATACTACTCTACGAGAGTGAGTAGAATCGTCTTTTCCTTTTGTGATTAATGGCTCAACATATTGTTTCAATGCTTTCGCTTTCGCCACAGTAGTGTTTATTCTTTTGTGCTCAATCAATGAACAGGCCATATTTGCCAACATCGCTTTACGGTGGGCAGCCTTTCTTCCTAAATGATTGAATTTTTTTCCGTGTCTCATGACGCTATTCCTTGTCTAATTTGTACTTAGCAGTGTCCATACCGAAGTTAAGACCCTTCACAGCAACTAATTCGTCTAATTCAGTCAACGATTTTTTACCGAAGTTTCTAAACTTCATTAAATCGCTCTTATTAAAAGTAACCAAGTCACCTAATGTATCCACTTCGGCAGCTTTCAAGCAATTTAATGCTCTTACTGAAAGATCCATCTCTGTCAATTTAGACTGTAGAAGTTGTCTCATTTTAAGAGACTCTTCGTCGTATTGATTTTCAGAAGAAGTTTCTTCATCCTCCAACGTGATACGCTCATCAGAGAATAACATGAAGTGATGTATTAAGATCTTGGCAGCTTCAGTTAAAGCATCTTTAGGATCGATAGAACCATCAGTGATTACATCAAAGATTAACTTTTCGTAGTCAGTCTTTTGTTCAACACGGAAATTCTCAATCTCAAACTTCACATTCTTGATCGGTGTGAAGATAGAGTCTGTTGCAATCGTTCCAAGAGGTGCTTCTTCAATGTTTTGCTCTTCAGCAGTAACAAATCCGCGTCCTTTGATAATGGATAATACCATATCAATTTTCACCTTAGAATCCATGTTACAGATTACAATATCAGGATTTAAAACTTGGAAACCAGAAATAAACTTTCCGATATCACCAGCTTTTAATTGATCTTGACCAGATACTGATACTTGAACTGTTTCGTTCTCAACATCCTCAACTTGTTTCTTAAAACGAACTTGTTTTAAGTTTAA
>Ga0187827_10001489_pt1 | contig 34342 bp, 35 predicted proteins | sample ETNtaG_39_FD_167969 | JGI IMG/M metagenome (GOLD analysis project Ga0187827, IMG submission 167969) | Marine microbial and viral communities from oxygen minimum zone, Eastern Pacific Ocean - ETNP2014_SV_150_PacBio MetaG (Illumina Assembly) | ecosystem: Environmental > Aquatic > Marine > Hypoxic...
TCCATGCTTGTCTGAGTGAAAAGTTGAAATTCATTGACTGCTTATTTAGGCCCAAAGGTTTGCTATGCTATCTTACCAAATGATGTGGCATATTGACCGCTGGTACTATTGCCGGGAGCCCTGGTGTTATAAGAGGCTGATTGGGACCAGGTGCTGACAGACACATGAACAGGAAACGATCATGGTAGATGATATGTCCAGGCGAGGCTTTGACCCGCTTACCTATAGATTTGAGGACCGGATTCCGAAGCCGGGAGATCTCACTGAAGTAGCCGATGGTGTCTTCTGGACTCGCCTGCCGATGATGGGGCGTCTTAACCACATCAACGTCTGGCTGCTTCGTGACTACGATGGGTGGACTATAGTTGATACGGGCATATTCACGGAAAGCGTGCAGAAACACTGGCAGGCTGTTTTCGACAACCATCTGGCGGGAGGGGCGGTTAGACGTGTTATAGCCACACATCTGCACACAGATCATACAGGTAATGCCGGGTGGATCACCCGAAAGTGGGACTGCGAACTATGGATGAGTCGCAGTGACTTCTACATGTGCAAAGTGATGGCCGCTGACGGTCCCTCGGATGTTCCAGCAGACGCAATCAGGTTTTATCGGCGAGCTGGTTTCACAGAAGAAAGGCTGGACAGGTACCGGGAGCGGTTTGGGCAATTTGGAGCGAATATTTCGCCACTGCCCGCTGGGTACAATCGCATTTATGATGGACAATATCTGGATATCGGTGGTCGTGAATGGCGAGCTGTTATTGGTCAGGGCCATACTCCTGAACATGTATGCCTCTATTGCCCTGAGCTAAAACTGATTATTGCAGGCGATCAGATTTTGCCGAAGATTACACCCAATGTGAGCGTGCAGCCTTCAGAAGCCCTAGCTAACCCACTGCGCGATTGGATTACCTCCTGTTCAAGATTTCGTGAATTACTACCGCCCAATCTACTGGTGTTGCCAGCCCATGAGAGCCTTTATGAAGGTGTTCATGAACGGCTTACAGAGTTGATCGACTGGCACGAGGTGGCGCTGGAAAAACTTTACGATCTATGCGAGACACCAAAGCGCGCGGTAGACGTTTTTCCTGCATTGTTTAAGAGTGAGATCACTGATTGGACCTTTTTCCCCGCGACAGGGGAGTCCCTGGCACATTTACATTGCGCACTTGAGCGAAGAATGGTGACCGTTGAAGAAGATGAAAATGGTGTTGCCTGGTGGACCCAGGCTTGATGCTGGTTTAGCTGCCGTAGGGCTGAACGACCGGGCGGCCCGTTGACCAGTCGATCTTGCGGATCGGATCCTGTTTTCCGTCCCAGTTGTCTGACGCCGCCCTGATGATGTCGAATAGTTCATCAATAACAGGGTTGTGCGCCATTAGCTGAATCATGACGCCGGGATATTCAACAGAATCAATGTAGGCATGCCCGTCTCCATATCTTTGTTTGACTTCATAGGGAGCGTTTGCGTTGGTGAGTTCTGCCAGTTTGGCATCTATATTGTCCACCCAAACCGCGACGTGTTGAAGGCCGCCATTCGGGTTTTCTTTTAGATAGCGATTGTAGATGGTGTCTTTATCATCCCTGGGTTCGATCACCTCGATCTGCTGATCGCCTGAATAAGCAAAAGCCGCAACGAGTTCCAGTTTGACCATCGAGTCTCCTACGAGGCCGTCAAAGCCTGATAGATGTTCGACGAAAAAGGGCCCAACGCCTCTTGCCAGCCAGTGCTGCATCGCGAGGTCTATGTCATTAACCACGTAGCCCTGTTGAATTACCGGTCCAAAAAGGGTGCTCATGTCATCTTCCTTGTAGGTTTGTCAGGTTCTCTATTCGCAGAGAAACACGGGAATATTCCGCTCGGTTCGATTCTGGTATTGCTGAAAAGGTGGGTAGTGCTTCACACAGGTTGGCCACAACTCAGCCTTTTCTTCATCGCTGACGCGCCGGGCGCGCAGTTTTTGTGTCTTGCCACCTTGTGTGACTTCAACCTCGGGATTCTTAGTGAGGCTGTAATACCAGCCTGGGTTTTTTGGAGCCCCCCCCTGGGAAGCAACCAGGACAACGCCATCCTTGTGGGGGACATACATCAGCGGGATGGTAGTAGGCGTTCCTGATCTGGCGCGTGTCATTTTTATCAGTACGATCGGCATTCCCGCCAGGGTATTCATCATTCGTCCGCCTGACAGCTTATACACCCATACATTGACATGAGTGTAGGCTTTCAGGAGCCAGCGCGGAGGTGGTGCCTGTCCCAGATCATCGGCATCTTCTGCTGGTGTGCTCATAATCAATAAACTCCGGTCTGATGTAGAGGGTATTGTATCAACTGGACTCTGATCAAAGAACAATTCATGGGAACCCGTTCAATAGGCCAAGTCAGATTTATACTTAAACCGGCCAAGTACTAACTGGGCTCTTCAGAACCCACCAAAAATTGGTTAACCTATTGAAACTGAACATGTTAACAGCCTTACTAGACCGCCTTCATGAAATATCCGGACTAGATCAGGCCGTCATCATCCGAATATTAGTTGCCGGTGAATTGGGCATCACGCTTTTCAAGAAAAGCGGAGACACCTTCAACAAAGTCGTTGGATTTCCCAGCTTCATTCTGTAGTTGCGCTTCCAGGTCCAATTGCTGTTCATAAGCGTTGTGCCAGGTATTCCAGTAGGCTTTTCTTATCAGGGATAGGGACCTAGGACCATCGGCCAGTTGCTGTGCAACCTGCATGGCGCCTTCCATCAGCGAATCATTGTCTTCGTATAGCCTGTTTACAAGCCCCCAATCATAAGCTTTTTCTGCGGGCAGCCTTTCCGCAAGCATAGACAGTTCCATGGCCCGACCCCAACCGACTAGTCGCGGCAGAATGAAGGTCGCACCTCCATCAGGGATCAACCCGATACGGGCGAAGGCCTGGAGGAAAAAAGCCTGCTTTGACGCGCATATGATGTCACCCATCATGGCGAAACTCATCCCAACTCCGGCTGCTGCTCCATTGACAGCAGTGACGATACTCATGTCCAGCTCTCTTAATCCGAATAGCAGGGGATGGTAGTTGGAGCGCAATCCATCTCCCGCTCCCCCGGAGTTGTTCTCTCGACCTTCATCCGACAGGTTGGCACCGGAACAGAAACCTCGACCTTCACCAGTAAGCAGCAGACATCGGCTGCCGTTTTCGGGATTCTTGAGTTCAATCATGGCCTCTGCAAAATCTTCCAGCATCTCGCCGCCCACTGCATTCATGACACCAGGGTCGTTAAACTTCAGCACAGCGACTTTGCCTTTAAACTCCAGCTTCATCTTTTCCATAGGTTTGTCCTCTTAGTGTCATGTGAATGGGCAATATTCCGGCTGATTTCCATTCACGGGATTCTCAAATCTGTTAATGCCGTATTCCGTCTTCGGCCTGTTCGTTCGTCTAGTCACCGCCGCCAGCCTGCTTTCCTGTGCTGCCGGCAGCTTGCTTTCATATTTAGAGGCTGTGCATGGTAACAAATGCGATTTGATATCAAACTATTAGATATGATTTTGGCTCAAAGTGAACCAGGAAATTGTTGCCTGCCAGTATCAGGAGTTAAGCCTGCTTATTTCCAACAGGCCCGTAAGAATCAAATCTGAAATTACATGATCAAACAAATTGTCCTGGTTGAACAGATGGGCAAAGCCGCCTGTACCAATCACCACAGGCGGGTCATCCCTGAATTCCTGTTCAGTGATACGGGCTGTTATTTCCCTCACCATGCCAACATTAGACCAGTAGAGACCCGATTGGATGCTTTCAACCGTGTCACGACCGAGGGCAGAGCTGACCGTAACAATTTCTACCGATGGCAGTCGAGCGGTTCTTTCTTCCAATGCCTCCATTGCAAGTCTGACGCCGGGGATGATATTTCCACCCAGGAATTCCTTGTTTTTTGTGACTGCGCACAGTGTGGTTGCAGTACCAAAGTCAGCAATAAGCAGATTTTTCCCGGGGAAAAGTGTCGTGCCACCGACCGCGTCGGCAATCCTGTCAGCACCCACTTCCTTTGGATCACGATAAAGAATTTTCAGACCCGTCTTGGTGCCTGGGCGCAATACCAGGGGTTCCAGGGCGAAATACTTCTGGCAGCAGGCTCGCAGGGAGTAAAGCAGATCAGGGACCACGCAGCATATGACAACACTTTGAATATTCTCAGGATTAACACTGTTCTCCCGCAACAGGGTGCGAAAAAACACTCCCAATTCATCTGAAGAACTGCGTAGTTGTGAGGTACGGCGAAACTGGACCTTTAGAGTGTCATCATCGAATACGCCACCGTAAATCTGGCTGTTACCAACATCGAGGCACAAGAGCATTGTTCAGCCTCCAACGGCTACATTATCAATCAGGCGTACCTGTTTGTTGTCATTTCCTATTGTGGCTGCAACATAACGCCTTCCACTGTGAGTTTCTACGTAGTCCACATCAAATCCGGCCTCTCCCAGTTGCTCACTTATCTGGCCATCCGTTACGTCATTCGCCATCAGTTCGTGAATCAAGGGAGCCTTTTTTCTACTGCCAGCATCAAGGTTCAGGTTCCTCGAGCTTAGTGCCAATCCATCTGTTTCTCGGACCGTAGGGCAGGGCACAATTTTTACGTCCATGAAAAACGCCTCCACCATTTCACGAATCAGTTGGAATTGCTGGAAGTCCTTTTCCCCAAAGTAGGCTGCGGTGGGTCTAACGATGTTGAGCAGTTTCATCACTACCGTCATTACGCCGGTAAAATGTCCTTCCCGGTGGGAGCCGCAGAGTTGGCGACTGAACTCACTTTCTTCGATCGTGTATCGGTACCTGTCAGGATAGATATCGTCGTAGGAGGGCAGAAATAGAAAATCGACACCCAGGGATTCCAACAGGTTGATATCTTGATCCAAAGTATCCGGGTAGTTGCCCAGATCATTTGCACTATTGAACTGCGTAGGGTTTACGTAAATGCTGACCACGGTTGCGTCACAGTCACTGGTGCTGGACTCAATCAGAGATTGATGCCCCCTGTGCAAGGCTCCCATGGTAGGCACAAATCCGGTTGACCCTTTGTTTATACCGTCCCGACCGTTCAGATACTCACGGACGGTTTTAATGATCCTCATCCGTAGGATTCCTCAAGACTTGGATAGTCCTGTGCAACCACATCCTCGTGAAAATGGCTAACAGCACTGGCTATCACATTCTCGGTGTTTGCGTATCTGCGAAGGAAGCGTGGACTGAACTCCTGATCTACGCCCAGAAGGTCATGTAGTACCAGGACCTGGCCATCGGTCAGCGGACCAGCGCCAATGCCGATGGTCGGAATAGACAGGCGTTTGGTAACACAATCACCGACTTTATTCGGCACACATTCGAGCACGATTGAAAAACACCCGGCCTGTTCGAGCCTGCTTGCGCTTTCAAACAGTCGCATAGCACTTTTCTCGGCCTTTGCCTGCACACGGTGTCCGCCCAGGCTATGGATTGACTGTGGCGTCAGGCCAAGGTGACCCATCACGGGGACGCCTGCTTCAACTATGTGTTCGATCAGGTCTACCTGATGCTTATCACCTTCAATTTTGATGGCGCTGGCACCAGCCTGCATCAGTGACTGGACTGCATCCATTGCTGGTTCCAGACCCTTGCTGCAGGACAGGAACGGCATGTCTGCAATAATGAACTTTTCTGGTGCACCGCGGGCAACGGCAGCCACGTGAAGTTCCATCATCGCAAGGGTTGCGTGCACAGTGGAGTCGAATCCGTGCATTACCACGGCAAGGGAATCTCCCACCAGTATGCAGTCGATTTGCGTTTCGTTCAGGATCTTGGCGGACCAGTGATCATAGCAGGTCACCATTGAAATCTTCTGTTGTTGCTGCTTTCGCTTAGTGAAAGCCTGAACATTCATCATGTTTTCTTCCTCGTTAGGTCCAAGGAGGAATGATCAGCAGCAGGGGGACGCTTCCGCGAGGGGAAGTTGGTGCGGGTACCTGTCCTATTACTGGATCAAGTCCTACGTTTCATTTGGACTAATAGCTTGCTGTACCTGTCTCTGTCGTCATACAGATGATGATCAAAGCAGGAAGCGAGAGATTAAGGGATATTCTTGATTTTGTCTATCAAAAATAGTGGGAAAAAAGAGGGGAGGCCGTTGATGTATAATGGCCTCATGGAACTGCACACCTGTCTTTGGAATGAAGTTGATGCATTTGATTTCGAAGATGATGACTTCTTACCACTAATAGCTCGGTTTCCTGAACTTCAAATCAGATCCCACCGGTGTGTTGAAGACTTCCTGGCTGTAGCTGGCCAGGCGGATTTGCTGCTTACCTGGGATTTCGAACAGGATTGGTATCAGGCCTGCCCGCGGCTCAAAACAATATACACACCTGCAGCTGGAAGTGACTGGGTGCATATTGACCCAAACGAGAGAGTAAGGGTTATTCAGGGCAAGTTTCATGGCTTGATTCTCGCCGAGTCCGTGCTTGGTGCGCTGCTTTATATGAACCGCAGGATGCCCGAGATGATTCGCAACCATCGGGATAGATCCTGGGACAGGAATCTGCAAAAAGACACCAGAATCCTGGGTAAACAAAATGTACTGATTATTGGGCTGGGCCATATCGGCTCTGCTTGTGCAAAGCTTATTCAGTCTACCGGGGCCAAAGTTATCGGCCTGAGACGCCAGCCAGCCAATACGGATATCGGTGGCGTCGAAGTCCGATCAATTGATGAATTGGGAAATGTACTACCCTGGGCAGATCATGTGATCCTGCTATTGCCTGGATCAACCGGCACGGATGACTTCATGGGTCCTAATCTTCTGAGGCAGATGAAAAAGGGCAGTTATGTGTACAATTTTGGCAGGGGGAATGCCCTAACCACGGTGGACTTACTGCAAAGCCTCGATCACCTGGGAGGCGCCTTCCTGGATGTGACTGATGAAGAACCCCTGCCTGCAGAGTCACCTTTATGGCATCACGATAAGGTAATGATCACGCCACATTCCTCCTGCGTATGCCGGGAATACAAATCCCTGTTTCTTGATGAGGTCATGTCCCACCTGCGGAAGTTTCACCTTCTTGAACCGGCGAAGCCTGCTATTGGGGATCAAACCACCTAGTTGCCCGGTATCTCCTATGGCAACAGTGCGCCGCCATCCACGTCAATTGTAGTACCGGTCATATAGGGATTGGTCATCACCAACAGGATCGCTTCTGCTACTTCGGTTGCCTGACCGACTCTGCCAAGCAAAATATTCTTGCTGATGTTCTCAAGTACTTCAGGCTTATTATCACCAATACTGTCAAACATGCCCGTATCAATAAGGCCGGGAGCCACAACGTTTACCCTTTTCGGCGCCAGCTCAAGCGCAAGGGCGCGGGTTAAACCTTCAACCGCGCTGCCGGTGCAGGAAACAGACGACATGCCAGGGTTACACTTTCTTGCTGGTGTGCCGCTGACGAAGGTCAGGGAGCCATTATCCTCAAGGAAAGGAATCCCCTGTCGGGCCAGGTTGGTGTATCCCCAAAACTTGTTAAATGCACCACGAAATTCTTCATCTGTCTGGGTCATAAACGGTGCCATGACCCGTTCAGCTCCAGTAGCAACCCCAAGTATGTGATTGACTGGTCCGGTATTCTCGAACAGGGATTTGAGACCGTCGGTATCGTGGATGTCGACCTGCATGAAATCGATTTCAGGGTTTGTTGCTGAACAGGCAGCGACTTTCTCTTCAGATCGACTCGCTGCCCGGACGGTCGCGCCTGCTTCCCTGGCAAGGATAGCGGTAGCAAGACCGATGCCTGATGTGCCGCCTATGATAACGACTTTCTAATTGTCTAGTTTGCCCATGATGGATTCCATGAATGCTGAAAATGTAGTGGTGAAAATATCATTTCGGCACCCGATTGCAAGTATGTTACATTCTCGCGCCTTATTCTGAGGTTGAGAAAGACATGGGCAGTGAGGCAAGGCCGGAATGGTTTCAACGTGCAATCGACGCTGGTGGTGATGAAGCTGATGTTACGGTAGAAGGGTGCAAAATTCACTACGCCACCTGGGGTGAAGCCGGCAAACCGGGCATAGTTCTGATTCATGGTAGTAATGCTCACCTTGAATGGTGGCGCTTCGTGGCACCTTTTCTTGCGGACCAATTTCGCGTTGCTGCCATGGACCTGTCGGGAAATGGTGGTAGTGGCTGGCGGGATAAATATTCAGGTGAAGTCTACGCCAGAGAAGTGAAAGCAGTCTGTGAGGATGCCCAGTTAGGGCAAAAACCATTTGTTGTGGCGCACAGTTTTGGCGGTTTTGTGGCACTTGAAACAGGCCATTACTTTGGCCGCGAACTTGGCGGTATCATCTTTGGAGATTTCACCGTAAGCCCGCCGGAAGCGTACACCGAATGGGGCAAGCAAGCTGAGGCGAGGGGAGGACAGGCTGCGAGACCGACGAGGGTATATGAAGATTTTGACACTGCTTTGAAACGGTTCCGGCTAGTACCGGAGCAGGAGTATCCCCACCCCTATATCATAGACTATATCGGCAGACATTCATTGCGACAGGTAGATGGTGGCTGGACCTGGAAATTTGATCCAGCAATGTACGATCATCTTGAAATGGGTGTTGAGCAGACGGACAAGTATCTTGGCCTCCAATGTCGCTCCGCGCTGATACTAGGTGAACACAGTGAGGATGAAGGTGCTTTAAGTGCTCCCTATATGATAGAAATGACCGATGGTGTGCTGCCCGTGATCACTATACCTGCGACTCATCACCACTTTATGTTTGAAGAGCCAATGGCAACGGTCGCGGTCATCAAGGGAATAATACTGGCCTGGCTTCAGGCAGACTAGGGCAGAGCTTTAGAGTTCAACGCGAATCTGGGTGTAGTAATAGCCGCCATTCTGGTTCTTCTGCATCGCACTATGATATGTGGAGCCCGTATCCAAGATGCTTGATCCACTGTTAAGAAGGTCGTCCAGGACGTTCTGAGCACCGACCGTAATCGTATAACGATCACTGAACGTATAAGATGCTTCAACATCCAGTACGTATTCCTCATCGAAGTTCATATCGTTTGCAGAATCATTGGCCTCAATCCACTCGCTGTAATAACTTAATCGTGCCAGGAGTCTCCAGTTACCAATGCTGTGAACGCCACTCAGGTGCCAGCGTGAATCCGGGAGTGTGGTCTCCTGCTCGAAATTCCTGCTGAGATCGATACCACTGCTGAGTGCCTCCAGGTCGGTATGTGTCATATTGTAGGCGAGATTTAGATCGGTCGTGCCAAGTGACCAATCCATCGCATAGGTTGCCACGAGGTCGAAACCAGTGCTGGTTACGTTGGGATCGTTGGAGTAGAAGCTAAACTCGGTTAGGTTGCCAGTATCTGTGATAAAAGCGTTTTGCAGTATTACGATATCACTAGCGTTGACTTGATTACTGCCATATTGACTTGTGGGGTTAGTTACTTCGATATCGAAGTAGTCCAGCGTTACATTCAGGTCATCAGTTACATCCCAGACAAATCCAAAGCTGATGTTTCTCGGTTCTGCGCCTCTCAGTTCCTGGCCGGTGTGAATTGGTATGGCTTGATCAATCTCGGCAATTGGATCCAGTTGAAACAAGATGCTGCCCGTATCCGATGCAGTTGCCCGAAAGATATCGGGGTTCGATTGAACTGGAACAACCGCATGTAGTCTCGTGCTGGTCGTAAAACGAGTGGCAAAATGGTCGTTGAGTTCAATCTGAGCTGAAATTGTCCCGCTACTTCTGATGACACTCGACTCTATTGAGTTCTGGCTTTGCTGGCCCGCACCCAAGGTAGCAGGCGTAAATACGACAGTCATCAAAGTGCCTGCAACCGTGGCACACACCAGTTTTTTTGCTCGACGTAATAGCATTCTCGGTACTCCTGCAATACCTTCTCTGATTTGAATCCGCGTCCGTTGCAGATTGACAGCAGTCTTCCAGTGTTTCTCCATTTTTGGAGTAACTTTAGGTTACCCCATGGCGGCGCAAATTGATAGCTTGGGCGTGGCGCCTCGCTGGTTCCTGTCCGTAAATAGCATATTCTGAACCAACTTTGCAAAGCAATAACCCATTCACCCCTACTAAAGGTCACTTGCAAAGGACTACCGGGCTCGCGCTGAGTCCGCTCGATGATAGAAAACGGACAAGAACCAGCTAATTATGCCTGGATTGGCCTACTGGTCGGGCAGGCCCAGAACCCGCTTCGCGATGATGTTCTTCTGAATTTCGCTGGTTCCCCCGTAGATGGAAACAGCACGGGTTGTGAGCCAGTTTTTGTTTGTCTGATTTTCGATGCTGGTGAAGTTATCATCTTCCCACGCAAATCCACGCATTCCCATCGCATGCTGTTGTACGTCCGCACGTTCCTTGGTGAATTCGGCTCCCTTTACCTTCAGAATTGATGTTGCCAGAGCTGGAGCACTGGCGTTTGTTTCTGCAATCACTCGCTGCTGAGTCAGCCTGTATGAATGATCGTTCATTTCCAGTCTGAGAAGGCGGTCACGAAATGTCGGGTCGCTGATGCGATTGCACTCGACACCGACATATTGCCGGGCGATGTCGGACAGGGACTGGGTTTCTTCTTTCACCTGTGCGCCACTCGTATTAACGCCACCATGGACAGAGCGTTCATACTGAAGCAACCTTTTGCCAACGCTCCATCCGCGATTGATCTCACCGATCAAATCGTCTTTGGCTGCGATAGCATCTTCAAAAGAAGTCTCACAGAAAGGGGAGTGCCCACTAACAAGCTGGATGGGCCGCGCACGAACACCGGGCTGGTCCATATCAACGAGAACCAGGCTGATGCCTTCATGTTTAGGTTTGTCAGGGTCTGTCCGTACCAGGCAAAAAATCCAATCACCGTAGATTCCATCCGAGGTCCAGGTTTTCATTCCGTTCAGCCGATAATGGTCGCCTTCGTCAACTGCTTTAAGTTTCAGGTTGGCCAGGTCACTACCGGCGGCTGGCTCGCTGTAGCCCATGCACCAGCCCCCGTCTCCTCGGGCAAACCTGGGCAGCCACTTTTTTTTCTGGTGGTCGGTTCCAAACTCCAATACGGTTGGACCTATGTAGTTGATACCTCTACCGGTTAAAGGCGGCCTGGCGCCAATTTTTTGCATTTCCTCCTGAACCACCAGGTACTCGGGTTTCGAGAGACCGGCACCACCATATTCAGTGGGCCAGGAAGGAACAGTCCAACCCTTGGTTATCATTCGATCCAGCCATAGCTGAACATCAGGCTCCAGTTTGATTTTGCTGCTGCCCCAGGGGATGAAACCCGGTCCGCGTGCTCCCGGCGGGCAATTCTCCTTTAGCCATGACCTGGTTTCATCTCGAAAAATTTTTGACGCATCTGACATTAGTCACTTCTGCTCAAATTCAGATATTGAATCCTATCTTTTTTTGGAAGAGTTGCAAATTTTCGGGGTTTGTTGTGACTGCCATTTTTCTGGATTAAGCTTGAGTCCTTTAATAATGGGCAGGACAAGATATGGATGAACTGGCATTTGCGGATGCAACCACGCTTGCAGGGAGGATCAAGGCCAGGGAAATAAGCAGTACTGAGCTATTGGAGCATTACATTTCCAGAATGGAAAAGTATAACCCTGAAATTAATGCAATTATCTGTACGCAACTGGATAAGGCGCGAGATAGAGCAAGACAGGCGGATGAAGCACTGGCGGCGGGAGAGGACTGGGGACCGCTTCACGGTGTCCCCATGACGGTCAAAGAGTCCTTTAACTTAAAGGGACTGCCCACAACCTGGGGTGACCCGCAACTCCGGGACAATATTGCTGACCATGATGCCGTTGCCTGTATGAGGCTCCAGGCTGCAGGGGCCGTTATCTTCGGCAAGACCAATGTGCCAATTAATCTTGCGGATATGCAGAGTTTCAATGATGTTTATGGTACGACCAACAATCCACACGACCTCGAACGTGGCCCTGGTGGCTCGTCCGGTGGAGCAGCAGCTGCCATTGCCGCCGGGCTGTCCGGTCTTGAAATGGGCAGTGACATTGGTGGTTCCATTCGTAATCCAGCGCACTACTGCGGCGTGTTTGGCCACAAGGCCACCTGGGGTGTATTGCCACTGCGGGGACATGCCAAACCGGGTGTGTTAACACCCTCTGACATATCAGTTATAGGCCCGCTGGCAAGAAGTGCTGAGGATCTGCGGTTGGTAATGGAAATAGTTGGTGGAGCAGATGACATCCACCTTCCAGGGTGGAAGTTGGAGCTACCCAGGCCAACACAGAAGTCACTGGGTGAATATAAGATCGCTGTCTGGGCGGATGATGCCTGTGCGCCAGTGGATCAGTCGGTGATAGAACGTGTGCTGATGGTTGCCAAACTGGTTGAAGATGCGGGCGGGGAAGTGGATTTTACTGCACGACCAGAGTTTGATGCGACGGATTCACATCTACAATATACCAACTTATTGCACTCAGCCATGGCTGCCCGGCAACCAGATGAGGTGTTCGAGAAACAGAGACTGCAGCGCGAATCTCTTGCAGATGGTGATGATAGCGCACTAGCCCAGGTCCTTACTGCCTCAACCTTGTACTATCGAGACTGGCACAGGCACAACGAAAATCGTACTCACCTCCGATGGGCGTGGCATCGATTCTTCCAGGAGTTTGATTTATTGTTAACGCCCATGTGTGTAACATCAGCTTTTGCCCATGATCAAAATCCAAATATGGGAGGAAGGGCGCAGATCGTTAATAATGAGCGGCGACCCTATTTTGAGCAGATTTTCTGGGCAGGTTTAACGGGCGTCTCCTACCTGCCATCGACGGTTGTTCCAACCGGCTTGGATAATCAGGGGTTGCCCATTGGCGTACAGATAGTTGGCCGTGAGATGGGTGACTTGTTTACTATCGATTTTGCTCGTCAGGTTGATGCTGAAATTGGTGGTTTTGTTCCCGCGGTAGCTTATCGGGATTAGAAGCAGAAGGATCGTATGCGTTGTCCGAAATGTGATGCAGATATGATAGAGGTTCACTGCGAAGACATAGTCATTGATCGTTGTTCAGCATGTAAGGGGATATGGTTTGACAGGGGAGAGGCGGAGACACTTTCCAGGAAATGGATAGCGGAATTTATTGATACGGGTGATCCTGCCATCGGGCATAAACTGAATACTCTGGATACAATACCCTGCCCGCGTTGCGGTGAAACAATGAAACGCTTTTTAGATATTGATGGCCAGCAGTTGCAATATGAAACCTGTGACGAGCATGGTCAATTCTTCGATGCTGGTGAGTTTACGCTCTGGGCCGAAAGCCAGTATCTTTAACCCGTTTTTCTAACAAGAATCGCCTGTGACAGGCAATTAGTATGAGGATCTTTGTGCGTAAAATTATCGCGTTACTCGTTATTATTCTTCCCGCCATTTCCATGGCTGAAAACCCAACAGTGATTATCAATACCAGTAAGGGCGACATCACTGCCTTACTTTATGCTGATAAGTCCCCCATAACAGTTGCAAATTTTCTATCCTATGTTGATGCAGGTGCCTACGATAAGAACATTTTTCATCGTATAATTGCTGGCTTTATGATTCAGACGGGTGGCCATCTGGAGGACATGAGCCCCGTCGAGAGTGGAGAAACGATACGCAATGAAGCTGACAATGGCCTTCACAATCTCAAGGGAACGCTGGCGATGGCGCGAACCAATCTTATCGACAGTGCTGGTCGCCAATTTTTTATCAATGCCGCTGACAATTATTTTCTTGATCATTCCAAGGCAAGCTGTACGAGAAAGGATGAATTGGCCATGATGGAGGCGCGTGCGAAGAAGCTGAATAAGCCACAGACATGTAAGTCCTTTGGCTACGCCGTTTTTGGTGAGGTCACTTCCGGTATCGAAGTTGTTGAGGCGATTGAAACCGTTACAACCGGATCCAGGAAAGGTTTTCGTGATGTTCCACTTGAGACCATCTTTATTAATTCGGTGAAGCTACGCCAAGCTAGTGAGTAGCGTTACGTTCCAGCCTGGTTATAAAGCGAGAGTCTGCCCGCATTTCCTGTGAAAAAAGTTGTATGCCTACTTCCGTGTTGACGACGCAGGTGCTCATGTCAACCAGAGTGACTTCTCCGTTATCAGAAATCACGATCTTCCTGGGAAGAAAGTTCACCTTTGCTATACCCTCAAGGTGGAGCCGCAAGTAAATCTCATCTAATTGACTGATGAAATCCCGCTTGTGCAAAAGCTCATCTAAATCAATCTTGTCGCCGGGTGTACCCTGTTTGAAGGATTTAATAATTGCGTGAAAGTTTTCATTTCTATATTCATCAAGAAGTTGTGTGACACTCTTAATGTTTCTTTCTCCTGCCCTGCGTAACGCGTATATTTCAAGGTAGAAGTAGGATTCGTCCCAGATGTTGCGGGTAACGTTGCGAACCTTCAGGGCACATTCGACTCCGTCGGATTTAACCAGCAGTGTTCTGCAGGTGGTCGCTTGCGGGTGCAGGTCCAGAACGTATTCAAGATCCGGATTCAATTGATGCACGATGGCTGCAAGCTCATCAGGTGACTGGGTACGAATTGATAATGTCGCTGCAGACATAGTGCGCCTGTTCAGTATTTTATTGCGATAGACTGTAACCTGCCAGAGCCGAAGGCGCTTTTCAAGCGATTTAGGTACGGATACTGGTCAACTGAATCATGGGGTATCAGTTACTGTGAAAGTCTTGTGAAGATGAAAGAAAAATTTCTAATACTGATCGCATTTATTTTGGTCTGCCAGCCGGTCATTGCCCAGCCTATGGATAAGCTAACCCTGGTTGTGGTGATTGCGGTGGACCAACTCAGGCGCGACCGTTTGCACGATGATTTTCCAGGGGGTCTTGGCCGGTTGATTCGGCATGGGAAAGTGTTTGCTGCGGCTCGAACAAACCACGCGAATACCTCAACCTGTCCGGGACATGCTGTGATGTTGACCGGTGTCAACCCGGCAAAGGCGGGCATTCCCGGTAACCGCTATATTGACCGGCAATCCTGGGAAAGTCGCTATTGTGTTGACGATGACGACACTGCCAACCGTGTATTCGGCGCCGAATCAAATCGCTCCCCGAAAAATCTTCTTGTGACGGCCCTGGGAGACTGGCTAAAGGCAGCAAACAAGAACTCCAGGGTTTTTGCAGTTGGAGGCAAAGATCGTTCAGCAATTATCCTGGGTGGCCATGACGCAGACGGTGTTTATTGGTTTGATTCATCCCAGGGGCTTTTTACGTCCAGTCGCTACTACCTTGACCAGTTGCCCGGGTACATTCGGGACTTTAACGGGAGTGAACCGTTGCAGGATGGTTTTCTATCCAGATTGCCAGAGTACTGGGAGCATGCGCCTGGCAACCTCAGGGAGGATGACTTTTCGGGAGAGAGCGATGAGTTTGGTCGTACAAGCGGCCATCCCATCAGGCGAGGTGCTCTGCAAGAAATAGCCGATCAGGTTTACCATTCACCTTTCGTGGATACCGCTTCCCTAGATCTCGCCCGCCTAGTAGTTGAGTGCGAAAGCCTTGGTCAGCGCGGCAGTATTGATCTGTTGGCAGTTGCATTATCAGCCTCTGACAGTATTGGGCACCTGTACGGTCCCTTCAGTGCGGAATCTGACGATGCTTTGAAGAATGTCGACCTGATGCTGGGGAAATTTCTTGCCTTTTTGGATGAAGCAGTCGGGAAAGGCAACTATGTTGTCGCACTTTCTTCGGATCACGGCGTAGCGGAAATACCCGAATGGAGCATTGAAAATGACAGATTACAATGCCCTGTTGCTTCCGGCCGGGCGAGTCAGTACATTCTGGGCGCCAAAATGTATTGGTACCTTTACCGGAACTTCACCTTTCCTTTCGGTAATCCAGCCAGCCTTGTAAAAAATAGCGCCTACAGTATCAGTGTCAATTCATCCTATGCCAGAGAGCGAGGGATAGAACCTAACGATGTTATAGTGGGGATAAAGGTGCTGCTGGAAGATCAGCTATATGTAAAGCGGGCCTGGACCCTTAAGGATGTCATGGGGGACGACAGTGAGGTTGCGAGGCTCTATCGTAATTCTTATGTGGAGGGAAAGGGAGGTGATCTTTTTCTTCAGCTCGAGCCTTCATGTTTTCTCACAAGAAAAGGAGCCAGTCACGGTACCCCCTATGATTTTGATAGAGATATCCCACTAATTTTTTACGGGAAGGCAATTCCACCTGGTGTATCAGGTGAGATGGCTCACAGCGTGGATATTGCCACCACGCTGGCAGATTTTCTTGGAATACCCGCTCCCGCCCATGTCGATGGCAGACTCCTAATGCTGCGTTAGCTTGCGGCTGATCCTCTCAACCTCCACAGGCAGCGACCTTGCGCTATGATCGCTGGTACAAAGACCCATATCAGTGTGCTAATTAGGAAGGTATCCGCTAATATCAATTCAGTTTGGGCAGTGGGAGAAGTAATGATCAGTTTGCAGATCAACGGCGAAGATGTGGAAGTGGATGTGGATCCTAGTACACCTTTGCTATGGGTTTTACGTGACAATCTGAATATGACAGGGACAAAATATGGTTGTGGTATTTCCCAGTGCGGAGCCTGTACTGTATTGATGAACGGACAAGCAACCAAATCCTGTTCAACGTCAGTATCCCAGGCAGCGAAGTTTAATATCGTTACCATAGAGGGGTTGTCCATAGACTCTGACCACCCGGTTCAGAAAGCCTGGATTGAAGAGGATGTTCCACAGTGCGGCTATTGCCAGTCCGGGCAGATCCTGTCTGCGGTGGCTCTCCTCAACGATACTGCCAATCCGACTGATGAGGAGATTAACCAGGCGATGACCAATATCTGTCGCTGCGGTACCTACAAAAGAATTCGCAAGGCGATTCACCGGGTGGCACAGGAAAGAGGTGCTGATTAGTGAAACCCCTTATGGACAATAAGTTATCTCGTCGCACCCTTATCAAATCCACCGCGACTGCTACGGGCGGACTGCTACTAGCCTTTCATCTGCCAGCGTTCTCCAAGGCTCGCCCATTCGAGCACTATTCCGAGTCGGGGGAAGAGATCAATGCCTGGCTTGCGATTGATGCTGATGACACCATTACTATCCGTGTAGCGCAGGCTGAAATGGGGCAGGGTGTTTTCACCTCCATGCCTATGATTGTTGCAGAAGAGCTGGAAGCGGATTGGAGAAATGTCCGCGCTGAATATGCTGATACGAACCGCAGTATTCGGCAGGATCGTGTCTACAGGCGGACGAACACGGGTGGGAGTCGAGCGGTGCGCAGATCACGCGAATATCTACAGCAGGCCGGGGCTGAAGCAAGAGAACGACTGATCAAGGCTGCCGCTGAGCAATGGCTGGTTAGCCCGGATGAATGCTATGCAGACTATGGCAGGATTTATCACAAGGGCAGTGAGCGTTCGACTAATTATGGAGCAATCGCAGCTGCTGCGGCAAAAGTCAGTGTCGCCGGTGTCAGGATAAAAACACCAGAAGAATTCAACCTACTAGGACTGCCAACACCCCGTTTGGATGTGCCTGCCAAGGTGGATGGTACGGCAACCTTTGGTATGGATATTCGCCTTCCCGGTATGGTGTATGCAGCAGTAGTACATTGCCCGGTTCTCGGTGGTGAGGTTCGCAGTGTTCGATTTAATGCAGTTAGAAACCGGGCTGGTGTGCTCAAGTCCGTTCGAATGAAACGTTCAGTTGCGATAGTCGCGGAAAACTACTGGCAGGCAAAAACTGCTGTTGAAGCGATGCCAGTTCAGTGGGTTCTTGGCTCCGGAGAGAAGGCCTATTCCGAGACATTTAAGCGTGAATTTGTTGCTGAACTCGAAAAGGAAGGCAAGGTGCTTAAGGAATTCGGCGATGTTGCCGGCGCGATGGATGACGCGGAGAAATCCTTTGAATCGGACTATGTGGTGCCGTATCTGGCTCATGCCTGCATGGAACCGCTTAATTGTACGGTACATGTACAGGAGGACCGGGTTGATGTGTGGTTAGGTACTCAGTTTCCCGAATCTGCTTTGGCGGTTACCGCAGAAATTACCGGACAGCTGCCGGAGAATGTCTATATACATAATTGCTTCCTGGGTGGTGGGTTTGGCCGTCGCAGCAGCACTGACTATGTCGAAGAAGCGGTTCATATCGCTAAGGAGATCGGTAAACCAGTCCAGATGATCTGGTCCCGGGAAGAGGATATGCGCGGCGGGCATTACAGACCAATGGCTGCCATGAGATTCAAAGCGGGCTTTGATCTCGACAAGAATCTGATTGCTTATTCAAACCATTCGGTTACCCACTCAATATTGGCGGATCAAGGCCGTGCCAGTAAGGAGGTTGATAGCAGTTCAGTTTCTGGGCTAGTTGATATGCCCTACGAGGTTAAGCACAAGAAAATAAGCCATACAGCAAAAAACACTCACCTTACGAGTTGGTGGTGGCGTTCCGTAGGCCATTCGCAAAATGCCTACGCGATGGAGTGTTTCGTAGATGAAATGGCCCTCTCTTCCCGTATGGATCCAATTGCGTTCAGGCGAAAGCACTTGCCTGACAGGCCCGATCTGCTAAATGTCCTTGAAGTGCTGGAGAAGGAATCTGGCTGGGGTAAGCAAAATCTGCCCAGGGGTACGGCACAGGGAGTTGCGATTCATGAAAGTTTTGGCACTATTTGCGGGCAGGTGGCTGAGGTTACTGTCTCTGATAAGGGTGAGCTAAAGATTGAACGCATTGTCAGCGTCGTGGATTGTGGCAATTTGGTAAACCCTTTAACTGCGGAGATGCAGGTTGAGAGTGCCATCATGTACGGACTAACTGCAGCGCTGTACGGTAAGCTTACTGTTGAAAATGGAGTCGTACTTGAAGACAACCTGGACACCTACAGGATAGTAGCCATGGCAGAGGCTCCAGTGATCGAAACACACTTTGCCCTTTCCGGTGGCGACAAATGGGGAGGCCTGGGCGAGCCAGCTACACCACCTGTTGCCCCTGCTGTTTGTAACGCGCTGTATAAAATTACTGGTCGGCGAATTCGAATTCTGCCCATCAAGGACTATATGCTGCAAAGGGCGTGAGTAATGAATGGTATCGATTGTTTTATTGAGGGTTTTAAGCTCGTTCGAAAACCTGGTTTACGGCGATACATCATAGTCCCCACTGTTATCAATATTTTCGTTTTGGTGCTGTTAATAACCGTCAGCGTGTCGCAATTTGACTATTGGGTTGATGGTCTTATGGGGATATTGCCTGAGTGGATGTCTTTCCTGTCATGGTTGATCAAGCTGCTTGCGGTGTTGATTGTTGCGTTCCTGTTGTTTTATCTGTTTACGATCATCGCCAATATTATTGCCTCTCCCTTTAATGCCTTGCTGTCAATTAAAGTAGAAGAGCACCTGGTGGGAAAGATACCGGCATCTACAACTTCTATCTGGTTGATTATACCAAGAGCCTTTGCACGTGAGATTTCGAAACTGGTTTATTTTCTGCCCAGGCTAGCCGGTTTGCTGTTGGTCAGCATTGTCCCACTTGTCAATACCGCGGCACCTGTACTCTGGTTGCTGTTCGGTGCCTGGATGATGGCGATTCAATATACGGACTATGCGGCAGATAACAATGAGATTGGCTTTTCAGACCTCAGGCGGGGACTCGGGCGATCGCGATTGCAAACTGTCCTGTTTGGTACGCCTGTCTATCTTCTCCTGGCGATTCCTTTAGCCAACCTGATTCTCCTGCCAGTGGCTGTTGCGGGCGGCACGGTATTCTGGGTAAATAATCTGCGTGGAAAAATACTCAAACCAGTCCCCGGTGAGTCCTGTCCGTAAAAGGGTAAATTTTGCTATATATCACGACACAACATTAGCATCAGGTACAAACTGTACACTGGTAAAAGCTTCTCAAACTTTGACAACATGTTAACAACATTTATCTGCCGCCTTCATGAAATATATTCGCTAGCCAACCCGAAGTTGGAAAATGGACAAGAACAGTTAGTCAATGCTGTAGACCCTGGCAGCTGTTCCATAGAACATTGCATCTTTTTCATCTTCTGAAAAATCTGCAACAATTTTCTTCAGGCCGTTGTACAAGACCGGGTAGGAAATTGAATATTTGTCCACCGGGAAGTTACTTTCCATCATACAGCGGTCCGGACCGAAACACTCAATAGTGTGCAGGTAATACCTTTTCTGAGCTGAAACAAATTCATCCGATGTAGCAGGTGTGTCCCTGTTATGCCATCCGAAGCCATTATCCGGCATTGCAAGACCACCAATTTTGGCGACCACGTTTTCGCACCGGGCTATCTCAGCGATGTCCTTCTTCCATTGTTCAAAAATCTCTTCACGCTGACCTTCGTATGGTCCGACACCGAGGGGAGTGCCAAAGTGATCAAGGATCATCTGTGTATCAGGGCAGGCACGCGCCAGATCAGCAAAATCCCTGTTCTGGTGATGATAGTGCCAGGTATCGTATGTAAGCCCCATATCCGCAAGCACCTTCAGGCCTTCTCTGAATTCAGCCATTTGATATAAACCTTCTGGTCCACGACCTGCAATCATGAGCGCTTCCGGGTGAGGATCCCTTGCCCCTGCGTGGCGTACACCGCGAAACTTACCCCTGCCAAGTTCAATATGTGCCTCCAGGGGCTCGCGGGTCTGCTCACCGCGTGTGAGGTTTGTATGCCCGACGATTGCGGCAATCGTTGCATTGCCATTATCAGCCTCACTTGCATCTGCCTGCTCGGCTACAAATTCTGTTTCGCCCAGTGATTTGAGATGGTTTGGACCCTCGGTTCGGTATTCGGCGAAGCATTCAACAAATACTGTTTTAACGACATTGTGCCCGGAACCCGTGTCCTCCCAGAGGTTTTCCAGCAGGTAGTCACTACCGGCAGGCTGTTTCCACAGGTGATGATGCGGGTCAATGATGGGTCTCTGTGCATCAATGATTTCTTCTTCGACTAGATTCAGCCATTCAGCTGTCCCTGGGTTAATCATGAGTTTTGCCCCTTGTTTTTAAGTTGCCGGCGCGGCTGGATTATAGGCGTGTTTCTACCCCTATTGATGAAGCCACAAGTATTTAGCCAAGTGAAAGGTATTGCAACAAGGCCATTTTGGCTGGTTAGAGTGCCTGGAAATTGTAGTCATTTGTCAACCAAAGACTGTTTCATGCGTTATTAGTAAATATGTCGTGAAACGGGTGATTGGTTCGCGTAATCAACCCTGCCTGCGTACAGGATGTTGTGAGGGTACAATAAGGAAGTACACTCTAGCAGTTGAAGAATCGTGTCAGACGCCGCAGCCATGAATCGATTTCTAAGTGGCGTCGAAAAGAAGGCGTTTCACATAGCAAACCTGGCTGTAAAAGATGTGGATGAGGCAATGGATATCGTTCAAGACAGCATGATGACTCTGGTGCGCAGATACAGCGCAAAGAATGAGTCCGAGTGGAAGCCGCTATTCTATCGGATACTTAGAAATAGAATTACCGACTTTCATCGTCGTGCAGTGATTCGTAACAGGATAATGGGCTTCTTTCGTCTACCGAACAGTGAGGAAGATGGGGCGGACCCTATTCTCCAGGCTCCGGCTGGTTATGCTGTGGAGCCAGCTTTTCAGGTTCAGATGCAGGCTACTTCCGAAAAACTAGGTAAGGCCATTGAGGTACTGCCAGGGAGGCAGCGGGAAGCTTTTCTGTTGCGAGTCTGGGAAGGGCTGAGCGTGCAGGATACGGCTCGCGCAATGAATTGTTCTGAAGGGAGTGTTAAGACGCACTACAGTCGTGCCGTGCACACCTTAAGAGAAGTGTTGGGGGATGATCATGAGCAGTGACCAGGATGCTAAACTTATTTCCCTTGCAAAACAGGCACTTGATGAGGACGTATCTGAGTTAGGTGAAGATATCCATCTCCGCCTCGCTGCTGCAAGGCGGGCTGCCGTTGCCGAAATGGATCGTCCGGTACTATTCCTTAAAGGCCCATGGTTGACCACAGCACCGGCTGCCGCAGGAATGCCTGCCACAGCAATGGCTGCCACAGCGATGGCTGCCTCCCTTGTGCTCGCAGTGGGTATCTGGAGTATGCGTTCAACAGTGCCTGAATTACCAGTTTACGGTGGTGAGGATGCACAACTGGCAGCACAAAATATGGATTTGCTGTCAGACATGGAATTTGTTGCCTGGCTTGTTATGGAAGAAGAGCCGAATGCGGGTTAGGGAGGTTAGCCTGGTGATATGCGCTATGTTGGGGCCGTTTGTGTCGGCGGAGGAAGTATCGACCCCCAGTATGGAATTCCTGGAATACCTGGGCAGCATGGTGGAAGAAGAAGGTGAATTGATGGGGCCCGAGGAGATAGAAGAGAGGATGGCAACAGTAGATGTGCAGATAACGCGCGATGAAGATCCAGACGCGCCACAGGTGACACAATGAAGCCATTCACATTACCAGTATTGCTTGCCTGCTGTTCTTTGATGGCAGGTTGCCCGAGTTATGGGGGCGAATGGGGGGAGCTGTCACCTGCTCAACAGCAAACGCTCACACCTCATCGAAATCAATGGGATGGATTGTCTGACGAGCAACGCGAGAATATGGCTCGTGGTGCCGATCGCTGGATATCCATGGATGCTGAGCAGCGCAGGTCCATGTCAGATCGATATGAGCGCTGGCAGGCATTGACGCCCGAAAAACGCCAGGACCTTACCCAAAAGCTTAGAACCTATAAACAGTTAGATCCCCTGCAACAGCGTCAATTGAAGGAACGATTTGGAAAGTTCAATAAGCTGCCGAAGGATCGTCAGGAGCAATTGCGGCAAAAATTTGAAAAGATGCCTGCGAAAGATAGAGCGAAGGCGCTGGAGCGGATGAAGGAGAGGGGACCGAACGGACCAAAGCATAGACGAAACATGGACAGGCCTCAGCAGAGACCTCCCCCTGGTCAACACCAGCGCAGGCAGCAGCCACAAAGAAGCAAACCCGGGGGGTGACCGCTATCCGGATCAGCCGACTGCCTTGTACACCTGTCGTTTGAATTCATGGCTGAATTCATGGTGGAAGCCGGGAAATCTCTGGGTAAAAATTAGCGCTGCTATTCCAGCCCTTGGAGAGATCCAGGTATGTGTGCCTGCCAGTCCACCCCAGTGAAACTCATCGATTGCTTCAACTGGTTCGCCTTCCAGTGGTGCCCTCTTAATTGCCAGGCCTAGTCCGAATACAGTGTTTGGCATAAACCAGTCAGCAGGGCACTGTACCTCTATTCCTTCTGGAAGCTGGTTTGTATGCATCAGCGCGACCGTTTCAGGTTTCAGTAGCTGTACATTACCCAGGTTACCCTCACTTACCAGCATTTGAATAAACCTCGTGTAGTCTGCGATGGTTGAAACCAGGCCGGCACCCCCGGAACAGAGTGCTTTGGGTTTGAGGAAGCCACCGAGAATATCTTCCGGTGCAACGGCCAGACCCGGGCTCATTGGGTCCAGTGGGTTCTTCGGTACATAGTTGGTCGCCAGTCGCCCATGTTCTATTTCAGGCACATGGAAGCCAGTATCCGCCATGCCAAGGGGAACAAAAATATTTTCGCTGAGATATTTATCGAACGGTCCGCCGGACCATATCTCCACAAGGCGAGCAAGTACATCGGTTGAAATGCTGTACTGAAAACGTGTTCCTGGCTGAAAGGCAAGCGGCAACCGGGCAAGCTTGTCCACCATTTCTGACAGGGTTGAATGGGGGTCAAGAATCTCACATTCGTTGTACAGTGTATCTACCGGTGACTCTGAAAATATACCATATGAGATTCCTGCCTGGTGCGACATTAGCTGCCTTATAGTTGGTAGCGTCTGGAGGCCTTCTGTTTCCGCTGGGTCTGTTGCCCCTTTTTTGAGAACCCTGATATTTTTGAACTGTGGCAGATACTTTTCCACAGGGTCATCCAGCGAGAACTTGCCATCTTCATACAGGGTCATGGCGGCAACGGAGGTGATGATTTTGGTATTTGAAAAGATGCGAAAAATCGTATTGTCATGGATTTCAGTTTTTGACGCGGTGTCCGCAAAACCCCAGGCCTTTTTGTCAATAATCCTGTTATCTTTCAGGATCACTGAAATAGCACCAGCCAGAAGCCCCCTGTCCACAAAGTCCTGCATCGCAGTGTGCATGGCAGAAAAATTGAACGGGTTATTCACCACTGTAAGGTCGGTGTTAACTTTCAGGAATCCTCACTGATAACGGGGTAGGACTGGAAGGCCAGGGGTACTTTCTGATGGTGCTTTTTAGTATCCAGGAAATATTTTTTATCTTTTTTACGACGAATCTGCATACGTCGGTCCGGGACCATGGCACCTGTCCTGGGTGGTCGCCGATATCTTAGTCTCCTTTCCCCCTTCGTTCGCAGTTCATCGTAATCAGGTTCATTTTCATCGGGCATCTCCTGTACATAGCACTCACATCCGGCCTCCGACACCTTGATCATGAATTCCATCGCCTTTTCTTCAGTGATGTTGTTCTTGATTACGAATTCCCTACCTGAGAAAAGTAAATCTACTCTTTGTGTAGCCAGGTGAAATAGCTTGCCAAATCTTTTTTTGGCTGTAGCAGAGTCGAATTCCCCGGTAAGGGAACCGTCAAAGACTACTCTGAATAAATCTTCGCTCATGAGAAGGGTTGGTACGATGAATATAAGACAGTATATCAGCTAACGCATATTAGGGAATTGCTGGCTGGTCCTTTTAGTGAAGTCGTCCTGAAACTTTTTGGTACAGTCTGTAATGCTCAGTCGGTCCTTGACGAGGTGCATCCCTGGGGTACCCTTTTCCAACTGGGTTATACTCAAACAAAATATTGTTATTTGTTTTGGAGGAAAGCATGAAAGGTACTGTGCACTATGAAAAGCACAATGAAATAGCATTACTGAGTATCGATAATCCGCCGGTAAACCCGCTCTCATCGGGTGTGCGTCAAGGATTATATGATGGCGTGACGACTGCGCTAGCGGATGATGGAATTAAGGCGATTGTCATTACGGGCATGCATCGTGCATTTATAGCTGGAGCGGATATCAGTGAATTTGGTGCTGCTGCAACTGAGGGAATGAGTTTGCATGAAACGATACACAAAATGGAAGCCAGCAGTAAGCCGATCATTGCCGCGATCAATGGGACTGCTTTCGGTGGCGGGCTTGAAGTCGCCCTGTGCTGTGATTACAGAATCGCGGCTGCTACCGCTCCCGTCGGATTGCCGGAAGTGAAGTTGGGCCTGTTACCCGGTGCGGGAGGAACGCAGCGACTTCCGAGATTGATCGGTGCAAAGGCTGCAGTCACGGCCATTGTTTCGGGAGATCCTATACTTGCACCCCAGGCGCTGGAGAAGGGCATCATAGACAGGATAGCGGAAGGTGATATTGTCAATGCCGGGATTGAATATGCGGAGGAAATTGTTGCTGCCGGAAGTGCTACCCGCAAGATCAGGGATATGGATGAGAAAGTCGTCGCTGATCGTGGTGACAATTCAGTGTTTGAAACTGCAGCCGCACAAATTGAAAAAACACATCGGAATCAATTTGCGCCGACACAGATACTTAAGTGCGTGGAAGCTGCAGTAAATGCTGACAGTTTTGATGAGGGTCTCAAGGCTGAAGCCAGGTTGTTCGCTGAGTGTCTCTCCCATCCTCAGCGAGAGTCATTAATTCATATATTTTTTGCAGAACGGGCAGCCAATAAAATACCTGACCTCTCCCGGGAAACCGAACTGATTGAAATAAACAAGGGTTCCATAATCGGAGCGGGCACCATGGGTGGTGGAATCGCGATGTGTTTTGCTAATGCAGGGATACCGGTCCGCCTGTATGACAATGATCCTGAAAACCTGCAGCACGGGCTTGAGGTTATTGAGGGAAACTATGCGCGAACCGTTTCGCGCGGTCGCTTGTCCCAGAACGATATGGATAGTCGTATGTCTCTCATTATACCGACTGAAGATTTTGATGAGCTTGGTGATAGTGATGTGGTAATTGAGGCTGTTTATGAAAACCTCGACCTGAAGAAAGAGATCTTTACCAGGCTGGACAAGGTCATGAAGCCCGGCGCGCTACTTGCAACAAATACTTCTGGGTTGGATGTAGATGCCATTGCGGCCGTCACTTCCAGGCCTGAGCTTGTTTGCGGAATGCACTTTTTCAGCCCTGCCAATGTAATGCGGTTGCTGGAGGTTGTTCGAGGAAAAGAGTCCACACCAGTAACCCTTGGTACTGCCATGGCACTTGGCAAGAGGCTTGGAAAAGTTTCGGTAATGGCAGGTAACTGCCCGGGTTTTATCGGCAACCGTATGCTGGCAGGCTACCGGCGCCAGGCAGAATTGATGATCCTGCAGGGAGCTACACCTGCACAGGTAGATAGTGTGTTGTATGGGTTTGGTCTTGCCATGGGGCCATTTGCGATGACCGACATGGTTGGTCTCGACCTTGGCTGGCGGGCTCGCAAAATGATTGGAGGCTCTAATGAGGTGACCGTACGAATCCAGGATGAACTCTGCGAGATGGGTCGTTATGGGCAGAAGAATGGTAAAGGGTACTACCAGTATGCTGAGGGTGACCGAACGCCCTTACCGGATGCTGAGGCGGACGAAATCATTGAGCGAGTCGCGACCGAAGTTGGTTTCGAAAGAAGAGAGTTTGGCGATGATGAGATCTTAAAACGGTGCATCTATGCAATGGTAAACATTGGCGCCAAATTGCTGGAGGAGGGACATGCCCTGCGAGCTGGGGATATTGATACCGTTTACGTCAACGGGTATGGATTTCCGACCTATGTTGGTGGTCCTATGTGGTATGCCGATACCCAGGGGCTTGATGGGGTTTTAGCAGATATCCAGTCCTACTTTGAGGAAAGCGGTGACGATGTCTGGAAACCGGCTGAACTGCTAAAGAAACTGGTGGCTGATGGTGACAACTTTGCCTCTCTGGATGCGTGATTTGGTTTCAAAATAAAAGATCGCGCTAGGCTAAAGCTCCCTCCAGTGAGTGTGCGCCCTGGATGAAGCTCAGCTGGTTCCTATCTATTAATTACAATTCGAGCGCTCCTTCCTAAGTGATTGTTTTATATGGCTATATATCACGACAAGACCATAACTTCAGGCATGTAAAACAACCGAAGGGACTAGCCCGCCCGATATGCGGATCCGGACGAACTGGCTAAACATTGGTGAAATTCCCCAGCAAAAAGTGTTTTTGGCTAGTAACATGGTTGGGAAATCAAAATACTGCTATAAAAACAAAGACTTATGCTATTGGCATAGTTCCTGCTCAACAGATATCAACTGTTGATTGAGGAAAGATGATGAATGTACGATTGAGCAAACCACGCAAGGTGATTTACCTGCTAGTTGGTGGCCTGTGCCTCACACTGGGTGTTATAGGGCTGATAATTCCAATTATTCCCGGCGTCTTGTTCCTGCTTGCGGCGATCTATCTCCTGAGCCGTGGATCCCAAAGAATCAAGCGGTTCACCGAGAGCAATCCGCGGGTTCTGCATATGCAGAAACGGATGGATCAGTTCGGAGAAGTCAATGCCGCCGATAGATTCCGTCTCGCGGGCTGGATGGCACTGGGTGCAACGGTCCAGAGTTTTCGAGTAATTGGAAACGGTTTTTCACGGGCAGTCAGAACCGTGGGTCGAAGCGTTTCATAGGTCCACATTTCATGAAGGCACCTTTGATCAGTATACTGAATGTGACTATGTGAGTTGAGTTAGCCTTCATGCCAAAACAGAATTTTCGCCTTCCGGCCGGCAGGGTCGAGTACCTTGATATTGATTCCGCTGCCCTAAGAATTAACGTGCTTGGTGATCCTGCTCGCCGCTCCGTGGCTGTTTACCTGCCAAAAGGATATGACCAGTCTGCTGAAGACTATCCGTTGCTGGTTGATATTGTAGGTTTCACCGGGAGTGGTTTGGGCCATATTGGTTGGAAAGCATTCGCAGAAAGTGTACCGCAAAGGATTGATCGATTGGCTGAAGAGGGAAAGATGGGAGACGTAATCGTTGCCCTTCCAGATTGCTTCACATCGTTAGGTGGTAACCAGTACATCAATTCGTCGGCCATGGGAAACTGGGCGGATTTCCTCACCAGGGAAATGATCCCCGCACTTGAAAACAAGTTTCGCCTGAAACCTGGCAGGCAGCACAGGGCGATTTTTGGAAAGTCCAGTGGCGGCTATGGTGCGATGATTCACGGCATGCTGTATGCGGATACATGGGGTGCCATCGCCTGCCATTCGGGAGACATGGACTTCGATTTATGTTACCGCGGCGATATGGCTGGCACTTTGATGCAACTTGCCCGATATGAGAATGGCGTGGCGACCTTCATGGAGAAAATACAGTCCGGCAGGAAAGTAGCTGGATCCGATATGCATCTGCTGATGAATCTGGCAATGGCCGCAACCTATGATCCTGACCCAGAGCAGCCTTATGGTGTGCGGTTGCCGGTGACCGATACTACCTGTGAAATAATTGAAGAGCGCTGGGCGAACTGGCTGGCCTGGGACCCTGTAAGGATGATTGAGCGAACGGATGTGCAGGAAAACCTCAGGAGTTTGCAGGGGCTGTACATTGACTGCGGCTCAAGCGATCAATATAAACTGGTCTTTGGTGCAAGGCAGCTGGTGAGGCGTCTGGAGGCGCTTAATATTGTTCACCAGTACGAGGAGTTTGCCGATAATCACTCCAGTGTTGATTATCGTATGGATGTATCGTTGCCCTTCCTGTACGAGATGATCAGCTAAAGAGGGAAGTTTCCTCCCCTGGTTACTGGAGTTTGACCAACAGGTTGCTGAAAAAGTGCTTTCCTGCACTTTTTCAGGGTCGCGGGCCTCAGCCCGCTCGCGACAAATCAACAACTTACGTTGTTGGTTTGCGGTCGATACATCCATGTATCGGTCTAACATTTGCTTTTCAGCAGCATGCTAGACCGCGTCGAGAAGTTCTATCCCTGGTGCTTCTGCGAAACAGGCGCCAAGTTTGGCACCGATGGTTTTCATATGATCAGTGGCGCCGTGGGCATCAAATGCTGCCTGGTCGGCATACTGCTCAAGAACGACGTAGGTGGTCTCACTTTCGCGTGAACGGTGTAGCGAGTAGAAGTTCACACCAGGTTCGTTAGCAGTAACAGCACTTTTAAGTTCCGCAAATGCTGCTTCGAATTCCTCGTTCTTGCCTTCCTGAATCTCTAATCTAGCGACAATGCCAATTGCCATGGGTCTCTCCCGTGAAATCAAATTGAACGCGCATTCTGTGGATGCTGGCGTTGTGAGTCAACCATCAATATGATTGTGCATGCACGAGGCCGCTTCTGCTGAGTCTCATCGATAAAGTGTAATTAGCGCAAGGAGCCCATATGGATTTCCCAAAACCAGAGATGCTAGAGACCAATGGTATCGAGCTTGAGGTCTACCAGGCCGGAGTGGGTGGTGTGCCTATTGTTTTGTGCCACGGTTGGCCAGAGCATGCTTATAGCTGGCGGCACCAGATTCCTGCACTTGTCGAGGCCGGCTATCACTGCATAGTGCCGAATCAGCGTGGCTATGGTGCCTCGGCCAAACCCGAGGACGTAAATACTTATGATATCCATCATTTGACGGATGATCTCAATGGTCTGCTGGATACACTGGCCATTGAAAAAGCTGTCTTTGTTGGTCATGACTGGGGTGCGATCGTGGTTTGGAACCATGCCCTGTTAAATCCTGATCGTGTCGTTGCGGTAGCAAACCTGTCAGTACCCTTTATGGTCAGGGCGCAGAATGATCCCGTCGCAACATGGGAGCAAATGCTTGGGCAGGAATTCTATATCGTCCATTTCAATCGCCAGCCTGGGGTTGCAGCGGCCGCATTCGAGAAAAATCCCCGTTTGTTTCTCAGCAACCTGTATCGAACCAAACAATGGCTGGAATCTGCGGACCGGAGTGAACCCGTGGGCAGTTCCATAATCCGTATGGCAGAAATTGAGAATAATCGCGGGGAGTTACTCATGAGCGACAAAGAGCTCGATGTCTTTGTTACCGCCTTTGAGAAGGGCGGGTTCGCCGCACCCTGTAACTGGTATCGAAATTTCACTCGCAACTGGGAAACGACGGAGAGCGTTGTACAGGAAGTGAACTGTCCATCCCTGATGATATATGGCAAGTACGATATGGTTCCCGATACAGATATGACGCCGTATGTGAAAGGCCTGGAAACCCATACCCTTGAATGTGGGCACTGGATCCAACAGGAACAGCCCGGGAAGACCAATGAGATAGTGCTTGAGTGGTTAGCCCGGAAAACGTCTTGACCTGAATCGTGACGCATCAGCAGATGCTGGTGATCAATTCCAGAGCCTGGATAACCAGCGCCAAGGTAACATCACCGTATTTGACGTTCTGGTAAATGAATACGATTTGACAGAAACTCTAATCATGAGTCGAAAGTACAAACTTATTTTTCTGGTGACCTTCAGCCTGTTCTTCGCGAGTGCCGGCAGCAAAGGAGGAGATGAGATCGGCGAGCTTCTTGATCTTTGGGATTACAGCGACCCCGCAGCTTCGGAGCTACTGTTTGTCTCCCTGACTGATGTTGCCCGGCAGTCTGAAAATGCGGATTATCTACCTGTATTGATTACCCAGCTGGCCAGGACCAACTCCCTGCGTGGCAGATTCAAACTGGCACATGAACAACTGGACCAGGCAAAGTCGCTAATTTCCGAACAGACATCGCTCGCATGGGCTTTTCTTCTTCTTGAGCGGGGTCGAACCAATAACTCCGCTGGTAGCAGGCTGGAAGCGATTGACTACTTTAAGGAAGCATTCAGAATTGCAGAGATCATTGGCGATGACTACCTGGCTGTAGATGCCGCGCATATGGTGGCTATGACGGAAACACTGGAAAACCAGATGAAGTGGAATGTCATTGCCCTTGGTATTGCTGAAAACAGCAAGAACGAGCGAGCCAGAGACTGGCTTGGCTCCCTGTACAATAATATGGCATGGACGCTCTTCGAGCAGGAAGAGCATGAAAAAGCACTGGATTTATTTGAAAGAGCTGTTGAGTTTCGTCGATCGAAAGACAATCCGAAACGACTGCGGATTGCGCGCTGGGCTGTAGCTAGAGCGCTTCGTGAACTGGGGAGGCTCGATGAGGCTCTTGAAATACAGCAGTCTCTGCTGTCAGAAACTGAAGACCGGGGACTGGCTGCTGACGGGTATGTCCTCGAGGAACTGGCCGAACTCTATCTGATTAAGAATGATCCTGTCGCATCAGATTTTTTTGCCAGAGCGTACGGCATCCTGTCCACCGATAAGTGGCTTGTGGAAAATGAACCCGAGCGTTTGCTGAGGTTAAAGAAACGGGCGCTCAGGAATTGATGGCGAATACCAGGTCAAAAATTACCGGTGCAGAAGCAGCGCAGGGCCTGACCTTCGCAAGCCCCCTGACCATATATGACCTGAAATCAGGGTTCAGATCCATGTCAGCATTGATTTCATAGGTCGCGAAATTGTTTTGAATATCGACTCGTATAGTGAGAGTGAGTTCTTCACTTTCCTCGGACATTGACGACAGCAGAAAGGTTTGAATGTCCTCAACGTAGCGATCTAATTGTCTGGTATTTACTTTGGAGCGGGCGTCTGGTGATATATCGACGATTGATTTCAGCTCTATTCTGTTTACCTGGGCATCTGAGGCAGCACTGGTGGCGAGTTCTGTCCAGCCTGCCAGGTGATGGTAGGCGATTGCAGGTTGTGGAGCATCAAAACCTTCCTCTCCCCACTGAACAGAGAGCCGCAAACCAGACGACTCGAGAATGCCTGAATCTGTCCTCGACTCGCAGCAGCTAGTCAGCATTTTCAGGTTTTGTTTTGAAAGTGAGAACAGGAAACCATCTTCGACAAGACAGCCATATGACGTTTCTGCTACTTCAAAGATGATAAAGGCAGCACCAATCCGGGTTACTTCATCCGGGGCGGTATAGGCTCCCGGGTTTGCCTGGCCCGGCTCCCAAAAAAGGCAGGCGTTAGCTGTCTGTGACAAGCCGGTTTGCAGGGCAAACGACTTGTCTTCACCAGCGAGTTTATCCAGGCACTGGGATAGTCGATGCTGATCTGAAGTATGCAGAGTCAGACACACAACATCTTCCACCAGTTCTGCCTGCATTCCATTGAGCGGGATCAGGTTGTGATCGTTTAGTACCGAATCTTCCCTCAAACCAGGCGCAAACAGCGATGGGCGTCGCCTCGTATTCCAGGTGGGGTAGGGGAAGCAGGAACAGAATTTCCCGATCCGTGACAGCAGGCGGGTAAAACCATATCGTTTCGCAAATTCGTATTCCGCCTGGTGTACCAGCACGAGTGCCAGGTGATTTTGACAATCCGGCAAGCCTTCGAACTGAATTGCAGGCAGGTAATAGAGGGCAGTAAAGCCGAATAGCCCTGTTTTTCCCAACCTGGTCGCGTCTGCTATGTCAACGACCTTACCGTCCTGAGCATAGTTTTCCAGGAGCTGGAAGATCTTAATTGGGGTTTTCGGGTAATTATCTTCGTCATCATCATCTTCCATCAGTAAGGACAATGACATTTCTTTCTGACCGCACTCCACCAGTCCTGTGGTGAGGTAGGTCCAGCATTGGCGCACCCTGTCACCCAGGTAAAATTCATGCACATGGATATCGACTATAAGGCTGGTCGATACATTTATTTTAAGTGGAAAGGGCATCGAAAAAGCATAAACCAACCGGAGCAGTGAATCGAGTTAGCTGTACAATAGAGCCCTGTTTTTTTTCCTAAATGGAATAATTGTGGCTAAGGCGAGTGATTTAAAGAAAGGAGACGTAGTCGAAATAGACGGGGAGCCCCATGCGGTCAAGCAACTGGAAGCAAAAAGCCCCTCATCGAGAGGTGCGTCAACCCTGTACAAGGTGCGCTTCAATAACCTGGTCACTGGTCATAAACGTAATGAGTCCTACAAGGGTGATGACATGTTAAAGGAGGCTGACTGCCAGCGAGTGCAGGTTCAGTTTTCCTATATGGATGGTGAGCATTACATATTCATGGATATGGAAGACTATTCTCAACATTCGCTGGGGTTGAATGCTCTGGATGGTCAGGTCGAATATCTCAGTGATGGCCTGGAGGGCATTACGGCGCTGCTTGTGGATGGCAATATAGTTGCATTGGACATGCCGCAGTCAGTGGTATTGGAGATTGTGGAAACGTCTCCTACCATCAAGGGCGCGTCCGCCAGTGCGCGCACCAAGCCGGCAACCCTGACAACAGGACTTGTGGTTCAGGTGCCTGAATATATTGATCTTGGGGAGCAAGTGAAGGTCAACACGACCAATGGCAAATTTATGTCGCGGGGCTAGCAAATCAGTGCTAAGGCCGACAGACTGCTAGCATCCACATGATTATCAAGAGCTGAAGTTGCGGTATGCATTGTTGATGCTGTCTATTGCTGAGCCAGGCAGAGGGCCTAGCGCCTGCGCAGCCAGCGCCTCCTCGAGGTGCTCGATTTCTGCCAATCCGACAATGGTCGTTGTGAATCTCGGGTGAGTCAGTGCAAAACGTATTGCCGTCTGGGCACGCGTGCCGCCTGCATCTCCTATGCAGTCAAAAATGTGGGCTGCTTTATCTGTTTCACTTTCGATGGTATCACCGGCGTTGAGGGGGCTTTCTCTTCCAGTCCTTGCCTCGGTTGCGATGATGCCAGCTGAGAATACGCGAATATTCATCGGAGCCACGCCGTGTTCAAAGCAGGTATCAACGATGCCGGTAAAATTATAACAGGGCCATGATGGTGGAGGAGTCATGGCCGCAGATGGATTCAGGAGATTGAAATATACCTGGGCTGACGCAATGCGATTGCTCTTGATCACCCTTGTAATTGAGGTCGTATCGCCTAGTGCGGTAATACCATAGTGGTCAATAAGACCCTGGGACTTGAATTCATCAAGGATGTCGAGTACGCCATGCGGTTTTAACACTTCACTCAGACCGATGGTTCGCTTTTCTGTTTTGGCGCCGATCGGGTTATGCAGTTGCAGCAATGCCACCTTCTTGAGCCTGAGCCGTTCGAGGCTTGAATGCAGGCTTTGTTCAATTTGCCCGTACAGGTCTGGATTTCCAGTATCAATCGTGAACTTAGTGGAAATGTAAGGCCTGTCATCAAATTCTTCCAGCAGCCATCCCAATGCCTGCTCCGATCTCCCATTGCCATAGGCGGCTGCGGTATCGAACCAATTGATGCCTGCATCAAGGGCCAGTCTTATTGCCTTGCGCCTAGTTTCATCATCCTGGTTAATCAA